>Ga0326727_10007910_pt1 | contig 27533 bp, 16 predicted proteins | sample MB2enrmetagenome_FD_207643 | JGI IMG/M metagenome (GOLD analysis project Ga0326727, IMG submission 207643) | Lab enriched peat soil microbial communities from McLean, Ithaca, NY, United States - MB29MY | ecosystem: Environmental > Terrestrial > Soil > Wetlands > Peat | place: USA: New York...
TATGCTCAGTCAATTTAGACGACTTCGTCGCAAATCAAAACCAGCAACGAAGTCCCCTTAATATAAAAATCCCCGCCTATTCAGCGGTACTCCAGGTTAACTCCGCTTGAAAAAGGCCAAACTAAAGTCCCTCTCCCCATGTATCATGGGGAGAGGGTCAGGGTGAGGGGTAATGCTGCCGGGTCTCTTTCCCGTTTATAAAATACATATACTCTGTTACAGATGTAAGAACATTGACCGGCAAGTGTATTTTCTGGTGGGGGAGGTTGTCTGCATGCGCTACGAAACGATCGGATACGAAACATGCGAGCCGGGCATCGGAATCCTGTCTCTCAACCGTCCGGAGAAGTACAATGCAGTAAATCAGCACATGATGATGGAGCTGGAGCATTTCTGGTCCGAGCGTGAAAACGATGTAGACACTCATGTGATCATCTTGAAGGGAAACGGCGAGAAAGGTTTCTGCGCGGGACTGGACATGACTGAGGCCATGGAGATAAGGCATAAGATGAACTCCCATCAGTTCTATCACGCGCAGGGCCGTATGGCCAGGCTGATGCTCAGGATGCGGCAGGCTCCGCAGGTCATCGTCTGCATCGTTCATGGCGCTGCCGCCGGGATTGGGTTCAGCTTCGCCCTGTCATCCGATATCCGCATCATAAGCCCTGACGCCCGGTTCTCGGCAGCCTACATCAATATCGGCTTCGGGGGCGCGGACATGGCCTGCAGCTACTTCCTGCCCCGCATGATCGGGGCGGGCCGGGCCTATGAATTCATGCTCACCGGCAATTTCATGTCGGCCCAGGAGGCCATGAGCCTCGGGTTTGTCAGCCGCGTGGTCGAGCGGGACATGCTGATGGACACCGCGCTGGAGTTCGCGAGGAACATGAACGCTAAGAACCCGGCGGGGTTGCGCCTGACCAAGGAGGCCATCAACCTCAATATGGACATCGGCGGCCTGGAGCAGGCCTTAAGTGTGGAGAACCGCAACCAGGCGCTGATCTATGCCGAGCTGTTCAAAGACCCTGCCTGAAAGAGAAAGGAGTATTACCAGAGAAAAGGGAGAGGGATGAGCTTCTCAGATAAGTAAATGGCTAATATTGAGAAAATGGACTCTGAGCCCTTTTATCCTTTATTTTTTTTGTCATTCCCGCGGAAGCGGGAATCCAGTTATTTTGAGTAGTTCTGGACCCCCGCTCCCCGATCAGGTCGAGGACAAGTTTCGCGGGGGTGATAAAAAAAATAAATTCGTATGAAACTCCTGCATAATTAGATGTACCCTTTATGGACGTCCCCTGTTTTCACATATCACACATTTTCTCACCCACGACCTTTGTCTTCCATGCTATACTACCCCCACTTTTCATTCCATGTACGGAGGCGTCTGTTGTCAGGTCTGAGACTCATTGGGAGCAACCGGCTCGAGGTCCTTTCGCAGGCACTTGCCGCGTCCATGTTTGGGCCGTTCTCCTCGCCGCTCATGCCCGAAATCATTGTGTCCAAATCCGGGGACACAATACTGATTTTTCAGGCAGCATAGCGCATGATTTCAATTTCTGCGCCGTTACGGATCGCCTTATCGGAAAGATCCATGACACGGGTTGTCGCTTCATCGGAGAGATAATACTCACCGCAGTTCTCACACACATCAGCAGGAACTCCCTTGATGATAACCGTGGCTCCTTCACGTTCCAACGTCACTGTGGCGAATCCTTTCTGTGTTTCACCATTTTTGCAGATCACACATTTCATGCCCTTCTTTCCTTAAAGATACAGCAACATCTACCCGGAACATCTGATCCAGGTATATCCTGTATCGCTCAGCCATGGGCCGTCCGGATCTCTGTATGATCCAGAGATTCTCTGGCATAGATCAATGCAGCCTGGATATCGTCCTTTACAAGTTCAGGGTACCCCATAAGGAGATCATCCCAGGATACCCCTTCGGCGATCTGCTCCAGAATAACAGATACAGGAATACGCGTCCCTTTGATGACCGGTTTGCCGTTGCATACCTTCGGGTTTAATTCGATCCGTTTCATCGGATTTTTCATGACTTCCTCTTTTCTTTATCCACAGGCTCTACATTAATAGTACATTCCGGTTCCTGGCGTGTCAAACTGAAAGCCCTGATATAAACCTGCGGCCTTTGCCCGTGCCACCCGGTGATAGGTGATACGATTTTTAAGTCCGGCCTGCAGTTATAACATCGATTCAAGATCAAAGGGATTATCGGCATTATCACAACCTTCCGGGCATGAGCTCAAAGTACATATGTCGGGATTGCGGAAGTAGAACATGTTCCAATAAGTAATATTTCTGAAATCATCGAATAGGGGGTAATATCTTATCACCGTATCGTTGCTTTCATTGTAATAAAGCCCGTCTTTGATTGCGACCTTCTGATAGGTGCTTGAACCCTCATAAATATCGCTTTCTCCGGCAAAGCGATAAGAATAATGGACACTCTCGCTGTACGTATTATCGCTCAGCAGATAGACTCTCTTATATTTCCCCGGGCTGATATTGCTGAGTGCATAGATATGTTCCCCCTCTGCAGGGGATGCATCCTGTGGCTGGGTTTCCGGGGAGAATCGAAGATAGAAGCTCGTAATGTATCTGGGTTTGACCTCCTCGACCTCGGATGCCTCACACCATTCATCATTTTTACAGACCGTATCCGTGTCATTGACGATATCCAGTGAAGTAGGTTCGTTGATATTCTTGTATCCCACGCATACTCCATCTTCTTCCACATACCCCCCGCTGCCGGCCGTGCCGAGCGTGCCCTTGTACACGACATACAGCCTCACATCTATGGCCCAGAGTGGGATCTCATCATCGCCGAGGTTGAATTCAAGCAATTGCGGGTCGGTTGATATGCGATGATCTTTATTCGAATCCAGGGCCTTCACAAGGTATATGGGTTTGCTTATGGCAGGCAGGCTCGATGCCGGATACATGACAAAGGGGTCCAGTGCCGCCGCATGAGGATCATCGGCATTCGGGTCGTTCGTGAGGAACCGGTACTGGACCACCAGTTCGATCCCCCCTGCGTCCATCGGCTCACCCGAGCTCGAAGAGTTCTTTACCATCAGGGACACCTTGTTGAACCCCTTTGACCTCGGGTCTGTGGGCTCAGTGGATGTGAAGGCATATACACCGCTCGGCGGCAGCGAGATCTCAAGTGTCCCCCTGAAAAAATACTTGAGCAGCCCGGCCGAATAAGACACGGCCCGGGGAACAAGCCGCGTGGCATAGTCTCCATAGACAGAGTCATCCAGCATGGGGGCCAGATACTCGGCCGTGTCAGGGACCTGACCGGCGAGCAGGGGGGCTGTGCAGAGGCGATAGCCTGCATCTCCGTCCCGCACTTTAAGAAGATATTGCCTGTGTATTTCTCCGGTTGAATCCCTCGGGTTCTGAATGATTACCGCGTCGGTATTAACACTTCCCCAGTCGGGAAATGGATATTTATCTGATTTGAAGACCGTGTCCTTGCTGAAATAGTTTGCATTTGTATATTCCGAGATGCCGATGGGCTGCTCCATAGTGATGGAAGGGTTCGTGCCGCTATATCTGTCTGTATCCACGATCCGCGCAATGGGGATCGGGGCTTCGCTGTTGCTCGGCAGGCTGAAGGCAGAGTCATTGAAGGTGTATCTTGTATTATCTGAAAGCCAGCTCTTAAATGTTTTATAATCATCAGAAATTCTTTTATTGTCATAGTGAGATACATAGCTTTCGTAATTATATAGAGTCAATGCATGAGAATTGTCTCTTACATGTTCAGGGACTGTGGCATCCTGAATCAGGTGCATGAGGTGGCCGACTGACAGGAACGTCATCATAAGGTTCATGGCCCTCTCACTGGGATCAGTCGAGGTAAGTGCTTTGTAAAAGTATTGCCGTGCATCATGCCAGCTGTATGCACCAAAGTACTGGTCATATATTGCACGCTGTGCCCAGATCACGGATGACTCACCTCCATCCAAGATTTCACCTCTATTTAAGCCTGCCAGATCCCAGGGCATCAATGGGTCGTGGAAGTGATTTTTGCAGCGAATTTTTGGAGAATCTTCATCTCTCGCACCCTGGGCAAGACACCCTTTTGCATTTACCGGTTCCTTTGCAAAGATGCCGAACCAGAAAAGGGCCATGATCGGGGCTTCTGTGAAATACTGGTTCTTACCGAGGTCAAAACCCAGGTTTTGTTTTAGGTACTGGTCTAAAGAAAACCCATCAACAGTGTTGTCTGATACAAAATTACACAGTTCCGCATGATCATTCACATTATAACAAAAACAGTCCATACGCATAACAACAAGGTTGAGAAGACTGACCCCACAGAATACAATCAAACATGTCCTTTTCATGTCACAAGACCTCCTTTCAAAAATCATTTCATACTGTCTTCAACCGTCTTTCTCAGCAGAGGCAGATAAATCCAATGATCTACCGTGGCAGGCGATATTTCTGCTTCCTTCTTTTCTTCTTGTGTCTCAGCCTTCTTGAGACCGATCACATCATACATTGTACCTTCCCTAACATCATTTATCCTCTTTACATCCGGTGGGTAACGGAAGTTGAAATCCAGCTCACGGAGCTTCTTTTCTGGGTCTTTTACAGGAATGAAAGGAATGGAATGATCATCAAGGTAACTTTTGATATATTCCTTCTCCTCTTCCTTCGTATCACCCATCCGGACTAGTATGATCCCTTCAAGATTCTTTTCTTTATTCACATATGGCCAAGCCTGGAAAATGCCTGGCTTCTGGTCAGGCCTGCAGTAGCCTGGTTTATAAATCTGAAAATCAGGTGGTGCTGTCCATGAAATAATGAACGCTAGGACTTGGCGAAACGTACTCGGGTAACTTTCACCTTTGGGTCCTGTGATGCTCCATTCACCATTTGCGTCGGTCAGGGATTCTTTGGCCTTACTGAAAAAGCATAAATTCCCTTCCCCTATTCCTGGATGGCACTTGTCCCACTCGGCCACTACCACCGCCCCCTCGATGGGTTTGAGGGTGTCTGCATCGATAACCTTGCCCCGGAATGTCGCGTATCCGAAGAGATCAAAGCTGAATGAACAAAGTGGAAACAGTGTGAAAACCAGGACCAATACTGTATTTCGATCGAGGATCATCAACGATTCTTTCTCCTTAATCTTTACGTTATAGGGGTTAATCTGAACACGTCCTCAGTTTTCCCTCAAACTTCCCTCATCTAAACCTTTTATAAGTGGTTCCCTCTGAGACCTTTCGTCTTCGATGATTTTTCTTAACAGAGGCAGCTGTGACATATGTTCAACATAACCAATTTCTGCCTTTCTCTTTTCTTCTTGTGTCTCAGCCTTCTTGAGACCGATCACATCATACATAGTGTTTTCCCAAACATCCTTTATACTCATAACATCAGGCGGGTATCGAAAGTCGAAATCTAGCTCATGAAGCCTCCTCTCAGGGTCCTTAATTGGAATAAAAGGAACGAACCCTTCTAGAAGATATTGTTTCATAAATTCATTTTCCTCTTTTTTTGTATTTCCCATGCGGATTAATACAATCCCTTCCAACCTCTTTTCTTTATTTACATATGGATATGCATGTATCCCTCCTGGTTTCTCGTGAAGTCTGCAGTACCCTTGTTTGTAGATCTGAAAACGTGGCTGTGCTGTTCAAGAAACGATGAAACCTAGGATCACTCGAGCCTTACTAGGTAAGCTTTCACCCTTGGGGCCTGTAATGCTCCACTCACCATTGGCATCAGTCTGTGCTTCCTTTACCATCTTGAAGCTGCAGAGTTCTCCGGCCCCAATCCCAGGCCAGCACTTGTCCCATGTAGCCACCACCACCGCCCCTTCGATGGGCTTAAGGGTGTCTGCATCGATCACCTTGCCCCTGAAGGTCACATTCCCGAACAGGTCGGCACCCATGAGGCAGAGAGGAAGCATCGCCATGGTCAGTATCAGACATGCCTTTTTTCTCAGCATTCCAATTCCCCCTTTTCCAAAACAAGTCATAAAGTACCTGTAATCATACCATCTCAACCTCGGAAAATGTTCAATCGCAACGGATTAGTTCAAAAGTTTGCAATCTTCCACATCCCGTCTTCGTCCAGCTCGAAGAGAAGGATGTATGAGCAAAGGGTACCATCCCTTGTCGTCTGGATGTCATATTCTACCCCGGTGCCTCTCGTCTTGATGAGCTCGATGTCACCGAGCTCATTCGCCAGGCTGCTCCTTTGGCTGTCGGTGAGATAGCCGAATGCATTCCAATATATATTTTTTGTCCTGCTTGACATGTCTTTCACTGCCGTATCAATATCATTATTCAGGAGGGCAGTGCGCATGCCTTCCCATTTCTGCCTGAGCATCCCATCAAGTTCTGTCCGGTCATGTACGACAGTCCCTATCGTATCTGTAGAGAGCACTCCGTTTTTATAGGCCCTTGCTGTGATGAAATAGACCCCGGCATTCGGGATTTGTATGAGCCTTTCATTCGCATCCGCTCCGTCAAGATACTCGATCTGTCCGGGAACGGAATCTGAGAAGGTAAGGCTGTCTGGCTCGAAAAAGGACTCCACCCTCAATATTGACTCGAACGGTGAAACACCTGTGATATCATTGGCGGACAACGTGATGTAAGGCCCAGTGACTTCACAATCAAGGGGAATAACGACTTCGGATGCATTCCCTTGAACATCGGCGGCCCGCACTGTCAGAGAATTCTCTCCCGGAGAGAGCGGCACATGATTCACAAAGAACCGGTTCCCCTGAATGACAGCCGGTACCCCATTCACCGTCACCCCGGTCTCATTGCCGTATACGTTTGTCATGGTGCCTTTCACCAGGATGTCCGGCCTGTCGATGAGGGCTTCCTCTGTCGGCGAATCGATGTGGAGGCTGATGATGCTGTTCACGGTCAGGGTGGCTGAGGCCTTGGCGACTCCGCCCGGGCCCGATGCGGTGATGGTATAAGTCGTGGTCTTTGCGGGATTCACGGTCATTGAACCACTGGGTTCCACATTGCCGATGCCGTTGTCGATGCTGACATGATCGGCGTTGGAAGATGACCAGGTGAGAAGAGAGGATTGACCTGCATAGATGGTCTGCGGGTTTGCTGAGATAGTGACCTGGGGCGCCTCATACACGGTCACGGTGGCAGAGGCGGTGGCAATCCCGCCCGGACCTGAAGCGGTAATGGTGTAGGTCGTGGTCTCGTTCGGAGATATTGCATAAGAGCCGCTCGTTCCCACACTGCCGATGCCCTGGTCTATGGTGATGCTTGAAGCCTTGATCGAGCTCCAGAGCAGGAGGGCCGTCTTACCGGATGCTATTGAATCCGGCTCCGACCATATCTTCACGCCCAGGAGCACCTCGGTATCCGTGATGGATATCTCCCTGTCGCTGACATTCACTGCCAGGTTCTGCTGCGCGAATGTATATCCCCTGCCGGAAAAGGAAAGGGTGTAGCTGCCGGGCGGGGCATAGAAGATGTAGCGTCCCTGTGCATCGGTCGGACAGCTCCAGGCCATGCGGCCGTCGGTGAGCGTGACCATGATTCCCTCGACCCCGGCGCCATCGGCCACGATCCTGCCGGTAATCCGCTCCCTATGTTTCGTGATGAAATGGCCGCAGGTCGTGGGGCGGTTGAAATCGTCTCCCAGGAAGGCAGCCGCTGAGTCTGATCCGGAATCGATGACCATGACACCGTTTGCCCCGCTATCGGGCACATAGAGGAATGTTCCGTCCGGGGTGAATGACAGGTCCGAAGGGGATACCGCGCTCATCCTGTTCACAACACCAAGGGAGAGGGCGTCAATGATAGAGACCGATCCTGCGGAATAGGTGCTGTTGTTCATGCTCAGGTATATGCGGTTTCCATCAGGGCTCACGGCAAGATAACATCTTCCGAGATGCCTCTCGGGCATGTAATAGTGTGAGTTCACGAAAGCATCCGTGCTCGTGTCGATGACGGCGAGGAGGCATGATGCACTCGACACCACATACACGAATGCCCCGTCCGGGCTTACCTCGACATCCCAGAGGGGATTCCCCGTGTAGGCAATCTGTACGGTGTCTATGACGGCCAAGGTTGCGGCATCGATCACCCTCATGGTTCCATCTTCCATGGATGTGATGTAGATCCTGGTTCCATCGGGTTTTACAGCTATGCCGAAAGGCGATGGGCCTGCCTGAGCGGCCCCGATGACCCCATGAGAATGTGCATCGATGGCCGTGAGTGTTCCGTCATCGGCTGACACGGCATAGATGATCGATCCATCCGGGTTCACTGCCAGGGTGGTCGCATGCATCCCTTCTATGGTGCCTGCCACCGTGTTGGTGACGGTATCAATGATATATATCCCGCCGTCATTCTCTCCGCATGCGATATATACCCGGTCGCCGTCAGGGCTTACGGCAACGCCATAGGGTGCCGTGCCCACCGGGATACGGGTTATGACGCTGTTCGTGGAGATATCCACCACCGTGACATCGTTGCTCTCCATGTTCGTGATATAGGCGCAGGCCTTCCTTTGCAGCTGCGGGTGGTTGACTGCGACCGCCACAGAGGCGGTTGCTATGCCTCCGGGGCCTGTTGCAGTGATGGTATAGGTAGTCGTCTCGGATGGGCTCATCTGCAGGCTGCCGTTCACCTCCACGGTGCCTATGCCCTGGTCAAGGGATGCGGAATCGGCATTGGTGGAAGTCCAAGTCAGGGTGGCGGTCTTGCCTGCGTCGATGGTGTCGGGTGAGGCCGCAATGACGACTGCCGGCTTGTGGAGCACGGTTACTGAAGCGGTGGCTGTTGCCGTGCCTCCGGGGCCCTGGACCGTTATGGAATAACTTGTGGTCTCTGCAGGGGAAACCGCCAGCGATCCGTTCACCGCAACATTGCCCAGGCCGTTATCAAGCAAGGCAGAGTCGGCATTCTCGGAGGTCCAGGTGAGCGTCGCTGTCCCGCCTTCGGAGATTGCTTGGGGTTGAGCGGTCAGGCTTACGTGCGGAGGCTGGTATACCGTGATTGTTGCGCTATCGGTCGCCGTCCCTCCGGGCCCGGAAGCGGTGATGGTGTAGGTTGCGGTAGCCGAAGGAGCTACGGCGAGAGAGCCGTTCGGTGTCACAGGGCCGATGCCCTGGTCGATGATTACCGCATCCGCATTCTCGGATGTCCAGGAGAGCTGCGATGTCTGCCCTGTGGCAATGGACCCCGGGACAGCAGTCATATGAACCACAGGGGGAGAGTGGACTATGACGGTGACAGACTCTGTAACCGTCCCGCAGCGGCCTGTCGCGGTGATCGTGTAGGTGGTAGTGGCCTGCGGCTGTACCGTGATGGTGCCGGATGACCCCACAATACCGATGCCGTTATCGATACTGACTGATGCGGCATTCTCGGATGTCCAGATCAAGGTGCATGACTCGCCCTGCCGTATGGCCGCGGGGTTCGAAGAGAAGCCTACTGTAGGCGGCAGGCACTGCTGAATGCTTGCCGTGGTTGCATCGGTCGCGGTTCCGCCTCTCCCGTCAGAGACCGTGAGCTTAACCTGGTATGTCCCGGAAGCACCATATGCATGGCTCGGAGAGGCCCCGCTTCCGATTGAACCGTCTCCGAAGCTCCATGTATACGCGAGGGGGTCGCCATCAGGGTCATAAGATGAAGAACCGTCAAAGGATATCTGCTGGCCCACCTCGGCAGAATATGGGCCGCCTGCATCGGCAATGGGGTTCCTGTTGATGTCGGGGAGCTCATCCACCTCAATGACGAATTTTTGCATCTTGTATGAGCCCTTGCAGTCCTTCACCTTGACCGTAACCTCATAATCTCCCTCGGATGGAGGCGTCCATTCGATGAGACCGCTCTGGGAGTTTATCCTCATGCCGGCTGGTGGGCTTAAGAGGCTGTAGGTGAGCATGTCCCCCAAAGGATCGGACCCCTGCACGTCATAGGTGTATTTCAGGCCCACAATGCCCTTGGTTATGGGTGAGGAGGATATGACAGGCGGGTAATTGCACATCGGGGATGTTAAATACGGATGGGAGCTCTTGACCTGAGAATACAGCCACTGCCCGTTTGACAACGCACCCACGGCATACAGATAGGTTGCATCGCATAGGTTTGCATCCGTATAGGAGGTTGTTGCTGCCGGGAGCTGTGTAATCTTTTCGAATCTGCTGGGGTCGCTCTCCTTGGCGCGGTAGATGTCAAGGCGAGTGGCCCCCTGCACATGGGGCCACGTGACAACCACCTTCCCCTTCTTTGCAGCTGCGGAAATGGAGAATGCCGGACCGACCGTGATATAGAGGACATGGGGGGCAGAGCGTTGCACGCCGTCAAAGGTAAGCAGGGAGACTGCATGAGTCCCTTCGGGCATGAACACTTCCGGCTCCGATATGGTGCTCGGAGAGAACGGTCCGTACCATTCATACAGGAGGGGATCGCCCTGGATGTCGTGGTAAAAGGAGCCGCTTAGGGTCATCTCACACCCGAGCGGAAGGTTCTTGTCGGTGGCGATCTCGTCATGGGGATCGGGGATGCAGTTGATTTCCGCTGATTCTCCACTCGTATTTGACGGGCTCAGCGGTACAAGAAAGAGAAAGATGAGGAACAAGCCCGTCGTCAACTTGGGAACAAACGAATAGACACGTGTCCTGACACGGCAAGTGTTGTTCATGAAAACAACCTCCTCAGTCTCGCAAGAGTTTTGCGAGGGTAAACATAACAAAGACTACATGAGGCACATTTTTAGACAGATTTGTTTCTGTCTGTCAATCCCTAAAATAGCAGTATATTATTCTCTCCCCTCAAGGCATAAGATTGGTTGTCTCTGAAGCGATACTCTCTGCAATTCACCAGGATTGTTGCCTCCTCTACCCTAGCCATAGTCCTCGGAAAAGATGTTTATAAATTTATGGATGCCCCTGACCATAAAAATGCGAAGAAAAGATAACTCATTAGTCTTTTTGCTTTTTGTGTTCCAGTGAGAAATAAATCAGTTCTCTTTTTATCTTAGAAACCTCCTCATTGTACTTGCATTGTAATGTCAGTGTAGTTATACATGATGTATGACCGCATTACGGTTCGAGTGGGATGAAAACAAGAATAGAGTGAACAGGCACAAGCACGGCATATCTTTTGAGGAGGCGGCAACGGTCTTTGCCGATGACTATGCCCTGCTCATCGTTGACCCTGACCATTCGGATCTCGAGGACCGGTTTATTCTTCTCGGCATGAGTTCATCATTGCGGATCATAGTCGTATGCCATTGTTACCAGGTGAGTGAAGATGTCATCAGGATCATCTCGGCACGCAAGGCAACCCGAAAGGAAGCAAACGATTACATCAAGAGGTGGAGGACATGAGGAAAGAATATGACTTTTCAAAGGCGAAACGAAATCCGTATGCCAGTCGGCTGAAAAAGCAGGTGACTATACGGCTGGATGAGATCACGATCCAGTATTTCAAAGACCTTTCCACCGAGAACGGCATCCCTTACCAGACCCTGATCAATCTGTATTTAAGGGACTGCGCAGCCAGCGGACGCAGGCTGACCATCAACTGGAAGCCGGCGGCGTAGGGGAAAGTGTATAGATAAGGGGACGTGGTCTTGCCATCGGGAAATAAATTTGTCCTCTTTTTGTCCCTTTAATGTAAAAGGCTCTAATATGGTAAACTATAATAGCAATAGGATCCATGTAGGTGAATTTTCATATCCTGTTCTCAAAGAGATATTACCAGGAATATCTGAACAAATATCTTGGTTTTCAATCGGACTTGTTAAAATTCAAATTGCAGGTAATAGAGCAGGTAATAGAGAAGTTCTAAATTTATTAGGGTCTGGGACACTAATGCAAGTTAATGAAAATTATGGTATACTTACAGCTGCACATGTAACAAAAGAGTTATTATCTTCAGATCAATTCAGAATTGGTTTAAGTGGACCTGGTTTTAGTGATATTCTTCCTTTGGAGATGCAATATCTAAATCCAATCAATATTGATGTGAATGGTACTTTATTGGGCGTAGAAGTACCAGATATATCTTTCATAACATTACCGGATAATATAGTTGGTACAATAAAGGCAAAAAAATCATTTTACAATTTTTTAAATAAACAGCCCTCCCATCTATTAGATAATGAATTCGATCTATCAGAAACCTTTATTTTATTTGGAACACCTGATGAATTTACAAAAGAAAAAATTGATAATGAAAAATTTATTATTATAAAACAATCAATTAGCAAACATAATCCCTAAAAAGGTGAGTACAAATTAACGGATAGAGATCTAAAAAAACACCCTACTTAATCCCGTTTTTCACACCCATCCCTACCTCCATCCATGCTATACTACCCTCACTTTTTTATTACATGCGAGGAGGCGTCTGTTGTCAGGCCTGAGACTCATTGAGAGCAACCGGCTCGAAATCCTTTCGCAGGCCCTTGCTGCGTCCTTGTCCGAACCGCTCTCTTCGCCGCTCATGCCCGAAATCATTGTGGTGCAGAGCCGCGGCATGCAGCGCTGGCTCTCCATGGAGCTGGCGGCCAGCAGCGGTGTCTGTGCGAACGTCAAATGGCCTTTTCCCAATGCCTTTGTGCTGGACATGTTTTCGCGCATCCTGCCGGGGTTCACACAGCCCGCTCTCTTCGAAAAGGATGCATTGACGCTGCGCATCATGGACTGCCTGCCAGGGCTCCTCGGCCAGGCCGGCTTTAGCCGGATCCGGGACTACCTCCAGGGCGACACTGCGGGCATGAAGCTCTTTCAGTTCAGCGCCATGATGGCGAACATCTATGACCAGTACGTCATATTCAGGCCTGAGCTCGTGCTGGGATGGGAAGAGGGGAAGGTCGCGCCAAAGGGCTACCCGGAGAACTGGCAGGCAGTGCTCTGGAAAAAGATAATTGAAGGGACAGATCCCAACCATCGGGCCCGGCTCAAGCAGCTCTTCAGCCGCGGACTCGGCCAGGTGGACGCTTCGCTGCTGCCCGAGCGGGTGTCCATCTTCGGCATCTCCTATCTGCCGGTATTTCATCTGGAGGTGCTGAAAGGTCTTGCAGAGCTCATCGATGTCAGCCTCTACTGCCTAAACCCCTGCAGGGAATACTGGGCAGATATTGTGCCGGAAAGGCGTATCAGCAGAATCACGGGCAGGGAGCCGGAGACGGACCTGCACCTGGAATCACGCAACGACCTCCTGGCAGGCATGGGCAGGCTCGGCAGGAACTTCCTGGACATGGTCCTGGACCTGGACCCCGAGGAGACGGACCTGTTTGTCGAAGGTGGGCATTCGACCATGCTGGCAAAGGTCCAGGCAGACATCCTGAACCTGAGGACGCCCGGGGAAGAGGGATTGGTCGAGGTGGAGCCGGGGGACTGCTCCATCCAGGTCCATTCCTGCCACAGCCCCATGCGTGAGGTGGAGGTGCTTCTGGACACGCTGCTTAAGCTCTTCGAGAATCCCCCCTCTCCTCGATCCTCCCCCGCCAAGGGGGAGGAGGGTAATGTATCCCCCTTACCTCAGTCCTCTGAGTCATTATCTGTCATTCCCGCGGAAGCGGGAATCCAGGATTTATCTGGGTTCCTGGGTCACCGCTCCCCGATCAGGTCGAGGACAAGTTTCGCAGGGGACGACAAGAAAAACAACCTTCTACGACAGCCAGCCAGGGGAGAGGAAGTTCTGGGAGGTCTGGAGCCCCGGGACGTGCTGGTCATGGCGCCCGACATCGAGGCCTATGCGCCCTTCATCCGCGCCGTGTTCGACATGGCCGGGGACGATATCCGCCGCATCCCCTACAGCATCTCGGACCGGTCGTTCAGGAGGAGCTCCCAGCTTGCGGATGCGCTCATGGCCGTCCTCGACCTAGCTGGTCAGCGCTTCGAGGCGTCGCTCGTCATGGACCTGCTCGACAAGGCGCCGGTGCGCAGCCGGTTCAATATGGATGAAGAGGCGGTGCGGAAGATCCACGCATGGGTGACTGGCGCCAACATCAGGTGGGGCAGGGACGGCAAGGACAAGCAGGAAATGGGTCTGCCCGGGTTCGAGGAGAACACCTGGGGCTTCGGCCTGAAGAGGCTGATGCTGGGCTATGCCATGGCAGGAGGCGGGGAGGGGCTTTTCGAAGGCATTGCGCCGCTGAGCGACATGGACCCTGCCTCGGCAGAACTCCTGGGCAGCTTTCTGGACTTCGTGAACCGGCTCTTTTCAGGGGTGGAAGAGCTCAGAAAGGAGAGGGCCTTAAGCGAGTGGTCTGAAGTGCTTCTGAAGATCATCGAAGGCCTGTTCGCTGCGGATGAAGAGACTTTGCAGGAGCTTTTGCGGCTGAAGTCCGCGGTGCGGAACCTGGAGAAGATGAGCCAAGATGCGGGATTCACCGGCAAGGTGAGCATCGACGTGGTGCGGCACCATTTAGGCAAGGCCTTCGGCCATGCTGCGGAAGGGGCGGGGTTCCTGGAGCGCGGGGTCACCTTCTGCTCCATGCTGCCCATGCGGAGCATCCCGTTCAAGGTGATCTGCCTCATGGGCATGAACCATGAATCCTTCCCCCGCAGGGATTATGCAAGCGGGCTCGACCTCATGGCCATGCAGGCGCGCAAGGGCGACCGCTCCAGGCGCGAAGACGACCTCTACCTCTTCCTCGAGGCCCTGCTCTCGGCCCGCAACGTGCTCTCCATCAGCTATGTGGGCCAGGGCATCCAGGACAATGCCTCGATCCCGCCCTCGGTGGTGGTGAGCAGCCTGATCGAGTACCTGGACCGCGCCTTCATGACTACGGATGGACCGGTGAGCAAAAGCGTAGTTGTGCGCCACTGCCTCCAGGCCTTCAACCCGAAATACTTCACGGCAGGCACGGGCCTGTTCAGCTATTCAAAGGACAATGCGTATGCTGCCAGGGCGCTGCGCATGGAAGGGCTGCAGGGTCCGGTCGGCGCAGTGCGGCTCTCCGAGCCCGAGGAGGAGTGGCGGATCGTGGACATGGAGCGCCTCCTGGAGTTCTTCCGGGGCCCGGCCCGGTTTTTCCTGAGGCATAGGCTGGGCGCTATGCTGCCCCGGGGGGAGGAGGCCCTGCTCGACCGGGAGCCCTTTGCCATGACCGGTCTGGAGCGGTACACCCTGCAGCAGCGGGTCTTCGCGGAGAGGCTCGCAGGTAAGGGTGTGGAGACCGACCTGGCGCGGCTCAGGGCCGAGGGGGACCTTCCTCACGGCCTGCCGGGCGAGCTGGCGCTCACAGGCATTGCCGATGAGATCGATGCCTTCCTCCCGATCATCAGACGGGCCATGACGGGCGCCGGGTTGGTGAGGCAGGACGTGGCAGTGGCGGTGGACCCCTTCACGCTGACCGGGGTCGTGGACAGCCTCGAGAGTAGCGGGTTCCTCTCGTTCCGCTATGCGGACATCACCCCTGGCGACCTCATGCGTGCCTGGGTCAGCCTGCTCCTGCTCCAGGCCATGAGCCCGGGTGCGCAGGTGACGGGGCTGCACATCCACAAGGCAGGCCAAGCCCGGTTCAGCGCGGTGGAGGAGCCTCTTGTCGTGCTGAAGGCGCTCCTGGACGTGTACTGGCAGGGCCTGTGCCGGCCAATGCACCTCTTCCCCAGGAGCTCGTACGCCTATGCAGAGGTGGTGAAGAAGACCCTCAATCCGGACAAGGCCATGCAGGAGGCGCGCAGACTCTGGACCGGGGGATGGCAGGCACGGGCCGAGGCCGGGGACGCGGCCATGCGCCTCTGCTTTGCAGGCACTGATCCACTGGATGACGAGTTCAGGGAACTTGCCGTGCAGGTGTACGGGCCGCTCATCGAGAGGATGGAGGCGAAGAAATGGTGAAGCCCCTGGACCTCATGGCCTTGGATCTTTCCGGTACGCACCTCATCGAGGCGAGTGCGGGCACCGGCAAGACCTACACCATTGCATCGCTCTTCCTGCGGCTCCTCCTGGAGCAGCGCATGCCCGTGGAGGCGATCCTCGTGGTCACCTACACGGTCCCTGCAACCGACGAGCTCAAGACCCGGATCAGGGACAAGCTGCGCCAGGCCCGCGAAGCCTTTGTGCACGGGGCGTCCGATGACCCCAACACCACCCTGCTCCTGGAAAAGGCGGGAAACCGTGTGCAGGCCCTTGGCATTTTGGATGACGCCCTGGCCAGGTTCGACGAGACCGCCATCTCCACCATCCACGGTTTCTGCCAGCGCATGCTCAAGGAGCTGGCCTTCGAGACGGCGAGCCCCTTCGAGACCGAGCTGGTCACCGACCAAGCAGACATGGTGGCGTCCATAGCGGACGACTTCTATCGCATGCGCATCACCGCGGCCGACGTGCCCGAATTCGTGACCTTTGCCCGCAGCCGCAAGGTGAGCCCGGAGTGGTTCGTGGGCCTGGCCGGGCAGAGGAACCTCGCGGCAGAGATTATCCCTAAGGGCGCGGGTTCCGGCCGGGGAGAGGGCCTGGAGCCTCACCTGACTGCGTTCCGCCAGGCATTCACCGCCCTGGCCTCGGCATGGCCGCAGGGAAGAGACGAGGTGGAGCGGCTCATCTGCGACCCAGACACCATCAACCAGACGACCCACAGGATCACCAGGATACCCGGGTACCTGGAGGACATGGACAGCTACCTGACCATGTGTTCGGTGATCCTGCCCGTGGCCGGGTGTCTGGACAGGTTCACGCCGGGCTCGATCAAAAAGGCCACGAAAAAGGGCGCCGCAGTTCCGGAACACCCGGTCTTCGGCCTGTGCGGGGCCCTGCAGGAGGCAGGCGAAGCGCTCGTTGCCGCCATGGAAGACGAGATCACCGGGCTCAAGGTGGAATTCCTCGTATTCCTGGATACGGCCCTGGCACGGCGCAAGGAGAAGCAAGGCCTCGTGCACTTCGACGACCTGCTGGTGAGGATGCACCGGGCCCTGCGGTCCCGGGGGGGCGACGTGCTGGCGAATGCGGTAGCCGGCAGGTTCAAGGCGGCCCTGATCGATGAGTTCCAGGACACGGACCTTTTGCAGTACGAGATCTTCACCCGGTGCTTTGCAGGCTCGTGCCTGTTCTTCATCGGCGACCCCAAGCAGGCCGTCTACAGCTTCCGCGGCGCGGACGTGTTCACCTATGCCCGGGCCGCTTCTGCGGTGGAGGAGGCGCACAGGCACACCCTGGTCCACAACTGGCGGAGCGAGCCCGGCCTGATCGAGGCGGTGAACGCGGTGTTCTCGCGGGCGGAATATCCCTTTGTATTCGACTGGATCCGCTTCGATGCGGCCGAGCCAGCGCCGAAGACCGACCGGAAGACGCTGACAGGGGTTGATGATGGCCATCTGCAGGTCTGGTTCATGGATGCTCTTCAGGCCCCCGAACTCACCGTGGAGCAGGCGGGCAGGGGTGTGTGCAGGGCCGTCGCATCCGAGATCTCCCGGCTTCTGAACCTCTCGGGCGGCAATGAGGTGAAGCTCGGTGGAGAGCGGCTCAAGCCCTCGGACATGGCCGTGCTCGTGCGCACGAACATCCAGGCGCGCATGGTCCGCGACAGCCTGCACGCAGCGCTCATCCCCAGCGTGCTCTTCAGCGACGAGAACGTGTTCGGCTCGATCGAGGCCTTTGAGATGGAGGTGCTGCTTGCCGCCCTGGCCGAGCCCCTTCGCGAGGGGCTCGTGCGCACCGCGCTCATGACCCGCATCTTCGCCATGGACGCTTCAGCCATCGATGCGCTCAGTCAAAACGAGGCGGCGTGGGAAAATCGGATCGAGCGGTTCCGGGGATACCACGAGATCTGGGCGCGCTTCGGCTTTACCCCCATGATCCGCAGGCTCCTGGACGGGGAAGGGGTGCGGGAACGCCTGCTGGGGATGGGTGCCGGCGAGCGGGCCCTGACCAATGTGCTCCACATCGCCGAGCTCCTGGGCAAGGCAGAGGCAGCAGAGAAGCTCGGTATGCAGGGGGTGAAGAAATGGCTCGCCGAGCGCAGGGACCCCAAGGTGCCCGGCAGCGACGAGTACCAGCTCAGGCTCGAGAGCGACGACGATGCAGTGAAGGTCATGACCATACACAAGAGCAAGGGCCTCGAGTTCGCAGTGGTGTTCTGCCCCTTTGCTTGGGGCGCTGCGAAACCGGATAAGGGGGAGGGGGTCCTGTTCCACAATGATACAAAGGCCGCGGTGCTGGACATGGGCTCCACGGAACAGGAGGACCACAGGGCAAAAGCCATGGAGGAAATCCTGGCGGAGAATGTGAGGCTGCTCTACGTGGCGCTCACCCGGGCAAAGAACCGGTGCTATGTGGCCTGGGGCAAGGTGAGGGGGGGCGAGAACTCGGCAATGGCCCATCTCATGAAAGGCATGGATGCCGGGGACCTGCGGAGAAGCCTGGAGGAATTTCTTGCAGCAGGATCGGGTCATGCACGGGTCTTGGATCTCCCCCAGGATCAGCCCGAAGCGCTTATCAGGGCTGCCGTATCGTCGGAAGAACCTGCGGCGCGGGTCTTCCCGGGGGCTATTGACCGCACCTGGGGCATTGCCAGCTACACCTCGTTCATCCATGGCCTGCACAGGGGTTTCGATGCCGCTGACCGGGACGTGCTCGTGCCCGGTGACAGGGATGCCCTCATGCCTGATACCCATGATGCCCTTCTTCGCTCAGGCATGCCTGCAGGCACACAGGAGAGGCCGGAACCATCGAGGGACATCTTCTTCTTCCCCAAAGGCGCCCGGGCAGGCACGCTCCTGCACGAGGTCTTCGAGCGGATCGATTTCACTGCGGACAATGCGGCGGTCCGGGCCGTGGTGGAGGAGACGCTCGGAGGCCACGGATTCGATTTGACATGGACCGATGTGGTGACAGGCATGGTGAGAAGGGTCCTGGATGTTGACCTGGGTGGGGTTCCGGGGACAGACCGCGGCATGAATCCCCGTGGAACTCAGAGGCAGGGCAGGGGCGCGGACCCTGTCGGGGGCATCGGTGCCCTCTGCCTCTCAGGGATTGCATACAGCGAGCGGCTCTCTGAGCTAGAGTTCATGTTTCCCCTCAAGCCTCTCACACCCGGCATCCTGGAGCAGGCCCTTGCCGGGTGCAAGCCCTCTTTGAGAGTCCCCTCCCCCCTTGCGGGGGAGGGTCAGGGAGAGGGGGCGGGAGCTTTGCTCTCATACAGATCTTCCCGCCTCACCTTCGACCAGGTAAAAGGCTTCCTTCGCGGCTTCATGGACCTGGTCTTCAGGCACGAGGGGAAATATTACCTCGTGGACTGGAAGTCCAACCATATGGGCGACCGGGTGGAGGACTACGTCCAGGATGTGCTCCTTCAGTCCATGATCAGGGACAACTACATCCTCCAGTATCACCTCTACACCGTGGCGCTGAACCAATATCTCAAGCTCCGGCTGGAGCGGTACTCGTATGACGAGCATTTCGGCGGGGTGTTCTATGTGTACCTGCGGGGAGTGGACCCTTCGATGGGGCCGGAGTATGGTATCTTCCGCGCCCGTCCGGATGAAGAGACGGTAGAGCGGCTGTGCGATGTCCTGTTGGATGCGGGGTTGTAGGAGCGCCTTCAGGCGCGACGATAGAAGTGTGGGGGACATTCCCTCCCCTTGAAGGGGAGGGAGTCTAGATGAGGGTTGTCCTTGAAGAGTGAGACTTGTTTAAAAAGCAGATTTGTATTCAGAGGGTCAAAATAAATGGCAAATGATACTGCGGGCTTTTTTCAAGACCATGATCCGGCTCTGAGGCTGCCCGAGGGTATCTTTGAGCCTATCGATGAGCACTTTGCAAGGTTCATGGTGCAGCTCTCAAAGTCCGGAGGGAAGGAGCTCATCCTCGCAGCCGCCCTTGTCAGCAGGCTCAGCAGGGAAGGGCACACCTGCATGGACTTGAACAACCCCCAGGCATCGCTTGCCGAAGGTGATGGCAAGGCCCTTATCACGGATCTGCCTTCTCCTGAAGCCTGGATGGCGGCCCTCAGATCAGAGCCGGTAGTAGGAAGCCCGGGGGAGTATCGGCCGCTCATCCTGGATGAGGCGGGCAGGCTTTACCTCTACCGTTCTCATGAGAACGAGCAGAGGCTGGCCAGGACCCTGCTGGACCTGAATGCCCGGGAGAAACCCTTTGATCAGGCACTGCTGCGCGATGGCATGATCTGCCTGTTTCCTGATGATGCGGATGGGAACATCCCGCTGAAAATAGCCGCACTGATCGCCGTGACCCGGTCATTATGCGTGATAACCGGCGGACCCGGCACGGGCAAGACCACCCTTGTCTGCAAGATCCTGGCCCTGCTCCTCGAACAGGAGCCTAGCCTGAAGATCGCATTGGCCGCGCCCACCGGCAAGGCCGCCCGCAGGATCGAGGAGTCTATTCAGCATGGGCTGAGCCTGCTCGACTGTACCCCTGACGTCAAGGCCATGATCCCGCATGAAGCCTCCACCATCCACCGGCTCCTCGGCTTTGCCGCGGGGTCTACACGGCCCCGCCATTCCTCTGACAATCCGCTGAGGGCGGATGTGGTGGTCATCGATGAGGCATCCATGGCGGACCTGGCCCTCATGTCGAACCTCGTGAAGGCCCTCAAGGCCGGGGCACGGCTTATCCTCCTGGGCGACAAGAACCAGCTCGCATCGGTTCAGGCAGGCTATGTGCTCGGTGATATCTGTGATGTAGGCGGTACCCATGAATATTCAAGGGCCTTTGCATCCCTGATTGAAGAGATTACCGGTGAGGCCGTCACAAGCAGCGGAACAGGCGGCATGCAGGACTCACTGGTGGAGCTCGCCAAGACCTACAGGTTTGCCGGAGACAGCCCCATCTATCATTTAAGCGCGGCAGTGAATGCCGGCGACGCCGGGCATTGCCTTGCCATACTTGGGTCCGGCCCGGGCCCTGAGCTCGGATACCATGACCTGCCCAGGCCTGAAAAGCTGCGGGATACATTACAGGATAGTTTGCTCAAGGGCTATAAAGCTTATCTCAGCACGGATGACATCCATGACCGCTTTAGGCTCTTCGATGCATTCCGCATACTCTGTCCTGTTCGGGAAGGACTTTACGGGGTGAAGAACATAAACCATATGGCGGAAGGGATCCTCCGCGATGCCGGTCTGCTGAAGCCTGGAGGGCCGCATTACCACGGCCGGCCGGTGCTCATCACCCAGAACGATTACACGGTGAGGCTCTTTAACGGTGATGTCGGGCTCATTGTCAACGATGACGGAGCGTTGCGCGCATGCTTTCAGGACAAGGATGGGTCTGTCAGAAAGATCTCACCCATGAGGCTGCCTGAGCACGAGACCGCATGGGCCATGACCGTGCACAAGAGCCAGGGCTCCGAGTTCGACCGAGTCCTGTTCGTGCTGCCCGACCGCGATTCCCCCATCCTCACCAGAGAGCTCGTCTACACCGGCATCACCCGGGCAAGGAACGCAATCGAGATATGGGCAGGCGCGGCGGTCTTCTCTGCCGCGGTTGCCAGACGGACACAACGAAGCTCCGGCCTGAACAGTCTCCTGTGGGGCAACTGATTTTCACATAACTAACCCTCAACAATCAATATTACCGGACCCTTATGAGACACTAAGCATCGGCAGGGTAATATACCGATAATGTATTTACAAAAGATACTCGTATATCTTGCTGGAGGAGGTATGGGGAAAAGAGGTCCTTATCTCTTCCAGAAGGAGAAGGTGATGAACGGTCGGCCAAGCTATGAGGAACTGGAAAAGAGGCTCAAGGATCTGGAGCAGGAATATCTCCTCACCAAGGAAACCGCCAGGGAGAGTGAGGAACGCTACCAGGCATTCTTCGAGCGTTCTTTTGATATCATCTATATCCACGACTTTGAAGGCAGGTTCCTTGATCTCAGCAACTCCGCCCTTACAATGCTGGGATATTCAAGAGACGAGGTGCCCCACCTCACACTGAGAACCCTGCTCACGGACGACCAGATGCCGATTGCACATAGCACCTTTAAAGAACTGAGGAAAACAGGTTCCCAGAAGGGATCCAGCGAGTACATGGTTCGCCGTAAAGATGGCGGCTTCCTCTGGCTGGAGACGAGGTCCTCGGTCATCTACCGGGGAAGAGAACCCTATGCCATCCAGGGTATAGCCCGTGACATCACCGGCTGGAAGGCGACCCAAGAACAACTGAGGAAGATCGGGGAACGCTACCGTACTATCTTCGAGAATACAGGCAACGCATCCATACTCATCGGAGAGGACACGACAATACTGCTCGCGAACTCCAATTTCGAGAAGCTTTCCGGTTATTCAAGGCATGAGGTGGAAGGGAAGATGAGCTGGACCGCCTTCATTGCGGATGAAGACCTTGAGAGGATGAAGCATTATCATGCCCAGCGCAGGATAGATCCCGGCTCAGTGCCCCTTTCCTATGAATTCTGCTTCAAGAATCGTTACGGAGAATTGAAAGACATCTTTCTGACTTTGGCAATGATTCCAGGCACCAGTGAGAGCGTGGCCTCCTGTATGGACATCACCGAGCGTAAGCGCGCAGAGGAGGCCGTGTGTGAAAGCGAGGAGCGCTACAGGAGTATCCTCGAAAATATGGAAGAGGCATATTACGAGGTGGACCTCAAGGGCAACTTCACCTTCTTCAATTCCAAGGCTGTGAATCGACTCGGCTATACAACCAATGAACTCAATGGAATGAATTTCCGCAATTATATGGATCATGAGAATGCCAGGAAGGTATTCAATGCATACCATAGCGTCTTTCTCTCAGGCAGGTCAATCGCAGGGGTCGTCTGGGAGCTGAAGGACAAGAGCGGCCATAGGATCTTCGTTGAGGCTTCGGTATCCCTGATGCGAAATGACGACGGAGATCCGATTGGTTTCAGGGGGGTCGTCCGGGATATTACCGAGCGTAAGCGAGCCGAGGAGACCCTGCGGGAGAGTGAAGAGAAGTACCGCACTATCCTGGAGAACATGGAAGAGGCATATTTCGAGACGGACCTCAATGGAAGCTTCACCTTTTTCAATGATGCCCTGTGCAAGATCCTCGGCTATTCCCGGCAAGAGCTCATGGGAATGCACTACAAGGTCTATAGTACACCGGAGGCTGCCGGGAAGGCATCCCAGATTTTCAACGAGATACTCAGGACCGGCATATCAACAACCATGGTGGATTATGAAATAATGAGAAAGGATGGAGATAAAAGGGTCGTCGAGGCGTCCATATCTTTGATGTGTGGGCCATCGGGGGAGGCAGCAGGTTTTCGGGGCATAGGGAGAGACATCACGGAAAGGATCCGGGCGGAACATGCTATTAAGGAAAGCGAGAGACGCTATAGGCTGCTTGCCGAAAACTTGCGGGATGTTATTTGGGTTCTCGATCCCGACTTGCACTATGTCTATGTGAGCCCTTCTGTTATGGAGCTCAGAGGATATACCCCTGAAGAAGTTATGAAGCATGCCATAGACCAATCTCTCACGCCCGAATCCTACCGGAAAGTACTCGATCTCTTTACACAGGAACGTTTACTGGAGTTCGACGGGCAGATGCCCGGCAAAGAGTGGACGAAGAACATCGAGCTCGAGATGATCCGCAAGGATGGCTCCACGGTATGGACAGAGGTGAAGGTTAATATCCTGTATGATGAAGCCGGTAACCCGTCAGGTATTCTGGGCATCACCCGGGATATAAGCGAGCGGAAACAGTCGGAAGAGGCCATGAAAAAGAGCGAGGAACGGTACCGGACCATATTCGAGAGCACTGCGACATCCAATATGATCGTGGCCGAGGACACCACCATACTGCTGGTCAATTCCAACTTCGAGAAGCTCAACGGATATTCCAGGCAGGAAGTGGAGAACAAGATGAGCTGGACCCATTTCGTGGCGGAAGAAGATCTCGACAAGATGAAGCAGTACCACATAAAGCGGAGGGTCGAGCCCGGTTCAGCCCCCAGTGTGTATGAATTCAAAGGAAAGATCCGCTCGGGGGAGGTCCGGGACTTCTTCGTAAGTGTGGCCATGATACCCGGCACCAGGGACAGTGTAGTGTCCATCATCGACATGACTGAACGCAAACAGATGGAGGATGCTCTCAAGCAGAGTGAGGAACGGTACCGGACCATATTCGAGAGCACTGCGACATCCAATATGATCGTGACCGAGGACACCACTATACTGCTGGTGAATTCCAACTTCGAGAAGCTCACGGGATATTCCAGGCAGGAAGTGGAGAACAAGATGAGCTGGACCCATTTCGTGACGAAAGAAGAGCTCGAGATGATGAAGCAGTACCACCTGAAGAGGAGGGTCGACCCCGGTTCAGCCCCCAGTGCGTATGAACTCAAAGTGAGGATCCGCTCGGGAGAGATCCGGAACGTCTTCATGAGCGTGGCCATAATCCCGGGCACCAGGGACAGCGTGGCGTCCATCATCGACATGACCGACCGCAAACATGCGGAAGAGTCGCTCAAGCGGAGCGAAGAAAGATTCCGGGACATAGCGAATCTGCTGCCGGAGACGGTCTTTGAGACTGATGAGAATGGGATAGTGACCTTTGTGAATCAGAGTTCCTTAAAGCAGTTCGGATTCACTCAGGCAGAAGTGGATAAAGGCATGAATGTCATGGATGCATTCGCCATGGAGGATCGTGACCGTCTGATCATGAACTACCAGAAGGTCATGCAGGGTGAGCGGCTTGGCCTCAATGAGTATGAGGCACGGAGAAAGGACGGCAGCACCTTCCCTGCACTGGTGCACTCCACGGTCATCTACCGCAATGGCAAACCCGCAGGCTTGAGGGGCTTCCTCATCGACATCACCGATCAAAAGAACCTGGAACAGCAACTCATGCGTGCACAGAAGATGGAGGCTATCGGAACTCTTGCCGGGGGTATTGCCCATGACTTTAACAATCTGCTCATGGGCATACTCGGTAATGTATCCCTCATGCTCATGCGTTGTGACGAGTCTCATCCGTTCTTTGACCGTCTCAAGAGCGTTGAGGAATATGTACAACGGGGCTCCGACCTCAGCAAACAGCTCCTGGGCTTTGCCCGTGGAGGCAAGTACGAGGTCAAACCCACCCATCTCGGGGAATTCATCCGCAAGAGCTCCGAGATGTTCGGCAGGACCAAGAAGGAGATACGGATACACCACAAGGTCGCTGAAGGGCTCTGGTCAGTAGAAGTGGATAGGGGGCAGATGGAGCAGGTACTGCTCAATCTGTTTGTAAATGCGTGGCAGGCTATGCCGGGCGGGGGTGATATGTACCTCTCGGTTGAAAATGTAAACCTGGACGAGGTTGATGTGAGTCCCTACGACATCAACCCGGGTAGATTCGTGAAGGTGACTGTCACGGATACGGGCATCGGGATGGACGAGTCGATAAAATCGAGGATATTCGAGCCGTTTTTCACCACCAAGGAGCGCGGGCGCGGGACCGGCCTCGGGCTGGCCTCCGTGTATGGTATTATCAAGCATCACGGCGGATTCATCCATGTGGAGAGTGAAAAAGACTTCGGCACTTCCTTCATGATCTACCTCCCTGCTTCAGAAAAGTATGTGCAAGAGGAGCTGGTGACAAAAGACGAGATCATGAAGGGACAAGAGGCTGTGCTGCTGATCGATGATGAGGAAATGATCCTGGATGTCGGCTCCAAAATGCTCGAATGTCTCGGTTATAAGGTGATAACCGCTCCGGGCGGGAGACAAGGTTTATTGATTTATGAGCAGAACATGGACAAGATCGACCTTGTGGTCCTCGACATCATCATGCCCGATTTCGGTGGTAAGGAAACCTTTGACACTCTGTGCCGCATAAACCCGGCTGTGAGGGTGCTGCTCTCAAGCGGTTACAGTCTTGACGGCCAGGCGAAGGAGATCATGCAAAGCGGCTGCAAAGGTTTCATTCAGAAACCCTTCAGTATGGCCGAGCTTTCGAAGAAGATCAGGGAGATTTTGGATAGTGACCAGTGATCAGAAAGTGTTACCTATGTCTTGAACCTCATCTGTTACCTATGTCCTGAACCTGTACCACTCCCCGAACCCAAGGCATGAATCTTCAATCATATGATTCCTCTTAGCCTGCTGTGCCGGGCTTCATTGCCCGGGCCTGGATATGGCCGGACTCAGCGTTTGACTACGAGCACCGGGCATGATGCAGAGCGTACCACCCGCTCCGAGACCGATCCGATGAGCATCTCGGCTAAGTTGGTCTTCCCGTGCGATCCCATCACAATGACTGAGATCTGCTCCTCCTGAACGACCTTGAGGATCCGGCTGGCAGGGTTTCCGGTCTTGATGAGCACCTTGGCATGAAGCCCATGCTCCTCGATGTGCTTCTTGAGAAATCCGGAGTTCTCCAGTGCAAGACCTTTAAGGTTGCTCTCCACGGTCCGGTAATTGCCGGGATCATAACAGAGGAGATCGAGGCTTCGCCGATCGATGACGTGGAGGATGATCACCTCGCTTGAGCCGGCATAGCGAAGCTGCTCCACGTACGGCAAGGCCTTTATCGCCACATCCGAGAAGTCGGTCGGGTAGAGGATTTTATCAAACACTTTTTCACCACACCTTGAGGGCAGTTCATTTTTCTTACCTACTACAGGACATGATTGATAGTGAAAAACATAAAATCCATCCATGAGGGCAAAAAAAATGCCAAGCTAACAAGGCCTGGCAGTTACGAAGAGAGTGTTGACTCTTTCTGGCTAGTAAGTATATCGGCACGATCTAAAATAAACTTAACAGGGGGGATAAAAATTTGTTGAGGGCACCCTTTAGAGTATGACCGGTAAGCCATATTGTTTCAGGAGAACTCCCTGCCTGTCCTGCACCATAGCAGAGGGCAGATAATCAAGGATGTCCTGGGCTGTTATGCCGTCTTCACCTTTATCACGGGCCGCCAGATCCCCTGATGCACCATGGATGAAGACCCCCTTGCGGACCGCATCCTCAAGGGGCAAGCCCAGACCGTACATGGCTGCAATGGTCCCGGTGAGCACGTCACCCGATCCGGCAGTGGCCATTCCGGAGTTGCCGCTCATATTGATGAAGACCTTTCCGTCCGGATATCCGATGAGCGTGCGGGCTCCTTTGAGCACAATGACGGCATTGAGGCCGGCTGCAGTTTCTCTGAGGGTCCCGATCCTGTCGGAATCAATATCCTTAACCGTCCTCCCGGTTATTCTCGACATCTCACCGAGGTGCGGGGTGAGAATGGTGGGTGCCTTTCTTTTTTTGATGCCGGTGAGGTCTCTGCACACGGAGGTGATACCGTCACCGTCGATGAGCAGCGGCCTTTTTATCCTCTGTGTCAGATCGCGTACGAGCGCGGCAGTCTCCTCGTTCAACGACAACCCCGGGCCAAGGACAACGAAGTCCATCTTTTCAGAGAGTTCCAGAAGTCCGGTTTTATTCCTCAGCGAGATACTGCCGGAACCGGTCTCCATCTGGGGGATGAATACGATCTCGCTGCCCTTGGAGGCAATAAAGGGTGTTATGGATTCGGGTGCTGCAAGCCGTGAATACCCTCCTCCTGCCTTCATGAACGAGAGCGCTGCAAAATACGGGGCGCCATAGTATCCCCTGG
>Ga0326727_10007911_pt1 | contig 27532 bp, 22 predicted proteins | sample MB2enrmetagenome_FD_207643 | JGI IMG/M metagenome (GOLD analysis project Ga0326727, IMG submission 207643) | Lab enriched peat soil microbial communities from McLean, Ithaca, NY, United States - MB29MY | ecosystem: Environmental > Terrestrial > Soil > Wetlands > Peat | place: USA: New York...
CGATCGCGCTGATCCAGCACTTTGCCCGACCGGATGCTCCGCGCGACGTCCGGCGCACGCCAATTCTGGGCGTCTGCCTCGGCCATCAGGCGATTGGCGCGGCCTTTGGCGGCAATGTGGTCCGCGCGCCCAGGCTGATGCACGGCAAGACCAGCGAAGTCACCCACGATGGCAAGACCATCTTCAGCGGCATCCCATCCGCGATGACCTGCACCCGCTACCACTCGCTCATCGTCGCCGAGGAGGGCCTGCCGGACGAGCTTGAAGTCTCCGCTCGCACCACAGCGGACGACGGAACCACGATTATGGCCTTGCGCCACCGGGAGTTGCCGATCGAGGGCGTGCAGTTCCACCCCGAGAGCGTCCTGACCACCCACGGCAAAGAAATTATCGCCAACTTCTTAAAGTTGTAGGAGCAAAAGCCAGGGACAATTCGCCCCGTAGGTCTCTGTGCAAGGTCGTCGCTTCCTGGTGGTCGCGCGACTCGAGGGTGGTGGTTTCGGAGGGATTGCAGTCCCTGGTTTTGCTATAGGCTGTACGGATGAAGCTGCGAACGCCAGTCCGCCATGCGCTGCTGCCAATGCTGTGGCTGACGTGTGTGGCGACCGGCCCAATGCGGGCGCAGCAGCTCATCGGTTACGTATCCACGCGCGACGCCGACGTTACCGGCGCAACCGATGTGATGGACGGCCGCGCGGTGCTGACCGGCTCGGTCGGCGTTACGGCCAAGGACCACACTGCGCCGATCACGCTGGGACGGGGAGGAACGGTGCGCGTGTGCCAGACCAGCGTGCTGCATCTGACCGAGAGCCGCGCCGTCGCGGTAGCTGCGCCGCTGCTGTTCTCGCTGGACCGCGGCGCCATCGAGATCCAGATGCGGGGAACGCCGAACGACTCCATCATGACGCCCGATTTGCGCTTCACAGTGCGCAACGACGGACCGCTGGATCTGCGCCTGCGCATCGCGCGCAACGGCGACACCTGCGTGGAAAACCGTGGCCCGCTCGCGCCCACCTTGGCCATCTCCGACCCGTTCGGCGAGGCGATGTATGAGCTGCAGCAGGGCCAGCATGTGCTGTTCGAGCACGGCAGCCTGCATGAAGTCGTCGACCACGAGAGTTCGCCCTGCGGATGCCCCGACGAGAAGGGCATGTCGATCGCTGATGCTCTGCTTGCAGCCGGTCCGGGAGTGGCTCCCTCGACAAAGGCGCCCGCCCCTCCGCCGGCTGTTCAGGCTCCGGCTCCGCCGGTGGTTCCGGGGAGCACCCCCGCCGATGTGCAGGCCGCCGAGCAGGCTGCGGCGCGGGCCGCGATCCAGGCGGCTGAGCGCAACGCCTCAAATTCTGCCACGCAGGTTGCCGAGCAGCACCCCTTCCCCGCAGCCGTCAGCGAAGGGCTGGCTCCCGCGCCGGAGGTCCCCCCGGCCCCGCCGGGCGAGGTGCATACCCAGGTCAGCGATTCGCTGAGTTACAACGCGCCGACCAATGGCGACCAGACCAACGCCAGTCAGGCCAATGCCGCTGGTCCCACCGCTCCCGCACCGGCCCAGCCCTCGACTGCGCCCAAGCCGGCTCCGCGGCGCGATCTGATCCACGTCGTCGGGCGGTTCTTTCGCCGGCTATTTGGCGGCTAGAGCAGGACCAGCGTAGATGGCGGGTACGGGCCGCCTGAGAGCGGCGATCCAATAGACAACCACCAGCACCCACGCCGCCGGCAGGACATACGACCACATCGCCAGGCTGCGCGCGTCGCGGGCGAGCATGGCGTAGGGGCGCTCCAGGGATGCGGCGATGCCGGCCACGGCATAGAACGAAAAGCCGAGCGCAACGCGGCGCGGCAGGGCGGCAGGCTGGCCGGCTGTCGTCCAGGCCAACGCGAATCCGCCCAGCAGAATCATGGATACCCAGATGAATGCCTGGACGCGATCGAAGGGAACGGGTGAATGCGCGGGCAGCGTGCGCGCGATCAACAGGGTCCCCGCGCCTGCGAACACCGGAATCAGCAGCAGTGTGCCACGGCGAAGTCCGCGAGGGCCGGCAGAGCGCGTCAGGCTCAGGACGAGTTCGCCTGTCACCAGCAGTTGCAAAGCCAGGTCGACAATCGTCAACCCTTCATAAGTGGAGGCGTAGGCGGCGGAGTCGATCTTGCCAAAGAGAGCGAATAGCAGAATCGAACGCAAGAGATAGAACGCCAGCAAACCGGAGAAGAGGGGCAGGCGGCGCACAATGCCGCGCGCGAAGACCAGCGCCAGCAGCGAGCACTGCAGCAGCAGGCCCACCGTCCAGAGGAGATCGTTGATGGCGGTGCGGGTCATAAGACAGGGAACAGGGAACAGGGAACAGAAACAGCCGTCAGTCGGTGTCCGGCGGGCCGGAGTTCTTCTGCTCTAGAAAGAACTCGGCACTGTGGCTGGTCTTCACTTTGGCGTAAGGCACAGGGGTCTGGGTGTAGTCGAAGCAGTCGCTGAAGTCGTCGGCGACGGCGTCGCGCGTGCCCAGCGAGGGCAGGTTGAAGACCTCCTCCATGTAGCGTAGAAAGCCGCTCGACTCGTGGGTAACGTGGGAGACGTAGCCGTGGCGGGCGTAGGGCCCGACAACAATGACGGGTACGCGGAAGCCGAGTCCCATGGCATCGATCTGCGGCGGCGGAACATGGTCGTACCAACCGCCCCAGTCGTCCCACGATATGAAGATGGTGGTGGAGTTCCAGAACGGGCTTGCGCCGATGGCGTTGACGATGCTTGCTACCCAGTCAGGCCCCTGTGGGGGCGCGCCGGGATGGTCGGAGTTGTTGAACGCCGGCACAATCCAGGTCACCTGCGCCAGCTTGCCGTTGGCAATGTCGGTCAGCACCTGGGTCTCGGGCGAGACCACGTTGTTCTGCCAGTCCGGGCCGAAGCGGATGTGCCGGATCGCCTGGTAGGCAGAGAGGATGAAGTACGAGTCGGTCGTCGGTCCCGGCGCGTAGTACCTCCAGGTGACGCCCTTGGCGTCCAGCAGGTCGGCCATCGTCTGGTAATCGAAGCAGGGGTAGACGCCGGGCAGGTCGGTGCCGTTGGGGCCGACCAGCGCCACCTGCTCGCTGGGACCGGCGTCGCAGCCCCACACCGGGCCGTTCGGGTTCTCCGAGGCATTGCCGGATTGGCCGGCGATCATGTACTGGTGGGCGACGAAGCTGGGCCCGGTATTCGACTGAAACATGCGGTCGCCCAGGGTATAGTTTTTAGCCAGCGTCCAGTCCGGGACCGTCTCGCTGAGATCGATATAGGAATACGGCAGCATGGTGCCGTTGTCATCGAAACCGTCCATCTTGCCGCCGTCCCACTGCGCCCACCATCCGGTATGGGTGTGGTCGATGTCCGGCCCGTTGCCCAAAGGAGTGACCGTGAGGGGAACCACGGTGCCATTGCTCATGCCCGTAGTCACGGTATCGGCACCGGGAAATCCATTGAAGAAATGGTCGAAGGAGCGGTTCTCCTGCATGATGACCACGACATGCTGGATGGCGGTGGAAGCCGTCAGGGGCACCGTGGTGGCTACGGTCGTGGCCGGTGCCGCGCCGGCGCCGGTGTGGCAGCCCGAACTGCATCCGAGCATGCAGGATGCCAATGCCGAAAGGACGATTGAGTGGACCACGCGGGACATGTTCGTAAGCCTTTTTAGAACAAATTCCCTGCTGCCGTGGAGCGTAGGATTCTGTGCGGTACCGTTTTCCTTGGGGGAAAACGGACATGAGCGCAAGGCCCCCTCTGGACACCCACAGGGAATTTGCTTTGGCGATCGCTTGGGCGAGGGCGACGGTGCGCAATCGGAATCCAATTGAACCATGCTCAGACTCCGATGATCCATCCCCCAACGGGTCGAAATGGGCAATCTTTCGTAACCTTTGGCGGCTCAATCGGCACAAAGATGATTGCGGAGCATTCAAGCCTAGGGCTGAAGCTTCAGGGCGTCGTTATCGTGACCGGTGAGGCTGCAAAGCGCTTCGACGACCAGATTGTGGTCGTCGCGCTGAGGCAGGCCGGAGACGGTGACGCTGCCCACGATGCCTGCGCCCCTGACATTGAGGGGAAAGCCGCCCCCATGGGTGGCATAGTCTTCGGGGGGCAGACCGTAGCGATCGAAGAAGCTCAGGCCGCTCAACTCAAGCAACCGGCCGACATGGTACGAGCTCTTGTGGAAACGCGCCACCACGTTGACCTTGCGCTGCACCCAGCGGGCATTGTCGGGGCTGGTGCCGTCCAGCGCACAGTAGAACAGCGGCTGATGCGGTGAGCCGAAGCGGCGAATGTCGATGACCAGCGGAAGATTGCGCGCGATCGCAAGGTCACGCAGCAGGATGCCGATCTGCCAGGCGGTGTCGGGGGTGAACCCGGGCAGGGTGAGGGTGGACTCCTGAACAGCGAGGGCGGCGATATCGTCCTGGATCGACATGGTTCTCCTGAGCGCCCGATGGGCGATATGGAGTAGGATACCCGGATTGGCGACGCGGGCGCGCCGCATTCGGGCGGTTTTTTGTCCGCGGCGGGCGAGACTTGCCTGCCGGTAGAGGCAGCAGACCCCGGCGGCTCCGGCAAAATAGCGCAAGAGGCCGGCGTGAAGCGGGGCAAGGTTTCACCCCGGTAAAATCCTCGCTGGAGATGCCAATCCAGCGCGCCTCCTCGCCATCGTTTTCTTGACACCGGTGGACGCTTACGCGAGACTTAGAGGGCTGGGCCTGTTCGCGGGCCCTCGGCGGCTACTTGCGCGCAACATCCGCGTGGCAAGGTCTGTATCGGCGGTTCGCCGCCCGCAGCTTCCCGACAATGTCTCCCAGGCCAGGCGTGGTTTCGGGGCGTGCTCCGGCGATGGCTGGCGTGCGGTGGGTTCAAGGGGAAGCACCAGAGTTTCAAGACGAAGCAAAATGAGGACGGAAATTGGATGGGATCACTCGGCAACTCGGCGCAACTTTTTCTTCTGCCGCTGTTCTTCGTACTGCTGTATTTCCTGATGATCGCGCCTAATCAGAAGAAGCAGAAGAAGTGGCAAGAGATGCTTAGCAAGCTGAAGAACGGCGACAAGGTGACCACTACCAGCGGCATTCGCGGGGTGATCGTGTCGGTGAAGGATGATGCGGTGCAGTTGAAGGTCGCGCCGGACAATGTGCGGCTGGAGTTTGCCAAGAACGCCATCGCGACGGTGACCACGGCGGACGAGTAATGCCGGTGTGTTCGTGAAGCGGCCGGGCGGAGAGATTGGGATAAGGAAGCAATGAGTCAGAATCTGAAGGGCAGGACGGCGTTCATCGTTGCGGTACTGGTTGTGTTCTGCTACGGGATTGTGGGCATTCCCCACGGTTTTGGCCCGGCTGCGCTGAAGCAGGCGCTCACCGACCGTATCAAGCTCGGGCTCGACCTCAAGGGCGGGACCCATCTCGTGCTGCAGGTCCACGTCGACGAGGCGATCGGCTCGACCACCGACCGCGATCGGCAGCGGATTGAGGACGACCTCACTAAAGCCGGCGTCACCGGGGCGACGGTGCACAAGCCGGACCCGGTCGCCCATGCCGACACCATCGTGGTCAGCGGATATCCCGCAGCCAAGGCAAGCGACGTTCGTTCGGTGCTGACCGGCAACGATTATGCAAACTACGACGTGAGTTCGACCTCGGATGGCAGCGAGCAGTTGGTGATGAAGCCCAGTGCCAAGACCGAACTGAGAGCTTCGACGCTGCAGCACTCGATCGAGACCATCACCGAGCGGGTGAACACGCTGGGCGTCAGCGAGTCGACGGTCCAGCCCTATGGACTGGGCGACAACGAGATTCTGGTGGAGCTGCCGGGCATCTCCGATCCGGGCAAGGTGGAAGACGCCATCAAGTCGACCTCGAAGCTGGAGGTGTTCGCCGTGGTCAGCGGACCTTACTCGGACGACCAGGCCGCAATGACCGCGCTCGGCGGCGTGGTCCCGCCGGAGGACCAACTGTTGCATGGCAACACATCACCTACCTCGCCCGACGAGGTGTACCTGCTGGAGCGGGCGCCCCAGGTCGAAGGCACCGATTTCCGCGACGCCCAACCCTCCACGGATGTGAACGGCCGTCCGAACCTCACATTCACGCTGACCACCGAAGCTGGTGATCGCTTCTACAAATACACCTCGGCCCACTCTAAAGACAGCTCCTCGCCCGGCTCCATGGCCATCGTGCTGGGAGGCAAGATCAAGGAAGTCGCAACCATCAACTCGGCCATTCGCGACCACGGCGAGATCGAAGGAAGCTTCACCAAGGATGAGGTCGACAACCTGTCGCTGATGCTGCGCACCGGCGCTCTGCCTGCGTCCATCGACACCCTGGAAACCCGCACCGTCGGGCCCAGCCTGGGAGAGGCATCCATCCACCAGGGGATTATCGCGGCCATCGTGGGCATGTTGGCCGTCATGATCTTTATGCTGGTCTACTACCGCGGCGCGGGCATCAATGCGGACCTTGCGCTGATCCTGAACCTGGTGATCCTGCTCGGGTTCATGGGCTATGTCGGGGCAACACTGACTCTGCCGGGGATCGCCGGCGTCATTCTGACTATCGGTATGGGCGTCGATTCCAACGTCCTGATCTTCGAGCGCATTCGCGAGGAGTTGCGCGCCGGCAAGACTTCGGCCGCGGCGGTGCAGCAGGGATTCGGCCACGCCTGGGTCACCATCGTCGACACCCACATCACCACCATGGTCTCCGCCGGCATTCTGTTTCTGTTTGGCACCGGCCCGGTGAAGGGATTCGCGGTCACCCTGGTCTTCGGTCTGGCTGCCAACCTGTTTACCGCTGTGTTTGTCTCACGGACGATCTTCGACGCGCATCTGGAACGCCAGGAACGCGGCGCGGCATTGTCGATTTGAACGGCAGCTATTAGCTGCCAGCTCTTAGCCATTTGCTTCCGGCTCAGAGCGATGGGCAAGGAACCACCGCCGGATGTGCGGAGCTAAGAGCTAAAGGCTAAGAGCCAATGGCTGAGGGGTTGAAAGTGGAACTGTTTCGTGATGCAAAGATCGATTGGCTGGGCAAAAAGTGGTACTTCCTCGGCTTTTCGCTGATATTTTCGGTGGCGGGCGTGCTTAGCATGCTGTTCTGGCACCACATCCCCCTGGGCGTGGACTTCAAGGGCGGCACGCAGATCCAGGTCCAGTTCGACCGCACGCCGAGTGAGGAGCACATTCGCCAGGCCCTTTCCCAGGCCGGCGTCAAGGACGCGATCGTCTATCCCATCAGCGACACCAGTGGCCGCTCCGCCAACACCGAGGTGATCTCTCTGCCCGAGGCGGCCGACACATCGCACGATGCCGGACGCACCGAGGTCGAAGCTGCCTTAAACTCCGGCTACCACGACTCGCTGTTCACCATCCAGAAGACCGACATCGTCGGCCCCACGGCAGGCAAGCAGTTGCAGCGGCAGGCGGCGCTGGCCACGGCATATTCCCTGCTCGGAATGCTGGTCTACCTCTGGTTCCGCTTTGAGCTGATCTACGGGGTCGCAGCGGTCGTCGCGGTCTTCCATGACACCCTGATCACCGTAGGCGCCTTCAGCCTGACCAACCAGGAGATTACCCTTACCGTCATCGCCGCTATCCTTACCCTGATCGGTTATTCGATGAACGACACCATCGTCGTCTTCGACCGCATCCGCGAGAACCTGGCGCTCTCGCGCAAAGAGACGCTGACGGATGTGGTGAACCGGAGCATCAACCAGACGCTAAGCCGGACCGTGATCTCCTCCGGCCTCACCTTCCTCACCGTTTTGAGCCTGCTGCTGTTTGGCGGTCCGGTGCTGCGCGGGTTCTCGTTCGCGCTGACCGTGGGCATCGTCATCGGCACCTACTCCTCGATTGCGGTTGCGGCGCCGATGCTGGTGGCGTATCAAGATTGGCGCAAGAGCCGGGGCAAGGTTGCAAATCTGCCGGCCAAGCGCGCCAAGGCTTAATCGGCATAAATTCCCGGCCCGGTGTCCGCTGCAGCGATGTTTTGTGTAAGATTCTAGGGCGGCTCTCTTTCCGGCATTCCCGGTGGCCTATCCTGTCCTGCAAGCGGCTTTTGGGAGGGCGGGAACAAAACAGAGTGGCGCGGTGTCTAAGCTGGGTAGAATATTTTTTCGAGGCTGTCCATGTTTGAAGACTCTTTAATGGAATCCGCGGGACAGATCAAGACCAAGACCAGCCGGTGGATGATGGTGACGTTCCTGGTCAATGCATCCATCCTGGCCACGCTGATCCTGATTCCGCTGCTGAATCCGGAAGCGCTGCCGGCTACGGCGATGACTGCGCTTCTGGTCGCGCCTCCTCCCCCACCGCCTCCTCCCCCTCCTCCTCCGCCTCAGCAGGTGGTCAAGCCGGTGAAGATCGTCTCCGAGATCGACCAGGGCCTGCACGCGCCCACCAAGATTCCCAAAGATATCAAGATGATCAAGGAAGACGCCCCGCCCCCGACCCAGGTGGCTGGGGTCGCCGGCATGTCGGGCATGGGCAGTTCCAGCGGGGCCGGCGTTCTGGGCGGCGTGATGGGCGGCATTGGCTCAGCGCCCCCGGTTGTGGCCAGGCAGCCTCCCAAGCCGACTGGCCCGGTGCGGGTCTCCAGCGGAACGGTCGCGGGCATGATTCTGTCGCGGCCTGACCCGGTCTATCCGCCGATCGCCAAAGCGGCACACGTTCAGGGTGCGGTCATCCTGCACGCCATTATCTCGAAGCAGGGCACGATCGAGAATCTACAGGTCGTCAGCGGACCTCCGATGCTGACCGGCAGCGCAATGGATGCGGTCAGGCGCTGGCGTTACAAGCCCTATCTTCTTAACGGCGAGCCTACCGAAGTGGACACGACGATTACGGTCAACTTCACCTTCGGCGGCGGCTAGAGCAATGCAGTTCTCGCAGACGTTTCGTTCCCGCAGCTCAACTTCCCGCGATGGAATCTGGGTCTGCGCATCCGACTTGTGGTAAGACCGGTTCCGTCCAACGCACTATAAATCAGGAGGAAAGATTCCAGTGATTCTCGCTCAACTCACAAACTTCGCACACGCACCCCTCGCCATGTTCTTCCAGGAGGCGCCGACCGTCGGCTTCAGCCCGCTGCAGCTTTGGGGCAACATGGGCAACCTGGCCAAGGGAGTCGTCGTCATCCTCTTCATTATGTCGATCTGGTCGCTCGCCGTCATGATCGACCGCTGGCTGTACTTCAACGCCGCGCGCAAGCAGTCACGCGAGTTTGCGCCCAAGGTTGCGGGAGCGCTCAAGGAAGGCCGTCTGGATGAGGCAATCAAGCTCGGAGATCGCAGCAAGAAGTCGCACTTGGCCGAGGTCGTTACGGCGGGCTTGCAGGAGTTCCGTAGCTTCGGTTCCGGCGGCGCCATCACCGAAGAGCAGGTGGAGAGCTCACAGCGCGCGCTGGAACGCTCCGAAGCGATCGTCCATGCCAAGCTGAAGCGCGGCCTCGGCGGTCTGGCCACTATCGGATCGACTGCACCGTTCATCGGGCTGTTCGGCACCGTAGTCGGCATTCTGAACGCCTTCCAGCAGATCGCGACCCAGAAGACCTCGGGTATCGGCGCCGTGGCCGGCGGTATCTCTGAAGCTCTGGTGACGACCGCGTTCGGACTTCTGGTCGCCATCCCCGCCGTGATGACGTTCAACTACTTCACCGGCAAGGTGGAAGCGTTCGACGTCGAGATGGATAACAGCTCCAGCGAACTGGTGGACTACTTCATCAAGCAGAGCCACCAGTAGGGGATTGCTCCCTGCGCGCCATCGGCAGGGGACACTCGATATCGCTGGAATCGTGTGCATCGGTCTCCGGAGGCTGCAGCGAGCGGCCTCCGGAGGCGCACATAGTCCGCGACGAATGGGCCGCGAACTAACGGCTGACGCCGTAACAAGGGCAGAACCATGGACGCGGATTTCGGCGCAATGTGGTTCCGCTAAATCGGACGGGAAAACTCTTATGGGAATCACCAAGCGCGAGGAAGGTAAAAAGGTCAACTCCAACATCAACGTCACGCCCATGGTGGACGTGATGCTGGTTCTCCTGATCATCTTCATGGTCATTACGCCCATGTTGAATAACAAGGTCAACGTCCAGATACCGGTCGCCAATTCGGCGGTCATCATGGATAACGCGAACAAGGAAGATGCGGTCACGGTCGCGGTGACACGCGACGGCCGGACCTACCTGGGCGGCGATCAGGTGAACCTCGACGACTTGTCCGCGAAGATCTCCGCCAAGTTGGAGAACAAGCCCGAGGGCGAAAAAGAGGTCTACCTGCGAGCGGATGTCCGCGCCAACTATGGCAAGGTGATGGATGCAGTGGACCAGATCCGGGCGGCTGGAGTGAGCCAGCTCGGGCTGCTCACCGACAAGCGCGAGCAAGATGATACGCCGGCAAAGAAATAAGCAGGTGGCGTTGCCTGCCGAGGCAGGTAACCACCCGCGGTAATGAGAACTAAAGGAGATTAGCGATGGGAATGGGCGGCGGTAATACTGGCGGAACGATGTCGGAGATCAATGTCACTCCGATGATCGACGTGCTCCTGGTGCTTTTGATTATCTTCATGGTGATCGTGCCGGTCACGCCGAAGGGGCTTAACACGCTGATTCCTCAGCCGCCGAAGGACAAGACCCAGGATCAGCCCAACGACCGCACCATCGTGGTCCAGATTTTGGCGAACGGCAAGGGCGAGCCTTCCTACAAAATCAACGAAGACGACTTCGCCAAGTCGGCGATTGAGCCCAAGCTAGCCGAGATCTTCGCCACTCGCCAGGAGAAGGTGATGTTCGTCAAGGGTGATGCATCGCTCGACTTCAGCAAGGTTGCCGAGGTGATCGACATGGGCCACGAGGCTGACGTGGACAACATCGGCCTCATCACCCCGCGCATCGAAGCAGGCCAGTAAGAGCTTTCCCCTGACGGACTCGCACCGAGCAGCCGAAAGCCCGGAGGTTGCTATGGGCATGAATGCCGGAAGCGTTACAGGCAAAGCTGTGTCAGGCATCAACGTCACTCCGATGATCGACGTTTTGTTGGTGCTGCTGATTATCTTCATGGTCATCGTCCCAATCGCACCGAAGGGGCTGGACGCCACTGTTCCTCAGCCCTCGAAGAACGAGGCCGTGAATCCACCGCCGGGCGTTATTGTGGTGCGGGTCTTGGCGAACGGCGACGGGGAACCATCCTACAAAATCAACCAGGACAACTTCGCCAAATCGGCGCTGGAGCCCAAGCTGGCCGAGATTTTTGCGACTCGCCAGGAAAAGACGATGTTCGTCAAGGCCGATGGCGCGCTAGACTTCAGCAAGGTCGCGGAGGTGATCGATATGGGCCATCAGGCCGAGGTGGACAACATCGGCCTCATCACTCCGCGGGTCGGGGCCAACCCGTAAACCCGTTCCGCCCAGCGGCAGCCCGGTCGCGGATACGGCGCTTCTGCGGTATAGTGGCGAGGTATGGGTTTTAGTTGCCGAAAAGATCGTACCGCGCATGCGTGGAGGCTGCTCCTTGGGCTTTTCTGTGTGCTGCTGGTGGTCGTTTCCGGCACGGTGCAGGTAGCGCATGCTCATGCGGATCGAGCGGTCGCCCACACAAACTGCTCGCTCTGCGTGGCCGCCCACATTACCGTGCATCTGGCACAGACCCCGGCGCCGGCGCCGCCTGCGGCAGTGGTCGCCGCAGTGGAAGCCATCCCCCATTTCATCCTTCTTTGCGGTCTCTCGACCTTCGCTCTCTTCACCCGTCCCCCGCCGGCAATAGCCTTTCCCGCCTAGGCATCTCTCACATCGCCGCCCTCAAGTGTCTCTGCTCCCTGCAAGAAGCTAGGGCGCATCTAAACTTTGTGGCGCCGTGTGCAACTGAGAGATGTCCCGGAACGTCCTCAAAATGCAACAGGTAACCGGCAAGGGGAACTTCATGCATTTGTTTTTCCGGCGCTCCATTGCGCCAGTATTGGCCGTTTTTCTCTCACTTGCGGGATTTGTCTCCGGCGTCACTGCCCGGAGTTGCGCGCAGGCCACCGCGCCTAGGCGTCCGGCGGCGGCGCGCGCTCAGTCCGCCGGGAATGCCGGCACCGTCACCGGCGTCGTAACCGACCCCACCGGCGCGGTGGTCGCCAATGCAAGCGTTACCCTTTCGAACGCAATCAGCGGCTTCTCCCGAGCCGTTACCACGGACAACTCCGGTGCCTATACGCTGCCCAATATTCCTTTCAATACCTACCGGCTCACCGTCTCCGCGCCGACTCTTGCGCCCGCGACCCAGAGCGTGGACGTGCGTTCCTACGTGCCGATTACCCTGGATCTGACCCTGCAGGTTGCCTCGGCCAGTACCACCGTTGACGTCACCGCCACCAGCGGCGATCTGATCGAGACCGACCCGGTAGCCCACACCGATGTCGATCGCGACCTCTTCTCTAAAATCCCGCTGGAGGGAACGTCTTCGGTCAGTTCACTGGTTACGCTCGCATCGCCGGGCATCTCCGCTGACTCGAACGGAATGTTCCACAGCATGGGCGATCACGCGTCCAACTCCTTCTCGGTCGACGGCCAGCCCATCACCGACCAGCAGTCCAAGGTCTTCTCCAACCAGATCCCGCTCGACTCCGTGCAGTCGCTCGAAGTCATCCCGGGCGCGCCTCCGGCTGAGTATGGAGGCAAGACCTCGCTGGTCATCGTCGCTACCACCCGCTCCGGGCTGGGCAATCCCCAACCGCATGGAGAGGTCACCGCTTCCTACGGCTCCTTCGGCTCCTCCAACGTCGGCTTCAATCTGGCTGACGGCTCGCAGAAGGTCGGCAACTTCATCTCCGCCAATGTCATGAACACGGGCCGCTTTCTCGATCCGCCCGAGTTCCACGCCATTCACGACAAAGGCAACGAAGAGAACCTGTTCGATCGCGTGGACGATCAGTTCACCAATGCCGACTCGGTCCGGCTGAACCTCGGGTATACACGCTCCTGGTTCCAGACTCCCAACTCCTACGACACGGAGTACGCGACCCAGTGGCCGGCCAATTCGTCCGGGGTCCCGATCGGGTCGAACGGCCTGCCGGTAGGACCAGCCGACCAGCGCGCCCAGATCCAGACGGTCAACTTCGCCCCCAGCTACACCCGCGTGATCCGCTCCTCCACGGTGCTCACGACCAACTATTTCTTCCGCCGCGACAGCTTCAACTACTACCCGAGCAAGAACCCCTTTGCCGACCTCGGCGCGCCCGACCTGCAGCAGGAGTCCATCGCCCAGCAGCGCACGCTGGCCAACACCGGCCTGGTCTCTGACATCACGTATACCAGCGGCGTGAACAACGTCAAAGCCGGCGTCTCCTATCAGCAGACCTTCCTTACGGAGAACTTCCAGCTCGGCATCGTCGATCCGAACCTCACCTTGGTCGACTGCTTTCCGAACACCACCTGCGCCGTTTTGCGGCCGTACGACCTTACCAAAGGCGGATCGCTCTATCCGTTCCACGGCCACACCGACGTCAAGGAGTTTGCCGTCTACGGCCAGGACGCCATCACCGCCGGCCCTTGGACGGGCAATCTTGGCATTCGGTTCGATCAGTACAATGGCCTCGCTGTCGCCAGCCAAGTGCAACCCCGCCTCGCTCTCTCCTACAACATCAAACGCACCGGCACCAACCTGCGCCTCTCCTACGCACGCACCCTGGAGTCGCCCTTCAACGAGAACCTGGTCATCTCCTCCGAGGGCTGCCACTATGCCGTGATTGCCGCGCTCATCCCATGCACCACCGCGCCCAACCGGCCCGGCTTCCGCAACGATTTTCACGCCGGCTTCCAGCAGACGCTCTCCCGCTTCGCGGTGCTCTCCGCAGACTATGCCTGGAAGTACACCCACAACGCCTTCGACTTCTCGGTCCTGGGGGCGACCCCTATCACCTTCCCCATCGGCTGGTACAGCTCCAAGGTCCCCGGCTTCGATGGGCGGCTGGACGTACCCTCCATCCACAACTTCACCGCGCAGGTCGTCTTCTCCTCGGTTGCAGCGCGCTTCTTCACGCCGCAGACCAGCGGCCTTGGCACCGTGCCTGTACCGCCGGGCACGGGGCATACGCCCTTCCGCATCGACCATGACGAGAAGTTCAACCAGACCACCCACGCGCAGTACCAGATCGGCGCGCGCGGCCCTTACATCGGCTTCAACTGGCGCTTCGATTCCGGCCAGGTCGCCGGCGCAGCGCCCTGCTATGGCACGCTTGCCTCCAACGACTGCCCCCAATCCGCTACACTCAACGGCCAGCCAGCCGTCTTGCTTCAGGACGCCACGGGCATTCCGCTCACCGCAGACCAGGAGGCCCAGGCTGGTTTTGCCTGCAACGGAGTGCGCGCAACATTGGGGCATCCCATCCCGAACGGCGAGTGCCTGGTGTCTCAGTTCACCTCGTCCTTACTCACCATTCCCAAACCCAATACCGAGAACGACGACCACAACCCTCCGCGTGTCCAGCCGCGCAACTTGTTCGACCTGTCCTTCGGCGAGGACAATCTGCTGCATCGCAAGACCAGCGACAAGCGCACCCTCTCCGCCTCGCTGACCATCGTCAACCTCACCAACAAATACGCGCTGTATAACTTCCTGTCCACCTTCTCTGGAACGCACTTCGTCTCGCCCCGCTCCGTCACCGGCCAGATCGCATACCACTTCTAGGGGGGCGTAGTCTTCGTCGCGCGCCATGCAAGCAGGTTTCTCCGTCCTGAGTCCATAACCGAGCAACCAACCCGCAACTGCCTCAACCCACCCGGCAGATCAAGCACTTCAGGTAGCTCGTCTCCGGAAGGGTGAGAATCGCAGGGTGGTCTGGCGCGGCGCCGCACATCTCCAGCAGCTGCACGCGCCGACCCGCGTCAGCCGCTGCGGCCCGGACCACCCCCAGGAACTCCTCCATCCCCACATGGTGCGAGCAGGAGCAGGTCACCAGCGTCCCCCCTGCGTTCAGCATCTTCAGCGCCCGCAGATTCAGCTCCTTGTAGCCGCGCATCGCCCCTTCGGCAGCGCGCTTCGACTTGGCAAACGCTGGCGGGTCCAGCACGATGGTGTCGAAGCGCTCTCCCGCTGCCTCCCAGTCCCGCAACAGCTCGAACGCATCCGCTTCGACCCAATCGACCTGCGCGCCCAGGCCGGGGTTCAACTCCAGATTGCGGTCCGCGACCTCCAATGCCGCGCGGCTGGCATCGACGCCGGTCACTCGTTCGCACGCTCGCGCAAGATGAAGCGCAAACCCGCCCTGGTAGGTACACACATCCAGCGCTCTGCCTCGGGCATATCGCGCGGCAGCAGCGTAGTTGAGCCTCTGGTCGAGAAACGCCCCGGTCTTCTGTCCGGACGCAGCGTCGAAATGGAAGCGCCTGCCATTGATGGTGAAGATGGTCTGGAGAGCGTCGTCCAGACCCGCACGCACATACAGCGGATCCTGCGGCGCCGGCGGCAATGCCTCCAACTCGCGCACCCGGGCGTCGGGCCGCTCCACAACGATGCCTGCCCAAGGCTGCTCGGATAACACTTCGACCAAGACCTGGCGCACGTCGTCCTGCGCGGTTCCCTGGGTGAGCAATTGGACCACCACGATCTGGCGATAGCGATCGGCCCCGATCCCCGGAAGCCCGTCCGCCTCCGAAAATATCAGCCGGCAAGCATCGGTTTCGACAGGAGTACGGCTACCCGCCGCTGGAAAGGCTTCCGGAACCAGCATCGCGCGTAGCTTCAGCGCGGCCCGCATCCGATCGCGCAGCTCGCCAAGATACTCTGCCCGCGTCAATCTCGCGCGGCGGGAGACCAGGCGTAGCGCAATCTCCGAGGCGGAGCTGTACAGCGCTGTCCCCAGCGGAATGCCGCGGCCATCGGCAACCGTTACAAGCGCACCGGGTGGGACGTTCGCCAGGGCGTCGGGCGGCGCAGTTTCAGGCACACCCGTCGATTCCCCACGCTGCCCCGCGGCTGGCGCAAGGCGCTCCACATCCGAGCGATAGACCCAAAGATGGCCTGCGCGCAGCCGTTCTGCCGCGCGTCGCGTGATCGCGGCCACAGCCGTTGTTTGGTGCGCCTCCAAGGTCATGGCCCATCTTCGCACAGCGGGGCCAGCGCGGGAGGGGGTATGTGCTTGGGAAGGCCTCCGCCGTGTGCAGTGCAAAATACGGTGGGCCCGCGTCGGAGGTTGCCGGCGCGGGCCCAGTCAGAAACTTGGAACAAGGAAGACTACTTGGAGGGGTGCAGCTCGGGGCTCGTCAACTTGCGGCGCATGATTCCAACCATGCCCAGCATGCCAGTTCCCAGCAGCAGCAGGCTGGTCGGCTCCGGGGTTGCCGGCAGGGGCGGGCCTTCCAGGGTAACGCTGCCGGGTCCAGTCATGAAGCTCTGGCCATCGTTGTTGAGTTCTTCAAAGTCGACCGCGCCGGTATAACCGCCACTGTAGCTTGCAGCCGTCGTCAAATCTGCTTTTACGGCGGTGCCGTTTGCCTGGGAATAGGTCGCGCCGGTCTGGTCCCAGATCGCCTCTTGCACCGCCGAGTCGTGCGCGTCATCGCTGGGGCCGTTACCCTCGAACTGTGTCCCGAGCGCGGCCTCAAGCTCCAACTCGTTGTTGCCGCCGGTGTCATTGGGGCTGGTGATTGCCGAATTGAACATCGTGCCAACACCCTGGGCAACTACCAGGTAAGTGCTGGGCACGCTGATGTCGTTCAGGAAGTCGACGCAGTAGGCGTCGCCAAAAGACTCAATAAAGGCGCCCTTGCTGCCGTTGCTGTCGGCATAGATATTGATGGTGGTATAGCCAACGTAGTACGAGCCGTTGGTTTCACCGGAGCTGTAGGGTTCCACCGTCATGAAGTAGTCCTGGCCCACGGTGATGTCAGCGGCTTTGGCCGCAGTCGAAGAGAAGAGTGAGGCGAGAGAGAGGGACAAGGCAACAAAGGCAGTCTTTAAGCGCATAGTCTGTGGCTCCTGGGAGGTCGTGCTACACCCTTGTTTAAGCAATCGACGGGCCAAACAGTGCATACATCTGAGCCGACGATTTTGGCCGATTTACCGGAATTGAAGCAGATTCAGGGCTTTCGGGGGCTGGGAAGGCCAGTGTGAGAAACGGGCATGTGGAATAATTTTGCACATCGATGTAGGAAAAATATTGCCACTTCCAGATCTAACCAGTAATCGGATCAATGGGTTACGTAACCTCCGGTGAGGTTACCGGCAGGCTGGGCAAGCAGTTACTTTCGGCGAAAGAAGTTTTCCCCGGCAATCTGGGAGGCCCCCCACCCCAACGGGCCGCTCTCTCTGGCAACTGATTTCGGAGTTCTTCTTCGCTCCCTGCGGCAGCCGTTCTTTGGATGCCTTGGACTGGACAGCAACGCATCATCAAGCCGCCGCAGTCGGTACGGGAGAGGCTTGCCGAAATCCTGACGACGAGCGGGAACATGGGCAGGTCGCCCACAGTTCTTCAGCCTCTGGATGCAGCCGCTGGGTCAGGTCAAGGGCCGGCAAATTATTCAGGCCGGTTCGCGTCCTTTCCATCCCACTCCCCGTCTGTACAGACAGATTCCCGCCAAACCTGAGACTGCGATGTGGCGGAAGGACTAGCGATGAGACATGCATTCTGGACGCGCATAGTAGTAGTTGCGGCGAGTTTACTTCTGACTTCGGCAATGCAGACGCAGGCCCAAGCGGGCGGCCAGACGGGTCAGATGGGTGGTCAGGGACGAGGCGCAGGGCAGGGTGGAGGGCGCGGCGGCTTCGGCGGCGGCCAGATGGGTCAGATGGGCCAGCCGGTGCAAGGCACGGTGACTGCGGCAACTGCCAATCAGTTGACCCTCCAGACCGACGCAGGCGACACCTATACGGTCACGGTGACCGATACCTCCCGCATCATGAAAGCGGGGCAGCAGATTAAGTTGAGCGATGTAAAGACTGGCGACAATGTGACCGCTCGCGGAACGGTGGACGCCACTAAGAAGACCGTGCAGGCCATGATGGTGATGGACGTCGATGCGGCCACCATGGCCAAGGCCAAAGAGAATATGGGCAAGACCTACATCATCGGCCAGATCACGGCGATCGATGCGGACAACCTCAAGCTCACCATCAAGCGTACCGACAATGTCATCCAGGTGGTTGCGCTGGATGACGGCACCTCGTTTCAGCGTGGAACGCGCGGCGTTACCGCCGACGTTGCGGCGGCTGGCGGATTGGCCGGTGGCGGCATGGGAGGCTACGGGGGCCGGGGCATGGGTGGCGGCAGGCAGGGAGGCGGAGCGCAGGCTGCGCCAGCCGCGCCGGAGAGCATCACCCTCGCAGATATTAAGGTCGGGGATTCGGTGATGGCGACGGGAACGGTGAAGAGCGGCTCGTTCACGGTGCTGAAGATGGGCGTCTCGGAACCGGGAGCAGCGGGGCCGGGAGGGGCAGGCGGGGGAAGAAATCGCGGGGCACCAGGGCAGCCGGCTCCGCCTGATGCTGGCGCGCCGCCCGCGGCACCACCTCAATAGTGACCTTTCAGAGATAGGCATGCGGTCGGAAGGCTGTTTTGTCTCTGGGTGGTGGTGTGGTTGGTTTCGCGCAGCAAAGGCCCGGGTCCTGATGGCAGCGGGTTGCTGGTTTTGTTTGGTTCGGTCAGATCTGTCATTGGGAGTGTGTTTGTGCGTCGAGTGAATGAGATGAAGCGTTTTGTGATCGTGGCAATCGGTGCGGCGTTGCTGACCGGTGCGGGTTGTTTTGGTACGACAGCTCTGGCGCAGACGGCTGACTCCGCGGCCACTCAGACCGGACCGTCTGCTACGCCGGCCCCTGCCGCTCCGGCTGAGCAAGCCCCGGCGGCGCAAGCTGCGGTTGCTTCTGCGACGGCCATCTCCACCCCGCAAGGTGGGACGATCAAAGGTACGGTCAAGGCGAGCGGCGTTCCTCTTCCGGGCGTCGCCGTGACTGCGACGCAAGCGCTGACCGGCAAGAAGTACGCGACCACAACCGATATCGATGGCGCATTTGAGATGTCGGTGCCTCGCAACGGCCGCTATGTGGTCAAGACCGATCTGACTGGCTTTGCCGCGGAGACTCAAGAAGTCGTGGTAAGTGCCTCCAACGAGAACGTGATGCCGGTGCAGACGGCGGATTTCAAGATGGATCTGGCTTCGCGGGTTACGCCGGAGCCGGCTCAGACCGCCGCGATTGTTGCACGCGGGGGAGTTGCCAATCCAATCCCAGGAGCCGCGGGAACCCCAGGTACGCCAGTGGCTGGAGCTACACCCGGTGCGGTGGCCCGGGTCGGGCGCGGTACCCAGGCCTTGACGATGCAGAGCAACGACAACACCGACCTCTCCGACGCTACCGCGGGTGAGGGCAATGTCGGCACGCAGCTGCCTTCGCTGGCCGCGTCCAGCGACGATGCCTCCGCCTCGACGGAGTCCATCGCGGTGACTGGGAACCAAGGGCAGATCAACGGACTGGCCACCTTCAGCCAGGATGACCTGCAGAACCGCATTGGAGACATGCAGCGCAACGGCTTTAGCAACGGCGATATCGCGGGCACCTTGAGCGGCGTCATGCAGACCGGCACCTTCCCCGCGGGTCCCGGTGGACCTGGCGGCGGCGGTCCCGGCGGCGGTGGCGGATTTGGCGGCCCAGGCGGCGGTGGTGGCGGCGGCGGATTTGGTGGCGGCGGTGGTGGTGGCGGTGGGTTCGGCGGTGGCGGGGGACGCGGTGGTGGTGGCGGCTTCGGCGGCGGAGGATTTGGTGGCGGAGGCTTTGGTGGTTTCCGCGGACAGAACCCCAACGCCTGGCACGGCTCTGTCGGCTACACCGGATCGGACAGCGCGTTGAATGCGGACGCGCGTTCCTTCACTGGGACTCCAATCGTGAAACCGGACTCCTACCGCAACTCATTGGTTGTCAGCCTGACGGGCACTCCTTATATTCCCCACGTGATGGCGGCCAACCCCAAGCAGTTCGTCTTCATCAGCGTCTCGGAGGCGCGCAACAGCACCCCGTCGAGTGTATCGATGATCGTGCCCACGGCAGCACAGCTCTACGGCGACCTGACTCCCGCATTTCAGGCCCAACCGACATACGGAATCCCAGTGTACGACCCGAAGACCGGGGCGCTCTTCGGCAACACGGGCTGCGATCCCCGTATTGGGAGTATTGGGAAAGATCTCGCCCCGACGATGTGCGTCCCCATGTCGGAGATCAACTCCGCCGCCCAGACGCTGATGACAACCTACTACCCGGCCCCCAACATCTCTCCGAACTCCTTGTATGACAACTACCAGATCAACTTCCCCGGCTCCTCGCACTCCTCGCAGATCTCCGGACGCTACAACCGCAGCTTCGGCGCGGCCCCGGCCCGCGGCGGCCGCGGCGGAGGAGGAGGTGGCGGTCGCGGCGGAGGCGGTGGTGGTGGAGGTGCTGCCGGAGGAGCCAGAGGGCAGAACCGCAACGCTCCGCCTACGCTGCGCCAGAGTATCGCAGAGAACTTCGCCTATTCGCATTCGGCCAGCGCCAACTCCAACTACTCTCCTCAGTTGGGAGGCTCCTCGGTAAGCAATGGCTACAGCTTTACCAGCTCGTACACCGTGGGCTACGGGCGTTTGAACAGCTCGGCAACGCTGGGCTGGAACCGTTCCCGCGCAACCTCCAGCAACTACTTCACCAACGGCGCGCAGAATCCCGCGGTCCAGGCCGGCATCAACGGCCCCGTCAGTGCAGACGGCCAGACTCATATCTATAGCAATCCCTTCTACTACGGCATCCCGTCGATCGGTTTTCAAGGAGCGACCGGAGTGTCTGGACTGAGCGAGTCGGCCAATCCCAGCAACTCAATCAACCAGACCATCACCTTCTCCGACTTCGTCAGTTGGAGCCACAAGCGGCACAACATGCGCTTTGGCGTCGACTTCCACCGCATCCATGCGGATTCGATCGGCGGCACCAACGTATACGGCTCCTTCACCTTCTCCGGCTTTGCCACCGAGGGTACAGCCCCGGCGAACTGTGTGACCAACAACAATCCGATCAGTGCAACCAATCCGGACCCCGGCTGCACCTCCGGCTCCTCATTCGCCGACTTCCTCATTGGCCAGCCGCAGCAGACCTCGGTTACCGCCGGCCTGAGCAAGATCTACCTGCGCGGCAACTCCTGGGACTGGTACGCCCAGGACGACTGGCGCGCGAGGTCGAATCTGACCTTCGCCTACGGTCTGCGCTGGGAGTACTTCTCCCCCTACACGGAGAAGTTCAACCATCTTGTGAACCTTCAGCTCACTCCGGGCGCCACTTTGGGGATCAATAACGTCTGCGCCGCGGCAGCCACCGGATGCGCTCTGACCGCCGGTCAGTTCGGCACACCGCCCTCGCTAGTCAATCCGGACAAGTCCATGTACTCGCCTCGCGTGTCCGTCGCGTGGTCGCCCAAGTTCAAGTGGACCAAGAACACTGTCGTTCGGTCCGGCTATGGCATCAACTACAACACCGGGGCCTACTCGCGGTTCGCATCGAAGATGTCGTTCCAGCAGCCGTTTGCCGTCACCCAGAACAACACCCTGTACTCGCCGTCCAGCCCCACGAACTGCGTGCTTCCGTCGCAAGTGTCGACCTTGACGACGGTAGGCGGCAAGCCTACGACCGCGATGACTCTGACCAACGGGTTCAACTGCTCGCAGCAGACCACGCAGAGCAACTTCGGCGTCGATCCCAACTACCGGCTGGGCATGGTGCAGGTGTACAACCTCGGCATTCAGCGGACCGTTCCATTCGGCATTGTGTTGAACGTCGATTACACCGGCGACTATGCCTTCAATCAGGACATCGTGCGCGCCCCCAACCGCAACGCGCTCGGAATTCTCAACCCCACTTCAGGACAGTTCACTTACGAGGACTCGCTTGGCTACCAGCGCTCCAACGCGCTTGCCGTCAACGCGCGCCAGCGGATGCACAAGGGCATCTCGCTGCAAGCGACTTACACCTATGCGCACTCCATCGACGATGCGTCGTCGATCGGCGGCAGTGGCAACTCCATCGCGCAAGACGACCAGAACCTGGGAGCGGAGGAGAGCAATTCCAGCTACGACCACCGTCATACACTGAGCGGTAACTTCGTGATCGAGCCGCCGTTCGGTCCCAACCGCGCCTTCTTCAACAAGGGCAACATCATCTCCAAGATCATGGACGGCTATTCCATCTCCGGCAACTTCACCTTTGCATCCGGAGGCTTCGCCACGCCTGTCTTCGCGGGAACTCCAGCTGAGATTGAAGCCGGGGCCGGCAACTCGCTGCGGCCCAACCGGAACTTTACTCAGCCCATCAAGGGCGCGGGCACACGGCTCTCGTGGTTCAACACAGCCGCCTTCGTTGGCGCATGCCCGGTGCCGACGGCTGCCAACCCCAACCCCACCCCCGTCCCGTATTGTCTGGCGGCCGGGACCTACGGCGATGCGTCGCGCAACTCCATCGAGCTGCCCGGCACCGTCTCCATCAGCGGATCGCTCTCGCGGACCGTATCCTTCGGCGAGACCCGCAGTCTGGAGGCCCGCATCTCCGCCAACAACGCGTTGAACACCGTGCAGTATTCAGGCGTCAGCACCCAGATCAACTCGCAGACCTTCGGTCAGGTGACCTCGGCGGCGGGCATGCGGTCGTTCACCTACACCATGAGATACAGATTCTAGAAACAGTTACAGATTATCGGTTGTAGATTGTCAGTTCGGAAGCAGAAGCGACGGAGGAGTAGTGATGCGGAAGATCATAGCGGCGGTTCTCACAGTTGGAATGGCGATCTCGCCGGCGGGTGTTCCGCTGGCGGCCGTGGCGCAGCAGGCCCCCCCGCCTACGACGATCAAAGCGAACGTCTTCCGGGTGCTGACCAACGTTGTGGTGCGCGATAAGAAGACTGGCGCTTTGATCAAGGACCTGAAGGCCAGCGACTTTCAGGTGCTGGAAGACAAGAAGCCGCAGACGATCCGTACCTTCGACTATCAGAACGTCGATCAGGCGGTGACGCTGGCCGAGGAGCAGACCATATCGGGCACTTCCACCACCAAGAAGAAGACCATCTCCGACCTGGTCAACAACAACTTCGCGGCTGCTCCCGATGAGTTGAAGGACCGCCGGCTGATTGTGATGTTCTTCGACCTCAGCAGCATGCAGCCCGAAGATGTTACTCGCGCGGTGGACGCGGCCAAGGATTACATCAACAACCACATGGCGCCGGCCGATCTGGCCGCCTCCGTCAGCCTGGTCTCCGGGCTAAGCATGGACCAGGATTTTACCAACGACCATCAGGCGCTGCTGGCCGCGGTCAGTAAGTACGATGGCACCGAAGGCTCGGGCTTCGACCTGGGCAGCGAAGGCGGCGACTCCTCCGACTCCTCCGATGACTCGTCCAGCTTCACCGCCGACGACAGCGAATTCAATGCGCTGAACACCGATCGCCAGTTGTATGCCATCCGCACCGTCTGCAAGTCAATTGAAAAGGTTGAGCAGAAGAAGAGCATGCTGTACTTCTCCGGCGGCCTGACCCGCCAGGGTATTGAGAACCAGGCCAGCATCCGCGCCGCGACCAACGAGTGCGTCAAGGCGGACACGGCGCTATACGCAGTTGACACCCGCGGCCTGCAGGCGCTAAACCCCGTAGGCGATGCCAGCCAGGGCAGCAGGCGCGGCACCGGCGCGTATAGTGGCGCGTCCATGCAGGCGCAATTGAACTCGAACTTCAGCTCACAGGAGACGCTGGGCACCCTGGCCAGCGATACCGGCGGCAAGCTGTTCGTCGATTCGAACGACTTTGGGCCGGCCTTCCAGCAGGTGCAGCACGACACCGAAGCCTATTACATCATCGGCTACGAGTCCACCAACCTGGCGCACGACGGTGGATATCGCCACCTCACCATCAACCTGCTGAATCATCCCGACGCGAAGCTCGAATACCGGCCGGGATACTATGCCCCGGCGGACTTCCAGCACGCCAAGGCCGAGGACCGCGAACTTGCGCTGACGGAGCAGATGCGCAGTGATGTACCGGCGACCGATGTTTCCATCTATCTCCAGGCGCTTTACTTCCGGCTGGAGGATGGCAAGTTTTACATCCCGATCTCCGTGGTAATCCCGGGATCGCAGATCAATGCGGTGCAGGTGAAGGATAAAGACAAGGCCAACATCGACATTCTCGGGCAGGTCAGGAATGCCACCAATATCGTGGTCGGTCAGGTCCGCCAGACCGTGCCTCTCGCGGTCGACGCCAATCAGCATCTCGAAAAGAAGAATGTGCAGTATTCCACCGGCTTCACACTGGCGCCGGGCAAGTACCACGTGAAGTTCGTGGTGCGCGAGAACCAGAGCGGCAACATGGGCAGCTTCGAGACCGACATCCAAGTGCCGGATATGAAGAAGACGCCGCTCAAGCTCAGCTCGATCGTGATGTCCAGCCAGCGCACGCCGAATACTGCCAAGAAGAACATCAATCCTCTGGTGCGCGACGGGCAGGAGTGGGTGCCGAATGTGCCCCACGTCTTCCGCCAGGACCAGCATCTGTTCTTCCTCTACGAGGTTTACAACCCAACCAAGGACAAGGAGGCGCCCGCCGCGGCGCCGGCGCAGCCGCAAGTTGCCGGACTGACCAAGAAGGAAGAGGGCGCGGTGAAGGTGCTGACCAGCATCGAGTTCCTGCTCGGCGGCGTCAAGGTGTACGAGACCCCGATGGTAGAGGCGACCGCCATCAATATTCCCGAGCGCGATGCGGTAGCCTTCCAGTTCGATGTGCCGCTGACCGGGTTGAAGCCCGGGACATACGTCTGCCAGGTCAACGTCATCGACGATGCCGGCGGGAACTTCAGCTTCCCGCGAATGGCGTTGCGGGTAACTCCGCCGCTGGCTCCCGCAGTACCGGGGGCAACTCCTGTGGCTGCGGTGGCTGCCCCGGCGCCGGTAGCTACTCCAACCCTGTAGCAGCAGGGGTGGCCCGGTTCAGGCTTGGCTGCAACCCAGTTCATGCTGCGTAACGCCAAGTCTGATAGGCTTGGTTCGTGTTGAAGGGAGACCCAATCATGGCGATGAATCGGATAACAGCAACGGTGGCCCTGGCAGTCTTCAGTGCCGCGGGAGTTCATGCGCAAATGGCGCCTGGCGCAGCCGGTGCGACCGCTCCTTCTCCTGCCGCTGCGGCAGGTGCTCAGGTCGATCCCGCGAAGTCCTTCGACGCCTCGGTGTCCCAGATCGAACGCCTGTGGATGGGCGCGGCGCAGGCCATGCCGGCCGACAAGTACAGCTTCGCGCCCAGTGCCGCCATCTTCGTTCCCGGCCAGACGGTCAAGTACGACGGCGTCCGCACCTTCGCCCAGATCGTCACCCACACCATCCAAGCCAACTACAACATGTTCGCCTCCATTGGCGGCATCAAGCCGGACGTCGACACCGCGGCAATCGGTAAGCTCGAAACCAAGGACGACATCGTTAAGGCCCTCGCCGCGACCTTCGCCTTCGCCCACAAAGCTGTCGCTAACGTCACCGCCGCCAACGCCTTTGAGAGTGTGCGCGGAATGCAGACACGTGCCAGCATGGTGGCGGGGGCAGTCGGACACGCCGAGGACGAGTACGGCCAGGCGGTCGAGTACCTGCGCATGAATGCCATCGTGCCGCCAGCCAGCGAAGGCAGACCCAGGATGTAGAGCGGCGGGAGGCAAACCGCTCTAGTGGACCGGTTCTGCCCGCGGTGGCGCTTTCGCCAGAAGAGTGAAGGAGAAGCCTGCAACGTCGTCGTGGTCGCGCAGGCTTCGGCTGTAAAACCCCGACATCGTCAGGTGCCGTGACAAGGGGATATCCAAAGACGTGATGAAGCCATTGTCTTCTCCGGGGTCCTCATTGGTCGCGGTGGTCACCTTCTTCTTTCCCTTGCCGGTCGTCGAGTAGACCAGGTCCTTCGCCAGAGGCAGTTCCTCATATGCATCGGCCTCAAAGCTCGCGTTGAACGGAAGGTCGATGGACGTGCCTGCCTGGAAATGTGCCAGCGGTCCAACCGCCACGTAGCTCTTGAGCACGCGTTGGTCTACCAGGTTGCTGCTGTCGCCAAAGCCGAGCTCGATGTCGGGCGTCAACAGACCGAGCGTTTTCTCAAGGTGGTTGTTGATGCTGTACGTGACCTGTCCGGCGCCCAGCCCGTACGCGGAATTGCCCGAAGGCAGTCCCATGGTGACGGTCCCGGTGTAGTCCAGCCAGGTTGCACTCGCGTCGCCCTGAAACGACAGCGATACGTCGCCAAATACTCCGTTTCGCGGAACATAGGCATCGACCGGCTTGGCCGCGGTGCCAACGTTCTTGTACACCTTGATGTAGACATAGAGCGGCACGCCCGCATCCAGGCTGAAGTGCTGATTCAGGCGGTAGGCGACATTCGAATTCAGGATGGAAGACCAGCCGTTGGTGGAGTCGTGCTGCGAGCTTGTGCCCAGCGTCGCATTGAATCCGCGAGTGGAGGGAATGATGCCCGCAGGGCCGCTGTCGTTGGACGCGGCTGCGCTGATGGCAGCTAGTTCGTCCAACTCGGCAGCCGGGGTCGCCTGTGCGTGGCCCGTCCGGATCGGACCTGCAAAGAGCAGCAACAGCGCAATTGCTTGCGGCAGCAGAACACGAACTGCCCGTGAGTAGGACAATCGAACGCTCCCCGATAAGAGTACAGACCAGCCTAGCAGATGGGTGCCCAAGCATCGCCGGCAAAACCGGCATCCGTTCCTCGCCGGTATCCTTACCGTTCCGCAATCGGAATGTACGGCTCGGGATACGGCGGCCCGATGTATTCGGCGCGCGGACGGATGAGCCGGTTGTCGTCGAGCTGTTCAATCACGTGCGCCGTCCAGCCGGCGATGCGGCTCATCGCGAAGATCGGGGTGAACAGATCGATCTCTACTCCCAGCGTGGTGTAAGTCGAAGCCGAATAAAAATCCACGTTGGCGTTCAGCTTCTTCTCCCGGTTCACGAACAGCTCGATCTTGCGCGACATCTCGAACCATTTCGGCTGGCCGGACGACCGGCCCAGGTCCTCCGACATCTTGCGCAGGTGGGTCGCCCGCGGGTCCTCGGTGATGTACACCCGGTGGCCGAAGCCGGAGATCTTCTTCTTCTGCGCCAGCATCTCGCGCACGTACTCTACCGGGTCCGCGCCCGCCTCATCGATGGCGAACAGCAGCTTCATCGTCTCCGCATTCGCGCCGCCGTGCAATGGCCCCTTCAGCGCGGCGATCGCGCCGGTGATCGCCGAATGCATGTCGGAGAGGGTCGATGCGATCACGCGCGCCGCAAACGTGCTTGCATTCAGTTCATGGTCAGCCTGCAGGATCAGCGCCACGTCGAGCGCCCGCACCGCCGTCTCCGAAGGCTTGGTCCCGGTCAACATGCGCAGAAAGTTTGCCGAGTGCGACAGCCCACGGTCCGGATCGACGATGGTCTTGCCCTTGCGGATGCGGTCGAAGATGGCCACGATCATGGCGATCTGCGAGGTCAGGCGGTAGCTCTTGCGCACGTTGGCGTCATGCGACGAATCTTTCT
>Ga0326727_10007912_pt1 | contig 27532 bp, 28 predicted proteins | sample MB2enrmetagenome_FD_207643 | JGI IMG/M metagenome (GOLD analysis project Ga0326727, IMG submission 207643) | Lab enriched peat soil microbial communities from McLean, Ithaca, NY, United States - MB29MY | ecosystem: Environmental > Terrestrial > Soil > Wetlands > Peat | place: USA: New York...
GCGCAAGGCGTGGCGATACAATTGCCCGACAAAGCTCCCGACGCGATTGCGTCAGTGGTGTGTTTGAAAGTCACGGGCGAAGTTGCCGGGATGCCAGCGCAAGCCTCACCATGACAGCGCCAAAAGCATGCTGGGGTAGGTGAAATTTGACAGTAGAAAGACTGGCGGAGAGAGGGGGATTCGAACCCCACTGTTTTGCCCGTAAATAAAGGGGAATCTCACGGAGACTCCCGAATAGACTCCCGAAATCCAATCCCGTCTTGTCCTGACTTGGCACAAGTAGTCACTGCTTGGGCTAAACTTTCATCGCCAATCAAGGCCGCGATTCTTGCACTGGTCAGAACGGCGGACTGATTCTCCACCAATCACTATGGACTTGAACTTAACATTTCACATGAGCGCGTCGCAATCGAATTTAACGCGCTTGCAGGCCGGGGATTTGGGCTGGCTGCATTCGGAAGATCGCCGCTTTGGAAAAACGTGCTGGCGAGGCTGGCAACCGCCACGGCTGCGATTTGGGCATGAGACTGACAAACTGAAAACGGAGGACGAACGATGAACTTAAATCCCGCTGAATTGCTGAATCCCATTTTCAACGCTCTGGACAGCCTAATTGAAAACGACGGTGTTTATCTTTACCTGGTGTTTGTCTGGTTGGCACTACTGGTCATCGCTTGGATTTTCAGCGGCGGCTTGCGGAAACGGATGAAAGGAAATTCAACCACGGTCATTCCCGGAATCATCTTCACGATGCAACCGCCGATACAACCGCCACCGCCAATCATCGGCATCGAGGTTGACCAGACGTGGAACGGTGACGACGAAACAACGGACGAACCATGACGATTTTTCATTCACGGCAATCAGGCGATGCTAGGCGCACTCGCAAAAACGAGAACGCAGACACGTTCAATTTCGCGTCACAAATTGCACCATCAATTTGCACAGTTGCATTCACAAAGCGCGAAAAGTCCGATGCAATAATTTTCAAATCTCGGTGCAGTCGCACGTCACTGTTTTGTAATTTTAGACATAGGCACGCCTTACCCCTTGTCAGGACAAGGTTTTTACGGCTCGCCAATAGCTCGCCGAAAACTGCGCGGAGTCCCGCGAGACGGTCACGCGATGGTCGCGCAACATCCGGCAAGACATCCGGCGCAATATCCGCGCAACGTCCCGGCAATGGCCGGACAGTGGCAACGGCGATGCCGCCGAGCGTCCGTAAAGATAGCTCGCAAGACAACTTGCCGTGCGCCGGATTTGGCCGCGCCATGTCCGCGCCGGAAACTGGCGAGACGACTCGCCTCAAATCTCAACCATGACATTCAAAAATTATGAACACACCAAGCACATCAACGCCCGATCTTGAATCGCTCCGCAAGGCGGTTCAAGAGTTCCGGCCTGTTCCGCATCGCGTCCCGTTCAACGGTTTGAAGCCAGTCCATGATTCCATCGTGGAATTGCGTAAGCGAACTGTGTCCTATGCCGCCATTGCTGAATTGCTGGAACAACATGGCGTCAAGACCAGCCGGGCGCGTGTGGCCGAATACGGCCGCATCGTCCTAGAAGGCGGTAAAAAGCGCAAACGGCGAAAACAGGCGAAAACCACGCCAGCCGTAAATCTCCCGGCCATGCCTCAAAGTGCGCCAGCCGTGGCCGCACAACCCGCGCCGGCCACGCCGCCGGCAACGGCGATCACAAGCGAAGTCCCGCCGCCACCGAAAGAAAATTCTGCCTTCGCCTCGCGCGGACCACGCATTGCCAAAGTGGCGATGATGAGTCCAGAAGAAGCCAAAGAATTCAATGACAGCCTGAAACCGAAACCGCCAGCGAGCTAACGCAGGCCGGAAAGCAATCCGGCGATGCGCCAGCATCGCCCCGCTGCCCGGCGCGGCAGCCAGAGCGCCTAATAGCAGGTTAGCGACGACCGCCAGCCACACACAGCCGCAAAGGTTCGGACGCCGCCCCGACAAGCCAGTAACGCCACCATAGAAGCAAGTTTTTTTGGTTAGCAGCACGGTTAGCAACAGGGTGGTAACGACGCGAGGCAGCATCCGAAGCAACAAAGTTCGCAACGCGGTTAGCAGCACGGTTAGCACCGGGTTCGCAACAAGGTGGTAATCACGCGAGGCAACATCCGAAGCAGCAAAGTTGGCAACACGGTGCAATAACAGGGTTAGCACCTGACGCAACAATGCGGTTAGCACAAACGAAGCATTTCGCGCAACATTCGGCGAGATTTTGGCGAGCCGCAAAAACCATGTTTTAACAAGGGGTAACGCGTGCCCTGTCTAAAATGGCAAATTTCTCATTAAAAACCAATTGCGCGCCTAGCGACAAAAAGCGGCAAACAGCGACAGCCTATCGGCATCGGCGCGACTGGTAACGCTAGGGTCGAAAGCTGCCGAGACAGCATACTTCTGTCCAAGGGGGCGAGGAGAGTGGACGGAAAAATATGGGGCACCCCGGCGTCAAAGCACAAAGCCATCGGCATGCTGCTGCGGCGCGGATATCAAGAGATCCTGCGGAGTGCCATGCGCAGCGTGGGCAATCAGCCAGAACAACAGCGAACAAGATGTTTAATGTTGAAGATTAGGCATAGTGAAAAGTTTAGCTTTTTTCAATATGCCAGTTGACATCTTCAGCCTAATCGCTATTATCTTGGTCGTTATTATAAACAATAACGCAACATTGCCAGGGCAAGTTGGTTGTTGTTTTGAATTGTTATAACGAGCGATTGGGTCGTTATGCCGACCGCTCATTTGTGAAATTTGTGAAGAGCAAGCTCTTCCAGGTCGAAACAGACCAGTGGACGACGAACAAAAATGCAAGAAACATAAAACAGCTATCAAATGTGTAAACCGACCGGGCGACTGGAGGTGATCATGAACAACGACAAACATAATAAACATGAAACCGATTCAGTCACGCGGCGGCGAACTTTCCGCCGACTCACCCGTAAACAACACGAAACTTGCACTTCTTCAGGAAGCAATAGATTCCATTTACCGGAATGGGGGCGATGATCGTTCTGCCCCGCCTGCCAGTTCCAGCCGCAAGTATCGCCTCTCGAAAACAACCTTTCTGGGAATCGCCGCGATTTGCGGGCCGCTTCTCGTCAGCACTGGCAGCGCGGCAGATTCTGTCAACGCAACCGCTCCAGCCGTTGCGCCAGCGACGCTCCAAAAGCCGGCCTGGCTGACCGACTTGTCCATCGGAGTGAAAGAAAGCTACGACGACAATGTGTATTTTTCAGGAATTGCTCCGACGAGCTACACCACACCGGCAGGAGGTGTCGAGGCGCTGAAGAATCATGCGTCCTGGATTACCACCGTGTCGCCCAAATTGGGTTTCAATTTTGCGCCGTTGCTTGGAGATCAGAAAGTTCTGCAAGCGCTGACTTTTGGCTATGCGCCGGACTTTGTCACCTACCACAGCGCTTCCTCGGAAAGCTACAATGTTCACCGCATTGCCACAGCGGTCAAAGTCCAGTCGGGTGACTTTTCGTTCAGCCTCGATAACGGCCTAAACTACATTAATGGCAGCAAATACGGCGCTAGTTATTCGGCCGGCTTGAGTGCTTACGGCACGGGCACTCTGCGCGAACGGCGGGAGCAATTTCAGGAACGCAACACCGTCACGCTAAAGTATGACCAGGAAAACTGGTTTGTGCGGCCAACAGCCACGCTGCTTTATTATGATCTGGACACAAAACAACTCGCCGCCGCTGTCGGTGGACCCGGTTACCAGAACTATGCAGATCGTTACGACGTCAATGGCGGTGCAGATGTGGGGTATAAGTTGAAGAAGGATCTGGCTGTGACACTGGGCTACCGGTATGGGCATCAATATCAACAGGCATACGCCTTGGCCGTTGACCCCTATGCCCAGAGTTCCACCAGCGATTATCAGCGTGTGCTGCTGGGCCTTGAAGGCAAGCTTTTTAGCTGGCTGGATGTCAAGCTCCAGGGTGGCCCGGACTTCCGCAATTATGACAACTCCGCGCCGGTAAGTAACTACAATCCAACTACCTATTACGGCGAGGCAGCTCTGACAGCAACGCTTTCCAAACAGGACACCATCTCGTTCAACTATCGCCAGTGGCAGTGGGTTTCGAGCACTGGCAAAGTGCCCTATTTCGACAGCACCTACGACCTGAATTACAAGCACAAGTTCAATGACAAACTGTCCGCAAATCTCGAAGGCCGGCTGCTTGGTTCCGATTACACCAGCGGCTTGGCTGCTGGCGCTGGCAGCACCCCGGGCAACATTGTCGGAAACACCAATACCCGCAATGACTTGTTCTACACCGTTTCAGCCGGAGTGCAATATGCCTTCAACGCCAATTTCAGCGCGAACCTGGCGTATGCCTATGATCTGGGACGAAACGGACAGGATGGTCTTTCTGCCGCAACGGTGGCGCCCCGTGAATTTGATCACCAACTGGTTACCCTCGGTCTGGCATTCAAGTTCTGATCTTCATCCACACAACCAACGGCAACTCGGATTGCCAACAATACTGACAAATCAAAAACTATGAAAATTAACTCTCGATTATTCGGTTATCAAAAGCTGGTTGGGCTGGCTGTGGCGATGCAAATCGCCGGAACGGCCCTGGCGGCAGACACCAATCTTATTTCTCTCAAGGTTGGTCATCTGCCCGTGACCGGGCACGCCAAATTCTTCATCGCCAAGGAGGAGGGGTTTTTCAAGGATGAAGGCTTGGACGTCGAGTTGGTGGAATTCGCCAACTCGGCGGACGGCTTGGCCGCGTTGCGAGCCGGCAAGCTTGATCTGGGCGCGTTTGGCACCACGGCTCCGCTCGTGCATGTCGCCCAAGGCGCGGACATCCGCATCATTGGCGGCGTCATGGGCGAGGATGCAGCCATCATTACCACGGCGGAAAACGCCAAAACCATCAAGACCATCCCTGATTTGAAAGGCAAAAAGATCGCCACGGTTCGTCTGGCGACCGGCGATGCCGTGTTGCGCGGCGCGCTGGATGATGCCGGCTTGAACTGGAAAACCGATGTGCAAATCTTCGAATTAAAGAACCCGCCCGCCGTGCTGGAGGCGGTCAAGTCCGGGCAGGTGGATGCCGGGGTCACTTGGGGGCCGAATGATGTGACCGCTGAAGCTCAAGGTCTCAAAGTCATCATCCGCAGCCGCACGTTGCAGCCGGGCCATCCCTGCTGCCGCCTGACAGTCAACGCGGATGATCTCCAGCAGCGACCGGAAGTCTGGGAGCACTTCATACGCGCCATTCTGCGGGCGGAAAAGTTTGCCAATGACAACCATGAGAAAACCTTGGATGACATCAGCAAGTATCTGAAGCTGGATCGGGCGTTGATCCAGAAGGCCTATTACGAGGGCTATCTCGATCAGACTTCCGACCCCAACGTGGCCGGCATCGTCCGGTTTTGGAAGATCATGCTCAAGAGCGATTTTATCCAGTCCGACAAGGACATTACAAAATTCATTGACACCAAGGTTTATGAAAATGCCTTGAACAGTCTGGCCAAGGAAAAACCCGATGATCCGTTCTGGAAGAAGCGCCTAGAGACCTTCGCCCAGCGCGACTCGGCTGCGGCCAAGACGGCGGCGCTCAATCAAGAGGTGCAGGAGATCGGTTTCGCCTCCGTCGGTCTTGAAGCTGCGGATTGCTGCGTTCAGTAAAATTTGGTTGGCTGGTTCCCCAAGCCGCCGTGGCGAGAGGGTTCTCGCTGCGGCGGCTTCCGATTCGCCAACGCCGCAATTATGAACGCATTGGATGCTCGATCAACGAATTCCGCTCCAGGCTCCGGCCTCAAGGTGGAGTCCCTCCGCTTTGCCTACAATGGAACGCCCGTTCTGCTCGATATCAATCTTTCGATCACGGAAGGCGAGTTTGTCTGTCTGTTAGGTCCCAGCGGCTGCGGCAAAACCACACTCCTGCGCCTGCTGGCCGGATTGGAGACATTTTCGTCGGGGTATCTTTCATGGAAAGGCCAGCCCATCACTGGGCCGTCGCTGGAACGTGGCGTGGTTTTTCAAGATTACTCGCTTTTTCCGTGGATGAGCCTGGTCAACAATATCACGCTCGCCCTGGCCAAGTCGCATCCTGAAACAGACAAGAAATGGCGGTTGAACCTGGCCGAAGAATTTCTGGAAATGGTCGGGTTGGAAAACTCCGCGCGAAAGCATCCCTTTGAACTTTCCGGCGGCATGCAGCAACGGGTCGCAATCGCACGCGCGTTGGCGCTGGGGTCGCCGGTGTTGCTGATGGACGAACCCTTTGGCGCGCTGGACCCCGTGAACCGCGCCAAATTGCAAGACTTGGTGCTCAATGTTTGGTCAAACGCAAATCCCAAAAAAACGGTGATCTTCGTCACGCACGACATCGAAGAGGCCATTTATCTGGCGGATCGCATTGTCATGCTCGGCTCGTCGCCGGGCAGAATCATTCAGGAACTGCGCGTGCCGTTTGCGCGACCGCGTTTGCGCCGCGCCCTGACCGGTTCGCCGGAATTTCAAACGCTCCAGGAGCAGATCGCCGAGCGTTTCCGGCAGGACACTTTGCAGCGCATCGAAGCCGAATCGGTGGTGGCCGGCGACGCGGAAGGAATTTGAAATGAAGGCGAATACTATTGAACCACAACCCGGTTTCGCCATAAAGCTGGCGGCCACGCAACCGCTGTCGAACAAGACGGCGGTTAAATCCGCGCCCGCAGCCCGGCCCCGGAGAAGCAACTGGTGGCGATTGTCGGGCAAGGAAGGCGTTTTGTTCCTGCTGGCGCTGCTGTTGATCTGGCAAGTGATCAGCACGTTCCATTTCAAGGGGGCGTATCTATTCCCCTCGCCGTTGGTGACTTCGAAGGCGTTGCGGGCATCGCTGCCGGAACTGCTCAAAGGCACCTGGTCGTCGTTCATCATTTTGGCGCCCGGCTACCTGCTGGCGGTGGCGACGGGCATTGTCTGGGGATTGCTGGTCGGGACGACGGCGTGGTTGAGCCGATTGTTTTCGCCGTTCGCGCGCTTCGCCTCGCCGGTGCCGCCGACGATTTACATTCCCTACGCTATCGCGCTGCTGCCCACGTTCCGAACCGCCGCCGGTTTCGTGGTTTTCATCGGCGCGTTCTGGCCGGTTTTTTTGAACACCGTCGCCGGTGCGGCGTCGCTGCCGCAACGCTACCGCGACAACGCCCGCATCCTCGGCTTGAAACGAACGGAATATCTGTGGCGCATCGTTTTTCCGGCGTCGCTGCCGCATATTTTCTCCGGCATGAGCGTCGGCCTGGTGTTTTCGTTCATCATGCTGACGGTGGCGGAACTTTTTGGTGCGAGCGCCGGCCTGGGCCGCTTCGTGCAGCTCTATGCCGATTATGCTGATTATCCCCGCATGGTCGCGGGCATTCTCTACACTGGCGCGGTGGTGCTGTTAAGCATGGAATTGCTCGAACAAATCAAACGCCGCGCCCTGTTTTGGGTGAAATGAAAATCGAGGCGCTGCCATGACATCCAAAGAGATCATCGAAAAAGTCATCCGGCTCGAACCGACGCCGCGCCTGCCCGTATCGCTGCTTTCCGCAGGTGCCTGGAACTTGAACCAAAACGGACTGACGCTCGAACAGGCGCTGGCCGCCGGCCCGCAGCGCATCGCCGAAATCATTGCCCAAGTCAACGAGATTGTCGGCTGCGACATCGTCTGGCCCGGTTCGGGCTATCACAATCTTGCCATCCGGGGAATTGGCGGTCGCATCAAGTTTCGCGTCAAAGGCACGCCGGATGTCCAGGAACCGCTGCTGCGCGGCAACTGGACCGCCGAGCGCATCGTCACGAAACGCGTTCAGGAAGACGAAGGCATCCGCGTGCTGATTGAAGCGGCGCGGCTCCTGTCCAAATCCATCGGCGACAAAACGGTGGTCGGCACCAGCCAATGGGCGCCATTCACGTTGGGCGGCCTGGCTTATGGCGTGGAGAATCTGATGCGCAATATCCGCAAGGACAAGCCAGCGGTTCATGCCGTCATGGAATTCGCCACGGAATTATGCTTCGACTATTTGGAGCCGTTCATTGACGCCGGCGTTTCGATGATTTCGCTGGCCGACCCAACGGCCTCGGGCGACCTGATCTCGCGCGACCAGTTCATCGAATTTTCCTTCCCCTATCTCAAGCGTGTTGCCGAAAAAATTCGCGCGCGCGGCGTCTGGGTGACGGTTCACATCTGTGGCAACACGACCAACCGGCTGGATCGCATTCCCGAAGCTGGCGCGCAAATCATGTCGGTGGATTACAAGGTCAGCCTTTCGGATGCGCGCCGCATTCTGAATGGCAAAATCGCTTTCGCGGGCAATTTGAATCCCGTGACCATCATGCAAAAAGAGACCGTTCAGGGCGTCGCTGCCGCCAGCCGCGAGGCCATTGGCATGGCCGGCGCGACCGGCGGTTACATTCTCATGCCCGGTTGCGACATCCCGCCGAGCGTGCCGGTTGAAAATGTGAAAACCATGGTTGAAACCGCGCACGCGTATCCACTGTGACGCGGAAATCGTTTTTCAAATGAGCAAAACAAAAATCAAAAAAGCAGCAGCCGAAAAGCCCGCAAACTGGGGCAAGGGCACTATTTGCCTTCAGGCGGGTTACACTCCCAAAGTTGGCGAACCCCGCATCCTGCCCATCTCCCAATCCACGACTTACAAATACGAAGATCTGGATCAGGTCGAACGTCTGTTTGCGTTGAAGGAAGCTGGATACAAATACACCCGCACCGGCAATCCGACAGTCGCGGCGTTGGAGCAAAAAATCACGCAATTGGAAGGTGGAACTGCCGCCGTGGGACTCTCCTCCGGGCAGGCCGCCACGCTGTTGTCCGTCACCAACCTCTGCCATGCCGGCGACCACATCGTGTCCGCCTCCAATGTTTATGGCGGTTCCTACACACTGTTCGGCATCACGCTGAAAAAATACGGACTTCAAGTCACGTTCGTGGACCCCGAAGCGCCGGAGCGGGAGCTGCAAAAGGCGTTTCAGCCGAACACCAAGCTGCTGTTCACCGAAACCATCGGCAACCCGGCGCTGGGCATTTTGGATTTCGCCAAGTTCGCCCGGCTGGGCCGCAAGAACGACGTGCCATTTATCGTGGACAACACGTTGGCCACGCCTTACCTGTGCAACCCGTTTCAGCTTGGCGCGAACGTCATTGTCCATTCGGCCACCAAATACATTGACGGCCACGCGACGAGCCTGGGTGGCGTGTTGATTGACGGCGGCAATTACGACTGGACCAACGGCAAGTTTCCCGAACTGACCGAACCGGACCCGGCCTATCACGGCGTGCGCTACGTCGAATCATTTCCGAAGTTTCCCTACGCCGCCAAGGCCCGCGCCCAGCTTTTGCGCGATTTCGGCGTCTGCCTCAGCCCGTTCAATGCGTTTCTCATCAACCTGGGATCGGAGACGCTGCATCTGCGCATGGAACAGCACAGCAAAAACGCCCTGGCCCTGGCCCAATTTCTCAAACGTCATCGCCGGGTCAACTGGGTCGTGTATCCCGGCCTCGAAGGTAATCCCAACCGCGCCCGCATCCGGCAGTATTTCAGCCGAAACTTGGCCAGCGGCATTCTTACCTTTGGCATAAAAGGCAACATCCAAGCGGCCAAAACTTTCGTCAAGAATCTGAAAGTCGCCGCGCTCGTCGTTCACATCGGCGATGCCCGCACCAGCGTGCTCCATCCGGCGACCAGCACGCACGCCCAGATGACCCGCCAGCAGCAACTCGACGCCGGCATCACCCCCGACATGATCCGCGTCTCCGTCGGAATCGAGGACGCCGAGGACATTATCGCCGATTTCGACCAGGCGCTTGGGAGCATCCGTTAACCATTCTTTACAGGAGCCAACCACCATGCCGACACAAATAAACACCAACCCGTCCAACTCGTTCGCCACGAGCCAGCCTTTCACAACCATTGAAGTGCCGACGGAACGTTATTTGGCGGTTGGCAAACCGGAGCGGATCAAGCAACGCCTTTCCATTGCGTTGTCCAGTCATTCCTATTCTCCGAGAATTGACGATTTGCAAAGCGACTGGGTGGCTCATGTGGCTGCGCCCGCCTTCAAGCTCTTTCGTCGTCAACGAAAGGATGCGCCCATCGGCTCTTTTTGTTCAATTGGAACGGGGTCAGGGTTGGACGTTCTTTCGGCGGTTGAAATCCTTGGCGCCAGTCACGTCGGCTTGACGGATGTGCATGAAGATGTGGTTGCCACCGCCGCCGATAATGTCTCGCGCAATCATCTGCCAGCGCACCCGCTGGTGATTGAGGCAGGCTACGGCGACCTGCTCGAACCGCTCCGTCCTTTCAAGGCCCGTTATGATTTGATCTACGAGAATCTGCCCAACGTCCCGGTGCGCAGCGCCAGCGAGATCGCCGCCGACCAAAAAAGTTCAACTCACCTGGCACCGCGAAAGGAGAAGCTGCCCGAACTGGTTAAAAACCAGATGCTCGACCTCCACTATCTGGCGCTGTTGCAGGCAAAGGAATTTTTGCTTCCCGGCGGCGCGGTGCTCTCGACGCTCGGAGCCAGGGTTCCGCTGGAGGTGTTTCTTGCTTTGGGAAAACTGGCGGGATATTCCCCGTCGTTCCTGACCTATACTTGGAAGGTTCAGGCCGTCCCAGAAGAAGTGATTCGCGATCATGCTCACAAACAAGAGGAGGGATTTGGGCCGTTCTACTTTTACCGCGCCGATGTGCTCGAAAAAACTTTCACCTCAATTGATATCAGCGTCTCCGGCAAAAATGCCCTTGAAATCGAATGGTCGCTGTTGCCCAAACGCCTCGACGCCATCAGTGCCTATGAGGCGCTGAAAAATGGCGAGCGCATCGGCCATACCGTCGCCGTTCTAAAATCCGAATTGACCTAGCACCATGCCCGCGACCAGATCATCCTCCGTTCTTTCGCTCGTTGCCTCCATCAAGGCCGCGTTTGCCCGGCGCAAACCGGTGGACGATGCCGTGGGCCGTGAAATTCAAAAGGTTGTTTCGCTGTTGGAACCGCTGCCGCCGCTGACGGGTAATTTCCCCAAAAACAGCCATGCGGCAACTCGTCACATCAAGGCCGCGCTACAGGCGGGAAACGAGTTCACGGCCGCGCTGCTGGACACGATTGAACCGGTGATTCGCTTCCTTCCGTGGTGTTACTGCTATCCGCCGCGCGACGACGCTCTCGATCTGGGGCAAAACATTGCGTTCGCCGAAATCGTCGGCCCGGAAGCACCGTTTCGCAGCGACAGTGTTTGCCTCGGCCTGACTTTGATCGGCCCGGAAAAACTGTATCCGGCTCACCGCCATCCAGCCATCGAGCTTTACTATGTGGTGGCTGGGACTGCCACTTGGACGTTGGACGCGGTGTCGCACGACCATCCGCCGGGCACGTTCATTCTTCATCCTTCGCAGGCCGTCCACGCCATGCAAACCCACGCCGAGCCGCTGCTGGCCATTTACTCCTGGAGCGGTTCCGACGTGCAAACCACGTCCGTCTATACCAATTCCTCTTCATCCACTTAACTGTTAATTTATGTCAAACCAAACTGAAACTCTCTTTCGCGCCCTTTCCGACGCTGTCGTCGGCATGGACGAAGACCTCACCCGCCAACTGTCCACGCAAGCCGTGGAACAAGGCATTGACGCCCTGACTGCCATCGAGCACGGATTGGTTGACGGCATGAACCGCGCCGGAAAATTCTTTGAGACCGAGGAGTATTTCATTCCCGAATTGCTCCTGTGTTCGGACGCGATGTATGCCGGCCTGGATATTTTGCGTCCGCACCTGAAGCACGCGGAAAATCAAATCCGCCACAAAATCGTCATTGGCGTGGTCGAGGGCGACACGCATGACATCGGCAAGAACCTGGTGAAAATCATGCTCGAAGCTTCCGGCTTTGAAATTGTGGATTTGGGCCGCGACATTCCGCCGCAGCGTTTCGTGGACGAGGCGGTCAAAGCCCAGGCCAGCGTGATTGCGCTTTCGACTTTGATGACCACGACGATGGACGGCATGGCCGAGGTCATCAAGCTGCTCCAGAAGGCCAATGTCCGCGAGCGTTTCAAGGTCATCGTTGGTGGCGGGCCGATTTCACAATCCTTCGCCAACCGCATCGGCGCGGACGGTTACGCCGCCGGAGCGCCAGCGGCGGTAAAGCTCGTCAAACAACTTATCGGAGTGGCTGCCTGATGAGACGCGACCGCCTGACGCCGGTTGAACGGTTCGCTGCCTACGGTCGCGGCGAGCCGCTGGATCGCCTGCCTTGTGTCCCGATTGTCGGGAACACGGCGGCGCGGGTGTTGGGCGTCAAGGTCTCGGAATTTCGCGGCAACGGCAAACTCATCGCGGAGGCGCAAGTCGCCGCTTATCGCCGGTTCGGTTATGATGTCATCCGCATCTTCACCGACCTTTACACCCAAGCCGAGGCGATGGGTGCAAAGGTTCATTATCCCGAAGACGAAACCGCCTATCTCGCCGCGCCAGCAATTGCATCGGTGGAAGAAATTGCTTCGTTGCAGCCGGCGAATCCGCACCAGGACGGCAACCTGCCGCAGCATCTCGAAGCGATGGAACTCGCGTTCCAAGCCGTCGGCGGGGAAGTTCCGGTGACGGGCGCGCTCACCGGTCCGTTCACCACCGCGTCGTTTCTGATCGGCACGGAAAACCTCGTGCGACTGACGCTGAAAAATCCGGCGGCCGTGCATCAGCTTTGCGAAGTGGCATATCAAGGCGCGCTGGTTTATGCCGGGGCCATTCTTGACACCGGCTGCACGCCAAGCCTGACGGACGCAATGTGCTCGACGACCGTCATCAGCCCGCGACAATTCAAGGAATTCGGCCAGCCCTATTTGAAACGGCTGGTGGATTTCATTCATGGCCGTGGAAGCGCGGTGACTTTGCACATTTGCGGAAAGACCGCCTCGATTTGGGAAGCAATGGCCGACACCGGCGCGGATTGTCTCTCGCTCGACAACGCCGCTGATCTTGAAGCCGCCAAAGTGAAAGTCGGCCAGCGCGTCCGGCTCATGGGCAATGTGCCGCCGTCGGAAATCATGCTGCAAGGCACGCCGGCCCAGGTGCGCACAGCGGTGCGAACCTGCGTCCGCCAGGCGCATGACAATCCCAAAGGTTTGATCATCGCGTCCGGTTGCAGCCTGCCGGTGGAAACCCCGTTTGCGAACATTGATGCCATGCTTGACGCCGTGCGCAAGATTGGCTGGCCGGTGGATGCCGATGATCTGGAAAACGAGAGTTGACCTCATGAATTCATTTACCCCCAAGAAACGCCTACTGCGCGTGCTGCGCAAGGAAGCGGTGGATCGTCCGCCCGTTATCTGCACCGGCGGCATGATGAACGCCGCCATTGTCGAAATCATGCGCGCCACCGGCCACACGCTGCCGGCGGCGCATTTCGATCCGCAACTCATGGCGGATCTGGCGCAGGCCATCCACACGCACACCGGCTTTGAAAACATCGGCGTGCCGTTCTGCATGACCGTCGAGGCGGAATTGCTCGGCAGCGAAATCAACCACGGCACGCTGGAATGCGAACCAAAGATCGTCCGCGAAGTTTTCCCGTCCGTCGGCGCGGTGGAATTCCGCGACGTGAACAAACTCGTCCATTCCGGGCGTATTGAGGTCGTCGTCGAGGCGGCACATCGCATCGCCCGCGCGAATCCGGACGTGCCGGTGATTGCCAGCCTCACCGGCCCGGTCAGCACGGCGGCGTCCATTGTTGATCCGCTGACTTTTTACAAGGAGCTGCGCAAGAATCCCGAAGGCGCGCACCGGCTGCTCGACTATGTGACCAACCTGCTCGGCGCGTTTGCGGAGCGGCTGCTGGCCGGTCAGGGCGCGACCGCCATTGCCGTTGGCGATCCTTCCGCCACCGGTGAAATTCTCGGCCCGGTCATGTTCGAGAAATTTGCCGTGCGTTATTTGAACCAGCTCGCGGACCGCGTTCATGCGCTTGGCTTCCCGTTCATCGTCCACATTTGCGGCGATCTGAAAAGCGTCTGGCATCTGCTGCCGCAATTGCGCTGCGACGCCTTGAGCACCGACGCGATGGTGAGCCTGCCGGCTTTGAAGGAGAAATTTCCCGCGATCACCACGATGGGCAACGTCAGCACGTTCGCGCTCGAATGGAACGAGTCGGAAAAAATCCGCGCCATGACCCGCAATCTGGTGAAACACGGCGTCAACATCATCTCGCCCGCGTGCGGCTTGAGCACGTCCACGAAGCTGGAAACCATCCGCGTCATGACCGACGAGGTGAAAAACGGAGGCGTGTAAAATGGCGACGATTCATTTCATTCCTGAAAACAAGACGGTTTCCGTCGCCGGCGGAACGAACCTGCTCGAAGCCGCGCGCAAGGCGGACGTGTTGATTGACGCGCCGTGCGATGGCACCGGCACCTGCGGCAAGTGCCGGGTGAAAATTCCGGCGGCGCACCGCCAGAATTTCAAAGAAGCGCCGCATGATTGGCTGACACAGACTGAGCGCGCCGAGGGCTGGGTGCTGGCGTGCCAGAGCACGGTTCATGGCGATCTCCAAGTCGAGCCGGAGCAAGGTGCTGACGACGAATTGAAAATTCTCAGCGAAGGCCAGGCCGTCGCCGTTGAATTGAATCCCTGGATCACCAAAACATTCGCCGCCGCCAACGCACAGACGAGCGTGCAAGCGGGCGGAGTATTGCTGGCCACCGAGCCGGGCGACACTACGCGGGCGCTGTTCGGCGTGGCGGTGGACATCGGCACGACCACGCTCGTGGTGGCGCTGATTGATTTGTGCGATGGTCGTGAAATCGCCGTGGCATCGAGTTTGAATCCGCAGGCGCGGCACGCGCAGGACGTGCTCTCCCGCATCAAACTCGGCTCGCAGCCGGAAGGATTGCGATTGCTGCAAGGCGAATTGATCGCGGAGTTAAACCGGCTCATCGGCGATGCGGCGGCGGATGCCAAAATTTCTGTCCACAACATTTACGAAGCAGTGTTCAGTGGCAACACCACCATGCTTCATTTGGCCACCGGGACGAACCCGGCGTCGCTCGGAAAATATCCCTACACGCCGGCGCTGCAATGCGGCGAATCGTTGCGCGCGGCGGACATCGGTCTGGCCATCGCTCCGCACGGGCAAATTTATCTGCCGCCGATCATGTCGGCCTACGTCGGCGCGGACATCACTTCCGGCATTCTCGCGGCGAAGCTGGCCGAGTTATCCGGCGTGACGCTGTTTGTGGACATCGGCACGAACGGCGAAATGGTGCTGGCGGTGAACGGCGAATTGACCGCGACCTCCACCGCCGCCGGCCCGGCGTTCGAGGGCATGAACATTGCCTGCGGCATGAGGGCGAGCCGGGGCGCGATTGAACTGGTTTCGCTGGCCGGAAACGACGTTGAAATCAAAACCATCGCCAACGCCGCGCCGGTGGGATTGTGCGGCAGCGGTTTGCTGGACATCGTTGGCGAACTCGCGGCGCATGGCGGCGTGGACAAAAACGGGCGCTTTCAAACCAACGGTGCGCTGCCGGATCGTGCGTGGAAAAATCAGTTTGGCCTGCTCGATGGCAAACCGGTTTTCCGCCTCGCCGGTCCGGTTTATCTTTCGCAAAAAGACGTGCGGCAGGTGCAACTGGCCAAGGCCGCCGTCCGCGCCGGCATTGAGCTGATGTTGCGCGCCAACCAGCTCACCGCCGCGCAGGTGGATCGCGTGCTCATCGCCGGTTCGTTTGGTTTTCATTTGCGCACCGCCAGCCTGATTCATCTCGGCCTGTTGCCGCGCGAGTTCAAGGATCGTGTGGAGTTTGTCGGCAACACCTCTAAAACCGGCGCGCGCGCATTTCTGCTGAACCGCCGTTTGCGCGAGGAATTGAAACAACTCGCGCGCCAGGTGCGCGTGCTCGAACTGGCCAACGATCCGGCGTTCGAGAAAACTTTCGTCAAAGCACTTTCGTTTTAATTATGCCAAACAAACCAGACATCTCCTGCTCGGATTGCGGCCTGCTCAACTGCTACCGCCATGACAAAAGTTTCCCGGATTTCTGCCTGACCGAGGCGGCGAATCGTGAAGTGGTCGAAAGTGTTTCTCAAAATTATCGCGGCCAAAGCCAGGACGCCGTCATCGCCCGCGCGGCGGCGGAAGTCGAAGGCACTTATTATGGCAAGCTGACGCGCGTGGAGGAAATCATCGCCTTCGCCAATCGCATCGGCGCGAAACGCATCGGCATCGCGACGTGCATCGGCCTAATTCAGGAGACGCGCATCTTTGTCAAAGTTTTGAAGGCGCACGGGCTTGAACCTTACACCGTGCTCTGCAAAGTGGGTTCGGTGGACAAGACGGAGATCGGCATTCCCGATGAATTGAAGGTGAAGAAAGGTTCTTACGAAGCGATCTGCAATCCCATTCTGCAAGCGAAATTGCTCAACGAGCAGAAAACCGATCTCAACGTCATCGTCGGTTTGTGCGTCGGGCACGATTCGCTGTTCATCAAGAATTCCGACGCGCCGGTGACGACGCTCATCACCAAGGACCGCGTGCTCGGCCACAATCCCGCCGCCGCACTTTATACGAGCAATTTTTATTACCAGCGGCTCTTGCAACCCGGACAAAAACTGTGACAAACAAAGCATCTTAACTTAATGGCCAAATACGAAAACATATTACAGGCAATCGGGCGCACGCCGCTCGTCCGGCTGCGGCGCATCGGCGCGGACATCGCCTCGCCGATTTACGCCAAAGTCGAATCGCTGAATCCCGGCGGCAGCGTCAAAGACCGGGTTGGTTTTGCGATGGTGGAGGCGGCCGAAAAGGCCGGGCTGCTTAAACCCGGCGGCACCATCGTCGAGGCGACCGCCGGCAACACCGGCTTGGGCCTGGCGCTGGTCGCGGCGGTGAAGGGCTATCGCCTGATCGTCGTTTTGCCCGACAAAATGAGCGCCGAAAAAATCAGCCTGCTGCGCGCTTACGGCGCGGAAGTCGTCATCACGGCCACCAACGTGCCGCCGGATTCCCCGGAAAGTTACAACGGCGTTGCCGACCGGCTCGCGCGCGAAATTCCCGGCGCGTTCCGCCCGGATCAATTCAGCAATCCGAACAATCCGCTGGCGCATTACCTGACCACCGGCCAGGAAATCTGGACGGACAGCGAAGGGCGCGTGGAGGTGTTCGTTGCCAGCATGGGCACGGGCGGGACGATTTCCGGCACGGCGCGATATTTGAAGGAACGCAATCCGGGTATCACCATCGTCGGTGCTGATCCGGAAGGTTCCATTCTTTCCGGTGACGCGCCGCATTCCTACAAGGTCGAAGGCATCGGCGAGGATTTTATTCCAAAAACTTTCAACCGTCAGGTCGTGGACGAAATGGTGCGCGTGAGCGACAAGGACTCGTTCAACACCGCCCGTCGGCTGGCGCGCGAGGAAGGCATTCTGGCCGGCGGTTCGTCTGGCACGGCCTTGGCGGCGGCGCTCAAATATGCCCAGCGCCTGACGCAGCCGCGAGAAATCGTGGTGCTGCTGCCCGATACGGGCCGCAATTACATCAGCAAGATTTTCTCCGATGAATGGATGCGGGAAAACGGTTTCTGGCAGGATCGCGTGACGCGTTCGGTCAAAATCGCCCAGGTGCTCGGCCAGAAAAAAGTCCTGCCGCCGCTGATTTCCGTGCAGCCGCAGGACAAGTTGAAGGCCGCCATCCAGCTTTTCCAGCAGCACTACATTTCGCAACTGCCGGTCATCGAAAACAACCAGGTCGTCGGCAGCCTGAATGAGGCGTCCATCATGAAAACCCTCCATGACGGCGTGGACCTGAACAACCAGGAAATCCGCGCCGTCATGGGCAAGCCGCTGCCGGTGCTTGATGAGAACACCGACATCGCGGAAGCCTACCGCCTGTTGCTGGGCGGCTCGCCGGCCATCGTCGTTTTGCGCGGCGAAACGCCCTTCGGTCTTATCAGCCGGTTTGACTTTATTAACGCACTCATCAACCAGGATACTTATGGAATTTGAAACTCTTGCCATTCACGACGGCCAGGCACCCGAACCCCGCACTGGCGCGGTGAGCGTGCCGATTTACCAGACCTCAACCTACGAACAAGACGGCATAGGCCGGCCGCGGCTCGGATACGATTATTCGCGCAGCATCAATCCCACGCGCCAGGCGTTGGAATCGGCGCTGGCGCTTGCGGAAAACGGAAAACACGGCCTCGCCTTTTCCTCCGGCTCGGCGGCGACCGTGGCGGCGTTGCAAGTGCTCAAGCCCGGCGACCAGATTCTGGCTGGCAATGACACCTACGGCGGCAGCTATCGCATCTTTGAACGCATTCTGCGTCCGTGGGGTGTGGATACCCGCTACGTGGACGCCACCGACACCAGCCGTTTTGCCGAAGCCATCACACCGGCGACGCGCCTGATTTGGATCGAGTCGCCGACCAATCCGCTGCTCAAGCTGGCGGACATCGCCGCGCTGGCCGAACTGGCGAACAAGCACAAGCTCCTGCTGGTCGTGGACAACACCTTTGCCAGTCCGTATCTCCAGCAGCCGCTCAACCTCGGCGCACACATCGTGGTTCACAGCACGACGAAATATCTCGGCGGCCACAGCGACGTCGTGGGCGGCGCGTTCATCACCTCCGACCCTGCGGTGTATGAAACCGTGAAGTATTACCAGAACGCCGCCGGTGCCGTGCCCGGTCCCTGGGATTCATGGCTCGTGCTGCGCGGCATCAAGACGCTCAAGGTGCGTGTGACCGAGCAAAGCGCCACCGCGCTTTATCTGGCGAAGGTGCTGGAGAAACATCCCGCGGTGGAACGCGTTTATTATCCGGGCCTGAAAAGCCATCCCCAGCACGCGCTGGCGAAACGCCAGATGCGCCACTTCGGCGGGATGATCAGCCTGGAACTCAAGGGCGGTTTCCCCGCCGTGGAACGGCTGGTGTCGCGTCTCAAACTGTTCGTGCTGGCGGAAAGCCTCGGCGGCGTCGAATCGCTGCTTTGCTATCCGCCGCGCATGACCCATGCCGCGCTGGGACCAGAGGAACGCGCCCGGCGCGGCATTCATGACAATCTGGTCCGGCTCTCCGTCGGACTTGAAAACGCGTCGGACTTGGAGGCCGATTTGCTCGCCGCGCTCAAGGATTGATTTCATGCCCGACACCAGCCATCGCACCAGCATCTTTGGCGAGTCGGTCATCCGGCAGATGACCCGCGCGGCCAATGCGCACGGGGCCATCAACCTGTCGCAGGGTTTCCCGGATTTCGATCCGCCGGAGGAATTGCTCCGCGCCGCCGAACACGCGGCGCGGCATGGTCCGCATCAATACGCGATGACGTGGGGCGCGCCGAAATTCCGGCAGGCCCTGGCGCGGAAGCAATCGCGGTTCATGGGCCTGCCGCTCGATCCCGACGCGCACATCGTCGTCACCTGCGGCAGCACCGAGGCGATGATGGTGGCCATGATGACCGCCTGCAATCCGGGCGACAAGGTCATCGTGTTCTCGCCGTTTTACGAGAATTACGTCGCCGACACGATTTTGTCCGGGGCCGAGCCGATTTACGTCGCACTGCGCCCGCCGGAATTTGTCTTCGACCCGGACGAACTGCGCCGGGCGTTTGAGCAGAAACCCAAGGCGCTCATTTTGTGCAATCCGTCCAATCCGTCCGGCAAGGTGTTCACGCGGGACGAATTGCTTTTCATCGCGGATCTGGCGGTGAAGCATGACACCTTTGTCATCACCGACGAGGTTTATGAACACATCGTCTATGCGCCGCACCGGCATACTTATCTGGCGTCGCTGCCGGGGATGTTTGAGCGGACGATTTCCTGCAGTTCGCTGTCGAAGACCTATTCCATCACCGGCTGGCGGCTCGGTTATGTGATTGCGTCGCCGAAGGTAATCAACGAGGCGCGCAAGGTGCATGACTTTCTCACCGTGGGCGCGGCGGCCCCATTGCAGGAGGCGGCGGTGGCGGGGCTGGAACTGCCGGACAGCTACTATGCCGGCCTGCAATCCGCCTACACCGAGAAACGCGCCGTGTTTTTAAGTTATCTCGACCGGATCGGATTGTCCTACACGAAGCCGCAGGGGGCTTATTTCGTGATGGTGGACATCGCGGAATTCGGCTGGGAAGACGACATGGCATTCAGTCACTGGCTCGCGCGCGAGGTGGGCGTGGCGGCGGTGCCGGGATCGAGCTTCTTCCGCGAACCGGTGAGGCACCTCATCCGGCTGCATTTCGCCAAACAACTCGGGACGCTTCACGCCGCCGGCGAACGGCTCCTCAAGTTGCGCGAGAAGGCGGGGAAATCCGGCGTTTGACATGAACCGAAACACTTCCAAGCCACAATGGATACGGTTTGTGACCGTGCTGACGCTGGTCTTTTCCATGGGACTGCACTGGACGCTGCTGCAAACCGTTGCGTGGACTGGCATGATCGTTTCCTATTCACGGAACGCGCCGTTTGCGGAAGCCGTGGCCAGGACTTTTGACGGCAAACATTCCTGCCCGATGTGCCTCATGATTCGCAACGGCCGACAGCAAGAAGAACGGCAGCAGAAAAACCCGTCTTTGATCAAAACCGAAAAGATGCCGGATTGCGTTCTGGACGACCGGCCGGCGCGGATTCCTTTCGCTCCAACTGAAACCCACGATGCGGTGCCGACAGTGCCGCGTCTGCACGCTGATTTTCCCGAGCCTCCTCCCACGCCGCCACCTCGCGGCTTCTTCGCGGTGTTGTAACCGCATTCCACTGCTGTTGTCGGCGGCTCGCGCCCTGGCGCGAGCGCGTCGTGTGCCCCCATTATTAACCGGCAGGAAAATCGTGTCCCGACGCGCATTGGCGTGGTTGTTTGGATGCGATCCAGCCACAAAATAAAAATGACGCTCGCGAGAGCAAAACCAGAAAGAAAAATTATGAAACGCAGTAAGATTCAGTCGCAGTTCAAAAACGTCCTGATTGGCCCAGCCTTGGCCTTGGCGATTCTCGGACAAGCTACATCTTCCAAAGCCTATTCAAATCCACCAACGTGGATGCCTATGGAAATGCTCAACGTGAGCTTTAACACCGGAAATGATACTTTATCGGTTGTGCCGGAAGGGACAACTCCGGTTCTGAATATTGCCGCCAACGGCACTTATGACCCAACGCAACCGTGGAGCGTGCTAAACGGAACAGCCTATAGCCGTCAACTTGGTTGGAATCCTGCAAGTTCCACGATATTAAATGATGTTCAAACTGCCTATGGTTCCGGGGCCAGCCTGTGGATTGGGTTGGTTTCCGAAACGGCAGGATTGCAGAGCTATAAAGCCGTCGGCAAGTATGGCGTCAACGCCAACAATACAACGACGGTAGATCCGACCCTCGGTGCCTATTCCGGCATTTTTGGCACGGCGGGCAGTTCGCTCAACTGGCAATGGGACGGCAAAATGGATCACAACGCCTATGCAGTGAATTTGTCCGACCTTACCACGCCGAACGAGTTGTTTTCCGCCACTTACAAAGTTTATGTTGGTGACAGTTCGGGCAACGAACTCGCCGATGCTATCGGGGCGAGCACCACCACCACCTGGACTTGGCAGGGGCCGGTGACTGTGCCGGAACCAACGACGATGGGGCTGGCGGCAGCGGGCGTGCTGGGGCTGCTGGTGTTCCGGAAAATCAAATCGTAATTCACCGCGCGCAGCGGCGGGGTGGCCAATTCATCCGCCTCGCCGCTGGCGACGCGTAAGGCGTTTTTATGAAATTGATTTTCAGGTTGGAAATTCTTCTGTCGGTGGCGATGTCGTTGTCGGCTATTTCTGTCCAAGCCTATTCCCCACCTCCAGACTGGGATCCGATGTTGATGCTCAACGTCACGCTCAATGCCAGCAATCAACTGGCGGTCGAAACCACCCCCGACGTCATCCGGTTGACCATTGCGCCGGGAGTTTATAATTCCACCAACCAGACTTACGATCTTGCCGTCGTGTCGTTTGATCCAGCGCAACCGTATGCCGTCCTCAATGGCACCGCTTACAGCCGCGTGCTGGGCTGGTATGACGAAGGAACCACCGGCGCGAACGGTGATGATTTTTATGACACCTATGCGGCACAAATCAACGGCAATTTCGTGTGGATCGAGAAAATTAGCGGTTCGCCCGAATTGGAAACATTTTTTATCAACGAAGACGTGACCGGCAATCCCGGCACACCTTACACACCGATTTTCGGCACGGACGGCAGCTCGCCAAAATGGCGCTGGGACGGCTTCATGGATCATAACGCCTATGCCGTGGATCTGAAATACCTGACCGGAAACCGCCAGCTTTTCACCGCCACCTATCATCTCTACATTGGTGATGCGGATGGAAATCCCGTGTCCGGCTATGGCGACACCACCACCACTTGGCGCTGGCAGGGGCCGGCGGTCGCTGTCGTGCCTACACCCGGTATCGCGTGGACCAATTCACAGATTGCCGTCTCATGGGCGGCAACGGTGACAAATCTCACGCTTGTCGCCATGAATTCGCTGACGGGAACCAACTGGCTTGCCGTGACCAACCTGCCGGTTTTCTCGAACGGCAACGCAACGATAATTTTGGATCCGTCCTCCGCGCAGAAATTTTTCCGGTTGCAATTGAACCTATGAAACGCATTTTAATTTTCATGACGCTGGCGGCGTTTTCCGTCCCGATTCACGCCGCAATACTGGCCACCGTCCCGCGTCAGGGCAGCATGTTGATGCCCGAAGTTTATTACCACGAAAACACGGACAGCGTGACGGTGGACTTGTCGGCCATTAACGTCATCGCCCAACTCACGCCATTACTGGTCAGTAATCCGAACGACAGCTTCAATCCTGCCGATCCGTGGTTTCAATATCTTGATCCCAGCCAACAGGGACTGGCCTTCAGCCGCCGTTACGGATTTGACATGGATGTCATGACGGACTATGTGCCGGATAATCGCGCGTTATGGATCCGCAACCTTGGCAGTTCACCGGGGTTGTCGTTTTTTGATTACAACGACTATGTTTCCCCTTTGACGTGGAATCCCATCTTGGGCACCGCTGGAACAAGTAACGCAATTTGTTGGAATGAAATCATGTGGCACATTGGCGTCACCGCGCCGCCGGGAACCAATTCTTATTCCGCCACGTTTGAAATCTACGTTGTTAACACGGACACCGGCGAGGAAGTGGCCGGTTCCAGTTCGGGAGCTTTCGTGTTGAATTGGACCGACGTGCCGGATGCTCGTCCGGCCTTGGCCATTAGTCTGGCCGCCACCAACGGCGTGGTTCTTACTTGGCCGGCCAGCGCGACGAATTGGTCCTTGGTCTCATCCACCAATTTGTGTTCAACGAATTGGACAGCGGTGACCAACACCGTTTTATCCTTGGATGGCCAGTCGGCTGTCAGTCTTGAAGGCTTGGCCGCCCAACAATTTTTCCGGCTGCGACGTAATCCATGAGCGTCCAACGGAAACACTGCGCTGCGCGTCCCGGTTTCGGTTTGCCGGGAACGCGCGGTCGCGTCATCGGGCGGCGCTGGTCAACCGGCGTCGCCTTCACCTTGATTGAACTGTTGGTCGTCATTGCGATCATTGCCATTCTGGCCGCGCTGCTGCTGCCGGTATTGGCCCGCGCAAAAGATTCGGCCAAATCCATCCAATGTCTGAACCAGATGCGGCAGATCGGGTTGGCCACGCGGCTTTATGCCGATGACAACGACGATCAGTTTCCCCGCAGCCAGCATTCGGCGGCGGCCAACCATCAGCAGGTGTGGGAACGTGCCATTGCACCACTGCTTGGCGGCGGCAGTTCAGACACAAAGGCCTGGACCAACTTGGTTTCCGGTATTTACCATTGTCCGGCGGACGCTGCCGCTGTTTATATTGACTATGGTCTCAACGCCTATTTCGAATTGGAACCGCCCGTGGTGGCGACCGCCTGGCACAAAGTTGCAAGCATTCCCAAGCCATCCAGCACAATTTGTTTTTGCGAAATTGACAGCACCGCCAATACCGATCATGTCATGCCGGAAGATTGGGAGCTGGTTTCCGATCCTTGGCTGAATGACATTGTGAAACCGTTCCGTCACCAGCAGCAGGCAAACTACGTTTATGTGGACGGCCATGTGGCGCGGCAGAAAATCATCGCCACCTTTGACCCCGCCTGCAATCTGAACCTCTGGAATCCGAGTTTGGCGCAATGATTGACTGACGAACTGGATCGCCAGCATCAGTGGAATCCGCAACAATATAGTGAAAGCGCATCAGCGAACACGCCATGCATCTCCAGTTAACCAGTCCAACTTTGCCCCCCTGTAGCCGCCACAATCCCAAACAATCATTCCTGCGGAACCGACACCAGTTCCAGAAATTTGGTGCCGCCATCGGAAGCCTCGGTCACTGTCTCGAACGAATACTGCGGGACATCCGATCCGCATAAACTCACAAATATTCAAATATTCTTAAACCCAATTTCGTTCTGGCCTCTCGTTTCCTTCGGAAATCACCCTCCGAAAGTCACGCTACGAAGCACTGTGGTTTTTCACTGAATGAGTTTCAAATATGAAAAACAACCTGAAAAAGAATGCTGCTTGGATTACTGTCTTGGCCGTGCTGGGTTCAAACCGGCGCCCGCTTGTTCCAAAATCCAAAATCAAACAGCCGACTGACCGGACGACCGGAAGTTCGCGTGAATGGAAAGCATATTCACTGTGAGCATCACGAGTTATTACGGAATTGAAAAACATGTCGGCCACACGCCGTTGATCCGGCTGCGCCGTCTCTCGGAACTGACCGGCTGCGAAATTCTGGGCAAGGCGGAGTTCATGAATCCCGGCGGTTCGGTGAAAGACCGCGCCGCGCTGGGCATCATCACCGATGCGGAGGCGAAAGGATTGCTGAAACCAGGCGATACCATCGTGGAAGGCACGGCGGGCAACACCGGCATTGGACTCGCGGTGATCGGTCACGCAAAAGGCTATCGCACGGCGATCGTCATCAACGAAACACAGTCGCCGGAAAAAATCACTTTGCTCCGCACCCTTGGCGCGGAAGTCATAACCGTGCCGGAAAAGCCTTACAGCAATCCCGGCAATTACAATCGTGTTGCCCAGCGTCTTGCGGAAGAAAATGGCTGGTTCTGGGCGAACCAGTTTGACAACACCGCCAACCGGCTCGCGCATTACCGGACGACCGGTCCGGAAATCTGGAATCAGACAAATGGTGAAGTCACCGCGTTCGTTTCCGCCGTGGGCACGGGCGGCACGCTGGCGGGCACAGCGCTATATTTGAAGGAACGCAATTCAAAGGTCGCCGCCGTTTGCGCTGATCCCTACGGCGCGGCGATGTGGTCGTGGTTCACCCACGGCAACACTGACACAAAAGACGGTGATTCCTTTGCCGAAGGCATCGGCCAGTGCGCGTGACGAAGAATTTGGAGGGCATCGTGGTTGACCGCGCGTATCGCATCCAAGATCAGCCGGCGCTCACCATTGTTTATCAGCTCTTGCGCGAGGAAGGTTTGTTCCTCGGACTGTCTTCCGGCATCAACCTCGCGGGCGCGGTGCGCTTCGCCCAGGAACGCGGACCGGGCCAGACGATCGTGACATTGCTGTGCGACTCCGGTTTGAAATACCAGTCCAAGCTGTTTAATCCAACCTGGCTCAAGGATAATAATCTCGATCTCAACCTTCCCATTGAATCCATCCTCACTTGAAACAATTATGGCCAAGCAATCCCAACGCTACTGGCTCACCTTCCCTGCGGAGCGCGCCAAGCGCCCGCTGATTTGGGAGTTGAGCAAAAAATTTGACCTCGTCTTCGACATCCGCAGCGCCAACGTCACCGACAAGGTTGGCATCATAGCCTTGGAACTCACCGGCGATGAGAAAATCCTTGCCGCCGCCGTGAAATGGTTGCGGAAGAACCGCGTTGAGGTTGATCCCATCGAATTGGACGTGGTAGAGGGCTGAATCCAATGCGATTGTTTAAGCCTTTAGAAATGGAATTAAGTTTTTCAGCCAGACATACTGCGGCCGCGACTCTTTATGCCAGCACCAGCGACCCGACTTGCATCGTTTTCGGAATCCGTGATCCGCGCCATGACCCGGCTCGCCAACCGGCACGGCGCGATCAATCTCGCGCAAGGTTTTCCTGATTTCGATCCGCCGGAGGAATTGCTCGCCGCGCTCGAACGCGCCACGCGCGGGCCGTTTCATCAATACGCCGTCACCTGGGGCGCGCCGCGGTTTCGCCAGGCACTCGCACGGAAAATTTCGCGCTTCACCGGGCTTGCGGTTGATCCCGACCAGCATCTGGTTGTCACCTGTGGCAGCACCGAGGCGATGATGGTAGCGATGATGACCGCGTGCAATCCCGGCGACAAAGTCATCGTTTTCTCGCCATTTTACGAAAATTACGCCGCTGATGCAATCCTGTCCGGCGCGGAACCGATTTACGTTCCACTGCACGCGCCGGATTTTAATTTTGATTCAGACGAACTCGCCCGCGCGTTCGCGCAAAACCCGAAGGCCATCATCGTCTGTAATCCGTCCAATCCCACCGGCAAAGTTTTTACGCGCGCCGAACTTTTGGAAATTCTGAAACTCGCGGAACAACATGATGTCTTTGTCATCACCGACGAACCTTACGAACACATTGTCTATGCGCCTCACGAACACGTTTATTGCGCGTCGCTGCCTGGCGCGTTTGAACGCGTCATCACTTGTAATTCGCTATCCAAAACTTATTCCATCACCGGCTGGCGGCTGGGTTATGTTCACGCCGCGCCGGAAATTATTTCCCAAGCGCGCAAGGTGCATGATTTTCTGACCGTCGGTGCCGCCGCGCCGTTGCAGGAAGCCGCCGTCGCCGGACTGGAATTGCCGGACAGCTATTACGCCGGTCTCCGCGAGCTCTATTTCAAAAAACGCGAGCTGTTTCTTGGCTATCTACGCCGGTCTGGTTTGCCCTTCACCGAGCCGCAAGGCGCTTATTATGTGATGCAGGACTTGGCAAAGGCGGGCATCCCGTTTCTGGACGAGCGCGGACACCGCATGGATTACCACGCCTTGCGGACGACGTTTATCACCCGGCTTTCGACCATGAAAGTGCATCCGCGCTTGGCGATGGAGTTGGCGCGGCATAGCGATATGCGGCTGACGATGAAGACCTACACGGATGCCGGGCAACTGCCGTTGCGCGAAGTGATGGACACGTTGCCGGGTTTTGGTGAACGGTCTGACTCCCGAATAGACTCCCGAAATTTAGGCAAGTCGGGTCAAACGGTGTCACCGTCTGTCACGAAAATCAGGGAGATACAAACTGAAAACAGCCTTGAAAACACTGGCGAAAGTCATGGTGACTCATCGCTTGTCACAACGAGTCCCGAAAAGTCAGAATGGCGGAGAGAGGGGGATTCGAACCCCCGATACGGTTTAACCCGTATAACGGTTTAGCAAACCGTCGCCTTCAGCCACTCGGCCATCTCTCCGCTCCGCCCAGTGAAGCCCGCCGACGCCCGGCACT
>Ga0326727_10007913_pt1 | contig 27529 bp, 21 predicted proteins | sample MB2enrmetagenome_FD_207643 | JGI IMG/M metagenome (GOLD analysis project Ga0326727, IMG submission 207643) | Lab enriched peat soil microbial communities from McLean, Ithaca, NY, United States - MB29MY | ecosystem: Environmental > Terrestrial > Soil > Wetlands > Peat | place: USA: New York...
CAGCCTGTCGATCGGCCCCTTGCGGCTCTCCATCGCCGAACTGTTCCTGATCGTCGTCCTCGTCTACTACCTGTCTCTGGATGTGGCGCTGGCCCTGGCCCTTGGCGTCATCGTCGGGCCGATGCTATGGCTGGCCGACCATCTGGCGGAAAAAGGAACGGGAACGGCGATGGCGGTCTTCATCCCCTGTTTTCTGGTCGGCTGGGCGATCCAGCTGCTGGGACATTGGTTCGAAGGAAACCGGCCTGCCCTGCTCGATAACCTGTTTCAGATCATCGCCGCACCGATTTTCCTGGCCGGCGAGGCGGCCTTTGCCCTGGGCTGGAAGACGACGTTGAAGCGCGAGGTGACCGCCCGCTTGGCCGGCGGTGTCGCCACCGAACCGTCGACAGCGCCCCGCGACGGATTATAACCTGTTGTTTTAGAAGCGTCTTTTCCGACAGGTCGGAGAACGCCGGAAGGATTGCCGCACCGATATCCACAAAAGTTACATGGCTATTTTCGCCAACCGCGATTCCTTGGCTGGCAGAAAGGCCAACAACGCTTTATATTGATCCTGCCGGGAAACCGGCTATGGCGCTAAACGCTCTATGGAATAAGCGTTACGGACCCGGGGGCGGTACCCGGCGCCTCCACCAAAGACGCCCGTCGTTCCCACCCGTAGAATTTGGCGGATGCGGACAACGGCAGCTTGTTGCGGGGGCGAAACAGGATCGACGTGCGTGGTAAAGATAGAGTTTGTGCTCGGCATGGTACCGCCGTTACCGGACCAAACACACAAGTGCCAACGATAATGTCGTTGCTCTCGCTGCCTAACAGGTAAGCGCGGTTCGGGGAGCACCGGGCAACAGAAGCTCCCCACTCGTGCTCGGACCGGAGCCCTCGGGCCCCGGTCGAAGGCCCTGATCATGTGGGGCAAGTCGAAGGGTTGGCCGGCCAAAATGGCAAAATCGGTTTTGAGATATGACAAGATGGTCGAGGACGCCCTGCGTGGCGTCCTGCGCGATTCCCTGATCGCCAGCCAGGATGGTTTGCCTGGCGATCACCATTTCTACATAACCTTCCGCACGCGCCATTCCGGGGTCGATATCAGCGACCAGCTGCGCGCTCGTTATCCGGAAGAAATGACCATCGTCATCCAGCACCAGTTCTGGGGGCTGGAAGTCACGCCGGACTGGTTCGAAGTGACGTTGTCCTTCAACCGGGTCAACGAACGCCTGCATATTCCCTTTGCCGCCGTGACCGCCTTTGCCGACCCGTCGGCGAAATTCGGCCTGCAATTCCAGGTCGATGCCGGACAGGAGGTCGAGGACTTCGAACAGGAGCAACCGCACGAGAGCGCCGCTGAACCGCAGGCGGCACCGAAGGCCGACGCCACCGCCGGCACCGACGGTGGCGGCCAGGTCATTGCCCTGGACGCCTTCCGAAAGAAATGACCTTCCCGCCGGCCCTGTCGGATCGTCTCCCGGACGGCATTCGCACGGGGCTATTTCGCCTGCCATCCTGAACAAGGGCCAGTTGCATGACCTCTGACTTCGCTCAATTCGCCGACATGTTCCCCCTGTCGGGCGACGACACGCCTTACACCCGGCTTTCTTCCGACCATGTGGGAACCGCCAGCCTCAACGGCCGCGAAATCGTCACCGTCGAACCCGAAGCCCTGTCCCTGCTGTCGCGGGAGGCCTTCCGCCAGATCTCCCATCTGCTGCGGCCGGCCCATCTGAAGCAGTTGCGGACCATTCTCGACGACCCGGAAGCCTCGGAGAACGACAAGTTCGTCGCCCTCGACCTGTTGATGAACGCCAACATCTCGGCCGGCATGGTCCTGCCCATGTGCCAGGACACCGGGACCGCCATCATCATGGGCAAGAAGGGCCAGCAGATCTGGACCGGCGGCGGCGATGCCGAAGCCCTGACCAGGGGCGTGGCGTCGGCCTATACCGAGCTCAATCTGCGCTACAGCCAGGTCTCGCCGGTGGACATGTATGACGAGGTCAACACCGGCAACAATCTGCCGGCGCAGATCGACCTCTATGCCACCGAAGGCGACGCCTACAAGTTCCTGTTCATGGCCAAGGGCGGTGGGTCGGCCAACAAGACCTATCTCTACCAGCAAACCAAGGCGCTCTTGAACCCCGCCGCGCTGGCGAAGTTCTTCGATGCCCAGATCCGCACCCTGGGAACCGCCGCCTGTCCGCCCTACCACCTGTCCATCGTCATCGGCGGCACCTCGGCCGAGCTGACCTTGAAGACGGTCAAGCTGGCTTCGGCGAAGTATCTCGACCATCTGCCGACCAAGGGCGGCAAGCATGGCCAAGCCTTCCGCGATCTGGAGCTGGAAGCCCAGATCCTCGATATGACCCGCAAGATGGGCATCGGCGCGCAGTTCGGCGGCAAGTATTTCTGCCATGACGTGCGCGTGGTCCGCCTGCCCCGCCACGGCGCCTCCTGTCCGGTCGGCATCGGCGTCTCCTGTTCGGCGGACCGCCAGGCCAAGGGCAAGATCACCCGCGACGGCATCTTCCTCGAAACGCTGGAGCACGATCCCGCCCAGTACCTGCCCGAGATCGACCACGCCAAGCTGGCCGGAGACGTCGTTCGCATCGACCTCAACCAGCCGATGGACCAGATCCGCAAGATCCTGAGCCAGTATCCGATCAAAACCCGCGTCGCCCTCAACGGTCCGATGATCGTCGCCCGCGACATCGCCCACGCCAAGCTGAAGGAACGGCTGGACAAGGGCGAAGGCCTGCCGCAGTACTTCAAGGATCATCCGGTGTATTACGCCGGCCCGGCCAAGACCCCCGAGGGCTATGCCTCCGGCTCGTTCGGTCCGACCACCGCCGGGCGCATGGACAGCTATGTCGACCTGTTCCAGGCCCATGGCGCCAGCATGGTGATGGTGGCCAAGGGCAACCGGGCCAAGACCGTGACCGACGCCTGCAAGGCGCATGGCGGCTTCTACCTGGGATCGGTCGGCGGCGCCGCCGCAGGCCTTGCCAAGCATCACATCAAGAAGGTCGAGGTTCTGGAATATCCGGAACTGGGCATGGAAGCCATCTGGCGCATCGAAGTGCAGGACTTCCCGGCCTTCATCATCGTCGATGACAAGGGCAACGACTTCTTCGCCGACCTCAACCACTGACCTTGGGCGGCGGGGGACCGGTCCCCCGCCGCGTCCCCCCGCCCGTCATGGATACCCAGATCCACAAGCATTCGGTCACCATCGCCGGCCATTCCACCAGCATCTCGCTGGAGGCCGCCTTCTGGGATGTCTTGAAAGAGATCGCCGGCCGCCGCGGCCAATCGCTGAACGCCCTGATCGCCGACATCGATGGCGGGCGCCAGGGCAACCTGTCCAGTGCCCTTCGGGTCTTCGCGCTCGAGGATCTGAAAGCACGGGCGCGGTAGGACTGGCGTCCCGAGGGGCCGAGGGAAAAAATGGTGGGGTGGGCCTGACCTGCCCATCCTTCGACGAAGCCGAAATGGCTTCGCTCTGCCGCCTTCGGGATGGCAGGCAGGACTTTTCCCCACCGCCCTCTTCTTTCAAAACCACTCCGCGCCCACGATGCTGTCAGGCCGGATCGCGCCACAGGGCCTCGCTGACCTTGATCGGCCGGGGAATCATGCCCAGCGCGAAAAACCGATCGGCGATCTTCTGCTGTTCCGAAATGACGAAATAGTCCATCTGCTTGACCTCGCGCGTCGTGCGTGCGATCGCCGCCGCCAGCACGGCGCCGCCGATGCCGATTTCCCGGCCCAGCAGCCGGGCGCTTTCGGTGGGGCGGCGGGTGGCGGCACTGCCGCTGAGTGCCGACTGGGCCAGGATGATCTCGACGGCATGGCCGCTTCGTTCCGCAAACGCGCGGCTGGCCAGATAGAATTGCCGATTCGATACCAGCCCGGTGCCGTCAATGAGAATGCGCATCTGGCGTGAGGCAATGGCTTCGGCCAGAAGAGGGTCCCACAGCGCCCAGGCGTCGACGCCGGGAATAACAAAAATGTCGTCGAGAGCCGGTGCGACGTCGACCAGCTCGATATCGCCGACTGAGAGACCGCTGGCTTCCAGGACGCAGACCAGGAAGTAATGCACATTCGATTTCTTGTTGAGGGCGATCCTTTTTCCCTTCAAGTCACGCGGCGACCGAATCCCGCTTTGGCGGGGCACGACAATGGCTTCGCCGGCGGGAGCCGGCGGCTCATAACCGACATAGGCGAACGGCGCGCCCTCGGCCTGTGCGAAGACCGGCGGAACCTCGCCGGTGGCGCAGAAGTCGATAGCGCCGTCCTGCAACGCCCCCATCAATTGCGGTCCCGCCGGATATTCGTGCCAGGTGGTCGCGAAACCCGCCTCGCGCAGCCGCCCCTCCAGGGTCCGCCGGGCCTTCAGGAGAGGCAGCGTGCCATATTTCTGGAAACCGATCCGGAGAGGACGGTCACCCAACCGCACCGGTCCCGGGCCGGTCGCCCCGCCGCGGCCACGCGGCGGCACCAGGCCGAGATGGGACAGGTGGGTGCGCAGACTATTCCGGCTGAGACCCAGGATCGCCGCCGTCCTGATCTGATTACCCTGGGCGCCGACATAGGCCGTCTGCACCAGGGTGCGCAGAACCCGTTCGAACAGATCGGCCTCTCCCGTCGCCACCGCGCGTTGCACCAGGGCCGCAATGCAGGTTTCGATCGCCGGCTGGTCCTTCGTCACCGGGCAGGTCATGGCCGGCAGGTGAAGCTCGGACGCGCCGACCAGCGAGCCACCGGCGAGAAGCAGCGCCTTTTGCACCACATTTTCCAGTTCCCGGATATTGCCCGGCCAGCGATGGCGTTGCAGGGCGGCGATGGCATCGGCGGCGAAACCGATGTCCGGCTTGCCCAACTGCCGGCGGTAGATGTCGAGAAAATGCCGGGCCAGCGGTTCAATATCGCCGATCCGTTCGCGCAGCGGCAGAAGGTCCACCGCGGCGACATTGAGTCGGAAATAGAGATCCTCGCGAAAGCGCTTTTCCGCCACCGCCTTTTCAAGATCCACATTGGTCGCCGCAATGACCCGGACATCGACCGGGATCGTTGTCCGCGCTCCCAGCCTGACCACTTCCCGTTCCTGCAGGACCCGGAGCAGTTTCACTTGCAACGGCAGGGAAAGATCCCCGACCTCGTCCAACAGAAGCGTGCCGCCGCCGGCCGCCTCGAACCAGCCGGCCTTGGCGACGACGGCACCGGTGAAAGCACCCTTTTCATGGCCGAATAGCTCCGCCTCGGCCAGGCTGTCGCTCAGCGCACCGCAATTGACCGCCACGAAGGGTCGCCCGCGCCGCGCGCTGTGGGCATGGATGTAGCGCGCCACCAACTCCTTTCCGGTCCCGGTTTCGCCGACGACCAGAATGGTCGCTTCGGTGGGCGCCAGCAGATCGAGCCTGTCGCGCAAGGCGATCGAGGCGGGATCGTGAAACACCAATGCGGTCGCCGTTCCGGCGTCTCTTATCGTCATAAGCCCTGTCCCCGATGAAACGCCACGATCCTGGAGTGCGCAGATAATACACCGACTTATCGTGCTTCGTATGCAACACACATAATGCGCATGTTGCTACCTATGAAAATACATTTTCAATATGATAATTTAGAATCATAACGAATCCAAGGAATGTACAATCTGGCACGCCGATTGCGTTATGCCTTCCTGACCGCCCCCCATCGTGATGTCCCGATGGCGGATGGGGCGATGACAGGGAGCCTGTTTGCATGTCCGCACCGCCGGAAAATATCGACGCAGCGTCCACCGCCAGCCTGTTCTGGTTCCTTCCCACCCATGGCGATGGACGCTATCTGGGCGTGGCGGAAGGAGGGCGCCCGGTCGATCTGGACTACCTGAAGCTGATCGCCCAGGCGGCCGACACGCTTGGCTATTACGGCGTTCTGATTCCCACCGGCAAGAGCTGCGAGGATTCCTGGCTGGTGGCCTCGGCCCTGCTGTCGGTGACGCGAAGCCTGCGCTTTCTGGTCGCGGTGCGTCCCGGCTTGCAACCCCCCAGCCTGGCGGCGCGGATGACGGCGACGCTCGACCGCCTATCCGACGGCCGCGCCCTGATCAATGTGGTGACCGGCGGAGACCCGGTGGAGAACAAGGGCGACGGGATCTTCCTGTCCCATGCCGAGCGCTACCGCGTCACCCGCGAGTTCCTCTCGGTCTACAAGCGCCTGCTGGCCGGCGAGACGGTTGACCATGACGGCGCGTTCCTGCGCCTGGAAGGGGCGCAATTGCTGTTTCCCCCGGTGCAGCAGGGCGGACCGCCGCTCTACTTCGGCGGATCTTCCGAGGACGCCCATGCGGTCGCCGCCGAACTGATCGACAAATATCTGACCTGGGGCGAACCACCACAGCAGGTCGCCGAGAAGATCGCCGATATCCGCCGCCGTGCCGCGGCGCTGGGACGAAATGTGAGTTTCGGCATACGCCTTCATGTCATCGTCCGCGAGACCGCGGACGAAGCCTGGACCGAGGCGGAACGCCTGATCTCCAGGCTGGACGACGATACCATCCGCTCGGCCCAGACCATTTTCGGCCGCATGGATTCCGAAGGGCAACGGCGCATGAGCGCCCTGCACCAGGGACGTCGCGACCGACTGGAAATCAGCCCCAATCTGTGGGCGGGGGTCGGCCTGGTCCGCGGCGGAGCGGGGACCGCGCTGGTCGGCAGCCCCGTGCAGGTGGCAGAGCGGATGCGTGAGTATATGGCGCTCGGCATCGATAGTTTCGTGCTGTCGGGCTATCCCCATCTGGAAGAGGCCTATCGCTTTGCCGAACTGGTGATGCCATTGCTGCCGCTGGCCCATTCCGCAGGCGTCGGCCGTTCCACCACCGTGAATACCGGCCCGTTCGGGGAGACCATCGCCGGCGATCGTCGCCCCGAAAAGCAGGCTGCCCAGTCATGAGCGCCGCCATCGCACCCAAGATCGTTTCGATCAGTGGCAGCCTACGCGACCCCTCGCGCACCGCGACCCTGACGTGGGACATCGCACAGTCTGTCCTGCTCCGCCTGGGCGGCCAGCACCGCCATCTGCCCTTGTCGGAGATCGCGCCCCATGTCACGCAAAGCTGGCATGCCGACGGGTTGGACCCGCAAGGCCGCGCCCTGATCGGCACCATCGAAAGCGCGGACATCCTTGTGGTCGGCACACCGGTCTATCGGGCAGCCCCGGCCGGGCTCTTGAAACATGTCTTCGACCTGGTCCATCGCGACGCATTGCGCGGACGGATCGCCATTCTGGCGGCGACCGGAGGCTCGCTGCTGCATGGACTGGTGATCGAACATCATCTGCGGCCGCTGCTGAGCTATTTCGGCGTCCATACCACGCCCACCACGCTATTCGCCCATGAGTCCGATTTCACGGATGGCGCCATCGCCAACCCTGGCTTGCAGGAACGCATCGAACGCGCCAGTGGCGAGACCGCCCGGTTGTTCTCTTCCCTCCCCCGGCTCGTCGAGCCGGCTCTTCCCTGACCCCACACGCGAGGAATCGATCATGTCCAAACCTTCCGCCACTCCCGAACCGATCCGCTTCGCCTATTGGGTGCCGAATGTCTCGGGCGGCCTGGTCATCAGCAACATCGAGCAAAGGACCAGTTGGGATATCGGCTATAACCGGCGCCTGGCGCAGATCGCCGAACAGGCCGGCTTCGATTACGCCCTCAGCCAGATCCGTTTCACCGCCGGCTATGGCGCCGAATATCAGCACGAATCCGTCTCCTTCACCCACGCCCTACTGGCCGCCACCGAGAAACTCAAGGTCATCGCCGCCGTTCTGCCCGGCCCCTGGCATCCGGCCCTGCTGGCCAAGCAGGTGGCGACCATCAGCCATCTTTCCGAAGGCCGCATCGCCGTCAACATCGTCAGCGGCTGGTTCCGCGGCGAATTCCAGGCCATCGGCGAGCCCTGGCTCGACCATGACGAGCGCTATCGCCGGTCCGAGGAATTCATCCGCGCCATCCGCGGCATCTGGAGCGAGGACAGCTTCACCTTCGCCGGGGACTTCTACCGCTTCCGCGAGTATTCGCTGAAGCCGAAACCTCTGCAGCCCTTGCCCGAGATCTTCCAGGGCGGCAGTTCACGGGCGGCGCGGGACATGGCGGCGCGGGTGTCCGACTGGTATTTCACCAATGGCAATACGCCGGCGGGCCTGACCGAACAGGTCGAAGACATCCGCGCCAAGGCCGCCCTTCATGACCACCAGGTCAAGATCGGCATCAATGGCTTCGCCATCGTCCGCGATACCGAGGACGAGGCGCGGGCGGTCCTGGCCGAGATCATCGCCAAGGCCAATCCCGAGGCGGTCAACGCCTTTGGCCACGAGGTGAAGAATGCCGGCCAGGCCTCGCCGGAGCGCAAGGGCAATTGGGCGAGTTCCAGTTTCGAGGACCTGGTCCAGTACAATGACGGCTTCCGCACCAACCTGATCGGCACCCCGCGTCAGGTGGCCGAACGCATCGTCGCCTTGAAGGAGGCCGGCGCCGATCTGGTGCTGCTCGGGTTCCTGCATTTCCAGGAAGAGGTCGCCTATTTCGGCGAGCGGGTGATCCCGTTGGTGCGCCAGATCGAAGCCGAGCGCCAACGCCTGCCGGTCGCGGTCTAGGACGGCCGGGGGAGAGTGGGGATGCGAATCGCCAGGATCGATGCGCCGACGCCCAGCGCCAGCCTCGCGCTGGAGGATATCTCGCTGGCGTTCGGCGGCATCCGGGCCTTGAGCGAGATCAGTCTGGTCGTGGCGCCGGGCGAGATCCGCGCCATCATCGGACCCAACGGAGCGGGGAAGAGTTCCCTGATCAATGTGATCAGCGGTCTGTACATCCCCTCCTCCGGCCGGGTCACCCTGGGTGGCGTCTCCTTCGATCGCGTTCCCACCTACCGGTTGGCGCGGCTCGGCATCGCCCGGACCTTCCAGAACATCGCCTTGTTCCCCCGCCTGTCGGTTCTCGAAAATGTCGCCCTGGGCCGGACCGTCGCGGTGGCATCAAGCGTCGCCGGGCAGATTTTGGGCATTGGCCGGGCCAGGGCGGAACGGCGCGACACCCTGGCCCGGGCCACCGAAATCCTGCGTTTTCTCGATTTGGCTGCGGTGACACAGCGGCCGGTGGAAACCCTGCCTTACGGCCTGCAGAAGCGGGTGGAGCTGGCTCGGGCGCTGATCGCCGAGCCGCGCCTGCTGCTGCTCGACGAGCCGATGGCCGGCATGACGGCGGGGGAAAAACGCGAAATGGCCGATTTCATCCGCAATGCCCGCGATCATTTCGGGGCCTCGGTGGTGCTCATCGAACATGATATCGGCATCGTGATGGGCCTCTCCGACCGGATCGCCGTGCTGGATTACGGCCGCAAGATCGCCGACGGCACCCCCGAAGAGGTGCGAACCGACAGCGCGGTGATCGACGCCTATCTGGGCGTGCCTCATGCGGCGGTCGCCACCCCGGAGGAAACATGATGGAAGAGCTGCGGTTTCTGATCGAGGTGCTGGTCGGCGGGCTGCTGTCCGGAGTGATGTATTCCCTGGTCGCGATCGGCTTCGTGCTGATCTACAAGACGTCCGGCGTTCTCAATTTCGCCCAGGGCTCGATGATCCTGTTCGCCGCCCTGACGGTGGTCAGCCTGCTGGAACGCGGCGTGCCGATGGCGCTCGCAATCGCCGTTTCGCTGGTCGGCATGATCGTCATCGGCATGGCGATCGAGCGCACCGTGCTGCGGCCGCTGGTCAACCGCACCCCGATCACCCTGTTCATGGCGACTCTTGGCGTCTCCTATGTGATCGAGGGCGCCGCCCAGTTGCTGTGGGGCGCTCAGGTCCATGGTCTCGATCTGGGCATCGACGACAGCCCGCTCGAGATCCAGGGTGTGCTGGTCAGCAGCTTCGACCTGGTCGCCGCCGCCATCGCCGCCACGATGGTGGCCGTGCTGTCCGCCTTCTTCCGCCTGACCCGCACCGGTCTTGCCTTCCGTGCCGTGGCCGACGATCCCTTCGCCGCCCTCGCCGTCGGGCTGCGCCTGCCGGCGATCTGGGCCACCGTGTGGGCGACATCGGGGATCGTCGCGCTGGTGGCGGGGCTGTTGTGGGGGGCGCGGCTGGGCGTGCAGTTCTCGCTGTCCATGGTGGTGCTGAAGGCGCTGCCGGTGCTGGTGCTGGGCGGTTTCGACTCGGTGGCCGGCGCCATCGTCGGCGGCTTGGCAATCGGCGCAGCCGAGAAACTCTCCGAGGTCTATCTGGGTCCGCTGGTCGGCGGCGGGATCGAAAGCTGGTTCGCCTATGCCGTCGCGCTGGCGTTCCTGCTGATCCGGCCGACCGGCCTGTTCGGTCGCAAGCCGGTGGAAAGGGTCTGATCGATGACGGCCTTGCGTTTCCTTGTGCTGGTAACCGCCTTGGCGGCGGGATTGCCGTTGGTTTATTCCGGCAGCTATCTCTATGACGCCATCCTGACGCCCTTCCTGGCCTTGTCGCTGGCCGCGCTGGGGCTCAATCTGCTGACCGGCTATGCCGGCCAGGTATCGTTGGGCTCGTCGGCCTTCATGGCCATTGGCGCCTATTCCGCCTATAACCTCACTCTCAGGATCCCCGGCTTGCCGCTGGTGGCGATCCTGCTCGCCTCGGGTGGGATCACTGCCGCCATCGGCCTGGTGTTCGGCCTGCCCAGCCTGCGCCTGCGCGGCTTCTATTTGGCCGTTTCGACGCTGGCGGCCCAGTTCTTCGTGCAATGGGCGCTGAACAAATTCGGTTGGTTCTCCCATGACAGCGCTTCGGGAGTGATCTCCGCGCCAGCGCTTCAAGCCTTCGGGTTCCGGTTCGAATCCCCCGTCGCGCGCTATGATCTCAGCCTTGCCGTCGTCGTCCTCCTGACCGCGCTGGCCTTCCGCTTGAGCCGGTCGCAGACGGGGCTGAACCTGATCGCCATCCGCGATCACGAAACCGCCGCCAGGGTCATCGGCGTGTCCGTCGTCAAGACCAAGCTGCTGGCCTTTCTGATCAGTTCCTTCCTCATCGGCGTGGCCGGCGTTTTGTGGTCCTTCGCCTATCTGCGCACCATCGAGCCGAACGGCTTCACCCTCGATCGCTCATTCCAGATCCTGTTCATCATCATCATCGGCGGCGTCGCCACCATCCGCGGGGCCTTCATCGGCGCGGCCTTCATGGTGTTGCTGCCGCTGGGCCTGTCCAATCTCGGCGCAGCCCTGCTGCCCAAGTCCTTCGATTCAGGCGTGCTGGAGATGAGTCTGAAGGTGGTCCAGGGCAGTCTGATCGTCCTGTTCCTGATCGTCGAACCCAACGGGCTGGCCGCCCTAGGCCAGCGCTTGTGGCGCCGCGCCCTGCCGGTCCGCTCCGGTTCCAAGCCGGACGCCCAACCCTTTGCCCCTCCCCTGCCAGAAACCCTCAATGGAGAGATTTGAGACGATGCGAAATTTGTCTGCGATGATCCGGGGAATTGCCGTCGGCGCCTCCCTGCTGGCCAGTACCGCGGCCCAGGCCGACGAGCAATATTTCCCGCTGCAAAGCTATCGGGTCGGCCCCTATGCCGCAGGTGGAACCGGCTTTTTCGGCGGGTTCATCGACTATCTCAATCTCGTCAATATTCGCGATGGCGGCGTCAATGGTGTCAAATTGACCTGGGACGAATGCGAAACCCAGTATGAGGTCGAACGCGGCGTTGAATGCTACGAGCGGCAGAAAGGGCACCGGCCCGGAGCCTCGGCCTGGAATCCGCTCAGCGTCGGCATCGCCTATGCGATGATCGACCGCATCACCGCCGACAAGGTGCCGCTGATCACCATCAATCACGGCCGCACCGATTCCACCGACGGCCGGGTGTTTCCCTACGTGTTCCCCCTGCTGCTCAATCCCTACAGCGAGACCTCGGGCATCATCACCTATATCGGGACCAAGGTCGGCGGCATCGACAAGCTGAAGGGCAAGAAGATCGCCGTGCTCTATCACGGCTCGCCCTATGGCAAGGAAACCATTCCGATCTACGATCTGCTGGCCCAAAAGTTCGGCTTCGAGGTGCAGCAGATCGAAGTCCCGCATCCGGGCAACGAACAACAGGCGCAATGGCTCACCATCCGCCGTTATCACCCCGATTATGTGGTGCTGCGCGGCTGGGGCGTGATGAATCCGGTAGCGCTGAAGACCGCGCAGAAGACCGGGTTCCCAGTCGACCACATCATCGGCAATGTCTGGTCCAACTCCGAGGAGGACGCGACCCCGGCCGGCGATGCCGCCAAGGGCTATGTCGCCATCACCACCCAGGCCTCGGGAGCCGAATATCCCGTGCTGCAGGAAATCGTGAAAACGGTCTATGGCAGCGGAAAAGGCAATCTGGACGACAAGAAGCGGATCGGCAGCGTCTACCACAACCTCGGCATCGTCAACGGCATCCTCAATGTCGAAGCGATCCGCGTCGCCCAGGAGAAATTTGGTCACCGCACCCTGACCGGCGAAGAGGTCCGTTGGGGCTTTGAAAATCTCCATCTCGACGAGGCGCGCGTTGCCGCCCTGGGCGCCAAGGGCCTGTTCCATTCGATCCATGTCACCTGCGCCAATCACGAGGGCGAGGGGCGGGTCACCTTCCAGCAATGGGATGGTGCCAAATGGACTGTCGTCAGCGACTGGATCGCCCCCGATTGGGCACTGCTGCGGCCAATCATCGAAAAATCCTCGGCGTCCTACGCCGCCGAGAAAGGCATCACGCCCCGTGATTGCGGCAACTGACCTGCCGAGCCTCCCCGCACTGTCGCCGTCCCCCCTTTTAAGGAGCCGCCATGTCCACGCCGCTGCTTGACGTCAAGGGATTGCACGCAGCCTACAACAACGCCGTCTCGGCGCTGCACGGGGTCGACTTCGAGGTAATGCGCGGCGAAATCGTGGCGCTGCTGGGTGCCAATGGGGCGGGGAAGACCACCACCTTGCGGGCGCTGTCCAACCTTCTGTCCGCCCAGCGCGGCCGTGTTACCGCCGGCAAGATCCTCTACGACGGGAAGCCAACCGAGGATCTGCCGGCGGGAACGCTGGTTGAACGGGGATTGGTCCCGGTGCTGGAAGGACGCCATGTTTTTCCAAGCCTCACCGTCGAGGAAAATCTGGTGACCGGGGCACTCTGGCGTCGTCCGTCCCGTCATGCCCTGAAGCGGGATCTGGAGCGGATCTATGACTGGTTCCCCCGGCTGCGGGACAGGCGGACGCGCGCCGCCGGTCTGACCTCGGGTGGCGAACAGCAGATGATCGCCATCGGCCGCGCCCTGCTGGCCGAACCAAAACTTCTCCTGCTGGACGAACCGTCGATGGGACTGGCCCCCCTGCTGGTCGAAGAGATCTTCCAAAGCCTGGTTCGGCTCAATGGGGAGCTTGGCCTCAGCCTGCTGGTGGCCGAACAGAATTCGGCCGTGGCGCTGCGCCACGCTCATCGCGCCTCCGTCCTTGAAAACGGCCGCGTCGAACTTTCGGGAACGGCAGCGGACCTGCGCCGCCGCGACGACATCAAGGCCTTCTATCTGGGCCAGGGCAGCCATGTGGGCGCCCGCGCCTGACTCCGTTCTTTCAGTCTTTTGGGAGAGAGTGTCATGACCGTCATTCAAAATATCGGAAACTCCGGCAAAGGGGTGCCGCCGGTTCCCCGTCCCACCCAGCCGGCCCATGTGATCGCGGATGACGCCGAGGCATTGGCGGTCGCCCGCGAGGTCGCCCGTCAGATTGCACCGGGGGCGGCGCAACGCGACCGTGATCGCGCCATCCCCAGGGCCGAGGTCGACATCTTCTCGCAAAGCGGCCTGTGGTCGATCAATGTGCCCAAGGACTTCGGCGGGCCGGAGGTGTCTTACGCCACCCTGGCGAAGGTCGTGGCCATCGTCGCCGAGGCCGACCCGTCGGTCAGCCAGATCGCCCAGAACCATCTGGGCATCGTCGCCGCCATTCGCACCGTCTCCGATCGCGCCCAGCAGGCGTTGTTGTTCGGCGAAATCCTGCGCGGCACCCGCTTGGGCAATGCCTTCTCGGAATATGGCAGCAAGCGCGCCGCCGATTTCGAAACCAGGTTCGTCGACCGGGGCGACCATGTGGTGGTGACCGGCCGGAAATTCTATTCGACCGGCGCGCTGCTGGCCCATCTGGTGCCGATCGTGGCTTTGGACGAGCAGGGCCGGGCGTGGTACGCCATCGCCCAGCGCGATGCTCCGGGCCTGACCGTCATCGACGACTGGTCGGCCTTCGGCCAGCGCGGCACCTCCAGCGGCACCGTTCTGCTCGACCAGGTTACGGTGCCCAAGACCCATCTGGTTCCCGGGTTCAAAGGCTATGAGGTGCCGACCGCCGACGGCGCCGTTTTCCAGATCATCCAAGCCGGCATCGACGCCGGCATCGCCCGCACCGCCATCGCCGACACCATCGCCTTCGTGCGCGACAAATCGCGGCCCTGGGTCGATAGCGGTCTCGATCGGGCCGCGGACGACCCCTATACCATCCAGGCGGTGGGAGGACTGACCCTGAACCTGCACGCCGCGGAGGCTTTGCTGGAAAAATCGGGCGTGGCGATCGATCGCGCCGTTGCCGCCCCAACCGCCGAAACGGTGGCGGAAGCCCAGATCGCCGTTGCCGAGGCCAAGATCCTGACCACCGAAATCGCCATCGAGGCGACCAACAAATTGTTCGAACTGGCCGGCACCCGGTCGACCTTGGCCGAATTCGCCCTCGACCGCCATTGGCGCAACGCCCGCACCCATACGCTGCACGATCCGGTGCGGTGGAAATACGCGATCCTTGGGAACTACGCCCTCAACGGCAAGACGCCGCCCTTGCACGCCTGGAGTTAAGTGCGACACCGACGGACCTGAGAGGAAGGACAGACGGCGCGATGACGGTGGTAGCGATCATCGGCGGCGGCCTCAGCGGCGCCGCCCTGGCCATGCATCTAAGGGAAACCGGCGACACCGGCGATTCGGTCATCGTGATCGAGCCGCGGAACGAGGTCGGTCTCGGCCAAGCGTTTTCGACCAGGGAGTCCGTTCATCTGCTGAACGTCCTGCCGGGACGCATGAGCCCGTTCCCGGCGCGCCCCGGCGATTTCACCGACTTCGCCGCCGCCAGGGGACGGGGCGGCGAAGACTATCTGCCGCGGGCCTTCTATGCCGACTATCTGCGCGACCGCTTTTCCAGTCTGCGACACGACGGCCGGCAGCCCGGCGGACCGGCCTTGTCGGTCCTCAGGGGAAAAGCGGTCGGGATCGAAAAAAGCACCGAAGACTATCAGATCGCCCTGGCGGACGGCCGGACCTGCCGGGCCGACAAGATCGTTCTGGCCCTCGGCAATCTTGCGCCGCGTCCTCCCTTGGCCGACGCGCCAGGGCTTTATGGAACCGACCGCTATGTCGAGGATCCGTGGAAACCGGGCTTCATCGAGACTTTCGCAACCGATGAGCGGGTGCTGATCATCGGCACCGGGCTCAGCATGGTCGATGTCCTGCTGTCGCTGGAAGCGCGCCGTCACCGCGGCCCGATCATCGCCCTGTCCCGCCATGGCCTGGTGCCGCGGCCGCAAGCGGCGTCCGCTTGCTGGCCCCTGCCCCTGCCCCCCGGAACCGCCTCTTCCGTGTCCGCCCTGTTCCACCTGCTCCGCCGGCAGGCGGGACTGGCCGAAAGCACCGGGGTACCGTGGCAGGCGGTGGTGGATGCGTTGAGGCAACAAATCCCCTCCGTCTGGCGTCACCTGTCAGCGGAGCAGCAACGGCGCTTTCTGCGTCACGTCCGGCCCTGGTGGGACGCTCATCGCCACCGCATCCCCGCCTCCGCCGCACGTTCCCTGGCAAGCTTGCGAGAGAGCGGCCAGTTGAGGGTGGTGGCAGGCCGTCTGCGCGCCTGCAGGGCGGACGCGGGAGAGGTCCAAATGGAGGTCGCGCCCCGCGGCGGCGGGGACCACCTGACCTTCGCCATCGATCGCGTGATCAATTGCACCGGCCCCAATTACGACATCGTCAATGCTGACCAACCCTTGATCAAGACCCTGGCCGACGCCGGGGTCTTGACCCTTGACCGCAACCGGCTTGGCGTCGCCGTCTCCGACGATTACGCCCTGATCGACCGCGGTGGCCAAGCCTCTCGCCACCTCTATGCGATGGGGCCGATGCTGCGCGGTCAATTCTGGGAGATCAACGCCGCCGCCGAGATCGGCGAACAGGCCGCGTCGCTGGCGCACCGCTTGCTGGCACCGGCGCGGCGCTCCCCCGTGCCGTCCACCAGAGGCCCTTCCCATAGCCTCAGGGAAACAGCCGTCCCTACTCCTTCAACATTCCCTTGACCACATCCTTGACCTTGACCTTGGCACGGCCGACCAGCCATTGCTGGATCTCGTTGATGTCGATGAACCGGCGCGGGTGCTCCAGCGGTCCCGACAGCCGCATCACCAACGGCGGACCCGACGGTGCGCTGGCCAGATGAAATTCCGCGCGGCCGTCCAGGGCATAGGCCGGAAGATTGATCTGCGCCGTCGCCTTGGCGCCGCCGCCATCGGCGTCCAGCACCAGATCGTCGATCGCAATCAGGCCATTGTCGACGCGACCATGCCCGCTTAAGTGGTCGAAATGCGTTACCCCGCCGTTCAGGCCCGATTGCAGCAAAGCCAGGAGGCCGGTGACGCTGTTGGCACCTTTCAGATGGTTGTCGACGGCAACGAGGTCGAAGCCCCGGATCACGCCGCCGGTGATATCCACCGTTGCGGTCCCGTGCAATCGGCCGATCCATTCGGCCGGCGACAGCCCGGTGGTCGACAGGGCGACGTCAGCCCCCAGGACCCCATCGGCGATGTCCAGGTCGGCCACCCCCATCAGGGCCTCGCGCATCTGTCCCTTCGCCATGGTGAGATGCAGGGTGCCGGCCCCGTCGGCGGCGACGCGCGCCGTCCCGGCCAGGGTCCCGCCGAACAGGCGTCCCTCCAGACGGCGAAGCTCCAGCGCACCGGCCGCGACCGCCACCTCGAGCCCGGCCTGCTCGATCCTGGTCCGCCCGAACGACAAGGTCTTCGCCGTCAGCCGCAACGACCCGTCCCACCCCGACCAGGCTCCGAAATCGAACGGATCCCGCGACCAATGGTCGGGAATGGCGCCGCTGGCCACCACGGCGCGCGGCGCCGCCGAGACCTTGTCGGCGGCATAGGCCGGCAGCCCCTGGTGCGGCTCCGGCGCCACCGGCGCCTTCAGTCCGCCGTCGCGCGGCGGGGCTTTGCCATCCGGCCAGAACAGGTCCACCGGCAGCGCCCCGGCCGAAAGATCGGCGGTGATCTGCGCCCGGTCGCCACTGCCGTCCCAGCCCGCCGACCCCGACAGGGTGGCAGGCCCGGCGCTCACCGCCAGGGTATCAAGATGAAAGCGGGTTCCGTCCCCCTGCAAGCGGGCCGAGGCCGAGAACGGACCAGGATTGCCCGACGGCCGATAGCCGGGCAACAACAGACGCAGCAGATGAGCCGTGCTGGGATCGGACAATTCCACACCCAGGTCCAGCGATTTCAGGGCCGGCAAGCCGTCGACCCGTCCACTGGCCGCAAACACCGCCCCCGATGCGTCGAGGCGCCCGTCGATCTGCACGGCATCGATCGGACCGTTGACCGTCAGGGCAAGCGCTGCCGGCCCCAGGCGATCGGCGTCGCCGCCGCGACCACCGGCCAGTTGCCGCAGCAGGCGGCCCGGCTGGGTTCCCTTCAGCGCCACTTTCAGATCGTGCGCGGTGGGAATCCCGCCGGCCAGCCCCTCGGCATCGCCGGAAAGGTGGACCTGGGCGCCGGCAAAGTCGGCAGCCGAGACGTCGGTCACATGCAGCAGTCCGTTCTGCCAGACGGCATCGACGGCGAGATCGCGGGCCGTGCCACCGGCCACCACCAGCTGTCCGATATGCCCTTTGACGGTGGCATCCCAGTCGCCCCACCAGGCCGGCGGACCAGCGGTCGCGGCGACCGGCACCGGCGGCGGGGCCGCCTCGCCATCCCGGGACGGCTGGGCCGGCGCACCGCCGACGCGGGGCCGGTAGGCATCGGCATTGACGGTATCGGCGGCAAAGGATAGGCCCAGTGCCGGCCGATCGCCAAGGCGCACCGTCACCGCCGCATCGATGCGGGTTCCATCCAGGCGCAGATCGACGCCGTCCAGGGAAACCTGGCCGGGCCGGGCCTTGACCTTGCCGGCGACGCGGGCGGCCCGCAGGCGATCGGCCGGCACCCGAGACACGTCCAGCCGGCCCCAATCCAGCAGTCCGCGCAGATCGTCGCTGGCGGCCTCGAACGAGCCATCGAACCGCAGGCCGTCGGCCCCCCGTTCCAGGAATCCGAACAGGTTGACGTCGCTGTCGCCAGGCAGCGAAACGCTGGCCTGATTGACCATCACTTCGCCATTGGCCAGCGCCAGGTTGAGGTGGGCGCCGCGCAACACGGCACCGCGAAACAGCGTGACATCGGCGCCCAGATCCAGGGTCAGGGCGACGCCACGCGGGAACAGGAAAGACGGAACGGCGGCCGCCGCCGCGGCCGGCGCGGAACCAGCGTACGGAAGAGGGGCGGCGGACGGTGGCGCGACGGGTGCCGATGCCGCGTGCGTCGCCAGCAAGGCATCCAGATCGATGCGCCCGAAGGCCAGGCGAAGGTCACCTTGGGGTGCCGGTCCGAAGGTCCAATTGGCGCTGCCCTGCCCTTCCATCGCCCCCAGCGTCAGGATCACCCCCTCCAGGGCCAGGTCATGGGGCCTTGCGGTCAGCGACGCCTCCAGACCGAGGGCGCCGGCGGGCAGAACCATTCCCGGCCGCATCCCCAAGTCGCCCAAGACCCGGCCGGGGTCCGCGGCCTTCACCTGCAGCTTGCCCTTCAGCTGGCGATCGGCCCCGTCGCCGCTGACATGGCCGGAGAACCGCAGGCTGCCACCGCCTTCGGCCGTCGTCACCGACAGGCTGACCGGGGCCGGCTGCGGGCCGTTGGTCGAGCCCTGCAGAATATCGAAGCCGATGTCGGCGCTGCCCAGTCGCGCCGAACCGACCAGCCGGGCGCCGCCACCGGTCTGGCTGGTAAAGCTGGCGTTGACCCGCTCCAGCGGCCTTTGGCCGCCGTCGGACCCGCCAAGATCGATCCGGCCGTTGTCGATGATCAGGCTGGCCACGGTGCGCGGTGCGACGAACCGCAAGGGCAACCCCTCCAGCCCCTCTCCCCGCGCCACACCGGGGGCCGCGGGCGTCGGCCCCACCGCGCCGCCGGTCGCCGCCGGGCCCGATGCCCGCGGCGCCCCGGCCAGGCGCACGTCCGGTTCATGCAAGACCAGGCTGGCGATTTCCAGCCGGCCACCCAACAGAGGCAACAGTCGGGGCCGCAAGTCCAGGCGCGCCACGCTGACCTGAACGTCGGGGTCGGCCAGGCGCACGTCCAGGGCGACGAAGGACGGCGCCGGCAGCAGGGACAGCGAGATGCCGCCTTCCAGCGCCACCTTGCGACCGATGGCGCGGTCCAGCTGGCTTTCCAGCCCCTGACGATAGGACGTCCAGTCGACCAGAACGGGCACCGCCAGCAGGGCGGCCAACAGGATCACCGCCACCCCCCCCAGGATGCCCAAAGACTTTCGCGTCACGCTGCCTCCATCGTCAGATCACGCGTCGTCCGTTTCCGAAATTCGAACCGCGCGGCCAGAGTGTAGGGCGCCACCCGCCATCCTGCAAATGACACCACGCCAACCCTCCCCTTCCGCCCCCGCTTGGCCATTGCTTGAAACGGGCGGTGCGACTACAACTCGGCACCATGTTTCCCCGTTCCGCGTCTCTGACCTCCGCCACCGTCCCGGCTCCGCTCGATGTCCTGCGGACGGTGTTCGGTTACGATCGCTTCCGCGGCGCCCAGGCCGAGATCATCGACCACCTGATCGGCGGCGGCGACGCCCTGGTCCTGATGCCCACCGGCGGGGGAAAATCACTGTGCTACCAGATCCCCGCCCTGTGCCGCGAAGGCCTGGGTGTGGTCGTCTCGCCGTTGATCGCCCTGATGCAGGACCAGGTGTCCGCCCTGTGCCAGTTGGGGATCAAGGCCGCCGCCCTCAATTCCTCCCTGACCTTTGGCGAGCAGGTGGAGATCGAGCGGCAGATGCGCGCCGGCACCCTGGACGTCGTCTATGTGGCGCCCGAACGCCTGATGACCGACGCCTTCCTGACTCAGCTGGAACGTTGCCGGCTATCCCTGTTCGCCATCGACGAGGCCCACTGCGTATCCCAATGGGGGCACGACTTCCGCCCGGAATATCTGCAGCTGGCGACCCTGCACCAACGGTTCCCCGACGTCCCAAGGGTGGCCTTGACTGCCACGGCGGATGGGCCGACCCGGCGCGAGATCGTCGAAAAGCTGCATCTGGAAAACGGCCGTCAGTTCGTCGCCGGCTTCGACCGCCCCAACATCCGCTATCGCGTCGCCGCCAAGGGCAGCAGTGCCCGCAACCAGTTGCTGCGCTTCATCCAGGGCGACCACGCCGGCGACGCGGGGATCGTCTACCGCCTGTCGCGGGCCAAGGTCGACGAAACCGCCGCCTGGCTCAGCCAGCAGGGAATCGACGCCCTGCCCTACCATGCCGGCCTGGACAAGGCGGTACGGGCCGCCAACCAGGACCGATTCCTGAAGGAGGAGGGCATCGTCATGGTGGCGACGATCGCCTTCGGCATGGGCATCGACAAGCCCAATGTGCGGTTCGTGGCCCATCTGGACCTGCCGAAAAGCCTGGAGGCCTATTACCAGGAAACCGGACGGGCCGGACGCGACGGATTACCGGCCGATGCCTGGATGGTTTATGGCATGCAAGACGTCGCCCGCCTGCGCCAGATGGTCGAGGGGTCCGAGGCCCCCGAAGGGCAGAAGCGCCTGGAACACCGCAAGCTGGATGCGTTGTTGGGCTATTGCGAAACCACCCGTTGCCGTCGCCAGGTGCTGCTGGACTATTTCTCCGATGCCTGCGAGCCCTGCGGCAATTGCGACACCTGCCTGGAACCGGTGGAAAGTTTTGACGGCAGTGTCGCCGCCCAGAAGGCCCTGTCTTGCGTTTATCGTACCGGCCAGCGATTCGGCGCCGCCCATCTGATCGACGTCCTGATGGGCAATGCCACCGAACGGATCACCGCGCTGGGCCACGACAAGCTGTCGACCTGGGGCATCGGCCGCGATTTCGGCAAGGAGGAGTGGCGCTCCATCTTCCGCCAGCTGGTCGCCGCCGGGCTGTTGAAGGTCGACATCGCCGGCCATGGCGGCCTGGCCCTGACCGAGGCCTGCCGCGCCGTTCTGAGGGGTGAGCAGAGCATCAGCCTGCGCCGCGATGTGGTCGGCAAGAAACCGGCCGGCCGCGGGTCCCGCGCCCGTCCGCCGCTGGCCGCCGACGCCGACGAGGCCCTGTTCCAGGCCTTGCGGACCTTGCGCTTAAGCCTGGCCCGCGAGCAGGGCGTGCCCCCCTATGTGATCTTCCATGACAGCACGCTTTTGGACATGGCCCGCGATCGGCCGACAAGCCTCGAAGAGCTGGGTGGGTTTTCCGGTGTCGGCCGGGCCAAGCTGGAAAAGTATGGCGAGGCCTTCCTCGAAGTGATCTGCCTGTTCGAGGGGTGAACACGCCTGCCGAGACTTTGGAAAGGATAGTGGACAGGCCTGAAGCGCCGGTCATTCGGCGAAGCCGAAATGGCTGGTTTCCGCCATGTCTCGGGGGTGACAAGCGGGGATGCCCGTCACCCCCGAGCTATTTCTTCACGTCCGTTCGAAAATCGCCGCGAAAAAGCCGTCGGTATGATGGCGTTCGGGGAACAGCCGCAGCCAGGGGCCGGGGACCGGGCAATCGCCACCGACGGTGGTCGCCCACACCTCGGGGACCGGGATGGTCCGGAACTGCGCCCCCTGGGCGGCGAGAAAGGCCTCGACCTGGCGTTCGTTCTCTTCGGCCAACAGGGAACAGGTGGCATAGACCAGGCGCCCGCCCGGCCGGGTCAGACGGGCGGCGCTGGCCAGGATGCTCGCCTGCAGGCCGACCAGATGGTCGACGGAGTCAGGGGTCAGCCGCCATTTGGCGTCCGGATTGCGCCGCCAGGTCCCGGTCCCCGAGCAGGGCGCATCGACCAGGACACGGTCGAAGGTTCCGGCATGGCGCTTCACCCATTTGTCCGTCTCGCTTTCCAGGAGACGGCGGCTGACGTTGTGCACGCCGGCCCGGCGCAGCCGCAGCGTCGACTGTTCGGCACGCCGTTCATTGACGTCGCAGGCCACCAGACGGCCCTTGTTTTCCATCGCCGCAGCCAAAACCAGGGTCTTGCCGCCGGCGCCGGCGCAAAAATCGACCACCGACTGGCCCGGCCGGGCATCGGCCAGCAGGGCCAGCAATTGCGACCCTTCGTCTTGGACCTCCACCATGCCGTCACGGAAGGCCCCCTGCGCCGACAGCGCGATCCGTGCCGGCAAGCGCAGTCCCAAGGGCGAATAGGGCGTCGGCTGAGCCACCAGCCCTTCGGCGGCCAAGGCCGCCTGCACCGTTTCGCGGTCGGCCTTCAACCGGTTAACCCGCAAGTCGACCGGAGCCTCGTCGCGCATGGCGCCCATTTCGGCGGTCAAGCGGTCGCCCAGCACGGCGGTCAGCCGCGGCTCGATCCATTGGGGATATTCGCCCCGGACCCAGGCCGGCATTTCGTGGTGAAACAGTTCGCGTCCCTTCAACTGGGTCAGCAGCGCCCAATCCTCCGAGGACAGGGGTTCCAGCCCCCGGGCCCCACCCTTGCATAGGGCCGAGACGGCTTCGGGCGTCATGCGATCGACCAGGATCAGGTCGGCCAGCACCCGAAGCCGGGGCGTTGCCGGGCGCCCGCAGACCGAGAGAATCCATTCGACCCGCGCCTTGCGCCGCAACACGCCCCATAGGCGGTCGGAAATGGCCCGACGGTCCTTGGCACCGATATAGCGCCGGGCCTTGAGATAGGCCCCGGCGACGACATCGGCCGGCCGGTTCTGCCGCACGATCTCTTCCAGAAGGTCGACGGTGGTGGCAAGGCGGCCTTCGGGAGTCATCGGCCCCCCGGGAATAGGATGACGAGAACGGCCGGGATGATGGATGACATGATCGGGGTCCTATTGGAGTCGGGCCGAAGAGCTGAATCCGTCTCTCTTCAAAGATTTGGCAGGCGATTCAGACAGGCGATTGGCGCAGGCTGGTTTCAATCTAATGTCATCGCACCCCGGTCGCAACGGCCGTGCGATATCGCTGCATGAGCGTTCTTAAGGGGTTCGCGCCGTTCTGGCAACCGCCGCCTTCAGCGACAGGGCCGGACGACCACCCGCCGGAGCGCCGGGAAGCGGTTGATTTTTCCAGGCGATGGTGCCCCCATAAGCGCTCCCGGGCGCAACGCCCTCTCCCCGTGCCGAGTGCACCGGCGCATGCGAAGGCATCGGTGCACGAGCGGGACGACCTGCAACCAGGAGACCTTCGATGCTTCAGACGGCCCCCGAGAAACGATATCGCGCCAACCTGCAAAGCGAGATCGATGGCGCCCACCTTTACCGTATTCTGGCCGATCAGGAGCCCGACCCCCAGGTCGCCGGCATCTATCGACAACTGGCCGATGTCGAGGAGGCCCACGCCGCCCTGTGGCAGAAACATCTGGCCGCCCTGGGTCGCCCCGTTGGCACGCCAAAGATCGGCTGGCGGACCCGGGTCTTGAGTTTCCTGGCCCGACGCTTCGGTCCCGGCTTCGTCCTGCCAGTCATCAATTCCCTGGAAGCCGCCGACAGCGGTCACTATGACCGCCAGCCGGAGGCCGTGGCCGGCGGGCTGCCGCAGGCCGAACGGTCCCACGCGCGGGTGTTGCGGGCCATCTCCGGTTCGTCCAGCACCGGCATGGCCGGAGATGTCCTGGGCCGCGTCGAGGGACGCCACCGCTCGGGCGGCAATGCCTTGCGCGCCGCCGTCCTGGGCGCCAACGACGGGCTGGTGTCGAACCTGAGCTTGGTGGCCGGCGTCGCCGGGGCGGTGGTCGACGGCAAGACCCTGCTGATCACCGGTCTGGCCGGCCTGGTGGCCGGAGCCTGCTCGATGGCCATGGGCGAATGGCTGTCGGTCACCAGCTCGCGCGAACTTTACCAGAAGCAGATCGCCACCGAGCAGGCCGAACTGGAACAGTCGCCGGAGGAGGAGCTGCAGGAACTGACGCTGATCTATCAGGCCAAGGGTCTGCCCGCCGATCAGGCGCGGGCCCTGGCCGAGAAGCTGATGGCCAACCAGGAAACCGCCCTCGATTCCCTGGTCCGTGAAGAGTTGGGCATCGACCCCAACGAACTGGGCGGATCGGCCTGGGTGGCGGCCAGCACCTCGTTCGGCCTGTTCGCCCTGGGAGCCTTGTTCCCGATTCTGGGGTTTCTGCTGCTGGACGGACGGGCCGCCTTTGTCGCCGGCGTGGCGGCATCGGCCGTCGCCCTGTTTGCCATCGGTGTCGGCACCAGCCTGTTCACCGGCCGCAACGCCCTGTTCTCGGGAACGCGCCAGACCGCTATCGGGTTGACGGCGGCGGCGATCACCTATGGAATCGGCCAACTGGTGGGCGTCAGCCTGGGATGATGACGGCCCCAAGAGCGCGCAAACGAGAGAGAGCAGCATGAACAGGAAGTGGTTATGGCCGTTTGTCATCGTGGTCGCCATTGCCGCAGCGGCCCTGTGGTGGAATCACCGCGCCAGCGAACCGCCGCCACCGGTACCGGCCAGCACCGGCGAGACGCCGGCGGCCGCTGCACCGACAGAGCCGAAACCGGCGCCCAAGCCGGCCGAGAAGATCACGCCGTCGGGCAATTACGCCGATGACTGGATGAAGCACTGTGCGCCGCTGGGAAAAGCCCAACAGGACGACTGCACAAAGCGCCTGGAAGCGGCCTACGGGAAGACCGACGACGCCCCGGTGCCAAAGTCCCATTGATCGAAACGGACGACAGGTCTCGAAGACCCGCACCCGCCCGGCGTCAGCGGGGCGCCCCCGCCCACCAAGCGGGCGAGGGTCATGTCCCCGTCGCGACTACCCCTCGTTCCGATAGTTGGGCGCCTCGCGCGTGATGGCCACGTCATGGACGTGGCTTTCCCGCCAGCCGGCCTGGGTGATACGACGGAAGGTGCAGCGGCTTTGCATATCGGCAATGGTGGCGCAACCGGTATAGCCCATGCCGGCGCGCAAGCCACCGACCAGCTGATGGATCACCGCACCCACCGGACCCTTGTAGGCAACCCGTCCCTCGATGCCTTCCGGCACCAGTTTCAGAGTATCGTTAACCTCCTGCTGGAAGTAACGGTCGGCCGAGCCGCGGGCCATGGCGCCCAGCGAGCCCATGCCGCGATAGCTCTTATAGGAACGGCCCTGATAGAGGAACACTTCGCCGGGGCTTTCCTCGGTCCCGGCAAACAGCGAGCCGATCATCACACAAGAGGCACCGGCGGCGATCGCCTTGGCGATGTCGCCGGAAAATTTGATGCCGCCGTCGGCAATCACCGGGACCTGGGCCTTGCTGGCGACCTCGGCCACCTCAAGAATGGCCGACAGCTGCGGGACGCCGACACCGGCAACGACCCGGGTGGTGCAGATGGTGCCGGGACCGATGCCGACCTTGACGGCGTCGGCACCGGCATCGATCAGGGCGCGCGCGGCATCGGGCGTGGCGATATTGCCGGCGATGACCTGGGCGAAGTTGCTCCGTCGCTTGATCTCGGCCACGGCCTCGATGACACCGCGGGAGTGGCCGTGGGCCGTGTCGACCACCACAACGTCCACACCGGCATCGAGCAGAGCCTCGGCCCGGGCCAGACCGTCGGCACCGACACCGACGGCGGCGCCGGCCCGCAGCCGACCCTTCTCGTCCTTGCAGGCCATCGGATAGGCCTGGGCCTTTTCCATGTCCTTGACCGTGATCAGGCCGATGCAGCGGAAGGCATCGTCGACCACCAGCAGCTTCTCCAGCCGATGCTGATGCAGCAGGCGCTTGGCCTCTTCCGGTGGCACCCCTTCGCGCACGGTGACCAGGTTCTCCTTGGTCATCAACTCGGCAATGCGCTGCGTGGGAACGGTGGCAAAGCGAACATCGCGGTTGGTCAGAATGCCGACCAGCTTGCCGCTGCCGTCCTCGACCACCGGGATGCCGGAAATCCGGTGCTTGGCCATCAGGGTCAGGGCGTCGGCCAGGGTCTGCTCGGGGTGGATCGTCACCGGGTTGACCACCATGCCGGATTCAAACCGCTTGACCCGCCGGACTTCCTCCGCCTGGGCCGCGATGTCGAGATTCTTGTGAATGATGCCGATGCCGCCGGACTGCGCCAAGGCGATCGCCAGGGTGCTTTCCGTCACGGTATCCATCGCCGAGGAAACCAGGGGGATTCCCAGTCCGATGGACCGGGTCAGACGCGTGCGGGTGTCGGCCTGGGCGGGAAGAACGCTCGATTCGGCGGGCACCAGAAGCACGTCGTCGAAGGTCAGGGCTTCTTTGATTTGCATGCCGCCTCCGAGGGGGGTGATCGGGATTGGCGGCACATCATACACATTTGAGAGGCACTAGCAAGGAACGCGGCCGCATGGCTGCCGCCCGCCGACGACTGGAACGCCTTGCCAAGGGACTGGTCCGACGCTGCGCATAATGCTCTATTGTCTGTATCCTGCCAGGAGACAAGGATGCCGCTTGAGGTCCTCAGTCACGGTCCATCCACCCCGGATCCGTCCCACCCGCCGCTGCTGTTCGTTCATGGATCCTACTGTGCCGCCTGGGTCTGGGCCGAGCATTTCCTGCCCTACTTCGCCCGGCACGGCTTCGCCGGCCATGCGGTCAGCCTGCGCGGCCACGGCTGCAGCGACGGGGCTTTGACCCTTGCCTCGCTCGACGATTATATCGAGGACGTCATCGCCGTAGCCGGGGAGTTGCCCGCACCGCCGGTGGTGGTCGGACATTCCATGGGCGGCCTGGTGGTCCAGCATGTCCTGGCCCGCCACCCGGTGGCGGCCGGTATCCTGCTGGCCTCGGTCCCGCCGTCGGGACTGGCGGCGTCGGCACTGCATATGGCCGCCTTCGCCCCGGACGTGCTGTTCCAATTGGGCCTGCTGCAGACCATGGGCCCCGCCGCGGTGTCGCCCGAGATCGTCCACCACGCGTTCTTCTCGCGCCTGACGCCGACCGAGGCCGTGGTCCATCTGATGCCCCGCCTGCAAGGGGAATCCCAGCGGGTCAGCGCCGACCTGCTGTGTCCGCCGGCGCCGCGCCTGATCGACGGGCAGGTGCCTCCGGTGCTGGTGGTGGGCGGCGACGCCGATCTGTTCCTGCCGGTCTCGGCCCTGGAGGAAACCGCGGCCTTGTTCAAGGGCGAGCTTCGGATCCTTCAGGGAGCGCCGCATGGCCTGATGCTGGACCATGCCTGGTGGCAGCCGACCGCCGACGAAATGATCGCCTGGCTGACGGCCCAAGGGTTTTAGGGCGTGTCGTCAGTTGAGCCAAAATAGCACCGAGACGAGTTGGACGGCT
>Ga0326727_10007914_pt1 | contig 27527 bp, 24 predicted proteins | sample MB2enrmetagenome_FD_207643 | JGI IMG/M metagenome (GOLD analysis project Ga0326727, IMG submission 207643) | Lab enriched peat soil microbial communities from McLean, Ithaca, NY, United States - MB29MY | ecosystem: Environmental > Terrestrial > Soil > Wetlands > Peat | place: USA: New York...
ATTAATCCCGGCGGCGATCCTTTCGGGGAAGCTGTCCGGAACATTGACCTGTCTCAGTTCCTCGACGTGCTCTCGACTACCGCGATCAAGCGGGTATCCTTCCACGATCGCGATCTTTGGCCCGACGATGCGCCGGCCGGCGTGGTGACCGAGGCCATCGGCAAGGTCAAGGAGCAGTGCTCCAGGATCGGCCTTGAAGTCTACAACTTCACGTCCAACAATTTTTCCAACCCCTGCTTCCGGTCGGGCGCGTTTTCCAGCCCGTTTCCGCAGGTTCGCGCCGCGGCCATCGTGAAGGGCTGCAACGCCGTGGACCACGCCAACGAGTTTGGCGCGAAGCACGTGATCTGGTGGGGCGGCCGCGAAGGCAGCGACGGCGCCTACGAGCAGGACACCGGGCTCGGCCTGGCGCGCTACCTGGAAGGCCTGAAGATCTGCGTGCGCTACGGCGACGAGAAGGGCTACAAGCTGATCCACACCATCGAGCCGAAGGTTTACGAACCGCGGCTCCTCGCGCTCTATGCGGGCACCGGCGCCAGCGCCGCCAGCGCCATCCGCCATCACTTCCACGAGCCGCAGTACAAGGGCCGCATCCTCGTGAACCCCGAATATCCGCAGCACGTGATGATGCTGAACCTCGACCCGGTATTCGAACTCGGCCAGTTGATGGACGAAGGGATGCTGGCGCCGTTCATCCACTTCGGCGGGCAGATCGCCGGCCGCATGGATTGCGACCTGCCGCCCGGATTCGGCTCCAACGTCTACACCGATTTCATGATCGTGTTGACGCTCAACCGGCGGGAGTGGAAAGGCGTGGTGGAGTTCGACTGCCGTCCGCCGCGCACCACCACAACCTGCCAGGGCCTCACCGCCTTCCTCAACAATGCCGTCGCCTACTGGCGCATGCTCGAGGAAAAGGTGAACGAGTACTTTGCGGATAAGAAGGCCGCCGATCTCGAAGCGGCGCTGACCTTGCCCGAAGACCCCACGGTTGCAAAACTCCTGAAGGCAGCGAGCGTGACCGGCGGCGTGGGCGAACTGCGCGCCGGCTTCAAGGGCTTCGCCGCCGCAGCCGGGGTGAACACCGACGTCATCGAGGCCTATCAGCAGCGCGTGATGGCCATTATCACGGGGACCGCGAAGTAGGTTCCGACGGAATCAGACTTGCCGGGGCGAGCAGGCTGAAGCTCGCTCCGGCATCAGCGGGAGGACGCGATGAAGACCAAAACATCGAGCCAAAACGCAGTAAGGACGATGAACGACTGGTTCAACGTGGCCGAGACGTTTGTCGTGCGCGTCAGCATTCTCGTCCTTCTCATCATCGGGGCATACAGGATCATCTTCGGACGTTGATAGACATTTCAATGCAGCTTGGTATGATCGACCGGCTTGCCGCCAACGTTGAATCTCATTTATCGGGACCGCGCCCTCATGGAAAAGCGGACGTTGGCCTGACCCTCGAATACCGGCAGGCCGAGGGCCTGGCCCACCAGGCAGATCAAAGGAGCCAGAAATGAGCAACGGGACGCAGAAGCTTTCCGTGCTGGAGAAGGCCGGCTACAGTCTGGGAGACGGCGCCGCGAACCTCGTCTACATGACGATCATCCTCTTCCAGCTGAACTTCTACACCGACACCATGGGCGTGGCCGCCGGCGTCGCCGGCACGATACTGCTGGTGGGCCGGTTCTGGGACGCCTTCTTCGATCCCATGATCGGCGTCATGGCCGACCGCACCAATACACGCTGGGGCAAGTTTCGCCCGTGGGTGCTGTGGACCGCAGTGCCCTTTGGCATCGTCATGGTTCTGGCGTATACCGTTCCGGGCTTCAGCTACGGTCACACGCTGGTCTACGCCGTGGTCACCAACATCCTGCTGATGTCGCTCTATTCGGCGAACAACACACCGTACTCGGCCATGACCGCGGTCATGACCGGCGACGTCAATGAGCGCACCAGTCTCTCGTCGTATCGTTTCGTGACCGTAGTGATCGCGCAGTTGATCGTGGGCGGCTTCACGTTGCCGCTGGTGGCCAAGTTCGGACAGGGCAACGCCGCCCGGGGTTGGCGGATGACCGTCGGCCTGTGGGCGTTGGTCTGCATCGCCTGCTTCGTTATCACCTTCCTGTCCACTCGCGAGCGCATCAAGCCGGTGGCCCAGGAGAGGGTCTCCATCCGGCAAGCCTTCGGCACTCTGGCCAAAATCGGCCCGTGGATCGCCATGTTTATCGTCGCCCTCTTCCACTTCACCGCCAACTCCATGCGCGACGGCACGGTGATCTACTTCTTCCAGTACTACGTGGACAAGAACCGCCTGTTCGATTTCCTGCGGGGCCTGGGCCTGCCCAACGCCGCGGACGGCGGCAGCGGCCTGGGGTACTGGTTGCTGAACACTTTCGGTCTGGTGATCAACGCAAACAGGTCGAATGTCTCGTCGGTGGGGTTCAGCCTGTGGAACATGACCGGCCAGGTAGTGCTGGTGATCGGCGTGTGCTTTTCCACCTGGCTGTCCATCAAATTCGGAAAGAAGGCTGTCGCCCTCACCGGCTTCGCGCTCACGACTTTGTTCATGGCCGGGTTCATCTTCCTGCCGGCGGACAACATCTGGGCGACCTTCGTCATGGTCTGGCTGCGTTCGGCGGCCTATGCGCCCACCATCCCGCTTCTCTGGGCCATGTTTGCCGACGTGGCGGACTACGCGGAATGGAAGACCGGCCGCAGCACGACGGGCGTGATCTACGGGACCGTGCTGTTCGCCCTCAAGCTTGGCTTAAGCCTGGGCGGTTTCCTCGCGGGCTGGCTGCTTTCCGCGTATGGCTATCACCCGAATGTGCCCCAGACGGTGCACACTTTACTGGGTATCCGCCTGACCGTCAGTATCTTTCCGGCAATCCTGTACGGCATGATCGTCGCGGTCCTGTGCTACTACCCGATCGGGAAGAAGCTGAACCTGCAGATCCAGGACGAGCTGGCGGAGCGTCGCAGGCTGGCTTGAAAGCAGACCGCAACCCCGCTGTCGCGTGATCGGGCGTTCTCGCCCGGCCATGCTATGTTGTTCCCATGAGGGAGAGCCGTGCGGTGTCGTCAGCCGCCTTGCGCGAGATTCTGAAAGACCGTTTTCTCGTCGGCGCCGCGCTCAACGACAATCAGATCGCCGGCAAGGATACGGCGGCGGTCGAAATCGTCCGGCGCCACTTCAACACCATTACTCCCGAGAACATCCTCAAATGGGAAGCGGTCCATCCAAAGGCCGATCGCTTCGAGTTCTGTGTTCCGGACCAGTTCGTCGCCCTCGGAGCCTGGCAGGGTCTGTTCGTGGTCGGCCACACGCTGGTCTGGCATAATCAAACGCCCCCGTGGGTCTTCGAAGGCACGTCCGGCGCGCCCCTCCACCCCGAGTTGTTGCTTTGGCGACTGCGCGAGCACATCCATACCGTGGTCGGGCGTTACCGCGGACGCGTGCGCGCCTGGGACGTGGTCAACGAGGCCTTTGAAGACGACGGGACCTGGCGCAAGACGCCCTGGTACACCACGCTGGGCGAGGAGTTCGTGGCGAAGGCATTCGAGTTCGCTCGCGATGCCGACCCCGATGCCGAGCTCTACTACAACGACTACAACCTCTGGAAGCCGGCCAAGCGCAAGGCGGTTGTTCGCCTGGTGACGTCGCTCCGCAAGCGCGGAATCCGTGTCGACGGTATCGGCGAGCAGGGCCACTGGCTGCTGGAGGACCCATCGCTTCAGGAGATCGAAGCCACCATCGTCGACCTCGCGAAAACCGGCGCGAAGGTGATGATCACGGAACTGGACATCGATCCCCTGCCCAGGCCCGATGCGTTGGTCGGAGCCGACGTGGCAAAGCACGTGGAGCTCACACCGGAGCTGGACCCGCACGCGGAAGGTGTGCCCGAAGACGTGCAGCGGAGGATGGCGCAGCGCTACGCCGACGTCTTCAGTCTGTTCGTGAAGCACCGCGCGGTGAGCCGCGTCACCTTGTGGGGCGTCACCGATGCCGACTCCTGGCTCAATCACTGGCCCGTCCCCGGACGGACTAATCATCCGCTGCTGTGGGATCGGCTGGGACAACCCAAGCCTGCGTTCCACGCGGTGGTGGAGGCTCTCACGCGTGCGGCCTCAGCGAGGGCGTGATATAGTAGTGAATATCACTACACATGGAGGGCGGCATGGATAGAGCGGTCTCGGCCGCGGACGCCAATCGCCGGTTTTCAGAACTGCTGCGGACTGTCAGGAAAGGCCGGAGTGTCGTCGTGACGAGTCACGGTAAACCCGTAGCCAGACTAACGCCCGTCGCTGAGGGTGAACAGGTGGCGGACGCGGCGCGCGCCGCTCTGTTCGCTCGACTCAGGAAACAACGAGTAGTAAACAGCGGCCGCTGGACGCGTGACGAACTGTACGACGACACCCTGTGAGGATCGCGCTGGACACGAACGTCCTTGCCTATGCTGAAGGCGTCAACAGCGCGGTCATGCGCGACAGGGCGCTGGCGCTGATTCGGCGGTTGCCGCCGGGGGCCGTCATACTGCCGGCTCAAACATTGGGCGAGCTGTTTCACGTTCTGGTTCGAAAAGCCAAATGGCGCCCATCTCGTGCGCGCGCAGCCGTTCTGAGTTGGCGCGACGCCTATGCGATTGTTGAGACGTCCGCCGCCGTAATCGTCAACGCGACCGATCTGGCATCGGACCACGGCCTCACCATCTGGGACTCGGTTGTGCTGGCCGCGTCGGCGGAGGCCGAGTGTCGCCTGCTCCTTTCCGAAGACCTCCAGGAGGGGTTCACGTGGCGTGGCGTCACCGTCACCAACCCATTTGCGCCCACGCTTCATCCCATGTTGGCGGCATTGCTCGCGTCGCGTGAGGAGTGAACGCGGCACTGCGGGATGATCCCGCGCTCGATAGCCGTCTATTCCGCCAGTTTGACAGTCTCACGCGGCGCCGATTTTGTCAGCCGCACTTCCTGCACCGTCTCGTGGCCCCCCGCGCCGCTCACACTCACCGCATAGCTGCCGAAGAAGCCGCGGAACGCGAGGCGGCCGTCGGTGCCGGTCGTGCCGCTGCCCCGCGTGGTCCATTCCTCGCGCAGCAAATGGCTGATCCGTTTGCCGGCGGCGTTCAGCGTTCCATCCGTGTCCGTGAGTTCCGCATCGGCCCCCAGGAAGTGCGTCTTTGCGGCAAAGCCCCACAGCAGGATCGCCTGCACCCCCTCGTGACTGAACCCAAGCCGGAAGAGCATGTCGAGGAGATCCGCTCGCCGCGATGCGTCCGGATATTTCGCGCTCACTTCCGTGAGATGGATGGGCAGCCCGGTCTCATTGTGCAGCCGGTCGAGCGTCCCGAGGAACGACTCCGCCGTGATCGGAGTGGTCAGCAGCCAGTCCGGCCGTTCCCCAGGCGCGAGCATCAGACGGCCATCGGGAGTCAGCCGATCGCAATCGTGCGACTGAACACCGATTCCCGCCACCTGAGCGCCGCGCGTACGGAGATCGCGAATGAACTCCAGGTAGCGTTCCACCTTTTGGGAATCGCCGAAGAACCCGTATTCGTTCACGAACAGCGGCGTCCTGGGGTCCAGCCGCGCCGCCTCCCGGAACATCCACGCGCTCGCGTCCGGCCCAAACCGCTGGCTGTAGAATCCGCCATCGAGCACCTCATTGTTCACGTCCCACGACACCAGCCGCCCGGCATAGCGGCTTACCGTGGCGGTAAGGCGGCGCTCTACGGCGGCGCGCAGTTCGCTCTGGTTAAGTGGCCGGAGCCAGGGCTGCACAAACTCTTCCTTGTCCCAGAACAGGCAGTGACCGCGCATCGCCAGGCCGTTCTGTTCGGCGAAGGCGAGCAACGCGTCGGCCTGCGAGTAATCCTCCCGGCCGCGCTCTACCTCGGTGACGTACCATTTCATCTCGTTCTCGCAGACGAGCGCGTTGAAATGGTCGATGATGAATTGCCGGTAGTGCAGGCCGGCATCGCCCGGGTCGGCAAATGGAGCGTACGCGATAGCCGCGCCGAACAGGAAACTGTGGCGCGTGAGCCGGTACTCGATGCGGGCATCTTTCAATGGCGCGCCGTCGCGGCCGCGCACTTCAACAACGAAGTCGCCTTTGCGAAGACGTTCGATGCGGCTGTCGGCCGCGCTGCGCCAGTCGGCGCCGGAACTGGATTGCGACGAGGAATCTGTCATGGTCAAAGTCTCAGCTTGCGGAAATGTCACCTTCTCACGTATCGCCGCGCGCTGTCAACCGAACTATGCGTTCGACCGCAGCGGAGTTCAGAGGCCTCAGCGTTTGGGTGGCGCTACGAAATCGATCGTCTGACGGTCGTTGCGTCTATAGGTGCTGAAATCCCGGCGATCGACCGTGAACACCTGCGAACCTGCGTGCAGTTCGCTCATTACCACGATCGACGCATCCGCCAAATCCATTTGCCGGTAGCGGGCCATCAGCGTGCGGATGCGCGGCCAGTGTTCCGAGAAATCGAATTGCAGGCGAAGCGCGCCGCGTTCGAGCAATCGAAATAACGGGCCAACTTCCAGCCCATCTTCACGGAGAAAGTAAACGGCTTCCGTGAGGACGGCCTCACATGTGAGCATTGGCGGCCGCACCTGTTTCATGACGGCGAGGGCCCAAGCGTGATACGGATCGCGGCGATTGAGATAAGCGACGAGCGGACCGGTATCGCAGATTGCGGTCACGACCGTCGAAACCTGCGTCGGGTATTCGACGCGGGGCGTCGGCTACCCGCGAGGCTGCCGGCGAGGTCGGAGGTTAAGGCGAAAACAGACTCGTTTGGGGATTCCGGCGGGGTCTCCACGCGCTCGCGAACCAGCGCGGCGACGCTGCGGCCAGTCTCTCGAGACTGATGTCTGAGTTGTCGAAGGGTTGCATCCGACAGCTTGATCGTGATGCCCGTCATGGCCATATTCCGAGGGTAACTCGATCATGACAGATTCGCAACACCCATGCCCCTGGTTTACATGAGCACGCCGGTCGTGCCAGGCAAAAAGTTCCGGCTCCGAACAAATCGCCGTGCGGGCTGGTGGGAGGGCTGGTTGACAGCCCCTCGCGCCATGCGATATTTTGGCTGCGGAATGGCCGGGCCGGGCCCGCACGACATCGGGAGCGCGCCGACGCCCCGACGGGGACCTCGCTGGCAGGCGTCTCGTGAAGCGCCCCATGAACTCCGCGGCCATCGACGTCGATCTTAGCGTCCCTGGCGCTGATGCGTTTCGCGCGTCATCCAGTGTTGCGTCTTTCGAGTAGCAGGAACGGAATATCTCTGAACAAAAGACGCATCCTCGACCCAGCCCAGGCGTCGCGCAGCAGTACCCGGATTTGTCTCATACCAGCTTAAATAAGGAACTCATAATGGCCACCGAACGGGATCTCGAAATCGTAGCCGCGGGGCACACCTGTCTGGACCTCATCCCCGCGTTCACCATCGACCACAACGTCGACAAGATGACCGATGTCCTCGTGCCCGGAAAGATGATCAACATGGGCGACTGCGTCGTCGTCGGAGGTGGGCCGGTCACAAACGCGGGCGTCTCCATCAGGCGGCTCGGCGTCAAGACCGAGCTCATCGGCAAGATCGGCGACGACGACTTCGGCGGGGAGATCCTGCGCTGGTACGAGGACCACGAAGGTCATTTTCAGGGAATCAAGATGGTCAAGGGCGAGTCCACCTCGTACACCATCGCTATCTGCATCCCCGGGATCGATCGCTTCTATCTCCACCATTGCGGCGCCAACGACACCTTCGGCTACGACGACATGGACTTCGACCTCGTCGCCCGCGCCAAACTCATGCTCTTCGGCTACCCGCCGTGGATGGCCAAAATCTATGAAAACACCGGGCGCGAGCTGACCAGGATCCTCGCGAAGACGAAGGATCTCGGCGTCACCACGGCGCTGGACCTCTCGTTGCCGGACGTCAACAGCCGCGCCGGCCAGGTGGACTGGCGCGCCATCCTCACCGACTGGGTGCCGCTGTCGGACATCATGGTGCCCAGCGCGGAGGAGGTCTTCTACTTCCTCTACAAAGACCAGTTCCTCGAGAAGAAAGCGCAGCTCGGGCCGAAGGAAAGCGTGCTGGATCGCCTGAGCGTGAAAGAGATCTCAACGCTCGGAGCAGACCTGTTGAAAATGGGCGCGGCAATCGCCATGGTCAAGTGCGGCCACCGCGGCCTCTACGTGCGCACGGCCGCTAAGGAACGCCTGCAGAAGATGGGCGCGGCCGGCTGCCGCGACCTCGATAACTGGGCCGACCGCGAGCTATGGTTCCCGGTCTACCAGGAGGAGCGCTTCGTGGGCGCGCTCGGTTCGGGCGATTCGGCGATCGCCGGATTCCTTTCGGCGTTCATCTGGAACCACAGTCTCGAATCCTGCCTGAGGTACGCCAACGCGGCCGGCAGCATGAACGTCACGGTTCCGGACGGTCTCACCTGGAACAAGGGATTTGTCGACCTGACCAGACGCATCCAGGCGGGGTGGAAGACGAAAGACCTGCAGATTGACGAACCCGGCTGGAAGAAGGAACGCGAGTTCTGGGTGGGACCGGAAAATCGCGGCAAATGGGAATCATAAGAGGATGCGATAGCACTTACTGAGCCGCGACCGTGAGGGAGCGGGTGCTGCCGCGGGCTAATAGCGAAATAAAAACAGGAGATCGACAATGGCCACAAAAAAGAGCAATCCGAGAGACGCATTCATAGCAAAGAAACTGGCGAAGATGAGCCTGGCGGAGAAAATCGGCCAGTTGCTGACGTTCACCCGCCGCGGCGCCATGCTCACCCCGAGCGGGATCGAGCAGATCACGAAGCTGAACTGCGGCGGCCTCTGTCTGGAGCCGTACGCGGTGGAAACCTGCAAGAACCTCTACTGGGGCAACTCGCAGATCGACAAAACTTTCCAGCGGCCCGCCGACTATTTCCAGATTGCGAAGACTTACTTCGCCGGCAAATCGTTCGGCATCAGCATCACTCCGGAAGGCTACACCAGGGATCTGAACCGGCTGCAGAAGATCGCGCTCGCCCGGCCCTCCGGCATTCCTCTGCACATGACCATCGATTTCGAAGGCGACTTCAAGAACGACTACATGGCCGGCGGCATCCGCCAGTTCCCGCCTCCCATGGGCATGGCGGCCATCGGCGACACGAAGCTCACCTATAAGATCGGCCTCACCATCGCGAAGCAACTCGCCAATATCGGCGTCACCCAGATGTATTCGCCGGTCTGCGACGTCAACATCAATCCGAAGAATCCGGAGATCGGAGTCCGCTCCTTCAGCGACGATCCGGAGACCTGCGCGAAGCAAGCCGTGGCGCTGCTCAGGGGCTTTCAGGATGGCGGGATCGCGGCCACCGCGAAGCACTTTCCTGGACGCGGCGACTCCGCCACCGATGCACACGACGTGCTCGACGTCATCCGCGCCGACAAGAAGCGGATGTACGAGGTTGAGCTGGTGCCGTTCAAGGCCGCCATCGCCGCGGGCGTGCAGGCCATCATGACCGGGCACTCCGTTTACCCGGCGTTCGACGAAACGTACCCCACCACGCTCTCAGAGAAGATTCTCACCGGACTTCTCCGCGAGGAACTCGGCTTCGACGGCGTCATCGTTTCCGACGCCATCGGCATGGCCGCCATCTTGAAGCAGTGGCCGCTGCCGCGCGCCTGCGCGATGGCCATCAAAGCGGGCTGCGACACCATCCTCCTCAAGGCCGACGACGAATCGCGCACGCAGTGCTTCTTCGGAATCAAGATGGCCGTCGAATCCGGCGAGCTCTCCGAACAGCGCGTCGATGAAGCGGTGACGCGTCTCCTGCGCATGAAGTACGATCAGGGCCTGTTCCAGACCGCCGGCAAGAGGGACCCGAAGAAAGCCCAGACCTATGCGATGAGCAAGCCGGTCATCGACTTTTCCTGGGACATCGCAAAGAAGGCTTTGATCGTCATGCGCGACAACAAGGTGCTGCCTCTCAAAGCCGACGAGACGCTGTTGGTGATCGAGCAGCGCATCCCCTACGAGTTCGTCGGCAAGGACCCGTACATGCATCAGCACATGTTCGCCGAGGACATGGTCAACTACTCATCGAACCTGATTCTGGTGGATACGGATTTCGCCGCCACCGAGCCCGAACTCGAGGAGTGCATGGAGCTGGCCAAATCGGTGGACACGGTGGTGATGACCAACTACTACGCGCGCATCGTCAAGACCGGCAACAATCGCCTGCTCATCAAGAAGCTCAAGGAGGCGGGCAAGAAGATCGTTGTGGTGACGAATTATCCCTACGTCGAGGGCACCACCAACGAGGCCGACGCCGTAGTTTGCAACTTCAGCGGTACACCCGACTCGATCCGGGCGGCGGTGGACGTGCTGTGGGGCAGGCTCAGGCCTTCCGCAAAGACGAAACTGCCGATTAAGCTGGGCGTGCAGCAGGAATCGGCCGTGCCGAAGCCGGCTCGAAAAAAGAGCACTCTGGATTTGTCATACTGCTAGAGAACCGCTTGCTGACGCGCGCGGCTCAGTTCTGTCAGGTCGTCATTGCCGGCAGTTACCGAGCCGCGACCGTCAGGGAGCGGTGCTGAAACCGCGGTTTTCGATAAGCGCCTGGCCCAGGACAAAGTACATGTCAAAAACCAATAGTGTGACTACGAAGGACATCTATACCATCACCGGCCCGGAAATCCGGAAGCACTACGTCGACAACATGATGTCGGTGCACTTCCAGGGGATGTCCAAGACCCTTCAGTTCCCCCACACCATCGCGCTGATGGGCGCTCCCACGTGCTCTGTCGGCATTTCGCCCGAGGGTCTCTACAATCGCCTGAACGACGCCGGCCGGCTCATTCTGCTGAATCACAATGGCGTTCAGCTTGGTTCCGCGCCGTTCGTGAGCGTCGGCGGCAAGCTGTTCATGCTGACCACCAGGGACCCGCAGGCGGTGGAAGGGCCGGATGACGTGCCCGCTCTCAGGAATTACTACCATCCGCCGGTGGACGAGAAGCAGGTGACTCTGTCTCTGGCCACGCCGCTTGCGGAGCTCGCGTACAGGCTCGGCAAGATCAAGGTGGTTCGCCGATTCATCTCGCCGCTGCTCTCCGGAAGCGATCATACGACGATGCCGATCAGCGTGGAGGAATTCGAGGTCATCAACACATCCGGCAAGGAGCAGCAGGTGACCCTGGTGATCCCGCGGCCGTCGCTGGTCAACCTGCAGGAAAAGGAACTGAAGCCGACCGACCAGGACACCGTCTACGTTTGCTCGACGGCGGTGAGGGGCCAGGTGCACACAGCGTTCGCCTCGTCGGGCATGAAGGGCGTGGTCATGGTCAGCGAGGCGTGCGCGGATCGCATGGTCCTGGCAGCGCCGGAGACGGAGGGCGTGAGCATCGACACGCATCCTTCTTTCTGCCTCAACCATCTCCGGCAGGATTTGCTGCTGAACGCCGACGGCACCTTCTACGAGAAACGCGCCATCATTCCGAAGCAGGACTACGGGGCCGCTATCAGCCTCACGTTCACGCTCCCGCCCAAGGCCAGCCGGAAAGTCCCCGTGGCCGTCGCGCTGGATTTCCCCGTGCAGAGCTACATCGACGGAGCCACCTTTGACCGCAAGTACGTCAAGCGCTTCAGGAACAAAGAGACCCGCCCGCTGGATCTCGCCAGGATCGCCCTGGACAACTATCCCCGCTGGCTCGAGCGCACCACCAAGATCCAGAACAGGATTTTCGACCACATCAGCAGGAGTCCATCGTACAAAAAGGACAAGGCCGGCGCTTTGCGTCTCACCCGCCTGATCCTCAACGAGTTCAGTTTTCCCCTGTCGAACGCGTGCATCTGGGTGGAGAAGGACGGCAAGGACGTCGCGCGATTCCTGGAGTGCTTCGACTACGCGTACATCGATCCATCGGACGTCGACTGGTACTCGATGGTGCTGCTCATGCTGTTTCCCGAGGTCGAGCTGGAGCTGTGCCAGCGCTTCATCGACTCGATCCTCGCGGAAGATCTGACCATGCGCTTCTACCACCACCATGCTTCGTTCGTGGAAGCGCGCAAGCATTTCAAGGATCACCCCGAGGAATACGAGGGCCGCTCGCTCACCCAGATATACGATTACTTCAAGATCAAGGGAAGCGTCGCGCACGACATCGGCGCAATGCCCAAGGGCCATCCCCTGCGCGGCGCCAGCGATTACGCCTGGTACAACAACAATTACTGGGTCGATCTGTTTCCCAAGCTCACCATGCGAGTGCTGCGCGACGCCCGGTTCCTGGGCGACACGGATTTCGTGAAGCGCAACTGGCAAACGCTGAAGTTCGGTTTCGACTTTCTGAAGATCTACGACATCGACGAGGACGGCATCCCCGAAGGCAACCCCCACGAGGTCAAGAACACGTTCGACAACCTGGTGCTCTTCGGCGCGGACGCCTACGGCGCGACGCACTATCTGGGCTGCTGCGAGTCCATGAGAATCATGGCGGAGATGATGGGCGACGAGCCGGCGCGCCAGCAGTATCAGGCGGCCTTCGACAGGGCGAATGCGGTGTTCGAGAAGCTCTGGCGCGAAAAGACGAACAGCAAAGGTGTCGAGCTGAAATACTACGTCACCTGCTACGACACGAAGACCAAAAAGATGAACAAGGACGTCTGGACCAACCAGCTCGATGCGCTGTGGGCCATTATCGCCATGGGCGAGGAGCCGTTCATCCCCGCCGACCGGGTCCGGAAGATCCTTCGGACCATCTACAAGGTCAACCACACCGCCATGGGCTGGGCCATGACCCGGACGGAGAACGGCGAGCAAGTGGAATCCGAGCAGGGCCAGGACGTTTACACGACGTCCAACTACGTGTTCGCACAACTGCTCGACTATTATGGCCTCGTCAATGAGAGCAAGGAAGTGTACAAGGCCATGGACAAGGTCATCTTCGAGTACGGCAACTCCCTCATCAGCCCGGACAACCTGCGGGCCGAGATGGAGAAGGAGCGCGGAGAGACGGTCAAGGGTCCGCACTACATAGTGGCGGCCTATCCGCGGCCGGGCGCAATTCTGACGCAGTTGGCGTTGCAGTTCATCAAAGAAACGCAGGAGCGAACCGGCGTCACCAAGGTGGACACACCGGCGCTGCGCTCTTTCGTGAGCTCGATCTTCGGCGAGACGCGGTAGTGATCCTGTGGGGCAGGTTTGTAACCTGCGGGCGGGTTTGCAACCCGCCGGGCCGATTGAAAATCGGCCGCAGGATGAAATCCTGCCCCACTTCTGCCGCCGCACTATAGTATGAAAAGCGTGTTAACAGAAACCGGGCGATCGGGAAGGAGGGGGCATCACGCTGAACGCCTCCGTCCGGCGTCCAGCGAGGTAGCGCGCGACATTAACCGCCGCATCGTCCTCAATCTGATTCGCCGGCGCCATCCCATTTCCCGCGCCGATCTGGCCCGCGCGTCCGGCCTGCAGCGCAGCACCATTTCGCTGATTGTCGAGCAACTGATCGAAGAGCAGTGGGTGGTGGAAGGCTCCACCGGCCGTCTTCCGCGCGGGCGGCGTCCCACTTTCCTCAAGCTGAACGACGAGCGGGTCATCGTTGGCGTCGACATCCGTCCCAGCCAGATCGCCGTGGCGCTCTCCGACGCGAACGGAAAGTTCACCGCGCAGGAGATCATGGCCACCCCGGCCGATCCCGACGCCGCCGTGCGCGAGATAATCGAACGCATCCAGCGCGTCATCGCCACCTGCCGCGGAAAGAAGATCGAGGGGATTGGCATCAGCGTACCCGGGCGGGTTGACGAGAGAACGAACAAGCTGGTTTTCTCTCCCAATCTCAAGTGGGCCGGCGTGGATCTGCGCACGCCCATCGCCAGCGCGACAGGCCTGGACGTGGAACTGGAGAACGCCGCCAACTCGTGCGTGCTCGCGGCCGTCTGGTTCAGTCACGTGGACAGCCGCAACCTGGTGGTGGTGACCGTGTCCGAGGGAATCGGCACCGGCGTCTTCGTGAATGGTCAGCTTCTGCGCGGCCAGAACGGCATGGCCGGCGAGTTCGGCCATGTGCCTCTCGATCCCGACGGTCCGCTGTGCGGCTGCGGTACCCGAGGCTGCTGGGAGGTGTTCGCCTCGAACCGCGCCGCGCTGCGCTACTACTTCGAGTCGGCCGCCGACATCGGCGATCTCAGCTTTCCCGATCTGCTTCGCCGCGCCGGACAAGGCGACCAACGCGCCGAGGCCGCCCTGAACCAGATGGCGCGCTACCTGGGCCGCGGCATGCGCATGATCGTGGCCGGTCTGGCGCCGGAGCAGATCCTGGTGGTCGGCGATCTCACGCGCTCCTGGACCCACTTCGGCCCGGTCATCGAATCGGAAATGCAGGCGCAGACACTGCCGGGCGGCTGCGCGCCGCGAATCGTCCCGGCGCACGACGACGGTCTGGATCGCCTGCGCGGCACCGTCGCTCTGGTTCTGCAGAACGACTTCGGAACCAATCGCGAGATCCCCGCGTAGTCGGGCGCAGCCTCGACGTTTTCAAAAAGACCCTTCAGTGCCGCAAAACGATGCCGCGACGACACGGCAGGTAGAATGAAGCGAGTCGCATAATCGCAATGGATCATGGTTTGAGAATTCCCGAGCGGGGAATGTACGACTTCGTTTCCCTGGGCGCGCTGGTGCATCGTCTCGACCCCGGCATCGTCCCCTTCCGCAAGGCCACCGAATGCCAGATTCACGTCAGCGGCGGCGAGTATAACTGCGCGGCGAACCTCGCGGATTGCTTCGGGCTGAATACCGCCGTGGTTTCGGCCATGGTGGATTATCCGATTGGCGAACTGATCGCGACGCGCGTGCGCGCCATGGGCGTGAAGGGCATCTACAAACACTTCGCCCACAACGGCGTCACCGGACCCAACATGGCCGCCGTCTACAGCGACCGAGGCCACGGAGTGCGCGCTCCCGTGGTCTTCTACAACCGCGCCAACGAAGCGGCCGCGCAACTGAAGCCGGGCGATTTCGATTGGAAAGCCATTTTCTCGGGCGGAGTGCGCTGGTTCCACAGCGGCGGCATCTTCGCGTCGCTTTCGGAGACAACCGGCGAGCTGATCGTCGAAGCGATGCAGGCCGCGCGGCAGGCGGGCGCGGTGGTTTCCTTCGACATGAACTACCGTCAGAAACTGTGGAGCCTGTGGGGCGGGCAGACCCGCGCCGCGGACATCATGGGCCGCATCGTGGAAAACGTGGATGTGCTCGTCGGCAATGAAGAGGATCTGCAGCAGGGTCTCGGCATCGCGGGGCCCGAGGTGGCCGGCGATTCGAAGCTCGATCCGCGCGCGTTCCTGGCCATGATCGAGACGGTGGTCGGGCGATTTCCCCGAATCAAGGTGATCGCCACCACGCTGCGCGAAGTCCACTCGGCCAGCCGCCATTCCTGGGGAGCGGTGGCCTGGATCAACGGCCATACGTTTACCAGCCCGACTGCCGATCTCGATGTTCTGGACCGGGTGGGCGGAGGCGACGGCTTCGCTTCCGGCTTCTTCTATGGACTGCTCTCCGGCGAGTCCGGCGAACAGGCCCTTCGGCTCGGCTGGGCCCACGGTGCTCTCCTCACTACCACACCGGGCGACACCACCATGGTCAGTGCCGACCAGGTGCGCGCCTTTGCGAAAGGCGGGTCGGGCCGAATCCAGCGATAGTCATTTCCCGCTACCCCCAAATGCGGGGAGTAGACGCCGGATTCCCTAAGAAAATCCTGGTAAATACTCCTCCTGGGGCTAAAGTAAATCCCCTGGTCCCCCGATGAGTGTTTCATGGACAACACTACCTCCCCTGTTAGCTGCGACACTCCTTGCCCCGCCGTCGACCGAGAACACGACATCATCGTGAAAGCGATGGCCGGCTTATACGCTGCGGTCCTGGAACATCGAAGTTCGGACGTGATTGGACCGCTGATCGATCTTGTGGTCCGCTTTTGCACGGAACATTTCTCACATGAGGAGGGCCTGATGCGGGAATGCGGGTACGCGCATGCGGACTCGCATGCGTCGGCACATCAATTCCTGATGGGGCAGATTCTCGATCTTAAGAAGCGTTGCCTGCGCGATGAACTCCCGTCCGCGGTGGATGTCATGCGCCTGCTGCGTGGTCTCTCCGAACACTGTGACATCTGGGACCGGCAGGCCGTCCACGCCATTCAGGAGAGCATCCGGGATCGCAGGCGAAACGAGCGAGCAGAGCTGGCGCTGGCTGCGCTGGCCTCCTGACCTTCTTAAGTAAACGCCGGCACAATGGAACGGACCGCCGGCTTCACTCAGCCCGCAATGTGGGCGGCTCCGCCCTGTGCCGACCGGCTACTCCCAGCGGAGCGACCCAACCGGATCCACCCGCGACGCGCGGCGCGCCGGCAACCACGAGGCGGCGAGCCCCACCAGCAGGAGCAGGCTGCAGACCGCGGCGAAGGTCAGCGGATCGGTTGGCTTGATGCCGTAGAGCAAAGAACGGAGCAGTCGGGTGAGCGCAAGCGACGCGGCCAGTCCCGCCAGAATCCCCGGCAGCATCAGATGGAGTCCATCGCGAACCACCTCCCGCACGAGTCGCCGCGAGCTGGCGCCCAGGGCCATGCGAATGCCGATCTCGCGCGTGCGCTGCGCCACCGAATAGGCCAGCACACCATAGAGGCCGACGACCGCGAGCAGCAAAGCGACAGCAGCAAAGATCGCCAGCAGCAGCGATTCCAGGCGCGGCCGGGCCAACGATTCGCCCTCGACGTGCTCCAGCGTCTGAATGTGTGAAACGGCCTGGTCCGCATCCACCTCATGTACTGCTCGCACCACCGCCTGCGCTATCGCCTCGGGCGGCCCCGCCGTTCGCACCACCAGCGCCCCGAAGTACATTGGCGTCTGCGCCTGATCCAGGAAGATCGTCGGCTCGGGAGGCACCTTGAGGTCGGTTTGCCGCGCGTTGGCGGCCACCCCGACGATCACCCCGTGCCGAACGTTCCAATCGAGGCCCAGAGCCTTGCCAATGGCGTTTTCGCCCGGAAAAAACCGGCGCACGAATGCTTCGTTCACGATGATCCCGGGCTCGACTGCGGTCGTGTCTTGTTCGTCGAAATCGCGTCCGGCGAGCAGCCGAATCCCCATGGTCTTGAAATACTGCGGGCTCACGACCAGAAAATCCGATGTCCTCTGGGCGCCGGGTGCGGGCTCGGGACGGTCCATGCGCCGGAAGCCCGAACCGGACACAATGCCGATCATCGGCAGAAAGTGCGCCGAACTGGCTGACTCCACACCGGGCAGCGCGCGAACATGGGCGAGGATTTCATCAAGGTACCGGGCGCGCCGTTCTTTTTCTTCATATCGAACCGGTGCGAAAAACATTTGCATGGTCAGGATATGGTCGGTGCGAAACCCGCGCTCCACGCTGGTCTCATTGAGGAAGCTGCGCGCCAGCAGCCCCGCGCCCGCCAACAGCACCAGCGAAAGCGCCACCTCGGTGACGACGAGCAGCCCGCGAACACGCCGGCCGCCGCGCCCCGTCGTGCGCAGGTTGTCCCGCTTGAGAGCGTCGTCGGGGCCCGTTCGCGAGAACGCCAAAGCCGGGGCCGGACCGAACAGTAACGTGGTCGCCAGGCACAGCGCCACGCTGAACCAGAGCACCTGCGCGTTCACCTGCATGCCGTCCATGCGCGGCAACGCCAGCGCCGGAAGCGAAGTCACGATGGCACGCAGGCCGGCATACGCCAGCCCGACTCCGAGGATTCCGCCCAGGAACGATAACAGTACGCTTTCCGCCAGAAGTTGACCGACGATGCGCGCCCGGCTGGCCCCGAGGGCCGCGCGCACCGCAAGCTCATGCCGCTTTTGTGTCCCCCGCATCAGCAGCAGATTGGCGACATTTCCCGCTGCAATCAGCAGCACGAACGTCACCGCGCCGAACAGAACGAGAAGCGCCGTGCTCACCTCGCCCGTCGTCTGCAGGTAAAGTGTATTCGCCCACGCGTCCCAGTTGTGGTTGAATCGCGGGCGCTCGCGCCCAATCTGCCGCTCGACATCGTCCACGTCGGCGCTCGCCGACTGCCGCGAAACGCCCGGCTTCAGCTTCGCGATGACGCTCAGGTAGCGGCCGTCGTCGGGGTCACCCGTCACAATCTGTACCGGCACCCAGATTTCCGCGTGCGCAAACGGCAAGTCGAACTGCTTCGGCATGACGCCGATGATCCTGAACGGCTGATCGAGAAGCCTGACGGTCCGCCCGACCACCGCGCGATCGCCTCCGAATTGCCTTTGCCAAAGGTCGTAGCTGAGAACCACGACGTCGGGTCCGTTCGGCACGTCCTCGCTTTCGTCGAACGTCCGCCCCAGAAGCGGCGCGACACCGAGGATGCGGAAGAAAGCCGCGGACACGCGCTGTGCATCTACTGCGCGCGGCTCGCCGAAGCCGCTCAGGCCCATGGAAAAAGAGGAAATCGCCGCCATGCCTTCAAAGGAATGAGTGCGGCTGCGCTAGGTGGCAAAATTCTCCGGGCTGACCGGGTTCTGCCCCGGATTCTTCAGCGGCGAGGCGGTGAGGAGCTCCTTCGGCGGGCGCTCCCACAGCATGACGATGCGATGCGCTTCCGGGAACGGAAGCGGACGCAGCATGACCGCGTCGATCAGGCTGAAGATGGCCGTATTTGCGCCGATTCCCAGCGCCAGGGTGGCGATGGCGACGGCCGTAAACATCGGCGTGCGGCGAAGGGCTCGCGCACCGATGCGCAGATCGCGGAGAAGCGTTTCCAGCGGCAGGAAGCTCCACACTTCCCGGCTCTGCTCGAGCAGCGCTGTGCGATTGCCGAAGTGAGCGCGCGCGGTGTGCAGGGCTTCTTCGCGGCTCATGCCGGATTCGACGAGGTCGTCAGCCATTTCCTCGATGTGCGCGGCGAGTTCCTCGGCCAGCTCGGAATCGAGCTGCCGGCGGCGAAAGAGACGGCCGATGCGGGTCATGAAACCAGCGCTCATGACTCTTGCGGCCTCATCACTCGCGCAATGCCCGCCAGCATGCGGTCGAAGCTGGACAGCTCGCGCTGAAGCTGCTTCCGTCCCGCGGCCGTGATTTTGTAGATGCGAACCTTGCGGTTGCGATCCGAGAGGCCCCATTCGGCTTCCACCCAGCCCTCGCGCAGAAGGCGCTGCAAAGCCGGGTAGAGGGTGCCTTCTTCGATCTCGAGGAGATCGTCGGAACGCTGCTGGATGTGCCGCGCGATGGCATAACCGTGCAGCGCGCCGCGGCGAAGCGTCTGGAGCACCATCATCTCCAGCGCTCCGGGGAACAGACTGCGCTTTTCTTCGTTAGTGATCATCTCTATGCCTTGACACTCTATGCATAGAGTGCCATCAGTCACGTAGCCTGTCAAGAGGCGGATTGAATTGCCGCGCGAAGCTTCCGGACCGCGCCGGCCACCTCGGCGGTTCGGGTGTTGCCGAATCCGAGAATGAGTCCCTGGCGCGCCGGTTCTCCAAGATAGGTGGCCGAGAGCGGCCACAGCCACAAGCCGCGTTGCGCCGCGCGAGCCGAGATTCGTCGATCGTCATGGCCGTCGGGAAGAAGCAGTGTCAGGTGCAGGCCCGCTTCGGCGCCGATGATTTCCGGCTTGCCGAACTCGTTCTCGAGCGCCTCCACCAGGGCCCGGCGGCGCTTGCTGTAAACGAGCCGCGTGCGGCGAATGTGCCGCGCGAAGTGGCCGTCGCGGATGAACTCCGCGAGCGCGGCCTGATGCAGATACGGCGGGCACAGATCGATGGCCCGCCGCGCGGCCGCGAAACGGCTCACCAGGTCCGGCGGAATCACCACGTAGCCGAGACGGAGCGAGGGAAAAAGAGTCTTGCTGAAGGTGCCGACGTAGACGACACGCGCATCGCCATCCAGCCCCTGCAGCGACGCAATCGGCATGGAGTCGTAGCGATATTCGCTGTCGTAGTCGTCTTCGACAATCCAGGCGCTTGCGCCGCGCGCCCACTCCAGCAATTGCAGACGCCGCGACGCGCTCATGGTCACGCCCAGCGGAAACTGATGCGAGGGCGTTACCCATGCCGCGCGCGCTCTTCGGCAACGGCGGATTCCGGCGGCGACATCGAGACCCTCGCGATCCACGGGAACGGGATATGGATCGACGCCCGCCAGGGTGAGCGCCGAACGCATCAGCGTGTAACCCGGTTCCTCAATCCAGGCCCTGTCGCCGTAGTCGAGCAGAACATTCGCGCAGACCAGCAGAGCCTGCTGCGATCCGCCGACCACCATCACCTGACGGGCCTCGCACTGCACCGCGCGCGCCGTCCTCACATAGGCGGCGATGGCTTCGCGAAGATCGAGGAGGCCCATCGGGTCGCCGTAGTTCATCGCGGCGGCAGTCACTTTGCGCGCATGTCTGGTGAGCAGGGCGGCCCACGTGCGCGACGGGAAATGATCGAGCGCAAGCTGGCCGATGGTGAATGGGCCCGAGCCGTAGAGCCAGGGTTCTTCTTCGCGGCGGGGAAGCGGGGCGGAACGGCGCGAGGCTGGACGGGCGACGGCGGGTTCGGATCGTCGCGGCCTCTCGTTCGGGCGCGGCGGCGCCGGCGTGGGCAGAGAACTCGACACGAAGGTGCCGGCTCCCGCGCGGCTCTCGAAATATCCTTCAGCGAGGAGTTGCGCATAAGCGTCGAGAACCGGAATGCGCGAGATGCCGAGTTCGGCGGCAAGTGCGCGGGTGGATGGAACCTGCTGGCCGGAGGTCAGGTTGCGCGCCACGATGGCGGCGCGACAGGCATCGTAGATCTGCCGGTACAAGGGCTTCGTGGCGTTGCGGTCCACGGCGATCAGCGGCGAAATGGCGCCCGGGAGGCTCTTCATTGTTCCATGGTAGTGGTCATAACGAATTGGTCTCAACTGGCTATTGCCGGCGACCAGTTCGGAGGCGATCATCGGGACATGAGTGCTGGGGCGCCCGCTTCAGGGGTCCGATCCGAGCCGGCTGTGGGATGCACCGGCGTGGATCGGACTCCGCTGCCGTTTTTGAGTCCGGCGCGGGTCGTCTTCGGGGTCGCCGTCGCCGTTCTGGGAGTTGAGAATCTGGTCTGGTCGAAGACCACGGAGGCGGCGATTCCGATTCTTCCGTGGGTACCGCCGTACCCGCTGGCGGCGTGGCTCATGGGTCTCGCTTTGGTGGCTCTCGGGCTGAGCGTCGCGACGAGAGTACGCGCGCGAGTTTCCGCGATTCAGTTGGGCATCCTGCTGGCCGTGTGCGCGGTGCTGCTGCAGTTCCCGCCGATGGCGGCCAGTCCGCTGGATCTCGGATTTCGCACGCTTTTTTTCGAATCGCTGGCGCTGGCCGGCGCGTCGCTGGCGCTGGCGGAAACGCTGCCCGCGGATGGCGTTCCATCGGCGAGACGGGAAGAAGCAATCGCGCTGCTCGGCGGCGGCGGCCGCTGGTTGTTCGCGATCTCGTCGGTGGTTTTCGGATTGGATCACTTCGCGGCAATCGGCTTCATCGCAAGCCTGGTGCCGTTCTGGATTCCCGGCGGCCCGTTCTGGTCGTGGGTGACGGGGGCGGGATTGATCGCGGCGGGGGTCTGCATCGGCGTTCGCCGGCTGGAGCAGCGGGCGGCGATGCTGCTGGGCGTGATGTTCGCGCTGTGGTTCGTGGTGCTGCACGCGCCGCGGGTGCTCGGCCTGGCGTTCTCGGGCGTGCCGCAGGGGCCGCACAACCCGCACGAGTGGTCGAGCGCATCCATCGCGCTGGCCATGTGCGGCGCATCGTGGATTTTCGTGCGGCCGAGGGCGGCAGGCCGGCCGGAGACGACCGAAGTTGCCGGGGCGGAAGTTGCCGTGCACGATGCGAGCGCCAGCGCGGCGGCGTGAGCGTGAGCTTCGGGCTTCTGTCACGCGCGCGATTCGCTGCCCTCCGGCGTCTCTTGCAACTCGCGCCGGGACTCGTCTCCTCTCGAATGCTCCCAGAAAACTGTCCAACGATATTCCGGGCCGGGGGAGTGCACCGACGCCGAAGGAGCGGTCACCGTCTTTGCGGCTATCGATCACTGCACGGCAGAATGCGTGGGCGTTCACGCGGTGAAAAGGGCGACGCGCTTCGAGGCGCTGGAGCCAATCCGTCAGGGCGTCCGGGAACGCTTCGGCGCTTTCTCCGGCGGCAGCGCCGCTGGCCTGCGGTTGCGTCACGACCACGGCAGCGTCTACATGTGCGACGATTTTCAGAACGAGATCAAATTCGTCGGCATCGAGCCATCGCCCGCGTTCGTGCGGCAGCCCGAAGGAAATGGCTGTATCGAGCGCTTCTTTCGCGCGCTGAAAGAGCAGTTACTGTGGGTGAGACGCTTCAGCGATCTCGATGAGCTGCGGGTTGCGCTTATCGAGTTTCGACATCGCTATAACCATCATTGGATCATCGAGCGGCTGAATTACCGCACTCCAGCTCAGGCGAGAGAGGATTTTCTGATTGACTTACAAGAGGCTGCGTGATTCAATCAATCGACTTACTCCCACCGCGCTGTCCAGCCCGTCCGGAGCGCAACATTCGGAAACGATTTCGCGTGCGTTGAGAACGTTATGTCGTCGGCGTAACGGGAGTAAAGGCAGTTGTATCGCTGCGCCAACTTCTGCAGATCTGCATCCAATTTGCCGCAAATCATGTTAGAGATTATCGGAGAGGTGGGCGCGCCCTGCGGCAGTCCGTTTTCGAAGCAACAAACCTGTGCCAATACGGTTGCCGCCTTCACCCCTAACCCGTATGGCTTCCTGGCAAACATCCCCCGCACCCTTCCGAAGTTTATAGAGGGAAAGAAATCTTTGAGGTCGACATTCAAAATGAACTCCGCTCCCAAATGAACTCTCGCATTTGAAACGATATTGCGCGGAGCGGAGAGGCCCCTTGATGTCACGAACCCGTGAACGGCGTTACGCGGCTGGTAGACACACGACAGAGCTTGATTGAGCTTCCGTTGGATCAGCTTCAAGGCGGTCGCAGGTGATTGGATCTCGCGCAGAGCTCCCGAGCGTTTTGCGATGTTGAACTTGGAGTAACGGCCTGTGGCCTCGACCGTGAAGAGGTGGTACGTCAGTTGGCTTAGGGGAATATCCAGGAATTCTGCGACGCCCGCACGAGTTTTCAAAGCAAGGAATTTCTTCCTCAACTCATCCGGTGTCCCCACCAACGCAAGCGTCTTACGTTTGACGGGCACGGACGAGAGAATTCTCCTTTACGCGCGATGGGTCGCAATACATGGCGATCAAGGTGCATCCACAGCGACGACGATGCAGCTATGGTGAACCGTAACGTACTTTGCGCTGGATCAGCAGCAAAAAGCAATTGCTCGTCCGTGCCAACGGGTCGCCAATAGATTATCACCACCGCCCCAGAGGCATCAACCGCCTTGGCATGAACCAGCCCCTAACCGCAACGCCGCGGTCTCTTTGCATTGATGGAGAGCTTTCGCGGCTGCCCCCTACGCTTCCGACGAATACTGGTACAGATCCACTGCCTTGTGCGCGTTCATCTGGCTCATGTAGTACTGCGCGAACTGGTCGAACGATGAGCCGGCATCGGTCGTGTGCATGACCCCGTTCGCATCCGGCGTGGTGTTCCACACGTAATACTCGCCGGCTTGCATCGGACCCTGATCGGTCTGCTGCAGCGACTGCTGACCGGCGTTGTAGATCACGCTGGCGTAATAGAGATCCGGCTGACCGGTGGAAGCATTCGTTCCGAAGTTGATGACGTAGGGCAGCATTGCGTCCGGATCGGCCGACACTGTGCTCGCGGGTACGGGGAGGCTACCGTCGGGCCACACATCCAGCGTTGCCCCCGGAAACGCCGCCAGTACGCTTTGCGCCTGAGCAAGTGTGCAGCAGCTCAGGCTGGTATCGCCGGTGTCGGTAGTGTCATCCGACGGACTCTGGGTGCTGGAAGTGCCCGCTGTCAGTGTCGCTGAGCTTCCCCCGGTCACCGAGTTCGTCCCGGTCCCGACGGGAGAAGCCGGAGGGCGGCCCACTGCAGCGGAACCGGAATCAGGGGCGTTCGTTAGAGTCGGCGCCTGGCTTACGGGAGCGGAACTCTGCTCCACGGCAAGGCTGCGCGTACCGAGAAGTTGCTCAGCGGCCGATCCAGCCGTGTTTGCCGACGCGCCGCCGGTGCTGGCGGTCGCAGCGGTCTTCGCCGAACTTGTCCCCGTCTCAACCTCGCTTTCGATGCCGCTCAGCATGCCCTTGAACATCTCAGCCAGCGCCGAGAACTCTTCCGACAGCTCCGAAACTATCGAGGAACCGCCGGAACCGCCCTGACCGGTTGCCTGCGTTCGATTGGTATCGGCCAGCGGTTCCCGCCATCCGGCTGTGTCCGCGCTGGCCACGTGCTGAATCGACATTTTGCCCTTCTCCGTTCCTGGGTAAAGCAACGGACCTTACCCGCTCATTCCATCGGCAGACGCCATCGGAACTTTAAAGGCAAACAATGTAAAGAAATGTAAATTTTCGCAGCGGGCCCGCCCCACCAATGTGTTACAGCGCCCCGGCCGGTTCCTCAGTCCGAAATCGCCCGCAGATACCGCGCCGCCGATCGATGCAGGACGGCCATCCCGCATTGCCCGATGGTCATCTGTCGAAAGGCCCCGTAAATGCGCTCGAAACCGAACGGCTCAACCGCCGCCACGATCCGCCGCACCGCCGCCGCGTTCAGCGGAATGTAGTTCGGATAGCTGTACATGAAACTCACCGAGCGCCGGTCCGGCGTCACCTGAATCACGTCCCCGCTGAGCAGCGCGCCACGGCCGCCGGCGCCCGCGGGCCAGTGCAGCACCGTGCCCCCCTCGAAATGCCCGCCGCAGCGGATCAGCGTCAGGCCATCGTGCAGCGGCTTCAGTTCACCGTTCCAGAAACAGATGCGGTCATCCGGCCGCATCACCCACTGCTGGTCGTCTTCGTGCACCAGAATGGGAACGTCGCCGAGCGCCTCGCTCCACTCCACCATGGTCGTGTAATAGTGCGGGTGCGATATGGCGATGGCCGACAGCCCGCCGCGCGCGCGAATGTGCTCCGCCGCCGCTTCGTCGAGCAACGCCAGACAATCCCACAGCACGTTGCCGCGCGGCGATTCCACCAGGAACGCCCGCTGCCCGATGCCGAACTTCGGCAGCGTCTCAAACTCCGTCAGGCCCGCTTCCAGTTCCGCTGCCTGGTTGCCATGTTCGGCGCACAGCTCGTCGAGCGTGATCCACTGCTGGCCGTCCAGACCCACGTACTGCCGCTCTTCCTCGCAAATCGTGCAGCGCCCTGGCGGGCATTCGGTATCCGCGTACTGCGTGCCGCAGGTGACGCAGATGTAGCAGGGCATCGTTAGCTACTCCCGAATTGGGGATTTCGGAAAGGGAATTGGGGACGCTTCAATTGATGTTGTGACTGCCTCAAACGTCCTCGCAGTGAAGTGTCCCCCAATTCCCGTCCGTGAACCGGCATCTCTAATCCTCGTCGTGCTGCGAAGCCAGCGTCGTCACCACCGTCATATCCTCCAGTGTCGTTACATCGCCGGTGACGCTGTGCGTGGTCACAATCTCGCGCAGCAGCCGGCGCATGATCTTTCCGCTGCGCGTTTTCGGCAGCGCCTCGGTAAATCGAATCTCCTCCGGACGAGCGAACGCCCCGATCTCGTGGGCCACCCACTGCCGCAGCTCTTTGCCGAGTTGCTCGGGATCGTAGTCGCCGCGCTTCAGCGTGACGAACGCGCACACCGCCTGGCCGGTAATCTCGTGCGGTTTGCCCACCACCGCCGCCTCCGCCACCGCCGGATGTTTCACCAGCGCCGATTCCACTTCCATGGTGCTCAGCCGGTGCCCGCTGACGTTCATCACATCGTCCACGCGGCCCAGAATCCAGTAGTAGCCGTCGGCATCGCAGCGCGCGGCATCGCCGGTGAAGTACGCCCCGGGCACCCGGCTCCAGTACTGCTGCACGTAGCGCTCGGGATCGCCCCAGATGGTCCGCGCGATGCTCGGCCATGGCCGCCGGATGATCAGGAAGCCTTCGCGATCCGTACCCACCGGCTTTCCGTTCAGATCGACAATGTCCGGCAGCACGCCAGGCATCGGCAGCGTCCCCGAGCCCGGTTTCAGCGGAACCGCGCCGGGCATGGGCGCGATCATCATCGCCCCGGTCTCCGTCTGCCACCACGTGTCCACAATGGGGCAGCGCCCGCCGCCAATCACCCGGTAATACCATTCCCAGGCCGCCGGATTGATCGGCTCGCCCACCGAACCCAGCAGCCGCAGGCTCGACAGGTCGTGCTTCGCCGGCCACTGCTCGCCCTGGCGGATGAGCGCGCGAATCGCCGTGGGCGAGGTGTAGAGAATGCTGATCTTTTCGCGTTCGACGATCTGCCACCAGCGGTCCCATTGCGGAAAATCGGGCGCGCCCTCGTACATCACCGTGGTCGCGCCGGCGGCAAGCGGGCCGTACACGATGTAGCTGTGGCCGGTGACCCAGCCGATATCGGCCGAGCACCAGTAGACATCTTCCTCGCGCAGATCGAAAACCCACCTGGTGGTCATGGTCACCTGCAGCAGATAGCCGGCCGTGGTGTGCAGAATGCCTTTCGGTTTGCCGGTGGTGCCGGAGGTGTAGAGCACGTAAAGCGGATGCTCGGAATCGAGCGGCACGGCAGGGCAGTCGTCGCCCACGCCCTTGTCCAGTTCGTGCCACCACTGATCGCGGCCCTCTTTCATCGGGATGTCCGAGCCGCTGCGCTTCAGCACAATCACGTCGCGAACGCCGGGGCACTCTTCCAACGCCTCGTCCACCGCGGTCTTCAGCTTCACCTCGCGTCCGCGCCGCCAGCCGCCATCGGCCGTGATCACGGCATGCGCGTCCAGATCCTGAATGCGCGCTTTCAGCGCTTCGGCCGAGAACCCGCCGAAAACAACCGAGTGAATGATGCCCAGACGCGTGCACGCCAGCATGGCCACCGCGGCCTCCGGCACCATGGGCATATAGATGATGGCGCGATCGCCCGCTCCCAGTCCGCGCCCCTTCAGGACGTTGGCGAAGCGGCACACCAGGCGGTGCAACTCGCGATAGCTGATGGCCCGGCGGTCGCCCGGCTCCCCCTCCCAGAGGATCGCTGTCTTGTCGCCGCGCGTGGCCAGATGCCGGTCCAGGCAGTTGTCCGCAACGTTCAGCTTGCCGCCGCCGAACCACTTCACGTTCGGTGGCGCCCACTCGAACACGTGATTCCATTTCTCGAACCAGTGCAGCTCGCGTTCCGCCAGGTCGCCCCAGAATTGCTCCGGCTTGTCTCTGGCGGCGTCGTACAGCGCGCGGTACCCCTCCATGCCCTGCACGCGCGCTTTTGTGACGAAGTCGCTACTCGGTGGGAAAACCCTCTCCTCGCTCATTGAGGAGGATTGTACCAACACAGGGCCGTCAGAGAAATAGTTCCGAGACGGGAACCGCGAGGCCGGGGAGCACGTTGCCGCCATCGAGCCTGTCGCCCATTCCAAACGACACTGGCGGGCCATCCGGAA
>Ga0326727_10007916_pt1 | contig 27522 bp, 20 predicted proteins | sample MB2enrmetagenome_FD_207643 | JGI IMG/M metagenome (GOLD analysis project Ga0326727, IMG submission 207643) | Lab enriched peat soil microbial communities from McLean, Ithaca, NY, United States - MB29MY | ecosystem: Environmental > Terrestrial > Soil > Wetlands > Peat | place: USA: New York...
TCAACCTGCACGACGCCACCGGGATCACCTCGGCCGGCTCGGTTACGGGGACCACGTTTACCGGCACCTCCACCGCCGGCAACTCGGAGTCCTACACCAACCCGTTCGTCGCGACCGTCGCCCAGGCACCGCTCAGCGGCGCAGACACCATCAGTATCTTCGCCGGCCGCAGCATCGTTCTCTCCGTCACCTTCGGCCTATCGCCCAAGCGCTAGAGCGGAGTTCGCAAAGCAGTCCGCGCAACAAACAATCCGTACGGTATGGAGGGGCAGGTCGTCTGCCCCTCTTTTCTTATCGAATCCCCACGAACTTGTGCGTCTGCAGGCTCAAGCGCCACGCGGGATGGCCGAGGCAGTAGCGCAGCGCCTGCTCCGTGTTGGCCAGCCGCAGCGGGCCATCCATCGGCTGCAGGAAGAAGTGCCGGAACGCCAGCCCCGCATAGCTCTCCGGCGTCGCGCCCGCCTGCGGATAGACCAGCTTCAATTCATCGCCCGAGCGCTGTACCAGCTCCGCGCCGGCCTTGGGACTGACGCAGAGCCAATCGATTCCATCGGGGGCCGCAATCGTTCCATTGGTCTCCACCGCAACTTCAAAGCTGCGCGCGTGCAGCGCGTCGATCAGCGCGCCGTCCAGTTGCAGCAGCGGCTCGCCTCCGGTGCAGACGACGAACTTCTTCCCGCCCGAAGAGACGGCCCGCCAGGTTTCATCGATCCGCGCCGCCAACTGCTCTGCGCTCTCGAATCGTCCGCCATCCGCTCCGTCCACTCCCACAAACTCCGTATCGCAGAACTGGCACACCGCTGCCGCGCGGTCCTCCTCGCGTCCCGACCAGAGATTGCATCCCGCGAACCGGCAAAAGACGGCCGCGCGCCCCGTCTGCGCCCCCTCGCCCTGCAGCGTGGTGAAGATCTCTTTGACCGCGTAGCTCATGGCTGTATCCCGCAGCTCATGGCTGCGTCTCGCGATACTTCAGTGGATCGACGAGTCCGTTCTCGCGAAATCCTTTCTGCCGCAGCACGCAGGAGTCGCAGCTCCCGCATGGCTCGCCGGTCGGCGACGGATCGTAGCAACTGCTGGTCAGCCCGTAATCCACGCCAAGTGTCAGCCCCTTGCGTATGATCTCTGCCTTGGTCAGCGCGATCAGCGGCGTATGGATCTTCAGCGCCTGCCGGCCTTCCACACCCGCCTTCGTCGCCAGATTTGCCATCCGCTCGAAGGCCGAGACGAACTCAGGCCGGCAGTCGGGGTATCCACTATAGTCCAGCGCGTTTACTCCGATGAAAATATCGCTCGATCCCAGGACCTCCGCCCACGCAAGCGCAAACGACAGAAAGATTGTGTTGCGCGCGGGAACGTAAGTAATGGGAATCTCGCCGCCCATCTCCTCCGGCGCGCGTCCCTTGGGCACATCGATCTCTGCCGTCAGAGCAGAGCCGCCGAAGGCGCGCAGATCGATCGTTGCCGTGCGGTGTTCCTTCGCTCCCCCAGCGCGAGCCACCTCGCGCGCGCACTCCAATTCCCACGAATGCCGCTGCCCGTACGCAAAGGAGAGCGCATAGACGTCGTACCCCTCCGCCTTGGCGATGGCGAGCACGGTCGCGGAGTCGAGCCCGCCGCTCAACAGGACCACCGCCTTGGATTTCTGTTGGGACATAGACGGCGTCTCCTGATGCACCCACATTCAGGGTACAACGGTCAGCCGAAACGCATCACTTCCATGCGAAAGTAGACGCCACGGTGCTATTTGGAGGCGATTGGCGCCATCTTGTCCAGGTCCAGATTCAACTCCAGAACATTCACCCGCGGCTCGCCCAGCAGCCCAAACTGTCGTTGCGTAACGTGCGTCGCAACCAGGTTCCGCATCGCATCTTCGCTTACATGCCGCTCGGTGGCCACGCGCGCCACCTGATAGAACGCCGCGGCGGGCGAGATGTCCGGGTCGAGCCCGGAGGCCGACGCCGTCGCCAGATCGATGGGCACAGCGCCATTGGTGCCCTTGGGGTTGAGCGTCTGCACCGTCCCTGCCACGCGCGTCGCAAGAGCACTGCTGGTGGGCGCATAGTTCGAGCCGCCGGAGTTCTGCGCGTCATAGCCATTCGCTGACGGGCGCGACCAGAAGTAGCCCGGCCCGCTGAACGTCTGCCCGATCAGATGTGAGCCCACCAGCGTCCCATCGGCGCGGTGGACCAGCGACCCCTCGGCCTGCCTGGGGAAGAACAGGTGCGCCAGCCCCGTCACCGCCAGCGGATAGACAACGCCCAGCAGCACAGCCGTCACCACCGTATACAGCACCGACGTCACAATATGCTTCTTCATCGCCTGCCTCATTCTGACCACTTACCACTGACCACTTACCACTCGTCTCTAAACCAGATGGATCGACGCGATAATCATGTCGATCAGCTTGATTCCGATGAACGGTGCAACGATCCCGCCCATTCCATAGACCCACAAGTTGCGCTGCAGCAGCGCCGCCGCCGACATCGGCCTGTATTTCACGCCGCGCAGCGCCAGCGGAATCAGCGCAACAATAATCAGCGCGTTGAAGATCACCGCCGACAGGATCGCCGACTCCGGCGAGCGCAGATGCATCACGTTGATCACAGCCAGTTGCGGAAAGACCACCATGAACATCGCCGGAATAATGGCGAAGTACTTGGCCACATCGTTGGCGATGGAGAAGGTGGTCAGCGCGCCGCGCGTCATCAGCAACTGCTTGCCGATGCCCACGATTTCGATCAGCTTGGTCGGGTTGGAGTCGAGATCGACCATGTTGCCGGCCTCTTTGGCCGCCTGCGTGCCGGAGTTCATGGCCACGCCCACGTCCGCCTGGGCCAGCGCCGGAGCGTCGTTGGTGCCGTCGCCGGTCATTGCCACCAGCTTGCCCTGCGCCTGTTCGCGGCGGATCAGGTCCATCTTGTCCTTGGGCTTGGCCTCGGCCAGAAAGTCGTCCACGCCCGCCTCGCGCGCAATGGCCGCCGCGGTCAGCGGGTTGTCGCCGGTGATCATGATGGTCTTAATGCCCATCGTGCGCAGTTGCTCGAAACGCTCGCGCATCCCGCCCTTCACGATGTCCTTCAGGTGGATCACGCCCAGCGCGCGCCCATTCTCCGCCACCACCAGAGGCGTGCCTCCGCTGCGCGCCACCTTGTCCACCGTCGCGCGCACCTCGTCCGGCAGAATCGATCCGTTTTCTTTGAGGTAATTGGCAATCGCATCCGCCGCGCCCTTGCGAATGCTGCGCCCCTCCATGTCCACGCCACTCATCCGCGTCGTTGCGCTGAATGGGATGTACTCCACATTGAGGTTCGCCAGCTCGCGCCCGCGCAGGCCGTACAGCTCCTTGGCCAGCACCACGATCGAGCGGCCCTCCGGCGTCTCGTCGGGCAGCGACGAGAGCTGCGCCGCGTCCGCCAGTTCTTCCGCCGTAACGCCCGCCGCGGTCAGGAACTCCGCCGCCTGCCGGTTGCCCAGCGTGATGGTTCCCGTCTTGTCGAGCAGCAGCGTGTTCACGTCGCCCGCGGCCTCCACCGCGCGCCCGGAGACGGCCAGCACATTGTGCTGCACCAGGCGGTCCATGCCCGCAATCCCTATCGCCGAGAGCAGTCCGCCGATGGTGGTCGGAATCAGGCACACCAGCAGAGAGATCAGCACGAAGACCGTCTGCGGCGCGCTCGAATACACCGCGAAGGGCTCCAGCGTGACAACCGCCAAAAGGAAAATGATGGTGAGCCCGGCCAGCAGAATGTTCAGCGCGATCTCGTTGGGAGTCTTCTGCCGCTGGGCGCCTTCCACCAGCGCGATCATGCGGTCCAGAAACGTCTCGCCGGGATTGGATGTAATGCGCACCACAATCACGTCGCTGAGCACGCGCGTGCCTCCGGTCACCGCGCTCCGGTCGCCGCCCGCCTCGCGAATCACCGGCGCGCTCTCGCCCGTGATGGCCGACTCGTCCACCGACGCCACGCCCTCAATCACCTCGCCGTCGCCGGGAATCATCTGCCCGGCAACCACGCGCACCTTGTCGTTCACGCGCAGATGCGAGCTTGCCACCTCTTCCACTTTGCCATCCGCGCGCAGCAGGTACGCCGTCGTCTCCGACTTCGCCCTGCGCAACGCGTCGGCCTGCGCCTTCCCCCGCCCTTCGGCCATCGCCTCGGCAAAGTTCGCAAACAGCACGGTGAACCACAGCCACAGCGTGATCTGCAGGTTGAACGCGAAGTGGGTCGAACCGTGCGGCAGGATCAGAAGCACCGTGGTCACCACGCTGCCCACCTCGACGACAAACATCACCGGGTTCTTCGCCTGCAGTTTTGGATTCAGCTTCTTCAGCGAATCCACCGCGGCGCGGCGAACGATGGACGATTCAAACAGCGCCCGCTTCTTCGAAGTTCCTGTATGTGCTGCACTCATCTCTAAGCCTCATCTAACTCACTAACTCGCCGACTCGCTAACTAAAACTGATTCCCACGCGCAGCAACAGATGTTCCAGAATCGGTCCCAGACTGAGCGCCGGGAAGAACGTCAGCGCCCCGACGATCAGAATCACGCTGACCAGCAGCACCGTAAACAGCGTCGAATTCACCGGAAACGTGCCCAGCGACGGCGGCACAATCTTCTTGGTCGCCAGACTTCCCGCCACAGCCAGCATCGGCACAATCATCAGGAAGCGACCGGACAGCATGGCGATCCCCAGCGTCGAGTTGTACCAGTGCGTGTTGGCATTCAGCCCCGCGAACGCCGAGCCGTTGTTGCCCGCCGCCGAGGTGTATGCATACAGGACCTGCGAGAGTCCGTGCGGCCCGTGGTTCGAGATGCCCGCCAGCCCCGCGGGAACCAGCACCGACACCGCCGCAAACCCCAGGATGATCAGCGGAAAGATCAGCACATAGAGCATGGACAACTGCACTTCATATGCCTGCACCTTCTTGCCCAGGTACTCCGGCGTTCGGCCCACCATCAGGCCCGCGATGAACACCGACAACACGACGAAGATGAGCATCCCATACATGCCCGCGCCCACGCCGCCGAAGATGATCTCGCCCATCATGATGTTGGCCAGCGGGACCATTCCGCCCAGCGGCATGAACGAGTCGTGCATGGCGTTGACCGCGCCGCAGCTTGCGTCGGTCGTGACCGTGGCAAACAGAGCGGAGTTGGCAATGCCGAAGCGAACTTCCTTGCCCTCCATGTTGCCGCCGGGGCTTAGCGACTGCCCCGGTCCCGCCTTCGCCACGCGCTGGTCCACGCCATGCAGCAGCGGATTGGGCTGCGACTCCGCCCAGTAGCAGGTTGCCACGCCGGCGAACCACAGCACCGACATCGCCGCAAACACCGCCCATCCGTGGCCCGGCGAGCCCACCATCTTGCCCAGCGTGACGCAGAGCCCGGCGGGAATCAGAAAGATCGAAAGCATCTGCAACATATTGGTCAGCGGGGTCGGGTTCTCGAACGGATGGGCGCTGTTGGCGTTGAAGAAGCCGCCGCCGTTGGTGCCCAGCATCTTGATCGCCTCCTGCGAGGCGGTTGGCCCTTGCGCGATGGTCTGCGTCGTCACCCTCGTCGTCACCGGCTTCCCATCGGGGCCGGGCGCGGTCACCGTCTGCGGTTCCACCAGCGTCGCTGTGTCGTACGGCTTCAGGTTCTGCACCACGCCCTGCGAGACCAGCGCCAGCGCATACACCAGGCAGATCGGCAGCAACACCCAGAGGGTTCCGCGCGTCAGGTCAACCCAGAAGTTGCCCAGCGTCTTCGACTCGCGCCGCGCGATGCCGCGAATGAACGCGATGGCCAGCGCCATGCCTGTCGCAGCCGACCAGAAGTTGTGTGTCGCCAGCCCCGCCATCTGGGTCAGATAGCTCATCGTGGTCTCGGGCACATACGCCTGCCAGTTGGTGTTGGTCGTGAATGACGCCGCTGTGTTCCACGCCAGATACGGCTCAACGGCCGCAAGATGCTGCGGGTTCCACAGCGGGATCGCGTGCTGCAGCCGCTCGAGCGCATAGGTCAGCAGCAGGGTCGCGCAACTGAAGATCAGCATCGCCGCGCCGTACTCCGTCCAGCGCATCTCAACATTTGGGTCAACGCCGGTCACGCGATACAGCAGCCGCTCCACCGGCCCCAGCACGGGGTCGAGCCAGGTCTTCTTTCGCTCATACACCCGGGCCATGTACAGCCCCATCGGCTTCGCCGCAAGCAACACCAGAGCGAAGAAGAACGCAATCTGCAACCATCCATTGGGGGTCATCTCAGAATTTCTCCGGACGCAGAAGCGCAACCACCAGGTAGACCAGCAACGCGGCGGTCAACAGGAGGAGAAGAATATTTTCAAGCATCGTCGCGCCCGCCTTTCAGCGATTGGCAGCCGTAGACATACAGCACGGCGACGAAGAAGAATGCAAACGAAGCGGCGAGGAAGACGATATCGCTCATAAATAGCTAAACTCCTGTGCCCTGCCGCATCCATATTAAGCGCGGAAGAATCACAACTTTGAGTGGAACAGCGGGCCGCGTAGGAATGCCGTAGGAATCGCGTTAAGATTGTGTAAAGATTGCGCGGTCCTAATCGTCTTCGTTCTGGCGGGCCTCGTCTGGAGTGGCGGGCCGCGGGCTCAGCCGGTAGCCCACCCACGGTTCGCTCAGAATATACTGCGGCTCGCCGCCCGGCTCGATCTTCTTGCGCAACTGCGCCACCAGCACGCGCAGGTACTCCGGCTGATCGACGCCCGCCGCGCCCCACACCGCCCGCAACAGCACCTTGTGCGTCAGCACGCGGTCCGCATTGCGTACGAGGTACAGCATCAGGTCGAACTCCTTTGGCGTCAGGTGGACCTCCACGTCGCGCACCAGCACCTGGTGCCGCTCCACGTCGACGCGGAAGTCGCCCAGCTCGATCAGACTCGCCTGCGCCTCACTGGCAACCATGCGCCGCGACTGCACGCGCACCCGCGCCAGCAGTTCCTGGATGCTGAACGGCTTGGTGATGTAGTCGTCCGCGCCCTCGTCCAGCGCCGCCACCTTGGCCGCATCCTGGCTGCGCACCGAGAGCACGATGATGGGCGCCTGCGAGCGCGCGCGGATCTCCCGCGTCAGCTCGATCCCGTCCATCCCCGGCATCGCCAGGTCGGTAATCACCAGCTCCGGCTGCGCCTTCATGAACTTCGCCAGCGCCTCCGCGCCGTCCTGCGCAACCGTCACCTCATGCCCATTGCTCTGCAGCGAAGTGCGCAGCACCCGCGTGATCTGCGGCTCATCGTCCACTATCAGAATTCGCATGGCCCCAACCCCTCAACTCCACCAGCTCGAACCTCGAACCTCGCAACTACTTCTCCTGTTGCGTCACAAGATGCACATCGACGTGCGGAGCCTCGTTCATGAACTGCTGCAGCGCGATATAGTACAGATACTTCTTCCATCCCTTCACCGCCGACCGCCCAAAGATGACCTGCGTGATTCTGTTTCTGGTGATGTACTCGGCGGTCACCGTTGGAACGCTGCTGCCCTTCAGCCGGACTACCCGCGCGCCCACGTTCTCGGCAAACTGGATGTTGGCCTCCAGTGTCCGCCGGCGGTTCTCCGGCACCTCCATTGCGCTCTCGACATGGAGCACGAAGAACTCGCCATTGATCGCCTCCGCCAGACGTGCCCCGCGCGCGATCAGGTCGCGCGACTCCGGGTTTGCGCTGATGCAGACGGCCACCCGCTCGGCGATCTGCCAGTGCCCGCTCAACTGCTTGCGCGTCACATAGTCGTCCAGCGTACGGTCCACCGCGCGCGTCACCCGCTGCAGCGCCATCTCGCGCAGCGCGATCAGGTTGCCGCGCCGGAAGAAGTTCTGCAGCGCCCGCTCCACGCGCTCCTGGGGATAGATGTCGCCGCGGTCCATGCGGTGCACCAGCGCCTCGGGCGTCAGGTCGCTCATCACGATCTCGTCGGCCCGGTCCAGCACCCAGTCGGGAACCGTCTCCCGCACCGTCACTCCGGTCAGGCTCTGCACCCGCGGCGTAATGCTCTCCACGTGCTGGATGTTGAGCGTCGTCAACACGTCGATCTCCGCCTCTAGGATCTGCAGCACGTCCTGGAAGCGTTTGGGGTGCGCGCAGCCTTCCACGTTGGTGTGCGCCAGCTCGTCGATCAACACCACTTCGGGCCGTCGAGCCAGCACTGCATCCACGTCCATCTCTTCGAAGATCGCTCCTTTGTACTCCATCTGCTTGCGCGGGACCTGCTCCAATTGCGCCGCAAGCTCGGCCGTCCGGGTCCTGCCATGCGTCTCCACGAAGCCGATCACGACGTCTTCGCCGCGGCTCTTGCGGCGGATCGCCTCGCTCAACATGCTGAAGGTCTTGCCCACCCCCGGCGCGTACCCCAAAAACACCTTGAACCGGCCGCGCTTCTGGCCCTCCGCCGCGGCAAGCCACTCTTCGGGAGTCTTAATATGAGGCTGTTCTGGATTCATCTGGCTCATCTTTCTATACAATTCTGTCTGTGTCCATTAAACACATTGTCGAGGCGGGGCGCTGGATTCTTATCGCGATGGGGCTTTTCGGTATTGTAGCTCTCTATCACCACTTTCCCCGGGCAAACAACACCACCGTTTCGCTGACTCTTCTTTTCCTTGTTCTGCTCTTTGCCGGCAGTTGGGGCCTGCGCTACGCCATTGGCGCATCGCTGGGCGCAGCCCTCCTCTTCGACTACTACTTCCTTCCCCCGGCCGGCACCTTCACCATCAGCGACACCCAGAACTGGGTCGCCCTCTTCATCTTCCTCGGCACCGCCATCTACGCCAGTCACCTGGCCAGCCGCATCCGCGAGGAGTCGCACGAGGCCGACACGCGCCGCCTCGAATCGGAGATGCTCTACCGTCTGGGGCGTCAACTGCTGCAACCGGAGAACGTCGCCCAACTGCTCAACTTCATCCCATCCAGCGTGGCCAACGCCTTCAACAGCCCGGCAGTCACGCTCTATCTGGCCGACGGCGACCGCATCTATCTTTCCGACCCCAAGCGCATCTCCAGTCCGAAGATCGCCTGGAATCCGGGAGATACGCCGGTCCCCGCCATCGAGCGCACCCGCGTGGAGATCGTCAACGATCTGCGCGAGGCCATGCTGCATCCCGTTACCACCTCCACCGCCGACGGTTTTCCCGCCGTCATCCCGCTGCGCGTCGGCGTGCGTCCCAGCGGGGCCGTGCTGCTGGAGGCCACCACGCTCTCGCGCGAGACCATGGAGGGCCTCAGCGGGCTGGTCTCCATGTCCATCGAACGCGCCGAGGCGCTGGAAGACAGTGCCCGCTCCAAGGCCGCCAAGGAGACCGAGCGCCTGCGCACCGCCCTGCTCGACTCCGTCACCCACGAGCTGCGCACTCCGCTCACCTCTATCAAGGCATCCATCACCTCGCTGCTCTCCCAGCAGGATCTCGATGCATCGGCGCGCAAGGACCTGCTCGCCGTCATCGACGAGGAGTCCGACCGCCTCAACCACCTCATCGAGCAGGCCGTCGAGATGGCGCAACTGGATGCAAACAAAGTCCAACTCGACCTGAAGCCGCAGTCCATCGCGGGCCTGATCTATGTCGCGGTCGAGCAGAGCCGGTCCAGCCAACCCTCCCGCGACTTCCGCGTCTCCCTCTCCAGCTTCCTGCCCAACGTGCTTGCCGACAAGGCATGGATCGAGAAGGTGCTGGCCAACCTGCTGAGCAACGCCATCAAGTACTCCCCGCCGGACCAGTCCATCTTCGTCTCCGCAGACCCCCAGAAAGACATGCTTGCCATCAGCGTCGCCGACCGCGGAACCGGCATCGACCCGCTGGAGCAGGGCATGATCTTCGACAAGTTCTACCGCGGCCCAAGCCAGCGCAACCAGGTCAGCGGAACCGGCATGGGCCTGGCCATATGCCGCGCCATCGTCAACGCCCACGGCGGCGCCATCGGCGTCACCAGCCAGCTCAACCACGGCTCCGTCTTCACCTTCACCCTCCCCATCGCCACCCCAGACCCTGCCCGCCGCTGACCCCCTGCGCGCGATTTTTTACCCAGCCATGTAATCCACGCCGCGCGATCCCCGTCTATCGCTGCTGAACGGGTTGGCATCAGCAGATCCTCCAGGGAGACTCACATGAATCTTCACCGCATGGTTCGCACCACGAAAGCAACATGGTTTCTATGCGTTGCCGGCAGCCTCTGCCTTGCCGCGGCCCTTGTGACGGGATGTTCCACCGCCGTCTCGCCGAGCGTCAGCACGGGCAACATCAACTCCCCGGCGGTCGCCGTTCCGGTGCTCATCACCGACGCACCCAGCGACCAGCTCGTTGCCTTCACCCTGACCCTGAACAGCATCACCCTCACCGACACGGCCGGCAAGACCGCCAGCGTCCTCAGCTCTCCCACCACCATCGAGATCTGCCATCTGAATGGCATTCAGGCGCCGCTGGTCACCGCCAACATCCCCGAGGACACCTACATCTCGGCCACCATCGCCTTCTCCAGCCCGCAGATCACCTACATCACCGGCGCAGGCCTGCCGGTAACCGTGACGCCGACGCTGGCCACCACCTCCTACACCTTCACCTTCTCGCCATCGGTCGTCGTCAGCAACACCTCCACCTCGCTGCTGGTCGATCTGCTCGCTGGCCAGTCGGTCGCCATCAACGGCAGCACCGTCACGGTCACTCCGGTCTTCAACGTCAAGGCCGTCCCGCCGCCCTCCACCATTCCGCCTCCCAACCAGAACGGCACCGGAATGCAGCAGATGGGCACCGTCGTCTCGGTCAGCGGAACCACGCTGGTGCTAGAACCCGGCAGCGGCCCCAACTTCACCCTGACCACCAACAGCTCCACCGTGCTGCAGGGCTTCAGCTCGCTCTCCGCGCTCACCGCCGGCGAACTGGTCCAGGTTGACTTTGTCCTTCAGTCCGGCGGGGTCTACCTGGCCACGCGCATCCAGCTTGCGCCGCCGCCGCCCACCGGCCTGCCGCCCATCAACCTGCTCAGCGGTCCCGTTACCTCGGTCTCCTCTGGCAGCTTCAAGATGGTCCTGATGCAGGGCCTTGGCCCGGCGGTCAGCCCCGTCGCTGCCTCTGCGGTCTCCGTCTTCACCGTCACCACCAACAGCTCGACCGTCTTCGCCATCACGCCGCAGTTCGTCTCGCTTGCGGGGCTTCCGTTCACGCCAACCTTTACGGCGGCGAACCTCAGCCCCGGCCAGACGGTCGGCGTCCTCGCCTCCTCCGTCTCGGGAACCACCGCCGTGGCCTCCAACGTCTACCTCATCCCGCAGACCATCGGCGGGACCGTCTCCGCGATCTCGACCAGCGGCAGCTACACCGTCTACACCCTGACGCTGGCCAGCGGCTCGGCCTTCACCTCGCTCAGCGGGGCCTCCACGGTCACGGTCTACACCTCGGCCGCAACCGCAGGCCCGGTTGTCTCCACCAACAACACACCAATCAAGGTGGGCAGCCAGGTCCGCTTCAACGGACTCATCTTCAACACCGGCTCCGGAAGCTTCAGCATGGTCGCCGGATGCTCGCCCGACGGCCCGCCGGGAATCTAACCCCGTTTGTGGGTGGCTAACAAACCTCCCAGGTCTGTGACCGCGCCGCAAATCGGGCCGGGAGCCTGCCAACCGCAGACTCCCGGTTTTTTGTTCTGTCATTCTTGAGCAGGGTGCTCCATGCATCGCGGCCCTATTGCAACGGGCCGGTTCCTTCCGCACCGCCTCACGATTGCGGCGCAGCAGCCCCCGCCGCCGGCCTGCGCAGTTGCTCCGTCGGCACATTCATCGCCGGGTGCGAACGCACCCATTCGGCGGGAATATAGTCCGGCCCCACCGACTCCTGCACAAACGCCAGCGACTGGTTGTAAATCTCGTGCATCAGCAAGCGCGGGTTGCCCAGATTCGGTCCGCCTGAGCGCGGATTGCCCAGGTTCGGCGCACCCGAGCGCGGGTTGCCCAGGTTCGGGCCACGCCCCAGCTCGCCCAGCGGCACGCGATAGCAACTGAACTTCTGCGCCGGATCGTACTGGAACAGCTTCGGCGCCTCCGCTTCGACCAGGTCATACGCCGCCGCCAGCTCCTTCATCTGCTTCGGATCGGTAGTCAGCTTCGCGGCCAACGCGCGCAGATAGCGGAAGCGCCACAGGCTGACGTCGAGCGTGGTATTGCAGATGGCAAAGTGCCGGAACCAGTCGAAGCGCGTCGCAACCTCCGCCGCCTGTGCCTGGGGCAGATGCGGTTTCGCTGCCTCCAGCGCCGCCGCCATCTCGTCGATGCGCCCCATGCAGTCGGCCTTCTGCTTCTCCATCCGGGCGACATTTTCCAGCGTTGGCTCAAGATACGCCGCATACTCCGGCAGATAGTTGCGGTTGGTATAGCGCAGCAGCACCTCGCGCCGCGCAATGCTGCCGGCAAAGTCCGCGTTGGTGGACGACCCATGCCCCAGCGGCGACCAGCACCACGTACACGCATCCTCCGACGCGCGCATGAACTTCACCATCGCCGGCGCGGCCGCCTCGCCGTAGATGCCGGCGGCCCACATGTGCCACAGGCCCGCGACATCGGCGTTGGCGTTCCATGCCAGTTCGCGCCAGAAGAAGACGCAGTGGTTGTTGATAATGTCGGCGAAAATGTCGAACGCAGCCGGCTGGTTCGTTCCGCCGGCGTAGATCTCTGTGCCGCCGTTTCCGCCGATCAGCTTCAGGGCCTGCTTCATCGTGCTCGCCGTATAGTTCACCGTGGAGGCAGGGAAGTACTGCCGCCCGATAAACTGCCCCACCATCTGGTACTCCGCGATCTCGGTATGCGGCGCGCACTTGCCCAGCAGCGTAGTGAAGCGCGCATTGGGCTCGCAGTCCGAGTGATATACCTTGGTCTGCATGATCACGTCGGCGGGCGTCTCCTTGATCACCCGTCCCCACAGCTCGGGATGGCTCAGTCCGAACTGCCCATACCCCGGCGCATGAACGTAGTTCGTCCCCAGCCAGTGCGGGCAGCCCGATGACCACGTGCGCAGATGCAGCCTCTGTCCCATCGGCTTCAGCAGCGCGTGGTAGCGCGAGATGAACTCGTACAGCTCGTTGGGAAATTTATCGAGCCCCGACTGCTTGCAGCGCGCGTCCTGGCAGTACGCGCTGTAGTTGTCCCAGAAGGTGACCGAGATGCCGTCGCCCCCGGTCTGCTCGGCCCACTCACGGACGAAGGCTTCGATCACCTTCCACGTCAGCGGATCGGACGGGCACAGCGCCGCCGACTCATGCGAGTTTGCCTCCGGCGTGCCTTTGGCCGAGGGATACGCCTTCAGCACCGCCACATACAGCGCCGGCGACCACGTCGCAAAGTTGTTGCCATACGGCAGCAGCGCGAAGACATCCACATCGGCGTCGTGGAACTCCTTCACCCGCGTTGCGTTCTGCGCCTTGTGCGTCTCGGCGCTCGCCACCAGACCCTTCTGCTGCGCCGCGGTCAGTTGCGCGAAGACATCCGGCAGCGCTTGGAGCGCGGGCGAAGCAGGCAGGTTCGCGGTATAGAAGTTCGCGCCAAAGATGGCGGTCTGTTCGGCGACGGGGTAATCCGGATGCCATTGCGCGGTGCGAATCGCAAAGTCCGGATTGCGCCGGTAGGGTGCAGCCTTGGACGCGGCCCAGTGCTCCGGCTCGCCCGCCGCAAACAGCAGCGAGCGCGGACGCGCGCCGTAGACTACCGTCCCGCCCGTGTACGTCACCGTGTAGCCGTCCTGCTTGGGGGCTTCGGTCGCAGGCAGCTTCCCATCCTTCGCCAACGCCAGAACGATGGCCCCGGCCGTGGGCTTCGGCCCGCCGTCGTAGGTCTGAATCGCCGACTCATCCAGCTTCAGCTTCTTTACTAGAATCTTCGCGGCACTCTGCATCGCAGCGTGGCCATTGGCCGGAACAAGGATCGACTTCGGGCTGGACGCAGGCGCGTCGGCGAAGAGGTTGAGCGGCCGGATGAGGCTGGCCCCTACGCCGGTCATTCCGGCCAGCAGAAGAAAGTCGCGTCGCGTAGTGGACAGATCGGCGAGATTTTTGGACAACGAGTTGACAGCTAGCTTGGACGACGAGTCGGTAGCTTGGTTGGACACGGGAAGCCTCCTGGGTTGTTCTGCGGCGTGCATTCGACAATACGCGCCCGGCGCCAGACTAGTCTCAATCGCTCTGCAAAAAATACGGAATTTGCGGCAGTGCGCAGCTTTCAGCCAAGGCCCGCTCGCCGGGTTATTTTTTCATGTGGCGCGAGCAAAGAAAAAGCGAATATAATGGTCGGCGACGGAGGCCGCATGGCCGATGCTCCCCAACCCGACCGCTTTGCCTTTCTCCACGTCGACCTCAACAGCTTCTTCGCGTCGGTGGAGCAGCAGTTGCACCCGGAGTATCGCGGCCGCCCGGTCGCCGTCGTTCCAACCCAGGCCGACACCACCTGCTGCATCGCGGCCAGCTACGAGGCCAAGGCGCTCGGCATCAAGACCGGCACGCAGGTGGGCGAGGCCAAACGCATCTGCCCGGAGATCGTGCTCGTCATGGGCGAACACGGCGTCTACGCGGATTACTCGCAGCGCATCGCGCAGGCGGTGGAGCGTTGCTGCCCCGTCGCCCACACGCCGTCGATCGACGAGATGGTTTGCGAGCTGATGGGCCGTGAGCAGGAGCCTCCGCGCGCCCGCCAGATCGCCCTGGCCATCAAGCAGGCCATCCGCGACGACGTGGGCGAATCGCTGCGCTGCTCCATCGGCATGGCGCCCAACCGCTTCCTGGCCAAGATTGCCAGCGACATGCAGAAGCCCGACGGGCTGATCGGCCTGCTCCCCTCGCAGCTTCCCCGCGCCATCGCGCACCTGGAGCTGCGCGATATTCCCGGCGTCGGCGCGCGCACCGATGCGCGTCTCAACGCCAAGGGCATCCACACCATGCAGCAGCTCCTCGCGCTGGACCGCAAGGGAATGCACGCGCTGTGGAACTCGGTCTGGGGCGACCGGCTCTACCACTGGCTGCGCGGCGCGGAAACCGGCGACGACGGCGCTCCCGTGGACTCCGGCGCGCAGAAGTCTCTCGGCCACTCGCACATTCTCGGCCCGCAGTACCGCACGCCCGAGGGCGCGTGGGCCGTGGCGCACAAGCTGCTGCACAAGGCCGCCATGCGCCTGCGCATGGAGCGCCTCACCGCCAGCTCGATGCATGTGACCATCCGCTACGCGCTCACCCGCGAGCAGGTCGTGCGGGCGGAGAACGCGGGCAAGCGCGCCAAGCGGCACTTCAGCGGGCTGCGCCACTCCGGCTGGCGGATGGAGGCGCGCTTTCCGCCCTGCCAGGACACGCTCACCCTGCTCGAGGCGTTGCGCGGCATGTGGGACAGGCGGCCCGAGGGCGCACAGTTTGCGCACCCCTTCTTCGTTGGCGTCACCATGCACAACCTCATCGCGCAGAGCGATCTGCAGCCCTCGTTCTTCGCCGATCCGAATCACCGCGCTCGCCTGGCCGCCGCCATGGACCGCCTCAACCTGAAGTACGGCAACACCACGCTGCACTTCGCCGCAATGCTGCCCGCCAGGCAGTCCGCGCCAACCCGCATCTCCTTCACCCAGATTCCGGTGAAGTACGGCATGGATTACATCTAGATCGGGTTCGGAAAGACGCTCTACTGCGGCGGGGTTGTGGGCTGAGGTGTTTTGTCGCCGCCGAAGATCTTCTGGATCAGGCTCTGCGGGGCCTCGCCGCCCATGTGGCTGCATGTGCTTGCCGGGACGGTGCCGTCGAGGAACGCGAGGTTATAGTCCTCGGGGCAGCTATCGTCGGCCGGCAGCCAGGTGTTCATGTCGATGCGCACCAGTTGCACGCCGTCGGTCGGGCTGAAGGAGTGCATGTCGGAGTACTGCGGCAGCTTGATGGCGCGGTTCATGAACTCGGCCCAGATGGGCGCGGCAGTGTCCGCGCCCTGTAGTCGATGTGTCAGTCCATGCGAGATGTCCGTATAGTCGTCGTTGCCGACCCAGATGATGCAGAGAAGGTTCGACGAGTAGCCGGCGAACCAGGCGTCGTGCTCGGTGCCGGTCTTGCCGGCGGCGGGAGCGCTGAATCCGTGAGCGCGCACCGCAGACGCGGTACCGTAGTTCGCGGTGAACTCCAGCAGCGACTGGGTCAGATATGCGGCGCGCGGATCCATTACCTGTTTGGCCTCCGGCGCGAAGTCGGCGACGATGTCGCCGTTGGCGTTGCGCACGCTGGCCAGCATCCACGGCTTCAGGTGGACCCCATTGTTGGCGAAGACAGTATAGGCGCCCGCCATGTCGATGGGGGTTGCGTTGTAGGTGCCGATGGCAACCGAGGGCGTGCCCCGCGCGTTGACGATGCCTGCCGTGCGCGCGAGCGCCGCCACATTCTCATAGCCGATCTGCTCGGCCAGGTCGATCGTGGCAATGTTCAGTGAGTGGGCGATCGCCTGGGCGGCCGTGACCATCCCCGGGTATTCGCCCTTTTCGAAGTTGCCGGGGTCATACGGCTTGCCATCGAACATGAAGGTGTGCGGATCGTCATTCAACCGCGTCAGCGCGGTAAAGATGCCGTTGCCGCCCAGGTCCATGCCGTTGAGGCTGGTGTTGTAGGCCGCGGCATAGACGAAGGGCTTGAAGATGGAGCCGGTGGGCCGCTCGGCGGTGGCGTGGTTCAACTGCGAAACGCCGTAGTTGCGCCCTCCGATCAGCGCCAGGATCTGCCCGGTGTGCGGGTTGAGCGCCACCAGCGCGACCTGCGGATACAGGATGTTGCTGTCGTTCTTCTTATGCCGTTTGCGCACCAGGTCGTCCACGTTCTTCATCCCTGCGTCCACAGCCTCGGAGGCGGCGCGCTGCAGCTCCGGGTCGAGCGAAGTGTAGATGCGCAGCGCGTCGTGGCCCAGCTCCTGGTCGCCCACGCGCTGGGAGAGCTGGTCATGGACGAGATCGACGAAGTAGGGTGCCTCGGCCGCGTCGATGTTGGGCGCCGCCAGCCGCAGCGGCTCGGCCTTGGCGCGGCCGGCCTCCGATTGCGTGATGGCCCCGGTCTCCACCATCGAGTCGAGCACCAGGTTGCGCCGCTCCATGGCGCGGTCGGGATGGCGATAGGGATTGCGCCAACTTGGGTTCTGGATCAGACCCGCGATCAGAGCGCACTCCGCCAGATCGAGCTGCCGCAGGTCCTTCCCGAAGAACGACTCGGCCGCCTCGCCGAAGCCGTTGATCTCGAACGACCCGCGCCGCCCAATGTTCACCTGGTTGGCGTACATCTCGAATATCTGCTGCTTGTTGAAGCGCGCCTCAAGCTGGAAGGTGATCATGATCTCGATCAGCTTGCGGGTGAACTTCTTCTCCGGCGAGAGGAAGAACCCGCGCGCCAGTTGCATGGTGAGCGTCGATCCGCCGCACTCCTTGTGGCCGGTGAGGGTGTCCTCGACGGCGCACTTGGCGATGCGCATGTAGTTGATGCCACCGTGCTCGAAGAAGCGGCGGTCCTCGATGGCCAGCACCGCCTGCACCATGTTGGGCGGGATTTCGTCGTACGTCACCAGGCGGCGCTTGGTGCGGTTCTCCCCGGAGAGCGCGGTGATCAGTTGCGGTTCAAGCTGGTACGCGGCCAGCGGCGCGCCGTTCTCCGCCGTGATGGATTGCACCACCGGGCCGCTGCTTGTGCCCGTGTCCGCATCGGTGCTCTGTCCGGTGGTGATGGTGGCGCCGTCGGGGGAGTGGTAGCTCTCGGGGCCGGGCTTGATCCGGATGCTGTTGCCGCTCAGGGTAAAGGCGCCAAGCTGCGGGTTGGTGTTGTAGCCCGCCTTGCGCAGTTCCTGCGCGATAAACAGGACGGTCAGCCGCTGGCCCACGCGCACCTCGCGCGGCGCGGCGTAGATCTGCGAGGTGTTGGCAAAGATCGGCCCGGAGGCGAGCCGCTCGTCCACGATGGACTGGTACTTGAAGTAGCAGATGCTGAGGACGCACACACCCAGGACCATGCAGAAGAGCGCGGCAAGGAGCAGGCCGCGCAGAAAGCGGTGCTTGAGGCCAGGAAGGCGTCCGCGGGAGTTGCCGTTGCCGCCGAGTTTGAGTTTGATGGCCATAAAACAGGGAACAGGGAGCAGCGAACAGGGAACAGCGATCAGCGATCAGACGGCGTGCAACGCTGCGGTCAGATGTTGGACGGCCTCGCCCGTGGGAATGTCGTCGGTCCGGTTGGCGAGGCGGTCGAGCAGCTCCACCTTGCCCTCGGCCAGCTTCTTGCCCACGGCGATGCGGAATGGCACGCCGATCAGCTCGGCGTCCTTGAACTTCACTCCGGCGCGCTCGTCGCGGTCGTCCAGCAGAACGTCGATTCCCGCGGCGCTGAGGTCGGCGGCAATCTTCTCGCCGGCCGCCAGCAACTCGGCCTCGCGCACGTTGGTGATCGTCACCACCACCTGGAACGGCGCAATCGACGGTGGCAGCGCGTAGCTGTCGGGTTGATTTTGCGCGGCGAAACGCGCGGCGGAAGACTCGATCGCAGCCGTCAGAATGCGCTCGATGCCGATCCCGTAGCTGCCCATGATCGGCGTCGTCTCCTTGCCGTCGCGGTTCAGCACCGTCGCGCCCATCGATTTGGAATACCTGTAGCCCAGCTTGAAGATGTGCCCAACCTCGACCGCCTTGGCGATGTGCAGCGGCTGGCCTCCGATGGGATCGAGCTCGCCCTCGTTCACGCTGCGCACATCGGCCACCAGCGTCGGCTTGAAGTCGCGCATCGGCGTCACATTGCGCAGGTGGTACTCCTCCTTGTTGGCCCCGGCGATCAGGTTCGTCCGTCCCTCCAGCGCTGCATCCAGAATCACCAGCGTTCCCGGCTTCTTCGGGTGCGGCGCGGCAGTCAGCCCGATTGGCCCGAGGAATCCGGCGGGAGCATTGAAGGTGGCAACCATCTCCTCCGCTTGCATGGGGCGAAGTTCGCCGCCTGCGATCGCCGCCAGCTTGGTCTCGTTGAGTTGGTGGTCGCCGCGCAGGAACACAACCACGGCGCGCGTCTTGCCTACGGTCTTGATCTGCTTCTCGTCGCTGTTGGGATGCTCAACGATATACGCCATCGTCTTCATCTGGTGAATCGGCTCGACGCCGAGGAACGCGCCAACCTCGTCGATCGTCTTCTGCCCCGGCGTATGCACCAGCTCCGGCAATCCGTCGCCCGTCGACGCGAGATCAGTAACCGGCGCGAGCTTCGATGTCGCCTTCTCCACATTCGCGGCGTAGCCCGAACTGGAGCTCGCAATCAAATCCTCTCCCGCCTCGGTGGAGACCATGAACTCCTGCGAGCCCGTTCCGCCCATCGCTCCGGAGTCGGCCTCAACCATCAGGAACTCCAGCCCGCAGCGCGTAAAGATGCGCTTGTAGACGGCCTCGTGCTTGGCGTAGCTCGCGTCCAGCCCCGCCTCGTCGATGTCGAACGAGTAGGCGTCCTTCATCAGGAACTGCCGCACCCGCAGCAGCCCGGACTTCGGCCTCGGCTCGTCGCGGAACTTGGTCTGGATCTGGTACCAGATCTGCGGCAGTTGCTTATAGCTGCGCAGCTCGGAGCGCGCAATCGCGGTCATCACCTCTTCGTGGGTCATGGCCAGGCACAGCTCCGCGCCCTTGCGGTCCTTCAGGCGGAACATGGTGTCGCCCATACTGGCCCAGCGCCCGCTCTCGGCCCATACTTCCATCGGGTTCAGCGCGGGCAGGTGCATCTCCTGGCCGATGCTGTCCATCTCTTCGCGCACGATGGCCACAATCTTGTTGATCGCGCGGTTGCCCAGGAAGAGATAGCTGTAGATGCCCGCGCCGAGCTGGCGGATGTAGCCCGCGCGCAGCAGCAGTTTGTGGCTTGCGACCTCGGCGTCGGCGGGCGCCTCGCGAAGGGTGGGAATGAAGAGTTGCGACCAGCGATGCATGAGTTGAGGGGAACGCTTTCCGGCGTGAATCGCCTGTAGGCCCTGACGCTTGCGGCCTGCTCAACGAGCGAGGCGCGGGCGCATGGGAGCCAAAGACCATTCTAAACCGGCGAGCGCGAAGCCATACCAGCGCGCGCCGCGCGATCAACGGATTGTGATGTTGCCGGAGCCGGTGGTTGCGCGCAGCGTGGGCCCGCCGCCGTTGACCGTCCCGACCACGTGCTGTCTGTTGCGCGTGTCCTGCGACAGCAACGGCTGTTCGACGTGGATGGAGCCGCTGCCGGTCTCGGCGTTCAGGCTGAACTTGGCTGCGCTGCCCACACTGGCGGCAACACTGCCCGAGCCGCTCTCCAGGCGCCACTCCGCGGTCGGGTTGCCCGCGACCTCGATGCTGCCCGATCCGGCCTCGGCGCGCAGTCCGCCGTTGACGCCGCTGATGCGGATGGAGCCCGATCCGGTCTGCGCCTTCACGTCGCCTGCCCCGCTCAGTTCGAGTTCGAGGTTGCCGGAGCCGGTCTGCAGCGTCGCCGCGCCATGCACGTTCGTGGCATGGATGGAGCCGGAGCCGGTTTCCAGCCGCGCATTCGCTCCGATATTCTCAACCCTCATCCCTCCCGAGCCGGTCTCCGCGGTTACCGCGCCCTGAATGCCGCCGATCTCCAGGTCGCCGCTTCCGCTTGCGGCCTTCAGCGTAGTGCCGCTGGGCGCGGTGATCTCGTAGTCGATCGAGACGTTGTGAAAGAGGCTGGATTCGCCATGTTCGGCTCCAATCGTGATCGTATTGCCAAACTGCTTGATGGGCGGATCGGCGACAATCTGCTTGATCTTGGCCTCCGCATCGCCAGCGCCGCCGAACAGACCGGCCCGGACGTGGACCCGCCCGATGACGTGTACCTGGCCATCCGTGCCGGAGTAGACATGCACATAGCCGGAGCCGGTCGCAACCGAGAGGCTCGGCGCGCCGCTGACGGCAAGTGTCTTCTCGAAGCTGCCTTCGGCGGCGAAGGCGGCGGTTGCGGTCAGGGTAAGGGCTGCGATCAGTACGGCAATGCGATTCATAGCGGCTCCTCTTGGCTGCGCTGCGCGCAGTACAGGATGCGGACGGAGGGCAATCGGCGCGAAACTCCTTCTGCCCAGCCGTCTCGATAGAGTGTTACGCAGAGGCGCGCTCCACAGTTCCATGAAAACGCATCAGGCGTACTTGCGCAGGATGCCCAGCACCTTGCCCTGGATGGCGACGTTGGCGGCGGGCGCGAAGATTGGCGCCATCTCCTTGTTCGAGGGCTGCAGGCGGATCATTCCGCCCTCGCGGTAGAAGCGCTTCAGCGTGGCGTCGTAGCCGTCCACCAATGCCACGATGATCTCGCCCTCGCGCGCCGTTGCCGTGCGCTCCACCAGAACGTAGTCGCCGCTCACGATGTGCTCGTCGCGCATCGAGTCGCCGCGCACCTCCAGCGCGAAGACCTCGCGGTTGCCGATGATGTCGCCCAGAGAGATCGTCTCCGCCATCTCGATGGCCTCGATCGGCTTGCCCGCCGCAATCCGTCCCAGCAGAGGCAGGCGGTCGAAGCCCTTCTTGCTGGAGCGCGGAGGAAGGACCTCGATCGACCGGCTGCGGTTGTGCGCCCGCTGCAGCAGCCCCTTGTTCTGCAGGTTGGTCACATGTTTGTGAACGGTTGCCAGCGAGGTGAGGCCCAGTCCGTGCGCGATCTCCTCGTACGAGGGCGAGTAGCCGTTCTTCTGCGTGAAGTTGGTGAGAAAGTCGATGACTTCCTTTTGCCGCCGTGTAATAGCCATGCGCCGATTGTAGCGAATAAACGGCGAAGTGCAAGTCCTTTCGCAAAAATATATCGTTGCCGGACTGGGTTCCTTGCCGAATTGGGGCCGATTCCGCCGGGTGCCCCATTCATGCGCGGTTCTATCGCGCATGGGTGGGGTCTCGTTCGCGAACCCCTCCCGCCCAATCTCCCCCCCCCAAAAAAAAATGGCCCCTCTCTCACGCAATCTGGCTGAACTTCGTGCGGACCTGCGCAAAGTCTGCCCGGCCCAGTCCGCGCCTCTCGGCCAGCTTCAGATACGGCAGCGCGCCGGCGTCCAGGTTCCAGTACGCCTTGGCGACGTATGCGTCCAGCGCCACCGGATCGGTGCCCGCCACCAGCGTCTTGTGCAGCGCAACGTCCTCCACATTGCCGCCCGTCGGCCCGTTCCTCAGTAGCACACGGTAGCAGTCGATCAGGGTCAGCGTGGGCATCATGAAGGCCGCCAGGTCCACCAGGCTCTGATGGATCTGCTGATGCAGCCGGTTGCGCTCGCCGCCCAGTATCCCGTACCAGTTCTTGAATCCCAGCGTCGCCCCGGTGAGGTCGTGCTGCTTGGCGATGGGCAGGTTGATCACCTTGTCGGCCTCCAGGAACAGCCCAAAGACCTGCCAGCTCTGCAGCACCTCGCCGCCCAGGTTCACCTCGCGGAAGCGCGACGGATCGGGCAGAATCACATCGGCGCCCTCGGCGCGCGCGGCGGCTGCAATGCCCGAGCGGTGGAAGCAACGCTCGGCGTCGTTGCAGCTTACGTCGGTCACAATCACCCGCTTCGCCCCGGCCTGCACGCACTGCTTCACCACCTCGGCGACCACGTCGGGATTGGTGTTCGCCGCCTGCTCTGGCGTGCGGTCCCAGGCGATGTTCGGCTTCAGCACGACAACATCGCCATGCGCGATGAACCGCCCCACTCCGCCCAGGTCTTCGAAGGCCCGCCGCACCAGCGCGCGCGGATCTATTGCGTTCGGCCCGTCTCCCTGCACCACCACCATCTCCGGCAGCGCGGCGTCAGCCTCCACCGTGTGATCGCGCCGCGCGTTCGCCGCCGCGGTCGAGCTCGGCAGCGCGCTATGCTTCGCCAGCCACACCGCCGCCGCCGCCGTGCCCGCGCTCGCGCCCGTCAAGCGCAGCAACCGCAGCATCGCCTCGCGCCGCGTCATCCGGTCCTTCGCGGCTGAATTGCCGGAGGCCGGATTCTCGAAGCTCGAATTGTCCGCAGCCGGGTTCCCCGAGGCCATCCCCGTCTCCTTACGCAATGCGTCGCTCGATCAGCGCAATCCGCGCCGGATCGTTCGTTCCCAGCCTGTGTTGCGCATCCGCCGCGGTCGCCAGGTATGTGATCGGCGTGCCCTTCTGCTCCAGCGTCGGCAGGCCCTTCTCGGCGCGCTTGCGCTCGACGATCCCGGCGCAGGTGGTGTCGATCGCCACCTGGTCCTCGCCCACGATCAGGCCGTTCTCGTTCCACGCGTACTCCGGCCGGTAGCTTGGGCCGCCCTCGTACACCGCGGTCATCATATCGCCCACCACAAAGCGCACCCTCTGGCGGATCTGCGGAACCATGTTGAGGTCTGCGATATACGGATTGCACGCCGAGCCGTGCATGGTGCTGGGATTGTCGATGACGCCATACATGTTCTTCATCGCCATGGTGACGCCGATAATATTGTGGTTCTTCAGCACCGGCATATTGATCACTACATCGCACTGGGTGAGGACCTTCGCCAGCCGGGTCGTCACCGATCCGTAGCGAACCGCCGCGTCTTCATATCCCGCCGTGTCCGAGCCGATGAAGCGCACCGCGCCCGGCGCGTTGGACAGCTTGAATCCGGCCGCTTCCAGTTCGCGGCTGCCGCGGTCCCACACAATGATGTCGCCCGCCTTGATGCCGGCCTGCTGCAGCCGTTCGCAGATGGTCGCCACCAATGCCACGCTGGGCGACAGCATGCGGCCCAGCGAGTTCAACTTCAGGCCGACCACCTGTCCCGGCCGCACGATCTGCTTCCACGGCTGGACAGGATTCTGCGCATTGAAGCAGGTCTGCATCGCGTGGTCCAGCAGCGCAGCCACGCGCTTCTCGTCGGGCGCGGGGCCCGGCGTGCGCAGCTTCGCGTCGCGCACAATCACCACCCTCGACTTCTTCGCCGCGCTCGTCTCGCCCCATGCCAGGTCCGCCCCCGCTCCCAGAACAGCGGCCCCCGCCACCATCTCCTTCACAAACTCTCGCCGGCTTTGCATCCTGCTCCTCCGTGCTTCTGGCCCTTCGGTGCGTCTTGCTCTTCGCTGCAACTTGTCCTACAGCTTGCCCTCAATCCCGTGCGCCAGCGCCATCAGCGCGTCGCTCTCGCCCGGCACTGCATCGAAGGCCGTGATCCGCACCAGGCTCGGCCCTTTGCGGAAGACCACGCTCTGCCCGTACAGCCGCCCCGCATCGCCCAACGGCACGCTCTTGCTGTCGGCTGTCGGAGGATCGGCGTCGAAGATCGTCTTTGCCCCGTCCGCCGACTTCATGGTGTACACGTCCACCGTCGCCTCCAGGCTTCCCTGGAACTTGTAGTCCGAGGTCGATACGCCGACCACGCCGGCGCCGATGTACTGCTCCGCTCCGCCGTCGATGTACTGCCACAGGTTTGCCGCATCGTAGCTCTGCGTCTTGCCGCTCTTCTCCCACCCCGCGACCGCTCCGGACGCAGGGAAGGGATCGACAATCTTCTTCCTGCATCCCACGCCTGCCAGCACCACAACCGTCAGCAATGTGGCGATTGAAGCAACTTTGAACCTCATCATTTTCCTCATCACGACTGTGCCTTTCCCTTTCTTCTGGTCAACAAAATCTGGCTGTCCGGCGACCGGCTCTCTCCGATGCTGGTCACATACACGGCCGGATGTTCCTGCAGCGGACAAGCGTACTCGCACGCTCCGCATCCCACGCATCGGCTGGGATCGACGTGCGGCTGCTTCAGCAGCTTCTTGTTGCCGTTCGCGTCCAGTTCCTCCACCTCCTGCAGATAGATCGCCTTGGGCGACACGGGACACCACTCCTGGCAGACGATGCAGTCGGTCGCCATGGCCCACGGCAGGCATCGCCCGCGGTCGTAGAACGCCGTACCCAGCCGCACCGGCGGAGCATTGCCCTGGCCCACGCCCACCACCCAGCCCTTCTCCTGCGGCGTCAGCTTCCAGATCGCCCCCGTGGGACAGACCTCCGAGCAGAGTACGCAGCTCGGCTCGCAGTATCCGATCCGCGATGTCAGCACCGGCGTCCACAGGCCCTCCAACCCTCCCTCGGTCAGCGCCGGCTGCAGCGCATTGTTGGGACACACCTTCATGCACTCACCGCAGCGGATGCAGCGCGAGAGGAAGTCCGTCTCATCCAGCGCCCCCGGCGGACGGATCAGCCGCTCGTCGCGGCCCTTGCCCATCGCCGTATTGGCCCGCAGCAGCGGCACCGCCGCAATCCCTACGGCCAGCCCAGTCAATACCTTGCGCCGCGGCAGGTTCGGCCCGGCAACCTCCGTCTCCTTGCGGAAGAAGCGGAACTCCAAACTCTGGTGCGGACAGGCGTCCAGGCAGTTCATGCACATCAGGCACTCCGCCTTGTGCCACGGGACCACGCCCACCGGATCGTCGCCGCCCTGGCAGTGCAGCAGGCAGCGGTTGCACTTGTCGCAGCTTGCCGGGTCCTTATGCAGCCCGAAGACCGACCACTGCGACGCCGCGCCCAGCAGCGCTCCCAGCGGGCACAGCGCGCGGCACCAGAAGCGCGTCACGCGCAGGTTCGCCGCCAGCAGAATTAAAAAAATCAGCCCGAGATAGACCCCCTGGCGAAAGTGCGGCTGCTTGAAGTTCAAGATAGTTGCCGCCAGCGCCGCATGGAGCACCATCCCCGCCAACTGCACAAATCCAACGCCGCTGTGCCCCATCGCGTTCAGCCCGGCATTGGCCGCGTAATTCGCGCCGGGCAGCACCGACAGTCCCATCGACCGCACCAGCAGGCTGAACGGGTCGAACCACCCCACCAACCCCGTGCCGCACAGTGCCGCCACCAGCACCGCGATCAGAATGACGTACTTCGTCCTCTGCCACCCCTTGTAGCGGTTCGCCTCGATCCCCTGCTTGCCGCGCTTGCTCTCCGACTTGAAGTTGCCGAAGAAGTGGTGGAGGGTCCCCATCGGGCAGATCCATCCGCAGAAGAACCGCCCCAGAAAAATCACCGGAAGCAGAATGATCAAGCTCCACAGCAGCCCGCGATAGAGCGCATGGGTCGCCAGCGCATTGCTGAGCGCCGCCAGCGGATCAAGCTCGAAGAACAGCCGCACCGGCCAGTGCAACCGCACGTCGCCGCCCGCGCCCACCGTCCCGCGAAACTCCGTGCGCAGCAGAAGGAACAGGAACAACAGCAGGAAGAAGACCTGCGACGCGCGACGCAGCATCACCACCCGAGGCACTCGGCCCCGCCGTTCCGCAACTGATCGTCCCATCCGGAATCTGGCGAACATAGCTCGAACCGACAGCCCCCTCTCGCGCGAACGCACCTGGCCCATTCGAAACATGCCGCGCGGCTGCACGCAATCGCCGCATCCATTACCAAAGACGCAGCCGCCGCGACAATAGCCGCAACCGATGCAATGCCAACAGCCGCATCAGCCGTCGCAGCCGTGCAATTCCGTCCGCCGCGCCAGCCGCAAATGGAACCAGAATCGATTGTTCGCCTCGCACGCCACCCCGATCAGTGATGCCCATCACTGCCAACTGCGAAACTCAAGAGGAGACCCGCATAGATAGTGCGTAAGGAATTGATTTCATGGTGCGCCCGGAGAGATTCGAACTCCCGACCCTTTGGTTCGAAGGGAATTTCCACCCCCGACGCCGAACATTGACCCCCAACCAAGTACAACCAAACATTGAAAACTCTTGCAGCGCCTTCGGCTCACTTTGGGTGCCGTTGGCAGCAGTTCACGGACAGAAAGCGGACAGCCATCCCCGTGCCGGAAGGTCATTTTCAACGTCTAGCGTCTTGGGTGTGCAACCTAACGTGCCGCCACAACCCCAAGCGGCACTGTGCATTGCGTGCATCTGTCCGCCGACTGTCCGCCACTCACACTGCGGGCAATGACTCCGTAACACATAGGGTCTGCCCCTGCGCCATAGCCCGCTTGCCGGTGTTCCCAGAGGTTGTCAAGGCACTGGAGTCCACTACTGTACGGGCGGTACTTCCCTGTGCCGCTCTCATCTTGCTAAATCAGGTGATGTACATAGAGTGCGCAGGTTTCAGCCCGGTCATTTGGGGGCATGAGCGCCCCAAGCACACAATCCCACGGCTTGAATGGCGCTCTGGACAGGGCGCAAGTTTCATGTAGGCGCTGCGCGGGCCACAGAGGGATTCGCTGCATCCGGCTGCGCCTTGAGCCTCACGGCCATGCCTCGAACGCCTCTAGCGTCACAGGACCGCGACGGCGGTCATCTGTAGGGCTAGCGGAGGTGCTGTGCCGGTGGGCGTCCGGTCGGCTGCGGTGGAGGGTTGATTGTCCGGGGCTGGGGTGTCGCAAACGGCAGCGACGAATTTGCGTCTCTCGGTTTGCAAACGATTTTGCAAGGAAGGTGGGCGCGCAAGCACGGCGCAAGTACCACTGCGACTCAGATAAATCTCATCGAATGCGAGCTTTACAGCCAACTTTCAAATGCGAGCACGCTGGAAAAATGTGAGGGCTGCGTAAGTATGTAACAAAATTTGTGACATATAGAAAATGCTGGTGCAGGATTGCGAAACTCACGC
>Ga0326727_10007918_pt1 | contig 27516 bp, 22 predicted proteins | sample MB2enrmetagenome_FD_207643 | JGI IMG/M metagenome (GOLD analysis project Ga0326727, IMG submission 207643) | Lab enriched peat soil microbial communities from McLean, Ithaca, NY, United States - MB29MY | ecosystem: Environmental > Terrestrial > Soil > Wetlands > Peat | place: USA: New York...
ATGCTGGCCAGAACGAGCTGTCCTGCGGCATTCCTGACGGCTCCGAATCGAAGCTCGTGCTGAAGAGCGTAGATGAACTCGACATACCCGATCGAATTGGGTGTCTGCTGCACGGCGGCGGCAACACCCTCGTTCCGTTCCGCTCCGATGCCCACCGGCCACTGTACGGTGGTCCCCGCGCCGACCGACGTCTTCCATTGCGGGCTCACTTTGCTCAGATAATCGCTCCAGACAAAACTTGTGCCGCTGCCGTCGGAGCGATGAACGACCACGATGTCGGCGTCGGGCAGAGACGCTCCCCGGTTCGACTTCCTGATCTCCGGGTCATTCCACTTGCGAATCTTTCCCAGATAGATCCCGGACAGGGTCTCCGGCGTAAAATTCAGGGCCTGCTCCAGGCCGCTCAGGTTGTAGATGACCACGACCGCGCCGAGAATGGTGGGCAGATGCCTGAAGTGCTGGCCGGCCTTGGACATGGCCTCGTCCGACAAGGGCATCTCAGAGGCGCCGAAATCGACTTTGTGGCCCTCCAGGCGTTTGATTCCCTCTTCAGAGCCGACTGCTTCGTAGCCGATGCGCAGATTCCGGTCCTGTTCCTGGTAGCTCTCGAACCAGCGCTGATAGAGAGGCGCGGGAAATGTCGCGCCCGCTCCCTTCAGCGTTACTTTGTGCAGTTCCGGCTGGCCCGCGACAACCGGCCCCTGCTGGTCCCCACCCTTCAGGGCACCGAGCAGCTTATTGACATACTGGCCGGCGAGGTCATCGGCGATGCCATTCCAGAAGAAATCGCTGGGGCTCACCAGATAGGACCAAAGCGTGTCGTCATTGCGGCCAACGACCTCGGCGGAGAGAAATCCCCCGAATGTCGGCTGGCTCGGGCTATGGGTTCGCGCATTTGGGGAGATGTGCCCGGTCACCCAGATGCGCGCCTCGCCCCTGACCACCGCGTCGGCTTCCTTTGCGGTTGAAACCACCTGAAGATCGCGGCTTTTCCGTAGCCGGCGGACGATCTGCTCGCGAATCTCAGCCGCGCCATGATCGGTTCCGAGCGAATCCACGTAGACCTTCTTCACTTGCGCGAGCCGGTCCGCGGCCTCGGCAGCTTTAGCCGTGGAGCCGGCAGATGCCAGCGCGAGCAATATGGATAGCCAGGGCGCGAGCAGGCGGCCCCAACTCAAAATAGAGCGCTTCCCGGTGTGCGCGGATATCATTTTGTGTCCCCCATCGATCCATCTTCAACTACATTCCTCGCAGCAGTTTTCAGTTCACGCGAAATGGCGGCCCAATCGAGAGCAGGCGAACGGAGCAGGCTGGCGGATTGGCTGCATGGGCTGAACATGGAGAACCTTCTCAACTTCTCGAGACCGATGGCGGGGCAGGAGGGCATACAATGGAAGCGCAACTATACCCCCACTCGGTTAATACCATACCGGGGGTGGGTATTGTCAACCGGAGGATGCCCATGTCCCACCATGAACGGGAAAAAATCAAGATGGTGCAGCGTTTGCGCAAGCTGCGCGGCCAGTTGGATGCCGTGGAACGCTCCCTGGTGGCCGACGAGGACTGCGGCGGGCAACTGATGCTGCTTGCCGCGGTGCGTGGCGGCGTCAACGCCCTGATGGGCGAGGTGCTGGAGACGCATATCCGCTTCCATCTCACCGACGGCGCCACGGAGCAGATTGCCCCGGAGCTGGCCGAGGACCTGATCGACCTGGTGCGCGCCTATCTCAAATAGGTCCATCGCCGGTTCCGTCCCTGTCGCAGCCCTTCGTAATTTTAGTTGGAGGGGGAGGGGCAATTGTTAAGGTTTGGTTGATTTGCGGCGGAGTGCACCGCTGATTCGGCCGGGTACATGCGCGGATGCCGATATCTCCACAACGAACATTCAGTATTGCGGATCCCTGCTCGAATTCGTCGCATTCGGCCTGTAGACGCCGCAAAGGAATATAATTCCGCTCACGGATGGTCCCCACCGCTGGCACAAAACTTGGTCCTTACGAAATCCAGTCGCCGCTCGGCGCAGGCGGGATGGGCGAGGTGTATCGTGCGCGCGACACGCGGCTCAATCGCGAGGTGGCGATCAAGATCCTGCCCGCCGCTTTCGCCGCGGACAGCGACCGGCTGCGCCGCTTCAAGCATGAGGCATGTTCGGCTTCCGCCCTCAACCATCCCAATATCGTGACCATCTTCGAGCTTGGCCAGGACGGCCCAAACCATTACATCGCGATGGAGTTGGTTGAGGGCAAGACGCTCCGCCATCTGCTCGCTTGTGGCGGGTTGCCCATGAGAAAGGCCCTTGAGATCGCGGCGCAGGTCGCGGATGGGCTGACCAAGGCCCATGAGGCCGGCATTGTGCACCGGGATCTGAAGCCCGAGAACCTGATGATCTCGGAAGACGAATTCGTGAAGATCCTGGATTTCGGACTGGCAAAGCTGGTGCCGGCTAACGGGGAGCCTTCCGATGCGGATTCTACGTCGCTGACGATGCCGGGGCTCGTGATGGGAACAACGGGTTATATGTCGCCGGAACAGGCCGGCGGGCGACCCCTGGACTTCCGGTCGGACCAGTTCTCCTTCGGACTTGTGCTCTACGAGATGATGACCGGAAAGCAAGCATTCCACAGGAAGACGGCAGTGGATACGCTCGCGGCCATTCAACGCGAACCGGTCCCGCCGGTTGGAGCACAAAACCCCGATGCGCCGGCTCCGTTGTGCTGGGCTATCGAGAGATGCCTGGCAAAGGAGCCCGAAAAGCGCTATGCATCAACGCGCGATCTGGCTTTGGAGCTGGCCGCCATCCGCGATCGCCTGGCGGAAAAGCCGGCCAAGCAATCGCAGGCAATTTCTTCCAATCTTCCCGTGCAGCGGACCGGCTTCGTGGGGCGGAAGAAGGAAGTTGCTGCAGCGCGGGAACTGCTGCTCCGTGGCGATGCCCGCCTGGTGACGATCACCGGGCCGGGCGGGATCGGCAAGACGCGCCTCGCGCTCCAGGTGGCGAGCGGCCTGGCCGAGCGATTTCCAGGCGGGATTTATTTTGTCCCGCTCTCGTCCATCAGCGATCCGGGTCTGATCGCTTCGGCAATCGGCCAGTCGCTCGGGCTTCGCGAGGGAGGCGGTCACTCCCCGCTGCAAATCCTCAAAGAGACTCTACAAGAATCGTTGCTCGCCCCCGTGCTGCTGCTTCTGGATAACTTCGAACACCTGATGCAGGCCGCGCCGGTGGTCGCTGAGCTGCTGGCCTTTGGTCCCAACGTTCAGATCATGGTCACCAGCCGCGCGGCGCTGCACGTTTATGGCGAACATGAGTTTCCTGTGTTGCCGCTGGACCTGCCGGATAAGGAGGCCGTGCTGCCGATTGATGCGTTGCTGGAATACCCAGCGGTGGCGCTCTTTGTGCAGCGGGCCGCCGCCGTTCGGCCGGACTTTCAGTTGAATCGTGGAAACGCCGCCGCGGTGACTGAGATTTGCGCGCAATTGGACGGCTTGCCCCTGGCTATCGAACTCGCTGCCGCCCGGGTCAAGGTGCTATCGCCTCCCGCGATGCTGACGCGCCTTACCAGTCGGTTGCAGCTTTTGACGGGAGGCTCGCGCGACCTGCCGCAGCGGCAGCAGACGCTGCGCGCGGCCATGGATTGGAGCTACGATCTGCTCAGCCCATCCGAGCAAAAGCTCTTCCGCAGGATGTCGGTGTTCGTGGGGGGGTGCAACCTGGAAGGCGTGGAAGCGGTGTGCGACACTCAGGCCGATCTCGATCTCGACCTGCTCGATGGCATGGCCTCTCTGGTGGATAAGAGCCTGGTGCGGCAAATCGATCAGGCCAGCGGTGATTCGCGATTCAGGATGTTGCAGACCATTCGCGAATATGCGCTGGAAAAACTGGCCGCCCACGACGAAGAAGCATTCACACGCCGCGCCCATGCCGCCTACTGCCTGGTGCTGGCGGAGGAGGAAGTTTCGCAGCACATTGCCTCTGAAGCCGCCGAATGGCAGGAACGCATGGTGCTCGAGCATGACAATTTCCGCGCGGCGCTTGAATGGTTGACGCAAACCCAGGATGCGGAGTGGGGATTGCGGCTCGGCGCAGCTCTGTTCCTCTTTTGGGAGTTGCGTGAGATGCACACCGAAGGCAGGGACAGGCTGGGCCGGTTGCTCAAGATACCGGCAGCTGCAGCTCCCACCAAGGCGCGCATGCGCGCGGTGTTTGCGGCCGGGGTGCTCGCCAGCGCTCAAAGGGATTTCGCCGCTTCCACACCGCTCCTCAACGAGAGCCAGGACATCGCGATTTCGCTGGGTGACAAGGCGGCCATCGCCATCGCGATGAATGCTCTGGCGGCCAGCTATCGCAGCCAGGGCGATCTTCAAGTCGCCCTCGTGCTGTTCGAATCGGTCGTTGAATTGTGGAGAGAACTGGGCGACCAGAAGGCCGTCGCACGGGCTCTCAGCAACCTGGCGAATGTCTTCAATTTGCAGGGAAACCTGGACCGGGCGCGGGCAATTTACTCGGAAAGTCTGGAAATCTTCCGAGGAATGGGAGACCGGGCGGGCGTTGCCTGGACGCTAGACTATCAGGGCGATGTCGCACGCGATCAGGGCGATTCCGCGGCGGCGCAGGCATTGTACGAACAGGGCCTTGCAATCTTCCGTGAGATCGACTCTCGCTGGGGCATTGCCGGGACGTTGACAGATCTGGGAAACCTGGCGAGAGAACAGCGGAACTTTCCCAAGGCTCAATCCCACTACCTGGAGAGCCTCAAGCTCTTCCAGGGGCTGAATCATAAACGCGGAATTGCCCGCATCCTTGAAGGTTTCGCCTGCACAGCAGCGGCTCAATGCTTTGCGGAACGGGCGCTGCGGCTGGCAGGGGCGGCGGCCGCGTTTCGGCAGGGGATTGGCGCTCCGCTCACGCCGGTAGAACAAACCAAACTGGAAGCGAATCTGAGCGTTGCCCGGCAGGCGTTGTCTAACGCGGCGGGCGTATCCGCATGGCTGGAAGGCTGGAATCTACCCCTTGAAAGTGCGGTGGAAGAGGTCCTCGCGCCCGATTCTACGCCCCCATGTACGGACAAGCCGGGAGCGCAGACGGCCTGAAGCGCAAGGGCGCCGCTTTCAAGGTTGCCGGAGAATCAGCTGGCGCTCACGGCAGCGAAATTTGGGCCGATCATGCGACGAACCGCAGAGACGCGATTGGCCGGGGCGCCCAGCCGCCTGGCGTGTTCCTTGATGGTTGCCTCGTCCGGCGCCAGGTAGACGCAATAGACCTTATCGCCCGTGACATAGCTATGCAACCATTGGATTTCCGGACCCATCGCCTTGAGAACGTTGACCGAATTGCGGGTCAACTCATGCAACTCCGCGTCGGTTAAATTCCCGGCTCCCGGGACTTCGCGCTCGATGACGTATTGGGGCATAGACCTCCATCTAATCTGGTTCAGATGCTAGCATGCGGAATGGGCGGCTACAAAGCGGTTTCGCCGATGCTGCCCGGAATCGCGAGAGATCGCCGGGAGAAGACTACGTGGCTACGGATCTTAGATCGCTGCAAAAACCGCTGAAAGAACAGTACCGCAACGATCCGGGCGCTTCGCGTTTCACCCTCCGGGCCAGCGGCAGCCAGACGGATGTGCCGATGTCCTGCTCGGTCGATCTCGGACGCGCCATCTACCAGGCCGAGGCTCACAAGGGAGTTGGAGGCGCCGGCGCGGGGGCGTGTTCGGGCGATCTCCTGCTGGGTGCTTTGGCGGCTTGCGCGCAGATTACCTGCCAGATGGTGGCTGCGGCCATGGGCGTTCCCACCGAGCGCATTGCAGTCCAAGTCGAGGGCGACCTCGATTTGCGCGGCACGCTGGGCATCTCGAAAGACGTGCCGGTGGGGTTCGAGACCATTCGAGTTCACTTTGACGTGGTGGCGCCGGAGGCGACGCCCGAACAACTGCGCAGCCTGCGGGACAAGACCGAGCAGTATTGTGTGGTGATGCAGACCTTGACCAAGCCCCCCATTATTGAGACCAACTGGGTTGGTCAGGGCTGAGAGACAGCACGCCTGCCGATGCGCGCGGACGGTCCGATCTTGTTCACGGCTTCTTCTCCCATGAGGCAATCAACTCCTGTGCCTCCTTGAGCCCCAACCCGGTTGCCTGGCGCGCCAGCCGGATCGCGTCGATCTTGTTGCCAAGCATCAGTTCCTGCTTCGCCTTCTCCAGGCCGGACGCGAACCGCGGGTCGCTGGCCACACTTTGGACAAGCTTGCTCAGTGCGCTTGCGCTCTGCCCGGCGATTGGGGCGCGGTCATTGAAGGCCCTGGCCGCTTCCGCATACCGGTTGCCGTATGACACAGTGATGTAGGTCTCGTCGCCTCGAGGATCGTGCGTGGACTCCGCGCTGCCCCACGGCAGCTGGAACTTGACGGGGCGATTGAAGACGCTCGTGTCCTCGGATAGCGGGTCGGGATGAAACGGCCCGGCAGTTGGGGGATCGGCGAACAAGTAGGCGAGCAGACGATCGTGAAAGTCCTTGGTTGCGGCTTCGGTCTGATCCGAATACGTGTCCCAGGATTTGGGGCCAGGCGGATAAAGGTCGGCGGTTAGGTTCACGAAGATGAGCGTCTGGCCGGAGAAGGCCAGAGTCACGGATACATCTTTGCCATCGATCTCGCCGCCTGGAAATCGATATTGCGTCCACGGCATGCCGCCGGAATCCAGCCTTCTGGCTGCGTCATACACGGCACTAGCCTCAAAGGCGTCCCTGGTCAGGTTCGCGTTCACGACAAATCCGTTGGGAAGGCGGATGGCTCCGTCGTGTCTGTCGATGTCGAATTTCAACAAAGGATCCCGTTTCATCTCTGGTTTGACCTCAATGGAGTTGAGCCGTGCCAGGGCCGATTTCATTTGCCGGGTCCTCCTCCGCCTGCCCCGGTAGAAGACAAAGTACATGTATGGCAAGCTGATAGCGGCAACACCCAGCGCGATGGGAAGCGAGTAGGACGACGGTTCGAATTCAAACGTGTAGAGATTGAGGAATGGCGCGGTGCACGAAAACGCGACCAACATCCAGGCTAGCGCCAGCATTATGTGCATAGCCTTGTTGTGGAGCACTAGCTTGAAGTCGCTCTCCTTCAAGGTGGGCTCCAACTCCTTGAGAAGGGCTGGAAGCGCCTCGGCGGGAACGCGTTTGGTACGCCACAACTCAGACAGGCTTTCCGGCAGCATACGTTCCGCGCTGTCGAGGCTGGAACGGATGCCGCGCAGATAGTCGACTGCCGGCTTTACGTTCGGCCCCGGGGTCATCCCGCGGGGTCCCAGCACATAATCGTCGAGAGTAAAGGTCGCGCGGCGGTTCTGGTTCCAAGGATCTTCCGCCGTGAAGCTGACTTCAGTCTTCACGCGAAAGCGGTAAAAGGTCATTGAGAAAAACACGCGTCCCGCCTTTCCGGCCAACCCAGCGGCCTTTCGAGCCCAGAACCGATCGTCCCGCAACCGGCAATGATTCCCTTGAGAATCGTCTCATGCGGATTTGCGGCGGAATCACGAAAAACTTCCGCTTACGTGAGCGAGCCGGCGAAGTGGAGGTAAGGCTTGCTCTCAGATGATTCACCGAAACTTGAGGTTCCTATGCTGGCCTGCCGGAGCTCGTTTTACGCGGGCTCACGCGCTGGCGGGGGAGCGCATTGCCTGGAGGGCCGCAGTCAGGTCGGCGGCCAGGGCCTTCTGGGTTGTGTCTGTGAGCTTTTGTCCGTTGCGAGTGAGATAGAAGACGTCGATGGCGGTCTCGCCTTCGGTGTCGATGAGGGCCACTTCGATGTTGCACTGGTGGGTGTTCAGGGCCAGCGCGATCTGACGCAGCAGGCCGGGCACGTCCTGCGCCACCACCTGCAGCAGCGTGGAGTGGGACGAAGACTCCGAATCGAACTCCAGGCGCGTGGCCACCTCGACCTTGGCATTCAAGGGATGATTCATGTGGCGGCGGGCTTCGAGCAATTGCTGCACCTTTATCTTCTGCGCCACGACGTCGTGGAGATTGGCCAGGAAGCGGTCCTTCTCGCTGGGATTCAGTTCCAGGGTGCGGAAAACGTCGGTGAACTGGAAGCTGTCGACGACCACGCCGGCATCGTTTGAGAAGGCGCCGGCCTTGACGATGTTCATGCCCCAGGCGGCGAGGGCGCCGGCCACGTCGGCAAACAGGCGGCTGCGGTCGCGCGCGATCACGGTGAGGTCGAAGAGCTGGCGCGTGGGGCGCAAGTCGAGCTGGACGGGGTCCTTGTCAAGCTGGGAGGCAAGTTGGAAGTGATTGCGGATGTGCTCGGGGAGGCGGGTTTGGAGGTAGCGCTGCGGCAGGCCCTCAAGAAACTGCTTCAGAGCCTCGGACTGGTTGGCTGGGACCATGGAGCGGATGCGGTTGAGCAGCGTGGGGTCGATGGCGGCGTGATAACGGACCTCGTCCACGCTGCGGTCCATGAAGTTAGCCGTGGCCATATAAAACTGCCAGAGGTTTTCGGCCTTCCATGGCGTCAGCGCGTCGGGATTCACCGCTTTGATGTCCGCAAAGGTCATCAGGGTGAGCATCTTGAGCAGCATGGGGCTGCCGATTTTTTCTGAGAAGGCGCGCACATTTTCCTGGTCGAAGATGTCTCGGCGCAGGGCGTTCGACATCTCGAGATGGAGCCGGATCAGCTTGAGAATGGCCTCGCGCTCTTCGGCGTCGAAGTCGAGGCGGGCCAGAAAGCTGTCGGCCAGTTCGACGCTCTGTGCGGTGTGTTCGCCGGTACGGCGGGCTTTGCCGGTGTCGTGCAGCAGCAGCGCGAGGAGAAACAGGTCGAGGCGATCAATTTCGGGGAGCAACTGCGCCAGGCGCTGTTCGTAATCGTGGGCCGGCTGGCGCAGGCCGTGCACGTTGTCGATGGTCAGGAAGGTGTGCTCGTCGACTGTATAGCGGTGATAGCTGTCGCGGATGACCAGGGCGTCGATGCCGTGAAACTCGGGGATCAGCATTTCCAGGACGCCGAGGGCATGCATGGTGCGCAGGGCGTGGGCTGCATGGGGCCCGAGCAGCACTTCGCGCAGGGCGTTCCAGAGGTAGGGCCCTTCAGGGACGTGGATGGCGAGCGCGGGCAGCGCGTCGGTGATGCGGTCTTCGGCTGCCTGCGAGAGCGCGTAGCCGTGCGTGGCCATCAGCGAGAAGATGCGCAGGATGGCGCTGGTGTCTTTGAACTGCGCGCCGGGAGCCACGTCGATGCGGCCCTGATCGAGCAGGAAATCGGTGCCGGCGATGGGGGTGCGTCGGCGGCGGAACTGGCGATAGAAGCTGACAGGGGCGGGCAGGTGCTCCATCAGCAGAGCGGCGCGGCGATAGATGATGCGGGCGTGGCGATAGTAGGTGCGCATCCAGTAGGCGGGATCGGCGGTGCCGCGGGTCTCAAGTCCGATGGAGCGGGCGGCGGCCTCATCCTGCGACTGCCAGTCGAGCGTGTTGTCGTCGCGGCCGTGGCGGAAGTGGAGAAAGCAGCGGGCGGCGGCGAGAAAATCGAAGGCCGCCTCGGCGTCGCCGCGCGCGCTCTGGAAGACGCCGCCGCGCTGGCGGGGCCATTCCTTGGTCTCCTTGAGGTGGAAGAGCAGGGCGAACCAGACGGCGAGGTGGTAGTCGCGCAGACCGCCGGGACACTCCTTGAGGTTAGGTTCGAGATGGAAGATGGTGTTCCCGTATTTGGCGTGGCGGGCGCGAGCCACCTCGCCCAGCTTTTGCGTGATGGTGTTCCACTCGCTCAACACCAGGCCGGGAAGGGTTGTCTGGTGGATCTGCTGGTAGAGGGGGAACTGCCCGGCGAGGAAGCGGCGGTCGAGAGTGGCCAGCGTGAATTCGAGATTGTCGGGATCGAAGCGGCCGGCCTCCTTCAGGGTGCGGGAGCTGGGGCTGGCGCGCAGGCCGATGTCCCACATGCCCTGGATGATGGCGCGCACTCCTTCTTTGGCCTGGAGCTCGACTTTGTCGTCGGCAAAGGCGAAGAGCACGTCGATGTCGGAGTAAGGGAAGAGGTCCTTGCGTCCGTAGCCGCCCAGCGCCAGCAGGGCCATGTTAAGCGGAGGCTGGCCCGCCGCAGCGGGCAGGCCCGCAGCTTGACCGGGCGCGGCGGGCTGGCCGGCAAAGACGCGCCGCCACATTTCGATCAGAATCCGGTCCACCACCGCGGAGCGCCGGCGGATGGCGGCCGTGCCGTCGCCGGTCCTCTCACACGTCTGGCGGACAAGCGCCATCTCCCGAAGATACTGCTCCCGTAGATCGTCAACAGTGAGAACGATTGGCTCCATGGGTTTTGTCGTGTGGCTCGACGAAGCAGAAGGATGTCTAAACAGAATAAGCGAAGTTGAGCCGGAAGGCGATGTTTTTGAATCAGCGGAAGGAACTGCTCATCCCGATCGGTCGAAGAAAGCCTAAGTCTTGAGGGTTACGCAACTTCGAGCGGCCCGCGCATTACGGGGGATAGACAACGCTAATGGTGGTCGGAGTACCCGCCCCACGCCCCGCAATGGCGGCAACGAAACAAATACGCAGTTGGGCCGTGGTTCAGATCCATTTGATTAAAGTATGAGCCCCACTGTTCTTCGTCATAGCCAGACTCGAACCGGACGGCATCATACGCAGCGCGGTCGAGGGTTTCTATTTCCTGCTTTCCCACACAACCCAAAAAGATGGCCGCGTCTTCGCAGTGCGTAAACCACATTTCTTGCTGCCACCCGCGGAATGAAGGGGTGCGAAAGCAAACCTCTTCGACAACCGCTTGGGGCGGAGAAATCCAGGCTCCATAACCGCCAATACCTTGAGGGTCTACAAACTCGACACCAAACTTGAGATGAGCCGAGCCGTCGGCAATGCACCATGGGCAAAAATGCCGTCTAGTTCCGCTTCACCATAAGCGGGTACCATGTAAATCCATCCCCTGGATTTCTCGCACGCTAGACACTGCAAATCTGATGGAATAATTGACCCGGATCCAACAGGGTCAGGGTGGTATGTGAATCTCGGGAGATCCTCGGCGCGAGGCTCAGCTGAGCTAGGGACGCAGGATTCACCGTTCAAAGTCGTTCCACTCTGACCGCGTGGTCTTTTCAATCGCAAACTCCGCCAGCGGAGTGGATTTGACCGGAGTGGCCACTCGATACCCGAGCTGGCGCAGCGGCGAATCCTGCCGTCGTAAATACTCCTCATAGAGCTGGCCGAGCGCTTCCTCTTTCGACGCAAAGACAAGCTTCTCCGGCTGCCGCACTTCAAGAAACTCGCGTACTGCCTGGAATACCCCACTAAAGATGCGGATTGACGCGTGGATGTTTTCCGAGGCGCTGGCATTCGAGGTCACATCGAAGCCAACCCGCCACTCGTTCTTTCCGGTCGCGGTAAAGGTCGTATCGACCCAGGCGCCGGAAGCGTCGAACCGCGCGATCGCCTGCCCCGTTCCCTCGGTAATCCAGATGAGTTCCGTATTCGAGTCAAAGGCAGCGATGAGTGCCTCAGCGAGGATTCCCATTCCGGCCTCCCTGAGGACAGTCTACGCCGCCTTTGAAAGGAACTGCGGCCCGATCGCGGTCACTGCATCGGGGAATACCGATGCACCGGCGACCGGGGAAAAATCTGCGCGCGCCGGCCTTCATACCGTTCACTCACAAGCAGCCATTGACCGCTCATGCGGAATACGTACGCGACGGGCACGCGCTGTGCTCCACTGCGCATGTCGACCGTGTGAACGATCGCCTTTCTTCCTTCGGAGGCCACCCTCAACACCGGGCATACGGTGGTATTTTCCGGAAAGTGAGTGCTCTGCATTCGGTTCCAGGTAATCGTCTGCGGTGTCACCACAAGGTATCTCTGTATTCCGGTTTTTAGCAACTCCTGGTATTTCTGCGCCAGATCCGGATCTGACGCCAGGCAAAGTGCCCGCTCCTGCAAGGATGGGCAGCTCCAGAGCTTCTTCAGCCCGTCCTCGCCAAGCCTCCGTTTCACCACTTTATTGCGCGAAACCGAGAGTGGATCGATCGCCCAGCTTCCCAGGAAGGGAGTCAAGGGCGACTGCGGGAAACTGATTACCTTGGACATACGCAAGGCCGCCTAGAGCGCCGTTTCCCCGCGTTCATCATTGCGGATGCGGATGGCTTCGTCGATGCGGCTGACGAAGATCTTTCCGTCGCCGATGCGGCCGGTGCGGGCCGCGCCGATGATGGCCTGCACGGCTTTCTCTTTCAAATCGTCGATGACCACCAGTTCGATCTTGACCTTGGGGAGAAGGTCGACCGTATATTCGCGTCCGCGGTAGAACTCGGTATGGCCCTTCTGGCGGCCGTGCCCGCGCGCCTCCAGAATCGTCATTCCCTCGATGCCTGCCTCGAGCAGCGCATCCTTGACTGCATCCAGCTTGGAGGGCTGGAGAATCGCTTCGATCTTGAGCATATGCATTTGCCTCGCTTGACAGCGTATCAGGCGCAGGCTGTCCTGTGGGTCAATGCCGGGCAATCTTCCATCAGGAATTCAAGTCGTAACCCTCCTCCCCGTGCTGGGAGAGGTCGAGGCCGGCGGCTTCGTCTTCGGCAGATACGCGGAGACCCATGACCTTGTCGACCAGGAAGAGCAAGGCCAGCGTACCCACGATCGAGAGGCCCCAGGCGATGGCCGCGCCTGCCGTCTGATTGAGCAACTGGCCCCAGTGTCCGTCGACCACTCCTGTGGGGATCGTCTTGCCGGCAGCGTCCCTACCATAGGCAGCATTGATGGCGCCGGTAGCGAAGATGCCGGTGAGCAGCGCTCCCAGGGTGCCGCCGGCTCCATGGACGCCAAAGGCGTCGAGCGAGTCGTCGTAGCCGAGGCGGCTCTTTACTTCAAAGACCATGAAGGAACAGACCGCCCCGGCGATGAGGCCGATGACCAGGGCCGAGAGCGGCTGGACGAAGCCGGAGGCGGGTGTGATTGCAACCAGGCCGGCAACCGCTCCGGAGATGGCGCCCAGGGCGGTGGGCTTGCCGTTGTGAATCCACTCGGCGATGGTCCAGCCGAACGCTGCCGCAGCGGCGGCGAAGTGGGTGTTGACGAAGGCGCTGGTGGCCAGGGTCCCCGCCGAGAGGGCGCTGCCGGCGTTGAAGCCGAACCAGCCCACCCACAGCAGGCAGGCGCCGATGAAGCTGAGCACCATGGAGTGAGGCGGCATGGGCACCTTGGGATAGCCGAGACGCTTGCCGAGGTAAATGCAGGTGACCAGGGCCGAAACGCCCGACGTGACATGGACCACCGTGCCGCCGGCGAAGTCGAAACTGGGAATGCGGCCGCCGGTGGAGTTGAGCAGGCCGCCCACGCCCCAGACCATGTGCGCCATGGGGCTGTAGACGAGCAGCGACCACAGGGAGAGAAAGACCGCCATGGCACTGAACTTCATGCGTTCGGCGAAGGCGCCGGTGATGAGCGCCGGGGTGATGATGGCGAACATGAGCTGGTAGATCATGTAAGTCTGCTCGGGGATGGTGGGTGCGTAATCTGGGTTGGGCGCCAGGCCGACGCCACGCAGGAACAGGTGCTCAAAGCCGCCAACGAAGCTGTTGCCGTGCCCGAAGGCCAGCGAATAGCCGGCGATGGCCCACAAAATGGTAACCATGCCCATCATCGCGAAGCTCTGCATCATGGTGCCCAGAATGTTCTTGCGGCGGACGAGGCCGCCGTAGAAGAGCGCCAGGCCGGGCCCGGTCATCAAAAGGACCAGGGCGGCGGAGACCAGCATCCACGCGTTGTCGCCGGCCGACTGCGCGTTTTGAACGGCTTGCTGGAGTGCGGCGATCTGGGCCTGAGTCACGGGGGCTTGCGGGGATGAGGCCGGGACAGCCTGGGCGAGGGCAAAAGCCGGCGATCCAAGGCAGACAGGCAAAAGGAAGAGATGGAACCTGCGGCTGGGCATGGTGTTTCCGCTCCAAAATTGGCGTCCAGGGCTGGGCCTGTGGACGAGGAACAAGGGCGAGGTTGCAGCCTTTGGCGGTCGCGTTCTAACAGCTCTGCGACTGCTTGCGGCCGGCCGATGACCGCGAAGCCACGGTCAGCGGGCCAAGGGGCAGAAGAAGGATGGCGCTTTCAGAGTATTTTTACGAAGATAGCCGCGGAGCGCAAGTTCTCTCTGCTTTTTTGTCGGATTGAGTCGCGCCGTCACGCAGCACGCGGGGAAATCCGAGATGCGGAGAGGCTCTGAGCCTCGATGAGCATTCCCGCTCACAACGGGAGCGAATTGAGAGGTATATTAGAGAAATGGTGGCCCCCGCGGAGCGAGATCATTATCTTTTCGGCTCGTTGGAGAGCAGCGCCAGGAATCGCAACAAGCTCAAGGAAGTGAGCTACGGCTTTGAACAGCCGGAGGGCGTGTTCCTGACCACTCTCGACTTTGCCGTGAACTGGGTGCGCAAGAGTTCGGTGTGGCCCATGACCTTCGGTCTGGCCTGCTGCGCCATCGAAATGATGTCGATGGGCGCATCCCGGTTCGACATCGCCCGGTTCGGCGCCGAGGTCTTCCGGCCATCTCCGCGGCAATCGGACCTGATGGTCATCGCCGGGCGGGTTTCGCAGAAAATGGCACCGGTGATCCGCCGTCTTTACGACCAGATGCCCGAGCCCAAATGGGTGATCTCGATGGGCGCATGCGCCACTTCGGGCGGAGTCTTCAATAACTATGCGCTGGTCCAGGGCGTCAACCAGGTCATCCCAGTCGATGTATATGTTCCAGGGTGTCCGCCGCGTCCCGAGCAACTCTTGTACGCAATTACGCTTCTACAAGAGAAGATCCAGCGTGAACCTCGCAGCCTGCTGAAAACCTTGAATGCGGGGTAAGGCAGGAGCTGAGACAAACAAGTGCCTGTTGGGTGGTTACCGAAGTAATTCAACGTCACCAGTCCGTTGGACGCAGAGGCTGGTGCACGTGGCAACTCGTTGAAAAAATTGTGCTCTGCGGCCATCGTCCTATGATACCTTTGATAGTGTCACGAGGACGATCTTCGGCCCGCGATTTTAGCGGTGTTGAGTCAGTCCCAGAATTCGAGCTTATAGCTCGAAATCAACCCAACTTCATTTGGTCGTTCAGTTTGATTGCGGAGGAAAAAACGCATGAACTCTCGTGTTTTAAGGTTCCTGATTTGGGCTTTTGTCCTGGCGTGCGCGGCGACGTTACCTTGTGCCATGCTGGCCCAGGATGCTGCAAAACCTGCTTCTAAAGCCGCTGCGAGCGATTCCCCATCGAAATGGGACATATTTCTCGGCTACAGCTACCTGGCGCCCCATGGAACGGTCACCGGTGTCGGCGGGGTTCCCAACTCGTATCAGAGCATCGACTGGGGCGGGATTGTGAGCGGTGCCCGTTACTTCAACAACTATTTCGGCGTACAGGTTGAGGGCGACGAGCATACCGAGTCAGAAGACTGGTTTGCCCCTGGCAATCCTACCCACAACACCTCGTCGACCAACGCCAACGACGATTTTGCGGGTGGATCGGCCGGATTGATCTTCCGGTTCCCGACCGCCGACATTACTCCGTTCGTGCATGCGCTGGTGGGCAGCGAGCGTGTCGGCAGCATCCACCAGGACGACAAGTGGGGCGCAGTCGTGACGGCCGGAGGCGGCCTGGACTACAGCACCCCGTGGTTCGACCATCACCTGGCCATTCGTGTATTCCAGGCGGACTATCAGTACACCCACGAGAACTTCGGTTTGCAGGGACGCGGCAACTTCAACATGGCGCGTTTGAGCGCCGGCGTTGTGTGGCATGTCGGCACCATTGCGCCGCCTCCGCCGGTTACCTTGGCGTGCTCGGCCAACCCCACCTCGGTTTTCCCCGGCGATCCGGTCACGGTGACCGCGACCGCCGGCAGTCTTGACCCGAAGTTGAACGCCGTTTACTCCTGGACAGGTACCGGCGTGACTGGCAACGGAACGACTGCATCCGTGGCTACCGCTTCACTGGCGCCGGGCAGCTATACGGTGAAGGGTGATGTGAAGGAAGGCAAAAAAGGCCATGAAGGCCTGAAGCCCTGGGAAGTGGCGGATTGCACGGCCAGCTTCACCGTCAAGGCCTATGAGCCGCCTACCATCAGTTGCTCGGCCAGCCCCAGCACCATCAAGCCGGGCGAGTCCAGCACCATCACCGCTGTGGGCATGAGCCCGCAGAACCGTCCGCTGACCTACAGCTACTCGGCGACGGCAGGCAGCATCAGCGGTACCGGCACTACAGCCATCTTCTCCTCGACCGGCGCACCCACGGGTCCGGTTGGGATCACCTGCAACGTAGCGGATGACAAGGGACAAACCGCGACGGCCAGCACCGGGGTCACCATCACGGCGCCCTATGTGCCTCCGGCTCCGCACACCCAGGCTCTTTGCTCCATCACCTTCGACAAGGACAAAAAGCGTCCGACTCGCGTGGACAACGATGCCAAGGCCTGCCTCGACGAAGTGGCTCTCGACCTGCAAAAGCAGTCGGATGCAACGGCTGTCGTAGTGGGCGAGGCAACTGCGGCGGAAATGACTCCAAAGAAGGGTCACAAGCATGCCAAGGTTGAGGACATCGCAGCTCAGCGCGCGGTCAACACCAAGGACTACCTGGTGAAGGAGAAGGGCATCGATGCCTCCCGCATTAGCGTCGCAACCGGCACCACCAACGGCCAGAGGGTGGAGGACTACATCGTGCCCTCTGGAGCGTCCTTCACGGCGGATGTTTCCGGAACTACTCCGGTCAACGAGTCCGTGGTGAAGCCGGAGGAACGCAAGCCCCTGGGCGAAAAGCATCACGCGCACAAGAAGGCGGCAGCGGCACCAGCGCAGTAACCAAGGGATGGTGGCGCCGCAAGGCGCCATCATGCCAGAATAAAAATGCCTCCAGCGATCGTTCGAGGCTGGCCGGTTAGCCGGTCAGCCTCTTTCGTTTGTGGAGGCATGTTGTGGTCTATGGAGCTTTCTCTTGCATGAACCGGTTTCACATGGGTCTTGATCTCACTCAACACAGCGCCAGACGCGCGCTCGCGCTGTTCAGCGTAATGTTTGCGCTGGCCGGACTGAGACTTGACGCGCAGTCATCGTGGAGCGCGGTGGGGCCCGACGGCGGCGATGCGCGTTCTCTTGCCGGCGTTCCGGGCCAGCCCAATCATCTCTATCTGGGATCCACTAACAGTTGGATTTATGAGTCAGAGGATGGAGGCGCCTCCTGGCATCGCCTCGCCAAGCTGGGTTCTTCAGACGACCTGGTTGTGGATAACATCATTGTGGATTCCGCCAGCCCCGGCGTTCTGTATGTGGGCGCGTGGACGATTGGGCACTCCGACGGCGGGCTGTGGATCAGCCGCGACGGAGGGCAGAACTGGAAGGCTGTCGAGGGCTTGCGCGGGCAGTCCATTCGCGCCCTGGCGCAGGCCCCGTCCGATCCGCGCATTCTGGTGGCGGGCACCCTCGAGGGAGTTTTTCGCAGCGACGATGCCGGCGCCACCTGGACGCCGATCAGCCCGCCAGGCAGTCACGAGATCCACGAAGTGGAGTCGCTGGCCGTGGATCCGGTTGACCCTAACATCGTCTACGCCGGGACGTGGCACCTGCCCTGGAAGACCCTGGATGGCGGCAAGGCGTGGCACAACATCAAGAAGGGCCTGATTGAGGACTCCGACGTGTTCTCGATCATCATCGATCCGGCCAAGCCCAAAAGGGTATTCCTGAGCGCTTGCAGCGGAATCTACAAGAGCGAAAACGGGGGCGAGCTGTTCAAGAAGATTCAGGGCATCCCGTCTTCCGCGCGCCGCACGCGAGTGCTGATGCAGGACCCTTCCAATCGCGAGGTGGTCTACGCGGGAACCACCGAGGGCCTCTACAAGACCGTGGACGGCGGCAAGAGTTTTAGTCTCATGACCGGACCGGACGTGATCGTGAACGATGTGTTTGTCAATCCCCAGGACCCGCTGCATGTTCTGATGGCGACTGATCGGGGCGGGGTGCTGTCGAGCGCAGACGCTGGGGCGACCTTTGCGGATTCGAATGCAGGCTTCTCAGAGCGCAAGGTCGAGGCTTTGCTGGTGGACCGCAACAATCCAGCCAGGGTGTTTGCGGGCGTGGCCAACGACAAGAGTTATGGCAGCGTGTTTGTCTCTACCGATGGCGGCTCCGCATGGGAGCATATCGGCGAGGGGCTGGAGGGGCGCGACGTCTTTGCCCTGGCCCAGGCGCCGGACGGGACCATTGTCGCCGGAACCAGCCACGGCATCTTCACACTGGAGGGTGGCACGGCCGATGTTCCCGGGCTGCGCTGGAGCCCGCGGAACACCATCCAGAATACGCTGGTGAAGTATGCGGCGGAGATCCACCGCGGCAAGCGCATCGACGTGGAAAAACATGTGCAGGCCAAGCCCATCGAACTTGACGACCGCGTCTTTGCGCTCGACCTCTCCGGCGATGTCTGGCTGGCTTCTACCAGCGGGGGCCTTTTCACCAGCCGCGACCAGGGCGCCAGCTGGCAGGGCGGCCAGGTGATGGGCTCGGGCGACTATCCGTCGGCGGCTGCGCATGGATCGACGCTGGCCGCGGCCGGGGGCGACACGGTGGTGCTCTCCTCAGATGGAGGAGCTACCTGGATGCCCATGGGGATTCCGAAGATGCTCACGCGCATCCACTGCGTCGCTTTCTCAGCGGATGGGACGCTATGGCTGGGCGCTCGCGAGGGGGTTTACTTTACGCGCGATAAGGGCAAGACCTGGATGTGGATCCAGCGTCTGCCCTTCAGCGATGTGGACGATGTCTACTTCGATGCGCATCTGGGCAGGGTGCTGGTGAGTTCACGGAGCAGCGACTTTGTGTATGCCATCAACCCTGAGACCGCGGATTGGAGCTGGTGGAAGACAGGGTACCGGCTTTCGCTGATCCGCGCGGCGGGAGGGCGGCTGCTGGCAGCCTCGCTGTATGACGGGGTGCTGGTGGAACCGCGGACCGCGGGAGCTGAAACCGCCGGCCAGCGCTGATTCCGGCCTGTGCGAGCCACTCTACCTCGACGAGCCTTTGCCCCGAGAATTCTGTATCATCACAATATGTGCGCTGCGACCGCCGATTCCCGCGAAACGGTTTCCTCCGGAATTTCTTCCAGGAGCCACGCCTTCAGGACGTACGATGCCCGGCTTGAACCCATCGCCGCCAAGGTGATGGCGCAGGAGCGGCTGGACTTCAACGACGGACTGGCGCTCTATGGCTCCCCGGATGTACTGGCAGTGGGCTGGCTGGCCAACCATGTGCGCGAGCGGCTGCATGGCGACGTGACCTACTTCAATGTGAATCGCCACATCAACCCCACGAATGTGTGCGTGGCGGCGTGCCGGCTGTGCGCCTTCGGGCGCAAGAAGGGCGATGCAGCCGGCTACACGATGGCACTTGAGGAGGCGTGGGAGACGGCGGCGTCCGGTTATTCCGAGGCGGTCACCGAGTTCCACATCGTTGGCGGACTGCATCCCGATCTGCCCTTTGAGTATTTCCTCGACCTGGTGCGCGGCCTGAAGCAGCGGTTTCCCAAGGTGCACATCAAGGCCTTCACCATGGTCGAAGTGGCGTTTCTGGCGCGGCGCGCCAAGCTCAGCGTGGAGCAGACGCTGATCAAGCTGCGCGAGGCCGGCGTGGATTCGCTGCCCGGCGGCGGCGCAGAGATCTTTTCAGCGCGGGTCCGCTCCATCATCTGCGACCACAAGATCGACGGAGAGGAGTGGCTGGAGACGGCGCGCCTGGCGCACAAGCTGGGCATCAAGTCCAACGCGACCATGCTCTACGGGCATATTGAAAACGACGAAGACCGCGTGGATCACCTGCTGAAGCTGCGCGCGCTGCAGGATGAGACGGGCGGCTTCCAGACTTTCATTCCGCTGGCTTTTCATCCCGAGAACACGCCGCTCGACCACCTGCCGGTGACCACGGGGCTGACCGACATCCGTCAGATTGCGGTGAGCCGGCTGCTGCTGGACAACTTCCCGCACATCAAGGCTTACTGGCAGATGCTCACGCCCAAGATCGCGCAGATCGCGCTGCGCTTTGGCGCCGACGATCTGGACGGCACGGTGATCGAGGAGAAGATTTACCACGATGCCGGCGCCACGACGCCGCAGGGCATGACCCGCAAACAGCTCTGCCGCTTGATCACCGAGGCCGGCCGCGTACCTGTGGAGCGAGACACGCTGTACCACGCCGTGACGCGAACCGAGGATAGCTTTACGGTTGCGGTGTAGCGCAAGCCGGAAGAGAGGACGCGCGCGATGGAATCATTCGGCCCGGCCGCTGTCCTGGGACTCTGCATCGGGTTTTTGTGGGGAATCGGGTGTTCGCTGGTGATCCTGTATTCGATTTACCTGGGCGGGTATCGCAAGGCGGTCGAGGAGTCGCTGCTGCCGGTGAAGCCGAAGCGATTCCGCGATGCTCTCAGGAAGATCGAGGAGCGCCGCGCGCGAGCAGATCCTGAGGCACCGCAGAAATAATGTTTGCCCGTGCGAGCCTGCCTGTAGCTAGAGAAACAGATCCGGCGCCGGTAACTTCCCAATTGCCGACCATAAGACCGGAACGCCGTAAGATGGTTGCATCCACAATGAGTTACGTGGAGATGCATTGGGGGAACGAATGTTCAAAATCAGATTTCTGCTTCTGTCGCTGGTGTGTTGTGCGCTGGCGGGCGCGCAGGATAGTGGGCAGGCCTCAAATCAACCAAAGCCTCGTCCAAGAATGATTCGGATTTCATCTAGTGTCTTGCCGGGCTTTATTGAGCACGTGGAGCTACCCAAGTACCCGCAGGAATCACTGAAATCCGAAACGCAGGGGAGCGTAATCCTAAAGGTCGATTTGGACGCGTCGGGAAGGGTCGTCCTCAGTACACCGGTGGAGGGCGAACCGCTCTTGGTTGCGGCAAGCGTTGAGGCGCTCCGGGGTTTCCGTTTCCGGCCCTATTTGCTCGGCGGGACGCCCATCGGTGTTGAAAGCCAGGTGGGCTTTCGTTTTTCAATCCAAGGTCACGGCGGAAACGCAACGGGAAAAGTCGAATACGTTTCCGCCATTCCCTTTCGGGAAGAGTTTCGCACGGGAGTTGTAACCGACAAAGGAGTATTGGTCCTTCAGCCTCGTAAAATATCAGGCGCCGAGCCGCAGTTGCCACCCGATTTGGCGGGAAAAACTGGTTCTGTCTATCTGACCATTGTGATCGGCACGGACGGCAAGGTAGAGGATGTCAAGGTTACCGGGGGTGACGAACCATTCATCGACTTTGTTGTTGCGGCAGTGAAGCAGTTCGTTTACGAGCCACGGTTGGTGGATGGAAAACCAACCGAGTCTACGACTCAAGCGAGCTACCATTTTGGAACGCAGCGTTAGCTCTGCAGTCTTCGTGAGAGGATTCTGGTCGTATCACCGGCAATCCGGAAGTTGGTCGTTGAATATTGCCGCGCCTCCAGGATGCCAATTTTGATGGGGCGATTCGGCTGCCTCCTATTGCCGCACGACTGTCCCGCCCTTCATCACAAAGCTGACATGCTCCAGCGTGGTGATGTCTTCGAGCGGGTTGCCGGGGACGGCGATCACGTCAGCAAGGTAGCCGGGCTTGAGTTTGCCGATCTGCCCATCCCAGCCGAGCAGCCTGGCGCCGTTGATCAGTCCGGCCTGCATCACCGCCAGCGGCTTCATGCCGCATTGGACCATCAGCTCGTACTCGCGGGCCTGGGTGCCATGCGGGAACGGGCCGACGTCGGAGCCAACGGCAAAGGGAATGCCCGCCGCAACCTGCCGCTTGAATTCGCGAATCTTGTAGTCGAGCAGCGCCTGCTCGCGCGCGGCCGCGGCCGGCGACGGAGCGTGGTTGGCGAAGTATTCGAAGATGGTGAAGGTGGGCACGGCGGGGATGTGCTTCTCGCGCATCAGGCGCATGGTCTCTTCGCTGAGCTGGGTGGCGTGGTCGATTGAGGCCACACCGGCCTGCGCGGCGTAGAGCGTTCCCGGCTCGCCCATGGCATGGACGCCGACGCGCGCGCCCAGACGGCGCGCTTCTTCGACAGCGGCGGAAAGCTGCGCCTCGGTGTACTGGTAGGGCGTGTGGAATTCACCGTCAACGAGCCGGTCAGGCCCGGTCTCGTAAATCTTGGCGAAATCCGAACCCTCCTTGTGCTGCGCGCGCATGACTTCGACGATCTGCTCGGCGGAGTTGGCGTAATCGGCGTTGGAGAGCACATGCTGCGCGGGGTTGAAGCGGTTGGCGTCCTCGTGGCCGCCGAGAATGTCGATGGCGTTGCCGCTGATGCGCATGCGGGGGCCGAGGATGAGGCCCTGGTCGATGGCGTCGCGCACGGCTGTGTCGGCCGAGCCCGCGCCTTCGGTGCCCATGTCGCGCTCGGCGGTGAAGCCGGCAAGCAGGTCGGCTTTGGCGGCCTGTTCAGCAAGGATGGTGCGCCAGGGCACGGACTCCTCCACCGTTTGCAGGTCTTCGGAGCCGGGATGCAGGAAGAGGTGGACGTGCGCATCGATCAGGCCGGGCATCAGCGTCACCTCGCCCAGGTCAATGACCTTGGCGCCCTGCGGATGGTCCACCGATGCGCCTACGGCGTGGATGCGGTCGCCCTCGACGAGAATCTCGCCGGGCTGGAGCAGGTTTCCGGAGTCCACCAGCAGCAGGCGCGCCGCATGGAGCACGATGGGCGCAGGGGCAGGCGCAGGTTGCTGGGCTGACGCCACGCTTGCGGCGAGGGCAAGAGCGGCGCAAGCATGAGAAAAGCGATGACGCAGAGGATTCTTTGGCATGGGTAAGACTATGCCGCATCGGTTTCCGGTTGTCGAGGCCTGTTTGCCGCACCGGAAGTTTTTGAGTCAACCTGCCAGCCACTTCGTCCGCGCACCGACGAGCCGCAGAGTGGATGTGCCTATGAGGGCGAAGGGAGAAGACGGTTGAATCGGATGATCCGGGATCGACGCGCAGATCGCGGTGGCACTCGTCGGATTTCGCGCTGGGATTGACCGGCGCAACGAAAAAACACTGCCGGATGCTTGAGATTCATTAACTGTTTGGACACCCCGCGCGCATTTTCACACTTCAATAATCCAGAGGGCCGGGACGCATGTTCGCCCGATGCTATTCTTCTCTCCGAGGTAAAAACATGCCCTTGAACGCCTATGAAGTTGCCTTTGAATTTGCCCAGACTGAAACCAACGAAATCGCCATCCAAATCGAAAAACTGCGCGCTCGCCAGGTGCTGATTGAAAAGCTCCTGGATTGTCTAAAGCCCTTGATTCCCCAACCCCAAACGACCGCGGAATCCAATACGCCATCTTCCCACCATCCGGCGGAGTCCCCTGCTCCTGAGGCATCCGCGCATGAAGCTCCCGCACCCGAAGCCATAGTGCACGAGGCTTCTGTACCTGAGCCTGCTGCTCCGGCAGTTCCGGCGCATGAGGCTCATGAGCCGGAGCATTCTCCGCAGGAGGCTGTTGCGCCTGAGGCTTCCGCGCCTGAGGCTGTTGCGGCTGAGGCTCCAGCACAGGAGGTTTCTGAGCATGCAGCATTAGTGCCTGAGGCCGCTGCGCCTGAGGCCGCAGCACCTGAAACGCCTGCGCACGAGGCTCCAGTACCTGAAGCCTCGATGCATGCGGATGCCACGTCCGAGACTGCCGTCGAGGAGGTTTCCGAACCTGAGGCTTCTGCGCATGAGGTCTCTGCACCCGAAGCCACCGCCGCTGAGGCTCCCGCACCAGAGGCCGCGGAGCCTGCGCCTGCTGCCGTGGAGGTTTCCGCACCTGAAACCTCTGTGGTGGAAGTTGCTGTGCCTGAGGCCGCAGCGCCTGAAGCGCCCGCACACGAGGCTCCAACACCTGAAGCCTCGATGCATGCGGCTGCGGTGTCCGAGACTGCCGTCGAGGAGGCTGCGGCACCTGAGGCTTCGGCGCATGAGGTCTCAGCACCCGAAGCCTTTGTCCCTGAGGCTGCCGCACCAGAGGCAGCTGAGCCTGCGCCTGCTGTCGCTGAGGTTTCCTCACCTGAAACCTCAGTGGCGGAAGCCGCTGTGCCTGGGGCTGCAGCGCCCGAAACGCCTGCGCACGAAGCTCCAACACCTGAAGCCTCCTTACCTGCGTCGCACACAACTGAGCCTTCAGCGCCTGAAGCTGTTGCGGCTGAGGCGCCGGTACTGCAGGCGTCTTAATCCGCAGAACCCCTGTTCTCCGAAAATACGGGCGGCTCCACATCGCGGGAGCCGCCTCTTTTTTCGACGCCCTGGCCGGTGATGGCAGGTTTGGAGCGGGTTCAGTACGCCGCGATCCCCGTGATGTGCTGGCCTAGGATCAGGGCGTGAATGTCGTGTGTGCCCTCATAGGTCTTGACCGATTCGAGATTCATCATGTGGCGCATGATGGGGTAATCCTCGGTGATGCCGTTGGCGCCCAAGATGTCGCGCGCCAGGCGTGCCGATTCCAGGGCCATCCATACGTTATTGCGCTTGGCCATGGAGATGTGCTGATGGCCGGCGGCGCCTGCATCCTTGAGCCGGCCCACGTGCAGTGAGAGCAGTTGCGCCTTGGAGATTTCCGAGGCCATCCACACCAGCTTTTCCTGGACGAGCTGGTGGCTGGCGATGGGCTGGCCATGGAACTGCTTGCGGAACCTGGCATATTGGAGGGCAGTGTCGTAACACGACATGGCCGCGCCGATGGCTCCCCAGCTGATGCCGTAGCGGGCCTGGTTGAGACACATCAGCGGGCTCTTAAGGCCGCCCGAGCCGGGCAGCAGGTTGGCTGCAGGCACATGTACGTCCTGGAGCGAGAGCCCGCTGGTGATGGAGGCGCGCAAGCTCCACTTGCCGTGCACCTCATAGGCGCGGAAGCCGGGACGGTCCGTCTCGACCAGGAAGCCGCGGACGCGATTGTCCTCGGCTGGATCGTCTGAGGGGACCTTGGCCCAGATCACGGCCACGTCGGCAATGTTGCCGGAGGTGATCCACATCTTTTCGCCGTTGAGGATGTACTCGTCGCCGACTTTGCGGGCGGTGGTGGTCATGCCGCCGGGGTTGGAGCCGAAGCCGGGCTCGGTCAGTCCAAAGCAGCCCAGCTTCTCGCCAGTGGCCAACGCGGGGAGCCAGGTGTTCTTCTGCTCGTCGGAGCCGAACGTGTAGATGGGGTACATCACCAGCGCCGACTGTACGCTGACGAAGCTGCGAAAGCCGGAGTCGCCGCGCTCCAGCTCCTGCATGACCAGGCCGTATTCCACGTTGGACATGCCGGCGCAGCCGTAGCCCTCGAGATTGGCGCCAAAGAAGCCCAGCTCGCCCATCACCGGCACCAGTTCGCGCGGAAAACGCTCGGTGCGGAAACACTCCTCGATGATGGGGATGAGGTTGTCTTCGACGAAGTCGCGGGCCGTCTTGCGGACGAGGCGTTCGTCTTCAGAGAAGCTGGAGTCGAGATGGAGAAAATCGAAGCCTTGATATTTGAAGCCCATGTGCACACCTGCCTTGCTTGGTGAAACTCAAAACAGGTAAGCCTAGCAGATCGGAAGGGTTCAAGGGAACAGGGAGTAGACGATCATTCCGATGCTTTCAGTCTCCGTCGGCTCGCCATTGGGCAAGGAGCCGTTCGAGGCGGGTGCCGTCGCGCAGATTCCGGATGTAAGTCTCGGTATCAGGGAGATCGGTGCGATCCTTCCAGATGCCCACAATCGCCATCATTGCTATACGGCGTTGTTCGAGTTTAGCGGCTTCGAGTTCGGTGGGCTTCATATCTGAGAGTATATCTGTGTACAAGCCGGTCGGTATGGGAATCGAGGTCTCCCACGCATTCCGCGAAGAGCGCGGAATGGATGGCGCGCCCAGCTTCAATTGTGATGCCTTGCTTCCCATGCGGAATCGGCGTGAACCATTGGACGCCTGACCCCTGGTCGCTGATCCCCGACCTCTGTCTCACTCCAGAAACTCCTTCACAAACGGGTTCTCGCTATGTACCAGGTCGTGGATGGAGCCGTCGAAGATCAGGTGGCCTTCTTCGAGCATTAAGAAAGTCGTGCTGGGGTGGGTTTCGCCCTCGGGCAACTCGATCATGCCGCCGGTTTCAGGATCGTAGCGGTGGGTGCAGAGCGTAAAGGCGTCCTGGAGGCGGTGGGTGACCAGCAGGGAGGGGATGCGCTTGACGTCGCGCTCCTTCATGATGAGCTCGATGATGGTGGTGGAGGTGATGGGGTCCAGCCCGCCGGTGGGCGAGTCGTAGAGCAGCAGTTCCGGCTGGTGGATGATGGCGCGCGCGATGGCCACGCGACGCCGCATGCCGCCGGAAAGGCTACTGGGAAAGAAGCTGAACGTCTCCTCCAGGCCGACAAAACTGAGCGCCTCGCGCACGCGGGCGTCGATCTCCTCGTCGGGAACCCGTTCCGCGATCAACTGGTAGGCCACATTGTCGCGGACGGTCAGCGAATCGAAGAGGGCGCCCTCCTGGAAGACCATGCCGGCTCGGGTGCGCAGGGGAAAGAGAGCCTCCTCCTTCATCTTGGCGATCTCCTGGCCGAAAAGATGAATGCTGCCCTCGTCGGGGCGGAGCAGGCCGTTGGTCAGCTTGAGCAGGACGCTCTTACCTACGCCGGCCGGCCCCAGCAAAATGCGCGTCTCTCCCGGCGCCACCTTGAAGCTGATGTCCTCGAGGACCGGCGGTCCGGCAAAAGCAATGGAGACGTGGTCAAAGGCCACGACCGGTTCGGAGTCCGCGGCCGGAGCGGGACCCTGCGTCGCGAAGCCCAGCGTCTCAGTCATCTGAAGAGTGTGAGCAGCACCTGGCTGACCAGGAAGTCGACGAAGATAATCAGCACGGAGGCGGTGACTACGGCTTGAATGGTCGATCGGCCCACGCCCTCGGTGCCACCGGTGGTTCTCATCCCGTAAAAGCATCCGATGGAAGCGATGATGAAGCCGGAAAAGAGCGGCTTCACCATGCCCTGGACGATGTCGGGCGCGCGCAGGTATTCCCATGCCTCGGAGAAATACTGGGTGCCGTCCTGGCGATTCATGAAGATAGTGACGAAGGCGCCGCCCAGGATGCCGAAGGCGTCGGCAATGATGGTGAGAAACAAGAGCATAACGATGGAGGCGTAGATGCGCGGGGTGACCAGCTTGCGGACGGGGTCCACGCCCAGGGCGCGCATGGCGTCGATCTGCTCAGTCACCACCATGGAGCCTAATTCGCTGGCCATGGAGGAGGCATTGCGCCCGGAAACCATAATGCCGGTGAGCACCGGGCCCAGTTCCCGGATCATGGTCAGACTAACAAAGCGGCCGGTGACCGCGGTGGCGCCGAACTCAGACAGCGTGGCCGCCGATTGCAGCGCCAGCACGCCCCCGGTGAAGAAGCCGGACAGCAGGACGATGGCCGTCGAGCCGACGCCGATGATGTCCGACTGCACCAGGAACTCCGGCCAGTACACGGGCGGGCGGAAGAGATTGGTGACAGCCTGGTGCGCGAACAGGGAGTAGTCCTGCACAGTGAGCACGATTTTTTTGGCGGTAG
>Ga0326727_10007919_pt1 | contig 27508 bp, 21 predicted proteins | sample MB2enrmetagenome_FD_207643 | JGI IMG/M metagenome (GOLD analysis project Ga0326727, IMG submission 207643) | Lab enriched peat soil microbial communities from McLean, Ithaca, NY, United States - MB29MY | ecosystem: Environmental > Terrestrial > Soil > Wetlands > Peat | place: USA: New York...
ACCCCGCAAGGAAGAAGAGTTGGTAGGACTGGTGTACTCTCTGACTCCGAAGCCTAGAAACCAGGATCTCCCCTGGTATGAGAGGCCCGGCATTCTTGCCGTCGGCATTCTCGCTCTTTGCACTGTGTTGAATATTATTTTCTGGTAAAAACTATGGGCTTGGACATTCGCTTGCCGATCGGCATCATCTTCACTGTTTACGGCGCCATCCTCATTGTCTATGGCCTGGTGGCTGATCCCGCCATCTTCGTAAGTTCGATGTCAGTGAACATCGATCTCTGGTGGGGCCTGGCCATGCTCGTTTTCGGACTGCTCATGGGTCTTCTGGCATTCCGCGCCTCGCCGCGTTTCAAGTAGCGCAGGCGTCTCGGCCATAAGCGTTAACCCAATGGCTCACCTCGCGCTACGTAGCATTCACTGGCCGCTTCCAGAGGCCCGGAGGGTCGACAGCGAGTAGCCCACGGCGTAAGAAGCTGTGAAGAAATTCGGAATGTGTCATCCTGAGCGAAGCGAAGGATCTCTGCAGTTGTTCGGGAGCCGCTGAAGCATGAGGAACTGCGGGGATCCTTCGCTTCGCTCAGGATGACAGGCGGCTGATTGGTTCAGACCTTCTTACGCCGTGGGCTACTTTCTGGCGCCGCTCCGCGGCCCTAGTGTCGTCATGTCCGATTGCACCGATGAGTTGGCATGAAAACACACATCGACGCTGGAATCCGCTTATTCGAGAATGGGTCTTGGTTTCGCCGCAAAGAACCCAACGCCCCTGGCAAGGCCAAATAGAACGCCCCTCCCGTGTGCTCCTCCCAGCTTACGATCCTGAGTGCTACCTGTGCCCAGGTAATGCACGCGCGGGCGGCGTCCGAAATCCCAACTACACATCGACCTTCGTTTTTGATAATGACTTTCCCGCCCTTCACCCCGGCACGCCCGAAGCCAGTCTGAACGAAGGCGGGCTGCTTATTGCCGAGGCAGAAAGAGGCATTTGCCGTGTCGTCTGCTTTTCACCTGACCATAGCCTGACTATTTCACAAATGGCTTTAAGCGATCTCCTGGCCGTCGTCGCGACATGGGTATCCCAATATGAAGAGTTGTGCGGGTTGTCGTTCATCAGCTCGGTGCAGATTTTTGAGAACCGCGGGGCAATGATGGGCGCCAGTAATCCGCACCCCCATTGCCAGATCTGGGCGACCGAACGGCTGCCGAACGAGGTATTGAAAGAACAGCTCGCACAAACCGAGCACCTGAATACGCATCGTTCGTGCCTCTTATGCGACTACCTGAAAATCGAGACGGCCGATCGAGAACGGCTGGTGTGTGAGAACCGGTCGTTTGTGGCGCTGGTCCCTTTTTGGGCGGTTTGGCCCTATGAAATCTTCGTGGCGCCGAAAACACATATCGGCGCTCTTGACGAATTAGGCGGCCAGGAGCAACAAGATCTTGCTGACATATTGAAGCGCGTGACCACCCGCAGCGATAACTTGTTCGCTACGCCGTTCCCCTACACGATGGGATTTCATCAGCGGCCGGCCGGCCCGCTTCCCCATCCCGAATGGCACTTCCATGCTCACTTCTATCCGCCGCTGCTTCGCTCGGCTACGATTCGGAAATTCATGGTGGGTTTCGAGCTCTTGGACATGCCGCAACGCGACATCACACCCGAAGCTGCTGCTGCGCGTCTTCGTGAGGCGTCCGAAGACCACTTTCTAGGGCGCGGTTGAGCAAGGTAGCGCAGACCTGCTTTGAAGGTCTGCGGATCCTCGCCCCATCCCAGGCCAAAGATCTTCCCCCGCCTCGGTGCTATCTCTGACTTGGCTATTGGCTACGTTGGTACTTGACAAATTCTTCACATCCTGTTATCCTGTTCTTTGGTCCACGCTCTACCGGGGAGAATCCTCTCCCCGGCACTATCCCCGCCCAGGAGAGGTTCTATCTCTATGCGACAGCTCAGCCGTATTTGTCAGCGATCCTGGTTGTCGGAAGCGGAAGGGCGGGGCTTCAGCTCCGCCGCTGAATTCGGGACGTATCGAGGGGCTTTAGCCCCTGGAGCGGCGTGGCTTCAGGGCCTGAAGGCCCCTCCCATCCTGCGGCCCTTTGCGGCGGGGCTGAAGCCCCGCCCTTCCGAGCGTCATTTGAAAATGCGCTCCATCCACACGTCATCCAAGACTCATCTTTGGAGGTTTTATGTCTCTGCGTAATTCGCCTCAGCTTACTTCTCAACTGCTCGACGCCGCCCGCTCGAATGGCCGGCGCTCTCACGGCCCGTGCACCGCGGCCGGTAAGCAGAATTCCAAAATGAACGCCCTCCAGCACGGCGAGCGTTCCGACCCCGAAAATCACTACGAAGTGATGCGCGCCCTGGGCGAAGATCCGGCACAGTTCGATGCCCTGAAGCAGGAATTGCGCGATTCCTTCGGCGCCGGCGACGCCTTCTTGGACAAGCAGGTCGACGACCTGGCCCGCCTCTACTGGCGGCGCAACCGCCTGGAGCGCTCCCAGACCGGCCTGATGCGCCGCGCCTTGCTGGCGCTGGAAGAGCAGCAGCACCGTCGCCGGAAGGAAATCGAGGGCGCCAGCTTCGAGGTCGGCCCGGCCATCAACATCTCGATGCAGGCGCCCACCGATCCCGCCGCGCGCCTGCGCCTGCTGCTTTCCTTTCTGGGCGTGATTCGCGTGCAGGTGCATGGCCGCTCGTTCCTGGCCTGGCAGGCCGCCGCACTCCAGGGCTTTTACGGGGAGAAGGGAGGCTGGCGGGCGGCTCGCCTCGGCCATCTGCTGTCGCTCTTCGCCGAGGCTGCCGCAGGGGCGCCCGTTGTGGCCGCCCAGGCCGACCGAGAGGGCGACGTAGCGGCACCCCTCGTGGGTGCCCAACCGGAAGATGAGGATGATGTAGGCGCATCCCTTGTGGATGCCGGGGCCGACGGAGAGGGCGGCCATAAGGGTTGCCCCTACGCCGCAACCGAGCCAGCGGATGAACTGCGGTACAACGAACTGGTCCTGCTCCTCGAGGACGAGATGGCGAGCGTCGAGGAAGAGTTCGAGTATGAGGAGAAGCTGAGCGAGGAGAGAGCGGCGATCGAGCGCGATGCCTGCCTGGCTCCGGCGGGTGAGGAGTGGAAGCTGATGCTGCGTCGGGAAGAGACCCTGGACCGCTCCATCGATCGCAAGATCAAACTGTTGCTTAACCTGCGGAAAGCGGCGCCCCGAACGCAAAAACCGCAGGCTTTGGAAAGCAGGTCTGCGCCAGACCAGGACGTAGGGGCGCCCGCCGACGATGTAGGGGCGCCCCTTGTAGGCGCCCAAGCCCACGACGAGTGCGGCCCCGCGAATGAACAGCCCTCTCCCGAGGGGAGAGGGTGTCAGGCTCCGGCGGTGTCATCAGCCGGAGCGTGACGGGTGAGGGGTTTTTCCCTCGCCCAGAACAAAAACGTCTGTTAAATGCGCCGCGATTGCGGCGGGAGGGAGAGGCGCGACAGAATTCTGGCCGCGATGAGAAGAATCAGGGGAAGAATGTCCGTGGGAAACGTAACTAGCCCATCGCCCGGCCCGCGCGCCTCGCGAACGCGCCCTCGCGGTCCATTATCCCCCCAGGGAGAGGGCTTTGTGACCGAAATTCTGTGCGGAAGGAACAAACCGGGACAGGCGGTGGCTCCGCAGCCGTTGGGCGGGCCCAGCCAGCCCCTCAAGCCTTCCTTTGTTTTCTATAACGTTCCCGGATCGTTCGCGCAATTTCGGCCCGGCCAAAACCCATCGGCTGCGTCGTGGACCGGTGTTATCATAAGCAGCGGCCTGCGGTGTCCGGCAATGCCGTTAGCAGCCGGTTGTGGGGCTTGACCGAAAAGAGGAGAGCCGATGATTGAACAAAGCTTCAACGCGATTTACGGCACCGCTCCCGAGGTGGTGGTTCGCGCCCCGGGGCGCGTGAACCTGATCGGCGAGCACACCGATTACAACGACGGCTTCGTTCTGCCGGCGGCCATTGACCGCAGCATCGACTTTGCCGGCCGCAAGCGGGCTGATCGGACCGTCCGTGTGCATTCGCTCGACTTCGGAGGTTCGGTCGAATTCAGCCTCGACGACATTCAGAAGGACAGCGCGAACCGCTGGAGCAATTATGTTCGCGGGGTCTCAAAATTCCTCGAGGAGGATGGCCATCGGCTCTCCGGCGCCGACCTGGTTTTCGGCGGCAACGTGCCGCGCGAGGCCGGCCTCAGCTCCTCGGCGGCTGTCGAGGTGGGCACTGCCGCATTTTGGAAGAAGCTTCTCGGGCTCGAGCTTGACCCGGTCTATCTCGTCAAACTTTCCCGCAAGGCGGAGAACCAGTTTGTGGGCGTGCCCTGCGGCATCATGGACCAGTTCATTTGCGCCCTGGGCCGCGCCAACCACGCGCTCTTTCTCGATTGCCGCGATCTCCACTATCGCCACGTGCCCCTGCGCGACGACGTGAAGATCGTGGTCTGCAACTCCGGCGTGAAGCGCGCCCTGGCTCAGTCGGAATACGAGGTTCGTCTGAAGCAGTGCCGGGAGGCGGTGGCCCGGATCGCATCCACCGGACCGGCCGTGACCTCGCTGCGGGATGTGACGCCCGCCGACCTCGAGTCGGCGCGTTCGGTCCTGAGCGACATTCTGTTTCGCCGCGCCCGGCACGTCGTGAGCGAAAACCATCGAGTGCTCGAGGCCATCCAGGTTCTCGAGTCCGGCAACCTCGAGCGCTTTGGCGAGCTTATGAACGCCTCGCACGTGAGCTTGCGCGACGATTATGAGGTCAGCTCGAGAGAGTTGGATGTTCTGGTCGAGATCGCCTGGAAACAGCCGGGCGTTCTGGGCGCTCGCATGACCGGCGCGGGCTTCGGCGGCTGCACCGTCAACCTGGTTCGCCAGGAAGCCGCAGTGGCTTTTGCGGAGGCTATTAGAAGGGGCTACAATGACGCCTTGGGTCTGAACGCCGAGATTTATATCTGCAAGGCTTCCCAGGGCGCGCTGAGCGCTTGAGGTGGTGCGGGCGTCCCGCCCGCTGTGGCGCGGGCATTCCTTCGCTCCGCTCAGGACAGGCTCTGCCCGCGCGCGGGAGCGGGACGCTCCCGCCACCACGGGCGAGACGCCCGCGCCACGGGAGAGCCTACAGCAGTCCCTTCCACTTGATCTGCAAATAGTGATTGACGATTTCCGGCGACAATCGGCCGGGGAGAAACTCCATCGCGATCGCTCCCTGTACGCGCATGCGGCGCAGCAGGAGTTCGCGGCGCTGAATGACCTGCTGGGCGGCCACGTACTGGTACATCTGGCCAGGAGATTGCGGCCGGCGCTCGACCAGCGCGTGCAGTTCAGGCTCGCCCACCACGGCGAACAAGACCAGGTGCCGGGATAGCAGGCGGGACGCGGCCCCGATGACATCGGGCGTCGCCGCAGTCTCCGCCAGGTCCGTGAGCCAGACCACCAGGCTTCGCCGCCGCTGCCGCGCCAGCAGGGAATCCGCGGCCAGGGCGTGATCGGCCTCGACCGCCTCACCTGTGACCAAGGCCAACTGCTCCAGGACGTGGCGAAGATGCTGGGCGCCGCGCGCGCAGGGCAAATAGGATTGCAGCTTCCGGCCATAAGTCAGTAGCCCCGTGGTATCACCCGATTGATGCGCCACGTGAGCCAAAGTCAGCGCCGCGTTGACGGCGTAGTCCAGCTTCATGAGCGGCGGGCGAATGGGCAGATGGGCAGGTGGGCAGGTGGGCAGATGGGCAGGTGGGCAGATCGGCAGATCGGCCGATGGACGGACGGCCTGCGGCTCGTTGCTCCTGAATCCCGAATCCTGAATCCTGAATCCTGTCTCCTGACTCCTGGTTCTTGCCAGCATCAACCGCCCGGCATCGACCACCAGCACGACGGATTGGCTTCGTTCCGTCTGATAGACCTTGCTGATCAGCTTGCCGCGGCGCGCCGTGGCGGTCCAGCAGATATCGCGACTCTCGTCGGACTCGCGGAACTCGCGTAGGCTCTCGAACTCGCGTCCCCTTCCGACCAGCCGCTTCAGTCTTTTCTCCTGTTCCATTTGGCGGCTGCGGATCAAGTACAGGGTGTAGCGTTGCGGCTCGCGGAGGTTCGGGTAAATGCGAAGCGCCTGGCGGACGTCGACCACCGCCCACCGCTCCGCGAATCTGAGCGGGCCGTGATAGCGCAGAAAGATCCGGCCCGTGACGATCTTGCCGCGCGTGCTGGGATGAACCGTGTAGGCGGCCACGGCGCTACCGCGCGCCGGAACAGTCAGAGTGAACTTGGGTAGCGTCGGGCACAAGACGGCGGGTACATCATCTTCGATGCTGACCTCCAACTCCCGCGCGCTGTGGTTGGCGACGCGCAGCTCAACTCGGGAGTCAATGTCTAAGGACAGCGGATCGAGCCATCGGCGGCTCACGACGATCTCCCTGGGCTTGGGCAGGCGCGCGAGATCGGCGAGCCAGACCAGCAGCGCCACGCAGTCCCAGAGCAGCAGAGCGTACAAGGCACGCTGGTCCCGCCACGCCGGACCAATCCACACCAGGCCCAAGAGCAGGGCAAGGAAGAAACGCCACTGGAACGCGACAGGCCATCGGTGGCCGCTCGCCGCTGGGGCGATTACGGTGGGCGGTAACAGATGGCCCGCAGTCGTGACGTCTTTTGGGGGCAATGCCGGTGGTTGCCCCTGGGCGACCGCAACGACCGCCCCTCGAGAGTCGATCATTTGGGAACCTCAACCGCGGCCAGCACTTCGGCCACCACCTGATCGCTCGAGATGCCTTCCAGTTCGGCTTCGGGCTTCACCAGCAGCCTGTGGCGAAGCACCGGGGGCGCCGCGGCTTTGACGTCATCGGGGATCAAGTAATCCCGCCCCTCCATGGCGGCCAGAGCCTTCGCAGCGAACATCAGGGCTACCGTGGCGCGCGGGCTGCCGCCCAGGCTCAGGGCCGGCCAGTCGCGCGTTCTCTGGACAATCGCGGCCATGTAGCGGAAGATTCCCGGCTCGACCGCCAAGGCCGACACCTCGCGGCGCGCGGCGGGCAGCCAATCGGGGTCGACGGGCGAGAGCCCCAACGCGTCGATGTGGTGCGGGTCAAATCCCTGCTGGTAACGCTCCAGGATCTCGACTTCCTTTTCCGCCGTGGGGTAAGGCACGCGGATCTTGAAGAGGAATCGGTCGAGTTGCGCCTCCGGAAGCGGGTAGGTGCCCTCGAACTCGATGGGGTTCTGGGTGGCGAAAACTGTGAAGAACGGCGAGAGCGGATAACCGGCCACGTCGATCGTCACCTGGCGCTCTTCCATCGCTTCGAGCAGTGCCGACTGGGTTCGGGGCGGTACGCGATTGACCTCGTCAACCAGCAACAAGTCCGTGAAGACCGGGCCGCGGTGCAGGGAAAACGTGCTGGTGGAGAGATTAAAGACGTTCGCGCCCAACACGTCCGCGGGCATCAGATCAGGGGTGCACTGAACGCGTTGAAACCTCAGCCCGCAGATATGAGCCAGGGCTTTCACCGCTAGCGTCTTGGCAATTCCGGGAACTCCTTCCAGCAGCGCATGTCCGCCGCAGAGCAAGACAGCCAGCAATTGGTTGATGGTCTCGTCCTGGCCAACAATCACCTTGCCAAGTTCGGTCCGCGCGTGGGAAATGAACTTCTGAACATCCGCTGGCATAGTGCCTCCTCACGGTCTGGGTCCTTGCACGGCGCATGTCATTCTGAGCGAAGCGAAGAATCTCTGCCGTTCTGGGGAGGCCCGGCCTGATGGTGCCTCGTAGTGCAAGTGACCCCTCACCCGGCCCGCTCCGGCTGATGAAAGCGCCGGCAGCGGTCCACCCTCTCCCCACGGGAGAGGGCCGCGCACTTGCTGGTAATGTTCACCCGATCTCCCGATCGATCATCCTTCCAGTCCGAGCCGGTGGGTGGCGTCATAAAGCTCGCCCACCCACACTAATGCCTGCGGCTCCTTAACCTGCTGTCGTCTAACGGCGGACTCAATTTGCTCCAGCGTTTCGGCAAAGCCTGGGCTCATCCACCCCGGCCTTTCCCGCATCCTGAGGGCTAACTGCGCGGCGGGCGCTGTGGACGGTATTCCCAGGCGGCGGGCAAGCAGGAAATGAAATCGTGCGTAAGCGATTTCGAGCGCTCCGGCCGCCGCGCCCTTTCGCTGGTAGAGCGCGCCCACGGTCTCAATGAACTCCAGCGGTGAAAGGCGTGGCTGGCGCAAAAGAGGGCGCAGTGTGCCGCTGCGCCGCGCGTACGTTATCACCAAGAAGGCAGCGAGCACGAGAAGTTGCAAGAACGCCCAAGGCAACGGCGTGTTCGACAGGTAATGCCATAATCCCGGGCGCACGCCGTGGAAGTACTCGTCCCACAAAATGCGGGTCCCGGGCGCGGAGCCCACGCAATTCAGGAACAAGGCCAGGTTCGATGCCCGGGTGATGCCGAGGTTGGTGAGTGGTGAATCGGACCCCCACCAGATGACATCGCCGGAACCGTCGTGCAGCCTTGCGACGGTAGCGCCTTGGTCGCTGCCGTAATACCGTATCTGGCCCGCGCCCGAATGAGCCCAATAGGCCGGAGCTTCCATGGAAATCTCCGGAGCATACCTCGTAAGAGGCGAGGGTGTTTCGGCGGAGAAGGTCTGCCATGTGTCTTGCTGCGGAGACGGCGGCACTACGTCCTTTGCCCCAATCATCGCGGCCCCCTCCACCCCGGTGATCAGCAAGCGGCCGCCCCCCGCGACGAACTGTTTCAGGCGTCGCAGGTCATCCTTCGAGGATGGAATGACAGGCCCGGCGATGATAAGCACAATGTTCCTCGCAGAGTTCGGCAAATCCTCGGGAGGTCTTTCCCATCTTTCCACCCCATACCCCATCTCCACCAGCAGCGTGTAGGCAGCTTTGGCGCCATCCGGCGCGGCGGAGTAGCTGGAAGGATAACCTCGAGACGAACCTCGGTTGTTGGGAGAGAACAGCACTGCCAGGAACGTCAGGAACGCGAGCAGAAAAACGGCGAGAAGCAGGATCTTCTTATCGGCGGAGTCGAGCGGCACACTCATCGCAGCGACTCCAATTCCGCCAGGGCGGCTTCATAATCGCTGTCTGATGCCTGAGCGCGGCCATACCAGACTCGTTCGAAGCAGTCCGTAAGAGCCATCAAGTGCGGGCGGCGCGCAGAGTCTGCCGGCAAGAGGCGCACGTATTCCCGATGCGTGCGCGAGCGGTCAACTTGCCACGCGCCCGCCTCACCCAGCGCCAGCACTGCCGCGCCGTAGATCAGACGTATCGCCTCGCGAAATTCGCCTCGCGCCGCAGCGCTGCGAGCCTCCTGCGCCCAGTCGCGCGCAGGCGCCGCGCGGGTGTCGCCCGCTAGGGCAGGGGAGCGCTGGTAGGAAACTTGGGTGAGCGCGTGGGCGAGCCATCCCAAAAGAATCAGGCCAAGCAAAATGACGACTCCCCAGCGCAGGAAGTTAGTCACCTTGGGGTGAGTCCCGGCGCGATCGAGGACTCCGGCTACCCAGTGCCAGAGCCGATCCAGGAGTTGGTCCCAAAACGTCTCCGAGTCAGCCTCTTCGTGCACGTAGCGAAACTCGCGCTGCTTCAGGATCTGATCCAACATGGAGCGCTCAGGGGAGTAATTGCGCTTTGAGGTCCGGTAGGTGGCCCGCGCGTCATCGAGCAGCCTTCCGATCCGGCCGGAGATTTCCTGCGCTGACCGCGCGGGAGTGGTGGGGTCGCGAACCATCCGGTCGATCGCTTCTCGTAAAGGGCGCGTCGAAACGCTGAAGCGCTGCTCCTGCACTACCACTAACCAGGAGTCCGGCAACTGCTTGCGCAGCGCACCAGCCTGCTCGGGATGATCTTCCAGGCGGCTTGCCAACGCCGACCAGCGTTCCAGTTCGGCGATGTAGCCCTGCAAATCGTAGGACGACTTGTCGTCGCTACGGGAAGTTTCTGTCTTCGGAGTGGATTCCAACTGGCCTGCGTCCGACCACTGAATTTCAAATGGCAAACGGCAAATGGCAAATGGCACATGTAAGACCATTTCAACTTTGCCATTGGACATTTGCCATTTGAAATCGCCGGACTGCGCCCCGAAGCTGACCTGCGCAAGCAGGAGGAGCGCAAATAGTTGGAGGCGCGTTAGGCTCACGAAATAACCGGGGGAACGGGCATAGCTGAGGCCGGCGTGTTCATTTCTTCCCCGCCGCCCGGGCTCGAGATGAACCGGTCCAGCATGCTGTTGATTTTGTATTGAAGATAGAAAATCCCGAAAAAGAACGTACCCATTCGAGAGAACAACTCCTCGTGCTGCATACGTATGCCTGTTGAGAACATTGCTTCCTGCCGGGGCGCCAAGTGGTCCAGCAGGATGCGACGGACCCTAAAGCATTGCACGATGAGGGTGAGTCCCGCAACCAGCGAGATGCCGCGGGCTAACGCGAGGAGGGCGTTATCTGAGGCAATCCACGAACCCCACCTGGACCTTCCCAGGATCGAAAGACAGAGGCTCGTGACTAGCCCCGCCAGAGCGGCGGCGACCGGCAAGACCCTCAGCTTTTCCCTTGAGCGCAAGCTGTTCAAGGCCCTGCGGCGGATGAGAAACCAGATCGGGGCGTAGAGCCCGGCGGTGAGCAGGGTCAAGAGACACATCCCAAAGATGCCGGCGTCTGCGAGCGGCGCGTATTCTTTGTCAACCGACTGAGCACCGGCGCTCTGCGGTTGGGCTTCATCGAGATTCGACATCATCAGTTGCAGATCAAAGCCCTCTTTGCGGACCCGCAGGTCGTAGTAGGCGAGGGCGAAACCAATCATGAACAACGGCGCCGTGGCGGTGGCACAGACTCCTGCCACCAGCATGCTGGGAATCGACAGCCAGATGCTCGGATACCCGCCCTTGACAGTCACCAGCAGGACGGCGATGGTGAACGGTGATTGGCAAAGAAAGACCACCACAATGCGGATGAGCAAGGTCAGCACGCCCACCACCAGCAACCGCCAAAGGAAACCGCTGGTCAGTGCCACGCTTCGCTTGAGAGCTTGCCGCGCGCTGAGATTCTCAAGCACCAGGGCGGGAACTGCCACGCTGTACCGCACCAGGAAAATGATCAAGAGGACTCCGGTAATGACGAATCCCACCAGGAGCGTCATTCCCAGGAGGATGGCGACCCATACGAGGGACCTCGGCAAGGAGCCCATGAGGGCCAGGCAGAATGCAAGTAAGCACCCGGCCAGGAGGAAAACACCGAAAGTGCGGATCAGGATTGTCAGAGTCACGTTGATGAGCCGCCCCAACCTGCGCCGCACGGCGCGATAGGACTCGAGAATCGTGGTCGCCCGCCCCAAGTGAATCTCTGAAAGCGCATAGGTCGTGGCGCCCAGGGCGAGCGCATAGATGACGTAATACGCAAGCAAAATAGCCAAAGTGCTCATGCCGGCCCTCGCCATAAAAGCGGCCATTTGGGCGGACGGCACCACACGAGTGCCGGGCACGAAGCGTGGCGGTCTCAGGAAAATCTGCAGCAAGAGATTCAGACCCACCAAGACGGCTTCCGGCGCCACCATGATCCCGGCAAACAGCCAGAAATGCTTGCGCAGGTAGCTGAAGGTTTGGTCCAGCAGCTCCCCGAGGCTTAAAGGAGCCAGATTGACCGTGGGCATGAGGTCCTCGATCGAGGAGGCAGTCTACTGCAGTCTAGCATATTCCGCACTCGGCTAATTGAGGATGGGTATTAACGGAGGAACCCCCTCACCCGGCGCTGCGCGCCGCCAAAAGGGCGAGGGCATCAATTCAGAGTTTCTTGTCCCTCGCCCCCTTGGGGGAGAGGGTGGCCTGCAGCCGGCGTTTTCATCAGCCGGGGCAGGCCAGGTGAGGGGGTCTACTTGCCATTTTCACAGTCTGCTACGTGGGGCCCTGCTCGAGGGGGGAAACGCAGACTTCCACTTCCACGGACTGCCCGCCACCGCCCAGCGTAAGGCCTTTCATCGGCGTCACGTCACCATAGTCCCGCCCCCACGCCAAGGTGACGTGGGCGTCGGAAGGCATCAAGTTATTTGTGGGATCGAAACTCAGCCATCCGTTGGCCGGATCGAATACCGACACCCAGGCATGTGAGGCTGCGGCTCCCTGAAACTGCGGGCCGCTGCGGATGTAGCCACTCACGTATCGCGCCGCCAGGCGGAGCGAACGAAGGACGCCGATCATGAGGTGAGCAAAATCCTGGCAGACGCCCCGGCGGTTCTTGAACACTTCGAGGAGCGGCGTATCGATGGATGTGGACTGAGGCTGATACCGGAATTCGTCGTGGATGCGCCCGGTGAGCTCTTCGAGTGCGCTGAACAGCGGACGGCCGGGCGTGAAAGTGGGGCAAGCATATTCCCGCAACTCCGCATGGGCGGATACATAGGGAGAATCGAAGATGAACTCGGACGCGGCGATGGAATCCGGCTCGAGCGGCTGAGCCAGCGTCTGGCGCGCCGCCTCCCACGCCGGGGAGAAACGAATTCCGCTTCCCTGCGGTCCGACCTCAACCACACTGGAGGCGGTCGCCTCGAATCGCTTATGTCTATCAAAAACTGCAAAGGTGGAAACGTCGTTGCCAAAATAGTCTTTATGACTGCTCAGGAAGGCCGGTAGAGGATCAACGTGCAGCCGATGCTCGAGAACTCGTTGGGAAGGCAGCGCGCGCGGAGTCAGGCGCGCCTCGCTGTAGCACTGTGTCACCGGTGACGGGTAAGCGTACCGAGTCGAGTGTGTGATCCGGTAGAGCATTCTGCATCACCAGGACGCGGTCAGGAGCGAAGTCTTGGCCGGGCTCAGGTATAGCGCCGTCAACGCTTCAGAGAATTCGTACAAGCTTGTCTTGAGCTGCCGGAGATACGACTCCAGCGCCACAAACTTCCCATCACTGTTCCGCTGGGCGAGCGTTGACAGGGATGCCGCCCGGATTTCACTGAGTGTTCCGCACACCAACTCCTCCAGCCGGCGGTGCTCGGGGTCGTCACTTCGCCCCAGGGAATGCAACTGATCCGCCAAATCGGCTATTTGGAATCCGATCGAGCGGGGGTTCAACTCATCCACCAACAGAAGTTGTAAGACTAGGTCGGTTCTTAGGATGCTGACATATCGCGTGCGGTAGGTAATGGAACTGTCCGCCACCTGAAGAAGAATGTGAAGGTAGGGTTGGGAGCTGGGCGGAGCCTCCACCACCGCGACGCGCAACGACTCCGCCAATTGCCAAGCCCTCTCCAGCCGGCGGCCAAGCTGCACGAAGCGCCAGCCCTCGCCGCGGGTGGTGTTTTCCATCAGCAAGCCCGACAAGGTGGAAAGTGTCATGACGGCGCGATCGAGAACGCCAAATTGCGCAATATACCTCTGCTCCTGATTGACGGGCAGGGCGCCGGAGAATTCCGCATCCAGGCGCCGGAGCGCGTGCCAGGTGTCGCCGGAGAGCCGCTCCTTCAATTGCCGGGCGACGCGGTGCATCTGTTTGAGGTTCCATCCCAGGCTGGTAATCCGGGAAGGATCGTAAACGATTTCCGCAAGAAAGCGCTGCAGGCGCCAGCGCTGCTCGGCGAGTGAGGCGGTGGCGTCTTCGGGCGGCAGAAAACCCAGGCCTATGAGAAGAGAGACCGCGGTATCCAGCGTCAAGGCGTGTCCGAAATCTTCTTCTGCGGAAAGCGCGGGTAACAAAGCACGGAAAAGGCGAACATGGGCTTCCACGCGTTCGGTGTAGCGGCCCAGCCAAAAGAGATTGTCGGCTACCCGGCTGGGCAGCGCACTGCGACCAGCGGGCGCGTCGAGGAGGACAGGAGGCAGGCTGGAACCCGCTGAGGATTCTCCCGCGTCCCCGAGCACCCAGGTATCTTTGCTTACACCTCCCAGGCGCAGAGGAAGCTGCCGGGAGGATGATTCCGTGGTAACCCGCGCCAGGCCGCCGGGCATCACGCCATAAGACCGGCCGTCCCAGGACGCAAAGACTCTCAGGACGACGTGGCGAGCGGCCAATCCGCCTTCGGTGCGCGAGGGCGCGGTGGAAAGCGCAATCTCTTCCTGCGCCACATATCGTTCAGGGTGCACTTTGATTGCGGCAATCAGCTTTTCCCGCCCTGCACCGTCCGGAGACGCCGGAAACTCCGGCGGCTGGCCGAAACTGGGAGAGGCAGGCCGGACCACAAGGTGATCGAGATGTTCCAGCACGTATTGGCAAGCTTTCTCCTGGCCGCACCACCAAGTGGCCACGGAAGGCATGCGTAGTTCCTCGCCCAGGAGCAGGCGGCAAAGCCCTGGGAGGAACGCCAGAAAGCCAGCCGCTTCCGCCACCCCGCTGCCGAGAGCGTTGTCAATCACGACCCCGCCGCTGCGAGCCGCCTGGACAAGGCCGGGCACGCCCAGCAAGGAATCTCCCCGCAGTTCGAGGGGATCGCAGAAAGCGTCCTCGAAACAGCGCATAATCAAATCCACCGGTTCTAAACCTGCCAAGGTTTTCAAATAGACGCGACTGTCGCGGACCGTCAGGTCGTCCCCTTGCACCAGGGGCAAGCCCCAATTGCCTGCCAGAAAGGAATGCTCGAAATAAGCGTCGGTGTGCGGCCCGGGAGTAAGGACTACTCCACGAGGATGATTGCTGCGCCGGGCGGCGAGGGAGAACAGGGCATGGCGGTGGACGTCCAGGAAGCGCGCCAGTGGCCGAACCCGGTGTCGGCTGAAGACGCCGGGCAAAGCGCGCGCGCTGACCAGCCGGTTTTCCAGAGTGTAGCCCATTCCGGCCGGCGCCTGGCTGCGCTCAGCAATCACCCACCAGCGGCCGTCCGGTGAACGGGCCAAATCCGCAGCGTAAGTGTGCAAGTACACGCCGGCAGGCGGCGTAAATCCAAAGCAAGGCCGGAGGAACTGGGGATTTTCGAAGACCAGCGCCGGGGGCAGGAAGTGCTCATACAACAGTTTTTGGGCGCCGTAAAGATCGAACAGAATGGCATTCAGCAATTCCGCGCGCTGGATGACGGCCCGTTCGATGCGGGCCCATTCCTCTTCCGCAATCAGCAAGGGTATGGGATCCAGAGTCAGTGGACGCTCATTGTCCCAAGGATCCCCTGCGAGGTTGTTGGAGACGCCGGTTTCCCGGATCAGTTGTACGCCGGATTGCCAGTAACGGTTGAACTGCCGAAACCCTAAGTGGCGAATGGCGGCGGCGAGGCGGCGCCAAGGGCGGCGCGGCAGACCGGAGGGCAGCACGGCCTCGTCCCAGTGGCCCGTAACGGGAGCATATCGCCACTCCTCCACCACGGTTTGATTCGCTGCCTGTGAGGTATCGCTCACTTGTAGGCTCTTGATGACGAGGCCTCCTCTTCCTGGGAGGTTTGAGAATCCGATTCCCCGGCGAAGAAATCGCGCGTCAGGTCGGCGTCGATGGCGTTCATCCGCGCCTGCAGGCCGTCCAGATACTCGTGAAGCCCATCCGTGATGATTTTGTTCACAGAAATGTAATCAAGTTCCGCGCGCAGCGGGGCGAGGGAGCATTCCGAGGGGCACTCACAGGACCCCATGGGAGTACCGGTAATCGTGTGCAGCGATTCATCGGCCTCGCGGAGGCAGTGGCGGATGGCGCGGGGAAACTCGCGGTCAAGGATCAGGAACTCCACGATACTGCGCGGGACGATGCGTCCGTACTTCTTACGGTACATCTCGAATCCGCTGACCGATTTTAAGACCGCCGACCAGTGAATGTCATCATAGGGAGTTCCGACAGCGTTCGCGGAGGGGAGCAGCATGAAGTACTTGACATCCAAAATGCGCGATGTCTTGTCGGCCCGCTCGAGCTGCCTTCCCAAGCGAAGAAAATGCCAGGCCTCGTTGTAACTCATCGTGGCGTCGGTGATTCCCTCGAACATGTGGCAGCCCAGGCGGATGCCGCGCAAGAGTTCGGCGAGGCGCTCCGACTCCGCCATCGACATCTGGGATTGAATCTCCAGGTACAGGCTGTTAACTTGCTCCCACATCTCGGAGGAAATGATCTCGCGAATCGAGCGGGCGTTTTCACGGGCGGCGCGCAGGCAGGAGATGACGGAATTCAGATTGTCGCTATCGAGCGCCAGGAACTTGATCACCGACCGCTTTTCCGCGCTGCCGTAGCGCTCGCGAAAGACTGCGGCGTCACCGCTGGTGTCAATCAGGGGTTGCCACTGGTGGGCGGGTTCGAGGGGCAAATCCAGTTGCAGGTGCAGGTTGACATCAATGAAGCGCGCCACGTTTTCCGCCCGCTCGATGTAGCGTGCCATCCAGTAAACGGCGTTGGCCGCCCGGCTCAGGAGCGGCGCGGTTTCACTGCTCATGCGTGGCTCCTTCTGGCAACGGCGCGAGAACCCAGGTGTCCTTACTCCCGCCGCCTTGCGAGGAATTCACCACCAGCGAGCCCTTGCGCAAGGCCACTCGGGTCAGGCCGCCGGGCAGCACGTAAATCTCCTTGCCGTAGAGAATGTAAGGGCGCAAATCCACATGCCGCCCTTCCAAGTGGTCCTCCACCAGTGTCGGAACGCGCGAAAGGGCCAGCGTCGGCTGCGCAATGTAGTTCCGCGGACTGGCGTTAATTCGAGCCGCAAACTCCTCGCGCTGCGCCGCGGTGGAGTGCGGGCCGACCAGCATTCCGTATCCGCCCGCTTCATTGGCAGCCTTCACCACAAGCTTGTCAAGGTTCTGGAGCACATGCTGCCGGTCCGTGTCACGCCAACAGACGAAGGTGGGGACGTTGGGCAACAGGGGATCAGCGCCTTCGTAGTAGCGGATGATCTCCGGCACGTAGTAATAGATTACTTTGTCGTCCGCGACACCGTTTCCGGGGGCGTTGGCCAAAGAAACTCGGCCGGCCCGATAAACATCCATGAGCCCGGGAACCCCCAGCAAGGAGTCGGGGCGGAACGTCCTGGGGTCCAGGAAGTCGTCGTCGATGCGACGATAAATCACGTCGACGCGCCGAAGACCTTTCGTGGTGCGCATCGCGACCCACCCCTCGTGCACCACCAGGTCGCGGCCCTCGACCATTTGAATCCCCATCCTCTGCGCCAAAAAGCTGTGCTCGTAGTAGGCGGAGTTGTACATGCCCGGGGTGAGCAGCACCACCGTAGGCTTGGCCCCGGCGCGGGCCGGTGCGATGGCCTCCAGAGTTTCCAGCAGTCGGCTCGGGTAATCGTCCACCGGGCGGACGTGCAGGCCCGCGAACACATGTGGAAAAGTTCGCTTCATCATGTCCCGGTTACCCAGCACATAGGAAACGCCCGAAGGCACGCGGAGGTTATCCTCCAAAACATAGATCTGGCCATCGGAGTGGCGAACCAGGTCCGTGCCGGAAATGTGGCACCACACGCGGCCGGGAGGGTTGATGCCACGGCATTGGTGGCGAAAGAACGCGGCGGACTGGATGATCTCCTCGGGGATGACCTTGTCCTTCAGGATTTTTTGGTCGTGGTAGATATCGTCAATGAATTCGTTGAGGGCATGGATGCGCTGCTTGAGTCCGCGCTCGACCCAATCCCATTCTTCGGCACGGACAATGCGCGGAATCACGTCGAAGGGCCAAATGCGTTCTGTGCCCGCCGAATCCCCATAAACATTGAAGGTAATCCCCATTTGCAGGAGAAGGGTTTCGGCCGTTCGCTGGCACCTCAAAAGCTCGCCGTCGGCGAGCGACTCGATGGTTTCCAGCAGCAGGCGAGCTTCCGGACGCGCTTTGCATTCGGCGTCAAATACCTCGTCATAGAAACCGTCCGTCTGATACGAATTGAGCTGCATTCGCACCTTCCTGCCCCCAACACTGGTTGCGCCTTGTGAACCCCAAGGAACTGCTTGTCTCAGTTTAGCAGGTCATCCGCATTGGGGGGATGGCTTTTTTCGTGCATCGGCGACCACACTAAGATGGAAGTCCTATCGCGGACATCAAACATTGGCACGACGGCCTAGGACGGGAAAGAGCGGCGCGAGAACTGTCGGAAGCGTTATAATGTGATGTTCAAGACGAAAGCGCCCACCAGAGAGGCGAATCCGTCCCCTGAGCAGATGCATCCACGTGGATGGTGCGAATGATCGGCGGTGGATCTTCGGTCCCAAAGGAATGGATGTGATGCTACCAGAAACTGCCGGACAGCCTGCGCGGCTTGTTTTCGTGAGCCACAGTGGGGAAGATACCTGGGTTGCGAAGCAAATCGCCAGGGAAATAGAGGGATGCGGGGCCAAGCCTTTTCTGGACGAAGCGGAGATTAATGCAGGTGCGGACTTCGAGGAGGACATCCGCAAATTCCTGGAGCAGGCCCACGAACTCGTTGTGTTACTCACCCCTTGGGCGTTGGAGCGGCCGTATGTTTGGATTGAACTGGGGGCGGCATGGGGCCGTCGAATCCCAATTGTCGCGCTGCTGCTCGGCCTTACAGCGGGTGAACTACAGAGCCGCCCGGGAGTACCAGTCATGCTGAAGAAGCGAGATCTTCTTCAGTTGAACGACGTAGAAGCGTACCTGAAACAACTTCGGGGTAGGGTGGAGCGGCACGACGTTGGAGGGGCGAAATGAGTAGTCCACAGGTATTCATCTCTTATTCGAAAGCCGACGCTGATTGGGCGCGCTCCTTCGCTGAGGCCCTGAAGCAGCGCGGGGTGCGCGTCTGGTTGGACCAGTTCCAGATCTCCGCCGGCGAATCGTTGCGGGAGGCACTAGAGACCGGTCTGCGCGAAAGCGACGTTTTTGTGGCGCTGTTCGACCCGGCGTCCCCCATGAACCCCAATTTCTTCTTCGAGCTCGGCGCTGCGATCGGAATGGGCAAACGCGTGGTCTCCATCGTGCCGCGCGAACTGGAGAACTCGACGCTTCCACTCGAGCTACGCGCCCGGCGTTATCTCATGAAGGACTCGCCGGAGAATACCGCGGAAGAACTGGCACACGCGCTTGTCGTCACCTAACGAGGTCTTCCTAAGACCTTATGCAGAGCTTTTGATCAACGAGACAACATCCTCGGGAGAATTCTTCACCCATCGAGTGTGCCCGTCGGCAAGCTGAAGCTCGGTTGCTCTCTTGGCGGCCTCGATTGTGACAATGTGGTCGGTATTAACAAAGAGGACGCCCGCATCCTCTCCTGCCTCATCGGTTTTGTGAAGTTCAATCAGTGCCATATCCGCTTGTCCCCTTTCGCGCAAGGCGCCTGCTTTGAGCCGCACAGATAGGAAAATCGGCTCGCGCTAGTTGTTCGGCCTGCTCAAGCGGCGGAAGTAATCCGCCACCGAGTCCTGATAGCCATCGGGCACGCGTTGCGCGTCGCCGGTTCGGACTTGTCCCGACTTCTTGTCGTCCATCGCGCGGCGAATCTGCAACTCGAGCTTATCCATGCTGGCCAACACTTGGGCGTGGAGTTCCTGGAGCATGGCGGGGTTGCCAGGGAAGCGCCGCGGGTCCAGGTGGTCGAGTTCGCGCTGCAGATCTTTGATGTCGCCAAGCGGTCCGGGCTCGCTGCGCACCGTCTGTCGCAAGGCATTCAAGTCGTGCAGCGCCTCCTGGTAAGCGCGCTCGATGTCGGCCTGAGTAATCGGCTCAGCTTTGCGCTCCGTGCCTTGCGCCCTTGTCAAACTGCCGGGATCATACCCACCGTAGAAGCGCTCGCCGTCCCAGTGGCCGCCGTTGGCGTTTCCGCCGGCGACTCCGTTCCGCAAATCTCCACCCGCGGCCCGATCACCGGTCTGCTGCTGCCCGCCCGGTTCGCCACCCTGCCCGCCGCGCTCACCTACTTGCCCGGAACGATCCCCTGCTTGTCCGCTGCGGCCGCCGGGATTTCGTGTCAGCATATCGATTTGGCTTCGCAGGCGCGCCATGCGTTCCAGCGCCTCTTCCGGATTCTGCTGACCATTGCCCAGCGACTGCCGGGCCTCGCGCAGTTGTTCGTTCAGGCGTTCGATCCCGGAGTTGATTGCACCCTCGCTGGGATTGGCGTTAGGATCCATGCCCCGGCGGATCATCTCTGCACTTCGCTGGAGTTTGGCCTGGAGATCGGATTGATCCATTCCGGCCAAAGCGTCGCGAAGCTTCGAGGCTGCGGCGCGATCTGCGGAGGCGAGGCTGCGTGTGGCGTCCTGCATCCGCTTTTGCAGGTCCGCGAGGTCATCGGCGAGGCGCTGGCGATCGCCGGCTAGCTTCGCCAGTTCCTCAAGCGAGGCTTCGGACGGGCCCTGCGCCGAGCGCCGGGCTGCCTCGGTTGAATCGAACGCGCGCCGCATACGCTCCACCTGGCCGCGCTGCTCGCCGCTCAATCGCTCGCCCTCGTGAGCCAGCGAATCGAGCTGTTGGGAAGCGTCCTGCCCCCGCAAGCTATTGAGCAGGTCGGATGCTTCACGGAGGCGGTCGGCGGCGCGGCGTGCGTCGGCCCCGTTTTGTCCGGTTGAGGCAGCCCGGCGCATGTCGTCGTTGGCCTGTTGAAGGCGTTCAAGAGCTTGCTGCATGCTCGTGTCTGATCCGCTCTGCCCGCCCCTGGAAGATGATCGGCTGGATGATCCTGAGCCGGTCTGCTGGGACCCCGAGTTGCCCTGCTGGGGACCCGAAGCGCTCTGCTGCGAATCGGAAGCGCCCTGTTGCGAACCGTTGCGCGCCATCTGGGCCATCTGCTCTTGCAGCTTTTCCGCTTCGCGGCGCAGCATTTCCTGCTGCCACCGTGACTGGAAATCCTGCGAATTGTGCGGCTGCTGGGCTAACTCCTGCTGGCGCCGCGCTAGTTCATCCAGCTTCTCGAGAGCCTTGTCAATCTGATCGCCGCGCTGATCGGCGGAGTTGGCCGTTTGTTCCGTCTCGTACTGGTTCTTCTCAGTATCCAGTTCGAGATCGAACAGGCTCTGGAGGTCGCGCCCCGAGCCTCCCCCGCCACCTCCTGCCCCGATGCTGCCAAAGGCCACTTCGATTTGGCGGAAGGTTGCTTCCGCCCGCAGAAGAGATTGCAGGGCCTTCTGCTCCTGGGGCATGGCGTCCCTCCATTTTTGCTGTTGCAGGGCTTTGGCTGCGGGGTCCATTGCCTTGGCGGCGTCGCCCATATCTTTTTGGAAGCTACTGAACTCCGCATTTTCTTCTGTCAGTTCGCGACGCTCGAGACGCCCCGAGAGCGATTGCGCCTGGTCACGGAGCTTGGATTGCACGCCGGAAAGGAATTTAGCCGCTTCGGCGAGGTCCTGCGGTGAGGCGCCTTTATCGAACTCATGCTTCCAGGTCTCCGCGATGATTTCCTTCTCGCGCTGGGAAATCTGCTCCTGGAAGTTACCCATCCCTCCACCCCCGCCACCCATGACTTGAGATTGCGAGTAATCTCGGGAGAACGGCTCAGCCTGGATAAACATCATGTCGGTGCGGGATTCCGCACGCGCGTCCCTGGCAATCGCGTACAAACTCACCAGGTCGCCGGGGACAAGTTTGAAGTCCTCCAGAGAGAGCGTGGTGGAACCCTCCGCCTGTTTCGCGCCCTTCTGCTTCAACAAACTGCTTGTCTGCTCAGGTCCTCCGTTTACCGAATAGTGAAGGGCCAAAGCGTTGAGGCCAAACTCGTCCTCGGCCTGAACCGAGACAGTGACTTCTTCGATGGGGCTGGCGTGGTATTCGCCAGCCGGCCGGGTGATGCGCACCATCGGGGGATTCACCTTACGCGCTTCGATGAAGAAGTCCTCCGACAGCCGCACCGGCTGACCTTCGTCGAGCGCAGCGACATGATACATTCCATCCTTCTCGATGGCGACTGCGCCGTCATACGAATTGTGGCCGGCGTCGGAGAGGTCAATCTGCTTTCCGCCGTCGAGCGCGAGAAAACTATGCGCCACCGGTTGGCTGAGGAGGATGCTGAGTCGCGCCTCGGTGCCCGCGAGGGCTCGAAGGTCGCCGCCTTCCTCTTCCACGGCATCTTTCATTCCTGTCCAGGCGGGAAAATGGTAGGTCACGCGGATCTGTTTTACCGCGGGCAGGTCGACAATCCGGAGTTTGAAATTCCGCGAGCGCAGCGGTCCGGCTTCAATGTAGTACTCGACGCTCTCGGGAAGCCCCGCGAAAAGGAATTGAAAACCGTTCCCCGCGGGCTGCCGCTGCATCGTGACCTCTTCCCACTTCGAGGCGCTCTGGTAGCGAGCGTAAAGGCGGGCGCTCTCCACCTGGCGTCCGATGACCTGCGCGGTCACCAACTGGTTGGCGCTGCGGCGCACGACCGCGTTGCCAGGGCTCACTTGAATGTCATAATAGGGAGCGGAGTGTTGCAGCGAGCCGGCCCACAGCCGCGCTGCGCCGTAGCCAAGGAAACCGGGCCCCGCAGCGATCATCCAAACCAGTATGCCGAGGGCTGCTCCCCCGCTCGCAATCCAGGCCAAAAGCTTGTGATTTGGAATTAAGTGCGCCGGTTGGGCGGATTTTGCCACCTGAAGCGTGTCCGCGGCCAGCAGTTCGAGGAAGGGATCGCGCCCGCCCCGGTCGCGCTCCGCGAACGTTACCAGGCGCTGATCGAACTGCGGAAAGACAGCTTCTGCTTTGCGGGCTGCCCGCCGGTCGTTGAGCCTGCGCCAAGGCAACGCCAGGCCGTAGCCGACCACGGTTACGAGTGCGATGATGAGCGCAAGGCGAGCGGCAAGAAGGCTCGAATCGGAGAAGCCGAATGCATTCGTAATCAGCACCAGGACGAGGGTAGCCGTCAAGGCAACCGCTACCAGCGCCGCCGCGCCCCGCAATAACGCGCCCAGGCGCAGACGTCTTTGCAGCATCTTCAGGTAGGACACGAGCTGATCTCGTGCACTCATGGTTCCTCCTGCGCCGAGTAACTGACCCCTCACCCGTCACGCTCCGGCTGATGAAAACGCCGGAGCGCGACACCCTCTCCCCAAGGGAGAGGGCGGCTGAGTAAACTAAGATTCTTCCCGCAGCTTGCCTAGGTAGCGATCGCTCACCAATGACTCCACTACCGCCCCGGCCAGAAGCAGCAACATGAAATACCACCAAAGGCTGAACGGCTTCGCCGGCGCCTGCGTCACGCTCGCTGCTGCGGCCGGTTGAGAAACCGGGCCTGGTTTGCCGCGCCAAAGCGCCAAGGCATCCTCGCTGATGACATCGAGGTCGGACTCGCGGCGGTCCGCGTTCACACCCACGACCTCATGGCGGCCGTTGGCGAGGCGCATTTCGTAAAACCCTGCCATGCTCAATTGGAATGTTGAAGAAGTGGCGGCCTCATTCAGAGAAAGGGGCCGGCGTCCCTTGGGGTCCACCACCTCCACGCCTGCCGCCCGGTCTTTGTCGGAGCGCAACTCGAAGAAGGAATCGACGACGCTCGACCCGATCCTCTGCCGCATCCCGGAAAGATACCGGGCCGTTTGCTCGACAAAGGGGACGAAGATGGGGTGCAATGGAAAGTCGTTCGTGAAATTGTCCAGGCCCGAGGTAAACAGCAACACGCGTCCTTCGTTTAGCTTCTTCTCCACCAGCAATGGTGTCCCGTCGGTAAGCCTCGCCGCGACCCGCGCGCCGGTGGTGTCGGCGGCAACGGCAAAATAGAATTCCACATTGGCCCAGCGCTCGGACTTGGCGAGCGAGGGATAGGTGGGGTCGGCGTCGCCGACTGTCAGGAAGCGCTGGGAAGAGTCGGTGTAATTGTGCACGGCCTGGATGCTCTCGGCAAGAACGGGAATGCGTGACCGGCGTGCCGCCGACGTGCCCAGCGCGATGAGGACGCTTCCCCCGCCGCGGACGTAGTCGACAAGGCCCTGTTCCAAGGCAGGCGGCAGCGACAGCACGTCAGACAAAACGACGAAAGCGTATTGGGAAGGTTGCGCATTCGATGCCTGTTCCACGCTGCGGCTTTCCAGCGCGAACACTCCGCCCGCCGCAGAGGCCAAGGCCGAGCCAAAGTAGAGCGGAGAACGGGTGTCGTTGCCCTCGTGGATGAACAGAACACGACGCGGGTCAGAACGCTCAACGGAAAACATAAACCGGTCGTCGGCAGGAAGAGCGTCAGCGGAATCGATGCTCACCTCGCAGCGGCTGAAGCCGTAAGGGACTTCCAGGGAGTCGAACTCGACGGTAGCGCGGCCGTTGGCGGGCACGCTGGCGCTGCGCGTCGCGATGCTCTTGCCGTTAACAACCAGGGAAACAGTGCGGGTTGCCGCGGGCGCGTGGAAACCCGCCACCACGGCTTGCACCCGCGCCTTCTTCGGATCCCACACCTGGGCCGGCGCGCTCACGCTTTCCACTGTCCAGTTGGGCGCGGGGTCCTTGACCACAGGGTGCAACACCAGCGTGGCATTCGGCGGCAGGACCATTTCCTGAAAGCTCGCCGGCATCCCGGATTTCTGTAAATCGCTGAAGAGGTGGACATCGATGGGGAAGGAGACTGCTTCCGCAAGGGAGCGCACTCCGCGCGCGACTTCAGCGAAGCTGGCGCGCGAGTCGCTGGGCGCCACGCTATTGACTGCTTGGCGAAGTTCACCCGAATCCTGGGTCTGGGAAGTCAGTGCATGAAGCTGCGATCCGAGCGTCATGACTTGCGCGCGCGTCCCCGGATTCCTTGCATCGAGCACGCCGAGCGCGGCGCGCTTTGCGTCCGCCAGGCGCGAGCCGGCCCGCATGCTGAACGAGTTGTCGATGACCAGCACGAGCAGCTTGTTTCCCATCATGCCCGCCACCGGCCGGTTAAGAAAGGGGTCTGCGAAGACCAGGGCGAGCAAGAGCAGCACGGCTATGCGCAGCGACAGCAACAGCAGATGGCGCAGACGGCGATGCTGGATGGAACTCTGCGTGCGCCGCTCGAAAAACATCAGCGAACTGAACGGCAGCGCTTCCGACTGGTGACGGCGAAGCAGATGGAGATACAGTGGGAGGCCCACCAGAGCCGCAGCCGCCAGGAACCATGGGGAGAGAAAACCCATTCACGGTCTCCATTTTGGAGTGCGGCAGCTTGCTGCCGCTTTTCTTTCACACGAGCTTGCTCGCGTGTCTCTCTGCGTTGTGGGGTCAGCCCCAATGTGTACGCGGTGCTACCGATGCCCGGCCAGCAAGCTGGCCTGAAGAAAAGCGGCAGCAAGCTGCCGCACTCCAGACTAAATTCACCACTTCCCTTGCCGGATCGCCAGGTATTCCCGCAACGCGCCGTCCAACGGCCGGTCTGTTACCAAAAGGAAGTAGTCCATCCCGGAACCGCGGGCGCCATCGCGCAGCGACTCGATGTGCGCATCGATCTTCTTCGTGTATTCGAGCCGGGCGTATTCGGGGTTCACCTCGAGCGACTCCTGCGTCTCCATTTCAATTAGGGTGGTGGGTCCGCGAAAATGAGGGCGAATTTCCGCGGGATCGAGGACATGAAACAGGAGTACTTCATTGCCGCGGAATCGCAACGGCTCGAGCGCCCTGATAATCCGCGCCGGGGCTTCGTAAAAGTCCGAAATAACGATGACCACGCCGCGCTTGCGGAAGACTTCGAGAAAGCGCTCGAGGGCCTTGCCGAAGTCAGTCTTCGCACCGGGTTCGGCCTGCTCGAGGCCGCTCAAGAGCCGGTGGAACTGCCCCTGGCGGTTGGAGGGCCGGATGTAGTTGCGGACCTCGTCGTCGAAAACGATTAACCCCGCGGCGTCGCGCTGGATCTGGGTGGTGAGATAAAACAGCGCCGCCGCCGCGAAGCGCGCGTACTCGGACTTACTCAGCCCGTGCGAGGAGTACTTCATGGAGTTACTCGAGTCGAGGAGGACCGTCAGCAGGGTGTTGGTTTCCCCTCGATAGCGCTTTAAGTAGGCGCGCTCGGTGCGGGCGTAAACGTTCCAGTCGATGTGGCGCAAGTCGTCTCCGGCCGTGTAGGCGCGGTACTCGGCAAACTCCTGGCTGAAGCCGAAGTTCGGCGAGCGATGGAGTCCGGCGATGAAGCCGTCCACCACGGTCTTGGCGATCAGGTCTAATCCGGAGATGCCGGACAGCACCGCCGGATCGATGAAACGTTGCACGCTCATCCTCCCGCCGGAGGCGGCATTTGCTCGAGCAAGCGGTGAAGAATCTCGTCCGAATCGATGCGGTCCGACTCGGCATGGAAATTCAGAAGGATCCGGTGGCGCAGGACCGGCGTGGCCAGCGCCCGCACGTCGTCGTAGGTCACGTGGTAGCGACGGTGTGCAAGGGCGCGAGCTTTGGCCGCCAGCACGATGAATTGCGCGGCGCGTACGCTTGCCCCGTAGTTGACGTATTTCTTAACGAAGTCCGGCGCCGATCCGCTCTTGGGGCGCGTGGCGCGTACCAGGCTGACCACATAGCGCGCCAGTGAGTCCGCGATGGGCACCATCCGCACTAAGCCCTGGAACTCCAGAATTTCCTCCGCGTTGGTCACCGCCTCCACTTTCGCTACGCGTGTGGTCGTGGTCAGGTCAATGACTTTGGCCTCGTCCTCGGCGCTCAGGTAACCGAGCAGGGTATTGAATAGAAAACGGTCAAGCTGAGCTTCGGGAAGCGGGTATGTCCCTTCCAGTTCGATGGGGTTTTGAGTGGCCAGAACGAAGAAGGGCAGCGGTAACGGATAGTGGTTGCCGCGCACCGTGCAGGAGAGTTCCTGCATCGCTTCCAGCAGTGCGGCCTGCGTCTTGGGCGGCGTGCGGTTGATTTCATCCGCTAAAACGATGTTTCCGAAGATGGGGCCGTGGACGAACGTCCAGCGCCGGTGGCCGGTGGTCGGATCCTCTTCGATAATATCCGTCCCGGTAATATCCGAAGGCATCAGGTCGGGCGTAAACTGGATACGCGTAAAGACCAGGCCGAGCGTCCGCGCGATGGTGCGGACCATGAGTGTCTTGGCGGTGCCGGGCAGTCCGGTGATCAGGCAGTGCCCGCCGACGAAAAGGCCGATGAGAATCTGGTCGAGGACTTCTTCCTGCCCGACGATCACTTGCCGGACTTGGGAGAGAATGCTGTCCCGCACGGATTGAAAACGCTCAATCCGGCTCTTGAGTTGAGCTAAGTCAGGTTGTACTTCCGTGATAGTCCCCATGATTCACCTTTTCGTAGAATCCTGAAGTTGCAAAAGCAGTTTCTGCGCGGGGCGGTAACCCGGCGCCGCCTCCAGCGAGGCCAAGACGTGTTCCTCGGCCTCATCGCGCTGGCCGGCGGCGAAATAGGCCTGGGCCAGGTTGAACTGCGCGGACGAGGCGTCCAGCGGGTGCATAGCCACCACCGCGCCGTATTCACGAATCGCGCCGGGATAATTCTCCTGCGCGAGCCAAAGCTTGCCGAGGCGGCGATGCAAGTCCTCGTCCATCGGGTCAATATAGTTAATCCGATCCAGCGTGGCCGCGGCGTCCTTGGGTTCGCCCAGGTTCTCCTCCAGCGAGGCCAACTCTTCAAGCGTCTGCGGGCTGAGTCCCCCGGCCTTTTCATATTCCGTCAGCGCTTCCACGGCGGCCCGTTTCTCGCCTTTGGCAAGGTGCGCATCCGCAAGGAACTCATAAGCATTCGCGTCCTCAACATACTGTGGGTACATGCGGCGGACTTCCTCGCCTTGCTTCAGCACCTGGTCGTA
>Ga0326727_10007920_pt1 | contig 27505 bp, 20 predicted proteins | sample MB2enrmetagenome_FD_207643 | JGI IMG/M metagenome (GOLD analysis project Ga0326727, IMG submission 207643) | Lab enriched peat soil microbial communities from McLean, Ithaca, NY, United States - MB29MY | ecosystem: Environmental > Terrestrial > Soil > Wetlands > Peat | place: USA: New York...
GTGCTGTCCAAAGCGGCGGTGGAAGGCAAGCTCGCCACCCGCGCCGACGCCAGCAAGCACCAGGGCGACTTCCGCAAGATCGTGCAGGGGGTGAACGAGACGCTCGACGCCGTGATCGGACCGCTGAACGTCGCCGCGAACTACGTCGACCAGATCTCCAAGGGCGTGATCCCGGCCAAGATCGCCGACGCCTACAACGGCGACTTCAACACCATCAAGAACAACTTGAACACTTGCATCGCCTGGTTCAAGGATCTCATCGCCTACATCACGGCCATGGCCAACGGCGACATGACCGCGACGATGAACAAGGCGTCGGCGGAAGACCAGATTCACGAGTGGCTAATGCTGCTGAAGGCCAACCTCGGCGCCGTGGTCAGCGACGCGGACACGCTGGTCAATGCGGCCGTCGAAGGGACGTTGTCGGTGCGGGCGAACGCCGCGCGCCACCAAGGCGAATACCGTCGGATCGTCGACGGCCTGAACAACACGCTCGAAGCCGTGGTGAAGCCGCTGAAAGTCGCCAGCGACTATATCGAGCGCATCTCGAAGGGCGACCTGACCAGCAAGATCACCGAAAGCTACGCCGGCGACTATGACGCGTTGATGAACAGCATCAACGCCCTGGTCGACAACCTGACCCGCTTCGCGCAAGAGGTGCAGGGCGCCGCCGAGCAGGTGGCCACGGGCAGCGAGCAGTCCAGCGCCGCCGCCCAGAACCTGTCGCAAGGCGCCAGCGAACAAGCCGCGTCGACCGAAGAAGCCTCCGCCTCGATGGAAGAGATGGCGGCCAACGTCAAACAGAACTCCGACAATGCGGGACAGACGGAAAAGATCGCCCGTCAGTCGGCGCAGGACGCGGAGGCGAGCGGCTCGGCGGTGACGCGCGCGGTCACGGCGATGGAGACGATCGCGCAGAAGATCACCATCGTTCAGGAGATCGCGCGTCAGACCGACCTTTTGGCGCTCAACGCCGCGGTGGAGGCGGCGCGGGCCGGCGAGCATGGGCGCGGCTTCGCGGTGGTCGCCTCGGAAGTGCGCAAGCTCGCCGAGCGCAGCCAGGCCGCGGCGGCGGAGATCGGCACGCTGTCGGTCGACACGGTGAAGTCGGCGCAGGAAGCCGGCGCGATGCTGGTTCGATTGGTGCCGGACATCAAGCACACGGCGGACCTGGTGGCGGAGATCTCGGCGGCCTGCCGCGAGCAGGACGTCGGGACAGGACAGATCAATCAGGCGATCCAGCAGCTCGATCAGGCGACACAGCAGAACGCGTCCGCCGCGGCGGAGGTTTCGGCGACCTCCGAGGAGCTGAGCGCGCAGGCCGAGCAGCTTCAGCGCAGCGTCTCCTATTTCCACACCGACGCCGGCGCCGCGCAAGGCCGGGCCGTTTCGGCGGCGGCCGACCGTGCAGTGTCGCAGCTCAAGGGCAAGGCGGCGACGATGCGCGCCAAGGAGCCGCCCAAAGCTCCTGCGGCCGCGGCCGCGCATATCGCGCACGTTCCCGCCAAGAACGTCCCGGTCAAGAAAGCCGCCGCGGCGTCGGGCAAGGGCTTCGCCTTAGACATGCAGACGGGCGAAGACGCAATGGACGCCGGATTTCGGCGCGCCTGAGCTCTGACGGAGGGGCGCGCCCGCGCGCCCCTCTTCTTCCGTCGTCCGGCGAATGGAACGAAGACAATGGCTGAGACCCGTCTCTATCTGACCTTCGGCATTGACCGGGAGCGCTTCGCGTTGCCGGTCGAGCGGGTGCAAGAGATCCTCGACATGCGGCCGATCTCGCGCGTGCCGCGCGCGCCGCCATACGTCGTCGGCCTCACCGACGTGCGCGGCGCCGGGCTGCTGGTGATCGACCTCAGGGCCAAGTTCGGCTTTCCCTCGGTCGAAACGACCAACCGCACCCGAATCATTTTGGTCAACGCCACGATCGACGGCGAACGCCTCGGCGTCGGGCTGGTGGCCGATTGCGTGTTCGCCGTCAGCGACCTCGACGGCGCGGCGCTGGAGCCGCCGCCGTCGATCGGCTCGCGTTGGCGCGCCGATTACGTGATCGGCGTTGGGCGCGAGGCCGGCGAATTCGTCATCGTGCTCGAGCTCGATCGGTTGATCGACTCGAATGAGCTCGCTGCGGCGACCGATTCGGACTTGGCCGCCTAGCGGCGTCGGGAGTGGCGTATGAGTAGCGTTTGTGGCGTCGATGTCAGCGATTGTCTGCATGAGAAACACTTCTTAGCGCTTGCGCGAATCGTCGAGTCTCACACGGGCATTCGGTTGCCGCCGAGCAAGCGCATTATGCTGGAGGGCCGGTTGCGCCGGCGCGTGCGCGCGCTCGGCCTCAGCACCCTTTCGGAATACGGCGACGCGATTTTCGATGGAGGTCGACTGAGCGAAGAATTCGACCATGTCGTCGACTGCGCAACGACCAACAAGACGGACTTCTTCCGCGAGCCGGACCATTTCGTCTTCCTGCAGGAACACGCGATCCCGACGCTGTCGCAGCGCTCGAAGGGGCGCGAAGCGGCGCTCAAGTTCTGGAGCGCGGCGGCCTCGAACGGGGCGGAGGCGTACACAATCGCGATGGTCGCGGCGGAGGCTCTCGGCTTCGACTTGCGGGCGTTTTCCGTGCTCGGGACTGACATCAACCGCGAAGTTATCGCCGTGGCGCGCCGGGCGATCTACCCTCCTGCCTTCGCCGATCCGATCCCGCGCGCGCTGCGCGATCGCTATCTCATGGTCTCGCGCGACGCCGGCTGCCTGGAGACTCGCATCGTCCCCGAACTGCGGCGCGCCGTGCGGTTCGAGACTCTCAACTTGATGGACGCGCGCTATCCGGTAGATCGGGACTTCGACGTCGTCTTCTGCCGAAACGTTCTCATCTATTTCACCAAAGTCACCCAAGATGCGGTGACGCGCAGACTCTGCGGCCATCTGCGAATAGGCGGGTATCTGATGTTGGGGCACGCCGAATCTGTGGCCGGCAGCGACCAATCGATCTTGCGGCAGGTGGCTCCGACCATTTTCCGCCGGGTCGTTTAGGGACCGACGGCGGCTCGGACGGCGCGGCGGAGGCGCGACAGATCGGACGACGCCGCCGAATTTGAGTCCTGCGCGGTTCGCGGCGTCCGGTTGGCCCCTTCGGACGCGCGCCGGACGATCCGACGCGAAGCTGCACGCTGTCCGTCGTCGCCGGCAATCCCGCATCTCCGAGGTCGCCATCCCCGAGGTTGTCGATTATGAACATGCGGCGCTTGTAGAGGACCGCGCCTTCGAGATGCACTAACATTGGACCCAGACCACCCGACGGGGCAGGCAGGTCCCGGCGTGAGTGGCTCGGTCTACGCGGGAATGACGGTGAAGTTCTGACGCGAATGCGTGCCGAAGCCCCACCGCTCGAGGCTATCGGCGACGCGCTGCTTGTCTGCGCGTCCGCCGCCCTCGGCGAATCGCCTTTCATCGGCGCGCCGGTCGCCCTGGGCGACGCGACCCTCCCTGAGGAGCGGGTCGTCGCCGCTTGGCGACTCGACCCGCTCGGCGATTCGCCGCCCTCGCGCGCGAGCGAACCCATCGCGCGGCGCCTCCTGGCCGCTGCGGCGAGCTTGGCGCTGCACGCGGCGATCTTCGGCGCCCTGGCTTGGCGCGTCGCCGCGCTCCCCGATGCGACGGCGACGGTCGAGGTCGAGCTGGTCAGCGAAAGCGAGGCGGCGGAGGCGCCGGTCGTCGCGCCGGCCCCCCAGAAGCCGCCGGAGCCGAGCCCGCCAACCTCCGAGCCGACGGCCACGCCCACTGCGACGCCGGAGCCGACCTCCGCGGCGACGCCGGAGCCGACGCCGACGCCTATGTCGACTCAAGAGCCGATCCCAACGCCGGAACCGACCCCGACCCCGACCCCGACCTTCGAGTCGATAGCCGCTCCCGCCGCAACGCCGGCGCCGCCGCCTCCGCGGGTCGCGCCCCCGCCGCGGGCTGAGCCGCCGCGCAAATTCCTCGCGCCGCCGCGCCAGACGGCGCCGGCCAAGCCCCGCCCGGCCGCCGCCCCGGCTGCGGTCGCCAACGCCGCCTCGGCGGTCGATGGAGCCGGGCCGTCGCTCAGCGCGGCGCGCGCCGATTACGGCGCGCTGGCGGTGGCGCAAATCCGCGCCCACAAGTTCTATCCCGCCGCTGCGCAGGCCGCGCGCGAGACCGGCGATGTCGGCGTGCTGTTCGTCGTCGCCTCTTCGGGGCGGATCGCCAGCGTGACGATCACCCGCTCCTCGGGCTCGACCGCGCTCGATCAAGCCGCGCGGACGATCGTCGGCTCGATCGAGCTGCCGCCGCCGCCCGGCGGCTTCTACTCCGGCGCGACGCGGCTCGATTTCGTCGAGCCGTAGCGCTTTGGCGCGCGGCGCCCTCCTGCGGGCGCCACGTTCCTTCTCCCCGCGAAGCCTAGCAGATTCACACAAGTCTCGGTCGGCGGGCGGGGGCCACGTCGACGCGCCGCCGTCGCCGCCGCGTCGTCCCAAAAGCGGAACGCGCCAGAGAATCGAGCGGTCGATCGCCCGCGCCGCCTCGGCGACGGTCTCCGGCGGACCCGCCGCCGCAGGCCGTCGCCGCGCAGGCCTAGCCAGCCGCCCCGCCGGGCGAGGCGAAGGTCGTCGATATGGGGCGCCATGGGCAAAGAACCGCATCGCTGCGAGCGCGACACGATCGAGCTTTCCGCCGTGCTGGAGGGCCGGGCAAGCCGACCCGGCGCGCTTGCTCGGCGCCGCCTGCGGACAAACGCTCAGCGGCCCGTCAGCGCCTTCTTCCAGTCGCGCGGAATGTACTCGAGCACCTTGTTGAAGCCGGGCGTCGCCTTGGCGATCGCGCTGAGCGCGTGCCGCGCGTAGGTCTGCGCGGCGTAGGCCTTCGAATCGACCCAGCAGAACTGCAGGCTCATGCGTTCGCTCTTCTGCGGCAGGAAGCCGTGCCAGGATTTCTCGGAGACCTTGAACAGGCACATCTTGCCGTACTCGGGCGCGTACTCGAACGCGTAGTCCTCGCGATCGTCGCTGCGCAGGATCCTGAGACGGCCGCGCTCGTAAGGGTACTCGCGGGTGAAGCCCAGCAGGACGGTGAACAGCTTGTGCTTCGAATCGGGATGGGCGTAGCCCTCGTTGTAGTGCCCGGTGGTGCTGCCCATCATCACCAGGGTGGGATAGCCGTTGCTGAGATCGACGCCGAACTTCCGCTCGACGATCTTGCGGAACCGCGGGTTCTGCAGGTCCTTGAGGACCAGCGCGAAGCTGGGGCCGTAACGGAGGTTGGGCACGCCGTAGGTGCCGCGATGGGGGATGACCGGACAGTCGGCGAGAATCTCGTCGCGTCGCTCCATCGGCAGCACCCGCTCGATGAAGGCGTAATCATAAGGGTCGTGGCGCACTTCCATGGCCTCGAGGGCCGCTTCGTCGAGCACCTGGAAGGGTTCATCTGCCTGGGACGTCACGCTCATTTCACTCCCCCGGATCTTGATTGGGCCAGCACTAGGCCGCGGCGCCCGGGATGTCAACGGTTTTGGGCGTATGTTCATAATGTGGCTTGACGCGACGCGCTCGCCGCCTGATTGCTGTGGGCGTGCTTTCATAAACTCCAGGGGTCGGCGCGCGATGGCGAGGCCGCGCAAGCGCAGGCATGTCAGAACCGATCCGGCGGTTCGGTTCTACAAGCCGCAAGGCGTGCCGCCGCGCCGGCTCAAGGTCGCGGCGCTGAAGGACGAAGAGCTCGAGGCGCTGCGTCTCGCGGACGCTAAGGACTTCGGCCAGGTCGCCGCCGCCGCGCTGATGAACGTGTCGCGCTCCACTTTCTCGCGCATTCTGGCGCAAGCGCGAAAGACGGTGGCGACGGCGCTGGCGGAGGGAGCGGCGATCAAGATCGGCGGCGGCGACTTCCGCCTCGTCGCCGACGAAGCGGAAGCCGAACGGGAAGCGTCCGACGCCGAGGGGGACGCCTGACGCCGGCGTCGAGAGGAGCGCCGCAGTTGACCTTCCAAGGCGGGCGCCGCGCGACGCGGCGACCGGCCGTATTCGGCGTTCAAGCGCCGGCGGCTTTCCAGGCCGCGGCGAACGCGCGCGCGACCCGCTCGACCTCGGCCGCCGTCGCGCCCGGCTTGTAAAGCGCCGAGCCGACGCCGAACCCGCTCGCGCCCGCCCGGCGGTAGGGGGCGACGCTGGCCGGCGTGACGCCGCCGACCGGCAAGAGCTGAACGTCGCGCGGCAGCACCGAGCGCCAAGCCTTGACGATCGGCGGCGGCAGGCCCTCGGCGGGAAACAGCTTCAGCGCCGACGCGCCGGCGCGAAGGGCGGCGAACGCCTCGGTCGGCGTGGCGACGCCGGGCACGATCGCAAGACCAAGCGCCGCGGCGCGCTCCGTCACCGCTAGGTTGAGGTTGGGAGAGACGACGAGCTTGCCGCCGGCGCCGGCGACGCCGTCGACCTCGTCGGGGGCGAGCACGGTGCCGGCGCCGACCAGGGTCGCGTCGCCCCATCTGCGGGCGATCGCCTCGATCGAGCGCAACGGCTCGGGCGAGTTCAGCGGAACCTCGATCGCGGCGAAGCCGACCTCGACCAGGATCGCGGCGATTTCCTCCGCCTCTTCCGGCCGCACGCCGCGCAGGATGGCGATCAGCGGCAGCGGCGCCAAGCTAAGCATCAGATCAGTCCTCCAGCGCGAGCGACGAGGTAGAGGCCGCGCGCCGCGGCGCCGGGCGGCGTCGGCCGCGCGCGGTCGCCGAGCGCCGCGAACGCGGCGAGATAACGGGCGACCAGCGCCGCGGCGCCGGCGACGGTCGCCTCTTGGTCGGGAAACAGGCGGCGCGCCGCGGCGATCTCCGCGCCGATCAGCAGCCCCGAGAGATAGTTCGCCGCGTCTTCCTCGGCGAGCCGGCCGGCGAGCGGCAGGCTGCGGGCGCCAAACAGCGCCCCGATCAGGCCGACGCCCGCCTCGGCGGCGCGCCGGACGCCGCGGGCGAAGGCGGCGCCCGGCGGCCTTTCGGGAGCGGCGCGGGCGAAGGCGCCGACCAGCGTGCGATCCTTGATCGCGGCGAACAGCTCGCCGGTCGGGAAAGTCTTGAACCGGTCGACGCGGCCGCGGTCGACGGCGGCCCATTTCGAGTGCGATCCCGGCAGCACGACCAGCCGCGCGCCGGATTCGCCGAGCCCGAGGATCTCGACCTCCTCGCCGCGCATCACGTCGGGGTCGTCGCCGTCGAAGCCATGCGACAGCCCAGGGACGATATGAACTGTCCGTCCCTCGAACGGCGTCGTCGTCAGGCGCGCCGCAAGCTCGTCGAGGCCCGCCGGGCAGGCGAGGTAGGGCGCTTCCAGCCAGCCGTTGCGGCTGCCGACCATTCCCGAGGCGACGATCGGCAAGTCGCGGCCCGGCTCGAGCCAGGCGCCGATCAGCCGCTTGAGGGTGGCGGGGAACGCGCCGCGCGCGACGGTGGAGATTCCGTCGGCGGCGGCGATCGCCTCGATCGCCTCGCCCGACGCCGACAGGCGATAGGCGCGCAAGCTGGTCGAGCCCCAGTCGACGGCGATCAGCGACGGCGTCATGCGGCGCGCTCCAAGCCTCACCATTCGGCGATCGCGCCATCCTCATGGCGCCAGACGGGAGCGCGCCAGCGGTGGCCGACCTTGGCCATTTCCGCGACCTTGGCCTCGTCGACCTCGATCCCCAGCCCCGGCCCGTCGGGAATGGCGAGGAAGCCGTCGGCGTAGGCGAAGCGCGCCTTCGGCGTCAGATAGTCGAGCAGGTCGCTCCCCTGGTTGTAATGAATGCCGAGGCTCTGCTCCTGCAGCACGGCGTTGTGGCAGATCGCGTCGATCTGCAGGCAAGCGGCGAGCGCGATCGGCCCCAGCGGGCAGTGAGGGGCGAGCGCGACGTCGTAGCATTCCGCCATCGCGCCGATGCGCACGGCCTCGCTGATCCCGCCCATATGGGCGGGGTCGGGGTTGATGATCTGCGCCGCCCGCGCCTCGAACAGCGCCTTGAACTCGGCGCGCGAGTGCATGCGCTCGCCGACCGCGAGCGGGATCGAGGTGGCGCGCGCGAGCTCAGCCAGCGCTTCGATCTGCCCCGGCGCGACCGGGTCTTCGACGAACATCGGCCTGAGCGGCGCGATCTCGCGCAACAGCACGCGCGCCATCGGCGCGTGGACGCGGCCGTGGAAGTCGAAGGCGAGGTCGAGGGCGTCGCCGACCGCCGCGCGCAGCTCGGCGAGCCGGCCGACGATGGCGTCGATCTTGCGATAGTCGTCGATCATGCCGAGTTCTTCGCAGACGTTCATCTTCACCGCGCGGAAGCCGCGGCGCTGCGCGTCGAGCGCCTCGGCGACGAGGTCGCGCGGCCGGTCGCCGCCGATCCAGACGTAGGTCTTGATCCGGCTGCGCTGCGCGCCGCCCAGGAGCGCATGGACCGGCGCGCCATGATGCTTGCCGAGAATGTCCCACAGCGCATGGTCGACGCCGGAGATCGCGCTCATCAGCACCGGCCCGCCGCGATAGCAGCCGTTGCGATACAGCGTCTGCCAGATGTCGTTGATCTGGCGCGGGTCGCGGCCGACCAGGAACTCTGAGAGCTCCTCGATCAGCGTCGCCAGCGTCGCCGCGCGCCCTTCCAGCACCGGCTCGCCCCAGCCGTCGATTCCGGCGTCGGTCTCGATCTTGAGGAACAGCCAGCGCGGCGCCACGAGATAGGTCTTCAGCCCGACGATCTTCATTCGGCGGCTCCCGAGCGAAACGAATAGGCGCCGAAGCGCGCCGACCAGCGGCGCATCGCGGCGAGGAGGAAAGGATCGGGCGCGTCGCGGACGACCCGGCAGGCGCAAGCGTTGTCGATCCCCGCCCGCGCCGCGAACATCCGCTTGCCGCAAGAAACCGCGACGTCGAGGCTCTGCATGGCGAACACGACGTAGGGCAGGATGTCGCGATAGAGCGCGTCCATGCGCGCTTCGTCGCCGGCGACAAAAGCGGCGTGGATCGCCATTTGCCAGTCGGCGCAATCGGGCGCCGGCACGAGGCCGGCGCAGCCGGCGCGCAGATTGTCGGGCGATTCGAGCCCGCCGCGGCCGTTGAGCACCGCCACGCGCGGCGAAAGCGCGTCGACATAGCGCTTGACGATCGCCACCGGCCCTTCGCCCTTCATCAGGGTGAAGTTCGGCCGGCGCTCGGCGAGCGCGCGAACCGCGGGCGGGCTTAAGCCCACGCCGAGGAACTCTGGCGCGTTCTGGATTCCCACCGGCGCTTTCGCCGCCGCCATGACTTCGGCGAAGAATTCGGAAAGCTCGCTTTCGCTCGGCCGCGCGCCGATCGGCGGCTGCAGGATGAGGGCGCTCGCCCCCGCCGCCTCCGCGTCGCGCGCCAGCGCGCACGTCTCGTCGAGATCGCGTCCGGCGATGGTGGCGAGGATCGGGACGCGGCCGGCGACGTCCTCGACCGTCCATTCGACCAGCGTGCGGCGTTCGCGCGGCTCGAGCGCCGCGACCTCGGTGATGAGCCCGAGAATGGCGATCCCCGGCGCGCCGGCGGCAATGACGGCTTCGACCTCAGCCCGCCAGGCGCGCCGGTCGAGCGCGCCGCGCGCGTCAAAAAATGCGTAGAGGATCGGGTAGATCCCGCTAGGCTGGAAGCGCGCTTCCGTCGTCACGCCCATCTGGCTCCGCGGCCGTTCGGCCTACCTTGTCTTTATCAGATAATCTGATATTCTGTCAAAAAGGCGCTCGTTGGCGCGAAGGCGCCGAGCGCCGCGAAAGACCGGCGAGCGGAAGCCCGCGAAGGCGTGGATGAGACAGCCGTTGCAAGCACCCAGCCCGGCGCGCCGGCCGACCCAGCTCGGCCGGCTGATGGACGTGCGCGGCGTGCTTGGCGGCGCCGTGCAGGCGCTCGGCAAACGCATCGTCGCCGGCGAATGGAAGCCCGGCGAGGGATTGCCGACCGAAAGCGAATTCATGGCCGAGCTGGGGGTCGGCCGCTCGGTGGTGCGCGAGGCGGTGCGCATTCTCAACGCCAAGGGCCTGGTGCGCAGCCGGCCGATGGACGGCACGCGGGTGCAGCCGCGCGCCGAATGGCGGCTGGTGGATCCCGATATCATCCAGTGGCGGATCGAGGCGGCGGATCGGCGCACGCTGTTCGACGATCTGTTGCACGCGCGCCTTGCGCTCGAGCCGGGCGTCGCCTGGGCGGCGACCGCGAGCAAGGACGAAACGGCCCGGGCGCGCGTCGACGCCGCCTGGCGGGCTAAGATCGCGCCGTCGCAAGCGACCGACGCGCCCGAGGCGCAGCGCGAGAAGTTCATCGAGACCGATCTCGAGTTTCATCGCGCGCTGCTCGCCGCGGCGGGGTCGGAGACGTTGCAGCAGTTCTTCGCCGTCATCGAGGCGGCGCTCGCGCTCAGCCTCGACGTGCAGATGCAGGCGAAGGGCTCGGTGACGACGGTCACCGGCATGGACGAGTCGAACGAATTGCACCGGCGGGTGTATGAAGCTTTCGCGCGCGGCGACTCGGAGGGCGCGCAGGACGCGATGCGGGCTCTCATCCGCAGCGCCATGACCGATGCGAGCGAGGGTTTGTCGCGGATCGGCTAAGGGGAGGCGAGGCGGCCTATGAAAGCGTTATCGGCGTCGGAGCGAAGCCTGTTCACGGCGATCGCGGACGCCTTGCTCGACCATCGCTTCCAATGCTGGTTCTACGGCGACTCGGTCGCCTTCGAGGGGCTCCTCGCCGCCAGCGACCTGCTCGGCGCGCCGCGCTACGCCGAGTTTTCGCGCGGCTTCTTCCGCGCCTGGGCGGCGCGCATCGAGCCGTTCCAGCCCGACGACAACACCGCCCCGGGCGCCGTGATGTGCGAAGTGGCGGCGAGGACCGGCGACGAGATCCTGCGCGACGCGATCCGGCGGCTGGCCGACCATCTCGTCGCCCGCCGCTCGGTCAAGGGCGTCAGCGTGACCTTCGAGGACGCGCTGAGATCGTTGCGCCCGCCCTATGGCGGCGGGGCGCTCAGCGCCGAAGAGGCGGAGCTGATGCGCAACCCGGGCGCCGGCGTGTGGCTCGACTGCCTGCATTTCGATCCGCCGTTCTACGCGCGCTTGAGCGCGCTCGGCGAAGGCGAGCATTGGGCGCGGCGCGCGGTCGACGAGGCGCTCGCCTACGGCGACCTGCTGCGCGATCCCGAAACCGGCCTTTATCAGCATTTCTGGCTGGAGCGCACCGGCCGCGCTTACGCCAAAGGGTGGGGCCGCGGCCAGGGCTGGGCGCTGCTCGGGCTCATCGACGTAGTCGAGCGCGCGCCCCCCGACACGCCCGGTCGCGACGAGGTGGCGCGCCGCGCGCACGATCTCGCGCGCCGGATGCTCGCTTGGCAGCAGCCCGACGGCGGCTGGTGCGCGCTGGTCCACGAGCCGCGTTCGGGCGGCGAATCCTCCACCGCGGCGTTCATGGCGACGGCGTTCTATCGCGGCGTCGCCATGGGTCTGCTCGCGCCCGAGGAGTTCCGCCAGCCCGCCGACCGCGCCTATGGCGCGATGATGGCCAACCTTGACGGCACGGGGCGGCTGCGCGGCGTGTCGGCGGCGGTCTACTCCGCGCTGGTCGAGACGCATTACTGGCACGTTCCGGTCGATTTCACCGTCCCGTGGGGGCAGGGTCCCGCCCTCACCGCGGCGCTGGCGCGAGCGCGGCTCGGTTAGGGCGGGGCCTTTCTCCCCGCTCTTGCGGGGAGAAGCGACGGCGCGCCTTATCGCAGCGTTCCCGCGAAGGCGGGCGTCGGCAGGCCGCTTACGCCCGGCCGGCAGACGAACAGGTCGCCCGACAGCGGCGCGGCGGCGCGGTCGGCCGCGCTCATGCCGTAGCGCGACGTGGTGATGAAAAGCTGGTCGAGCTTCGGCCCGCCGAAAGCGCAACTGGTCGCTTTCGCCACCGGCAGCTCGACCACCCGGTCGACCTTGCCCCGCGGCGTGAAGCGCGCGACGCAATGGCCGTCCCAGCGCGCGTTCCACAGGCAACCGTCGGCGTCGACCGTCGAACCGTCGGGGTCGCCGCGGTCGAAGGTCGCGAACGGGCGGCGGTTCGAGGGAACGCCGTCGTCGACGTCGTAGTCGTAGGCGAAGATCACGCGGTCGAGGGTGTCGGCGAAATACATCGTTCGCCCGTCGGGGCTCCAGCAGAGCGTATTGGAGATGCCGACGTCGGCCGCGAAGCGCGTCAAGCGCATGTCCGCGTCGAGGCGATAGAGCGCGCCGCTTCTGCCGACCATGGCGATCGGCGCGCCGTCGGGGGCGATGTTGTTCTGCATGGTGCCGAACCAGAAACGCCCCTTGGGGTCGGTTCCGGCGTCGTTGGAGCGGTTGAAGGGCTTGTCGGGCTCGGGGTCGAGGAGGGGCGTCAGCGTCGCCGATTTCAGGTCGAAGCGGGCGAGGCCGCTGTGGCAGGCGACGATCAACGCTCCGTCGTCGGCGCACGGGCGTGCGGCGGTGATCATCTGCGGCATGTTCCAGCGCGTCGTTTCGCCGCTGGCGACGTCGAGCGCGTGCAGCCGCGACGGCGTCGGCACGTCGAGCCACCACAGGCGTCCACGCTCGGCGTCGTAGCAGGCGCCCTCGCCAAGGTGGTCGCCGCAGGCGACCAGGCTTTCTGCGGCAAGCGACATGGACCCCTCGCTCATTCGTACATGCGGATGCCGACGCCGCCGTCGGCGATGATGTTCGCGCCGATAATAAAGCGCGCTTCGTCGGACGCCAGAAGCGCGACGATGGCGGCGATCTCGTCCGGGCGGCCGAGGCGCTTGACCGGCTGCTTGGCCTCGACCTCGGCGCGCGTGCGCGCCGGGTCGGGCGTCGCGGCGAACTGCGACAACGTCTGCGGCGTCTCGATCCAGCCCGGCGAGATCGCGTTCACCGCAATTCCCCGGTCGGCGTATTGCAACGCCAGCGCCCGCGTCAGCCCCAATAGCCCGTGCTTGGCGACGGGGTAGGGGAAGGTGTCGCGCATCACCTGGAACGAGTGATTGGAGACGATGTTGACGATCGCGCCGCCGCCCTGCGCGATCAGTCGCGGCAGCGCCGCGCGGCAGCCGTTCCACGCCCCTTCGAGGTCGACCGACATGCAACGGCGCCAGTCCGCGTCGCTGATGGCGAGCGGGTCGCCGAACACGGCGACGCCGGCGTTGTTGACCCACACGTCGAGGCGGCCCCATCGCTCCGCCGCGGCGGCCGCCAGATGCTCGACGCTGGCCCGATCGGCGACGTCGGTGGCGATCGCCGTCGCCATTTCGCCGAGCGAGGCGGCGACGCGCTCGCCGTTCCGCGCGTCGATGTCGCCGATCGCCACCCAAGCGCCCTCGGCGGCGAAGCGGCGCGCGATCGCCTCGCCGATGCCCGACCCCGCCCCCGTGACGACGGCCGCCTTGCCCTCGAGCCGACGCATGACGCTCTCTCCCCTTTGCCTTGACATAATCAGATAAACATATTAACCGATAACTTGTCAATCGATATATAGCATAAACCAGCAGTTGAATTGTCGCGCTGGCCCAGCGAAGGCCGGCGCCGGCGGGCGAGCGAAGCGACGAGGAAGCGACGTCCCATGACCAGCGAAACCGAGGTTCTGTTCGAATCCGCCGACGGCATCGGCCGCCTGACCCTCAATCGCCCTGCCAAGCTCAACGCCATCACCGCCGCCATGGGCGGGCGCATCGTCGAAATATGCCGGCGGGTCGACCGCGACGAGAGCGTCCGCGTCCTCATCGTCTCCGGCGTCGGCGGGCGGGCGTTCTCGGCGGGCAGCGACATCAACGCGCTCGACGATCTCGGCGAGCCCTGGGAGCAGCGCAACCGCGCCGACTACGACCGCGATTACGTCACGCCGCTCTTGGCGCTGCGCAAGCCCGCCGTCGCCGCCATCGACGGCTATTGTCTCGGCGGCGGCCTGGAGGTGGCGATGGCCTGCGACATCCGCGTCGCCACCGCGCGCTCCAAGTTCGGCGCGCCGGAAGTGCGCCGCGGCTGGCACGCCGGCTCGGGCAACACCTCCATCCTGCCGCGCCTGATCGGCTACGGCAACGCCGCGCGCTGGATCTTGACCGGCGACATCTTCGACGCCGCCGAGGCGCATCGCGTCGGCCTGGTTCAGGACCTGACCGAGCCCGGCGCGCTGATGGACAAGGTCGGCGAAATCGCCCGCCGTCTCGCGTCGAACCCGCCGATCGCGGTCCAGTCGGCCAAGAACGTCATCCGCCAGAGCCAGGGCGTCTCGATCGCCCAAGGCCTTGCCTGGGAGAACGACGGTTACGCCTTCTGCATGGCGACCGAGGACGCGGCCGAAGGCCGCCGCGCCTTCGCCGAGAAACGCGAACCCGCGTTCCGCGGCCGATGAGGAGGACGCCATGACCGAAGCGCGACTTGACGGCGGCGCGCCGCTCGCGGGTTTCCGCGTCCTCGATTTGACCATCGCGCTCGCCGGACCGATGTGCACGCAGCGCCTCGGCGAGATGGGCGCCGACGTGATCAAGGTCGAGGCGCCCGGCGGCGGCGACTTCTCCCGCCACAATCACATGGCCGGCGTCGTCAAGTTCGGCGACTCGATCTGCTACATGACGGCGAACCGCAACAAGCGCTCGGTGGCGCTGAACCTCAAGAGCGAGGCGGGCCGCGCCGCGCTCTACAAGCTGGCGGAGCGCGCCGACGCGCTGGTGCAGAGCTTCCGCCCGCGCGTGGCGACGCAGCTCGGCATCGACTACGCCACGCTGTCGAAGGTCAACCCGCGGCTCGTCTGCTGCGCCATCAACGGCTACGGCGACGAAGGGCCGATGCGCGACCGGCCGGGGCAGGACCTGCTGTTGCAGTCGTTCACCGGCCTGATGCTCAATGGCGGCGCCGAAACCGATCTGCCGCAGGCGTCGCCGGTCTATCTGGTCGACGTGCTGACCTCGCATCTCGCCTGCCAGGGCGTGCTCGCCGGCCTGATCGCGCGCGGGCGCACCGGGCGCGGGCAGGAGGTGAAGGTGTCGATGCTGAGCGCGATCATGGAGGCGCAGGCGCAGGAGCTCACCGCCTTCCTGTCGACCGGCGCGCCGCCGCGCCGTTCGCGCACGCCCGCCGCCTCGATCTATATGGAGCCGCCCTACGGCGTCTATCGCTGCCGCGAGGGCGTTCTGTCGCTCGCCCAGGGCGATCTCGCCGAGCTCGCCGAGCTGCTCGGCGAGCCGGCGCTGGCCGAGCTGAAGCGTCAGCGCCCGCCGCAGTCGGACGTCGACGCGCTCGCCCGTTGGCGCGACGAGATCTACGAGCGCATCGCCCGCCGGCTGGCGACCGGCGACGCGCGCGACTGGGACGAAAAACTTTCCGCCCATGGCGTGTGGTGCGGCGTGGTCAACGACTATGGGACCTTCCTCGCCCATCCGCAGACGCAAGGGGCGCTGGCGGAGATCGAGCATCCGCGCGCCGGCCGCTTCAAAACCGTCGCGCCCGCCATCCGATTCTCCGACGATCGGAAACCGCGCCTCGCCGCCGCGCCCTCCTACGGCGCGGATACGCTCGACGTGCTGCGCGAGATCGGCCTTTCCGACGCAGAGATCGCCGCCGCCGCGCCGGGCTTCGGGCCGGCGGCGGCGTAGGCGGCTTGTCCGGCCGGGCGGGGAGCGTTCAGAGCGCGCCCGGATAGGCCAGCGCGTCGTCGGGCTTGGCGGCCGTTTCGGCGCGCTCCTTCTCGACATAGAAGGAGATGTGCTCCAGGCCCCACTCGTAGATCTGATCGACGATGGGGACCAGCGATTGGCCGATCTCGGTCAGCGCGTACTCCACCTTGACCCGCTTCTCAGCGTAGATCGTGCGCCTGAGCACGCCGTCCTGCTCCATCTCGCGCAGCTGCTTGGTCAGGATGCGGTCGCTGATGTCCTTGAACAGGCGATGGATTTCGGCGTAGCGCAACGGCCCGTCATGACCGAGGTGCCAGAGGATCACCACTTTGTACTTGCCGGAGATGATCGACATGGTCAGCTCCTTCTCGCAATGGAGCTTGCCAGCCGAGATCGTCTCGCGGAGAACGTCCCGGAGGGTGATGGCCATCTTCGCGCGCTCCTCCTCGGCGGGCCGTCGCTTCGACGGCGCCTGCGGCGATTTCGTTATCGCCGGCGCCGCCGGCGGCCGCCGCGGGCCGAGGCGTCGGGTCTCGCCGAAGCGATCATCGCGCAACCACTGGGCGGTTTCCAGAGCGAAGTTTCCGTCGCGGCGTCCCGCCGTCGTCGCGCCGGCGCCGCGTTTCCCGCCAAGCGCGATCGAGGTTTCGCCGCTACGCCGAAGGCGAAGCTCGGCCGCCCGCCAGCCTCGGCGTGAGCAGCAAGTCGATAGAACCTTATCAGACCGATGGTGGCGATTTCGTCGCCTCGCTTACATAAATGTGCTTCCATAACAAAAATGTTCGTTATTTACTTGTAACGGGAAAAGTATAAACGATTATTCGGCGCTTGCGAAGCAAGCGCGTTGCTTTGGACGGGTGCCTGTCCGGTGGGGAGGAGAACTTCCGGGCGCGGCCGCCGCCGAAGCGTTTTCGAGGCAAGCCCAGCGCGTAGGACGCGGCGCAAGCGCGCGGCCGGACGCGTCTAACACGACTTGCCCCACGCACGGGGAGGTTCGGTCATGCTCAACGCCAAAGTCGGCTCCAGCGTCGCTGGCGACGCTCATCGCGCCGGAAAGGAAGCCGCCGCCAAAGCCGCCGTCGCCGCCGCCAAGGTGGCCTTCGTCTATTCGAGCTGCGACTACGATCAGGAAGCGCTGCTGAAGGGCGTCGCCGAGGCGCTGCCCGGCGTGCCGGCGATCGGCTGCACCTCGTTCACCGGCGTGCTGACGCCGGAAGGCTTCGTCACCGGCCGCGACGGCTACGTCGGCGTGATGGCGCTCGCCGACGAGGACATCGTGGTCGGCGCCGCGGGCGCTCCGCGCAACGGAAGCGCGCGCGAGACCGGGCGCGCCGTCGCCAAGGCCGCCATGGCCGCGGCCGGCAAGAAGGAAGCGCCGAGCTACTTCTACATGGTCGCGCCTCCCGGCGAGGAGGAGACCTATCTCAAGGGCGTCGAGGACGTCGTCGGCCGCGCGCCGTTCTTCGGCGGCAGCGCCGCCGACAATACGGTCGAAGGCAAGTGGAAGGTGCTGTTCGGCGACCACGCCTACGCCAACGGCCTCGGCCTCGTCTTCTTCTACACCGCCAAGAAGGTCGGCCTGCGCTACGCCGGCGAATACCGCGAGACGGCCAAGTTTGGAATCATCACCAAGGTCGAGGGCAAGCGCAAGATCGTCGAGATCGACGGCGTTCCGGCGCTCGACAAATACGCGTCCTGGCTCGGCGTCAAGCCGGAGGACCTGCTCGGCCTCAAGCTGCTCGGCGCGGCGATCTGTCATCCGCTCGGCGAGAAGGACCGGCTCGGCGATCTGGTGGCGATCCGCCACCCGATGGTCGGCAATCCCGACCACACTATCAACCTCGGCAACGACGTCGCGGCCGGCACCGCGGTGATCTTCATGGACTCCAGCCCGGACGAGCTCATCGCCTCGACCGGCAAGACCATCCACGCAGTCGACAGCCGTCTCGGCGAGAAGCCCGGTGCCTATCTGCTCGTTCATTGCGGCGGCCGGCGCGGCGGCATCGGCGAGCGCATCGGCGAGGCGGCGGCCGAGATCAAGGCGGCGGCCGGCGGCGCCCCGTTCATCGGCGTCTTCACCTTCGGCGAATACGGCTTCGAGGACTGGGGCGTCAACACTTGCGGCGGCCTGATGCTGTCGTTCGCCGGCTTCCAGAAATAAGACGGGAGAATCCGAACATGGCGAAAATGATCATCGGCGGCAAGCGCGTCGAGGCGAGCGACGGCGCGACCATCGACGTCGTCAACCCGGCGACCGGCCGGACGGTCGACACGGTTCCCGCGGCGACCAAGGACGACGTCGACCGCGCCGTCGCCGCGGCGCGCGCCGCCCAGAAGGAATGGGCCAAGCTGCCGCTGCACGCCCGCGGCGCCGTCATCAAGCGCTTCGTCGATCTCGCGCTCGCCCACAAGGAGGAGCTCGCCCGTCTGCTGTCGATGGAGACCGGCAAGCCGATCGTCGAAGCGCGCAACGAGATCGACAACATCCCGACGCTGTTCGGCGGCTTCGTCGAGCGCGCCAAGCACTTCTATGGCGAGGTGATCCCCGAGGGCGCCGAGCCGGGCACGGAGCGGACGCTGCAGCTCGTCACCCGCGAGCCGGTCGGCGTCGTCGCTTGCATCATCCCGTTCAACTTCCCCTGCGACCTGTTCGATCAGAAGGTCGCGCCGGCGCTGATCATGGGCAACGCGGCGATCGTCAAGCCGTCGACCGACAATCCGCTGACGCTCATCCGGCTGTGCGAGCTGTTGATCGAGGCGGGCGTCACGCCCGGCGCGATCTCCATCCTCACCGGCCGCGGCGCGACGGTCGGAAGCTGGCTGTGCTCGCACGACGGGGTCGGCTTCATCTCGCTCACCGGCTCGACCGAGGTCGGAATCAAGACCGCCGAGGCCGCCGCCAAGCTCCTGACGCCTTCGGCGCTCGAGCTCGGCGGCAACGACGCCTTCATCGTGCTCGAGGACGGGGACGTCGACCTCGCGGTCGAAGAGACCATCTTCGGCCGCTTCTACAACACCGGCCAGGTCTGCTGCGCCTCCAAGCGCTTCCTCGTCCACAACGCGCGCAAGGCGGAGTTCGCCGACAAGTTGGTCAAGCGGCTCGGCAAGCTCGTCCAGGGCGACCCGCTCGACGAGAAGACCACCATCGGCTGCCTGATCTCGGAAAAGGCGGCGATCGGCGTCGAGGAGCAGGTGAACCTGACGGTCAAGCAGGGCGGCAGAATCGTCCTCGGCGGCAGGCGCCGCGGCGCCTTCTACGAGCCGACCGTGCTCATCGACGTGCCGAAGGAAAGCGACGTCGCCAAGGACATGGAGATCTTCGGCCCGGTCGCGCCGATCATCGGCTTCGACACCCTCGAAGAGGCGGTCGAGATCGCCAACGCCTCGATCTTCGGCCTGTCGGGCGCGGTGTTCTCGGCTGACGTCACCAAGGCGCTGAAGGTCGCGCGCGCGCTCGAATGCGGCGGCGCGGTGATCAACGGCTGCAGCTTCTTCCGCTCCTGCGAGATGCCGTTCGGCGGCTACAAGATGAGCGGCGTCGGCAATGAAGGCATCATGTGCTCGCTTGAGGAAGTGACGCGCCTCAAGACCATCGTGCTCAAGAACGCGCTGGTCTGAGCGCCCGTTCGCCGCGAGCTGCCCGGCGACGGCGCCTTCGGGCCGAAGACGCGAAGGGCGGCGCGCCGCTCCCCTCGAAGGGTGCGACGCGCCGCCTCTCTTTTGTTCAGCCTCGTTTCAGACGTTGTCCGCTTCGGTCGATCCGGCGCGGGCGACGCTCTTCTGACCCCAGGCCCAGTTCTTGATCTCGGGCATGTCGTCGCCGTGAACGCGGATGTACTCGCGGTGATCGACCAGGATGTCGCGGATCTCCTGCTTGACGTAAGCGCAGCGCGCGGCGAGGCCGGGCACGCGGTCGATGACGTCGTTGGCGAGGTGGAAGCGGTCGAGGTCGTTCATCACGCACATGTCGAACGGCGTCGTCGTGGTCCCCTCCTCCTTGTATCCGCGCGCATGGATGTTGACGTGGCCGTGGCGGCGGTAGGTCAGGCGGTGGATGAGCCACGGATAGCCGTGGAAGGCGAAGATGATCGGCTTGTTGGTGGTGAACAGGGCGTCGAAGTCGGCGTCCGGCAGGCCGTGCGGGTGCTCGCTCGGCGGCTGCAGCTTCATCAGGTCCAAGACGTTGATGACGCGGATCTTCACCTCCGGCAGCCGCGCGCGCAGGAACTCGACCGCCGCGAGCGTCTCCAGCGTCGGCACGTCGCCGCAGCAGGCCATGACGACGTCCGGCTCGCCGCCCTGGTCGTTGCTCGCCCATTCCCAGATGCCGAGGCCGGCGTCGCAATGCTTGATCGCCTGCTGCATGGTCAGCCACACCGGCGCCGGTTGCTTGCCGGCGACGACCACGTTGACGTAGTTGCGGCTCCTCAGGCAGTGATCGGTGACCGACAGCAGGCAGTTGGCGTCCGGCGGCAGATAGATGCGCACCACCTCGGCCTTCTTGTTGATCACGTGATCGAGGAAGCCCGGGTCCTGATGGCTGAAGCCGTTGTGGTCCTGCCGCCACACGTGGCTCGACAACAGATAGTTGAGCGAGCCGATCGGTCGGCGCCATTCGATGCCGTTGCACACCTTCAGCCACTTGGCGTGCTGATTGAACATCGAGTCGATGATGTGGATGAACGCCTCGTAGCACGAGAAGAAGCCGTGCCGGCCGGTGAGCAGGTAGCCTTCGAGCCAGCCCTGGCACTGGTGCTCGCTGAGCATCTCCATCACCCGCCCGTCGGGCGCGAGATGGTCGTCGTAGGATAGGGTCTCGGCGTCCCAGGCGCGGTTCGTCACGCTGAGCACGTCCTGCCAGCGGTTGGAGTTGTTCTCGTCGGGGCTGAACAGGCGGAAATTGCGGCTGTCGAGATTGAGGCGCATCGCCTCGGCGAGGAAGCGGCCCATCTCACGCGCCGCCTCCGCGGTCGCCGCGCCCGGCGCCGGCGTCGCGATCGCGAAGTCGCGGAAGTCGGGCAGCCTGAGGTCGCGCAGCAGCGCGCCGCCGTTGGCGTGCGGATTGGCGCTCATCCGCCGCGTTCCCTTCGGCGCGAGCTCGGCGAGCTCGGGCTTGAGCTTGCCGCCTTCGTCGAACAGCTCCTCCGGCCGGTAGCTCTTCATCCATTGTTCGAGAATGCGCACGTGCTCGGGGTTCTCGTGCATCTCGCCCATCGGCACCTGGTGCGAGCGCCAGTAGCCCTCGCAGCGCTTGCCGTCGATCTCCTTCGGGCAGGTCCAGCCCTTCGGCGAGCGCAGCACGATCATCGGCCACAGCGGACGGCTCGATTCGCCGCCGCTGCGCGCCGCCACCTGGATGGCGTCGATGTCGGCGATCGCGGCCTCCAGCGTCGACGCCATGAGCTTGTGCATGGTCATCGGGTCGTCGCCTTCGACATAGCGCGGCGAATAGCCGTAGCCGCGCATCAGATGGTCGAGCTCGTCGTGGCTGATGCGCGCGAGCACCGTCGGGTTGGCGATCTTGTAGCCGTTGAGGTGCAGGATCGGCAGCACCGCGCCGTCGGTCTTGGGGTTGAGGAACTTGTTGGAGTGCCAGCCCGTCGCCGCGGGCCCAGTCTCCGCCTCGCCGTCGCCGACGACGCAGGCGACGAGGAGGTCGGGGTTGTCGTAGGCCGCGCCGTAGGCGTGCGACAGGGAGTAGCCGAGCTCGCCGCCCTCGTGGATGGAGCCAGGCGTCTCCGGCGCGACGTGGCTGGGAATGCCGCCGGGGAACGAAAACTGCTTGAACAGGCGTTTCATGCCGGCCTCGTCGGCCGAGATGTTGGGATAGACCTCGCTGTAGACGCCTTCGAGATAGGAGTTGGCGACCAGCGCCGGGCCGCCGTGGCCGGGACCGGTCACGAACAGCACGTTGAGGTCGAGGGCGCGGATGAGGCGGTTGAAGTGCGCGTAGATGAAGTTGAGGCCGGGCGTCGTTCCCCAATGGCCGAGCAGACGCGGCTTGACGTGGTCCTTGCTCAGCGGCGCGCGCAACAGCGGATTGTCATAGAGATAGATTTGTCCGAGCGACAGATAGTTCGCGGCGCGCCAGTAGGCGTCTAGAAGCTCCAGGTCTCGATCCGCAAGCGTCGTTCCCATCAAGCCCTCCTCGATATTGCCCTCAACTGAAAACATACCCCGCGGGCGGCGGAGAGTGCTTTTTGCGCCGCTCCGGCGACGGCTGGATGAAGGCGGCGACGCCGGCCCGCCGGCGGATTTGGCGAAGGGCGGACTCGCCCACTCGATCCATAAACACTCGCAGGCCCAAGTCCAGCGTCTCGTCGCCGCGCCGGCGCGAGCCGCAAGGGGGGCGGGGCGGTCGTCGGCGTTGCGCCGGGGGCGCGAGCGATCTACCAACGCGTCGCGACGCGCCGCATCGCGAACCGGGAGCAGGGGCAATGACGCGCAGCATCTTTGTTATCACCGGCGCCGGCGTTTCGGCCGAAAGCGGGCTTGGCACCTTTCGCGACAAGAAGGGCGAGGGAATCTGGGCGAAATTCGATCCGATGCGGCTCTGCTCCGCCGAGGGCTTCGCCCGCGATCCGGCCCTCGTGCTGGCCTTTTACGACGACCGGCGGCGCGACGCGCTCGAGTCCGAGCCGAACGCCGCGCATCGCGCGCTGGCGCGGCTGGAGACGGAGCTCGCCAAGCGCGGCGGGCGGCTGACGCTGGTGACCCAGAACATCGACGATCTGCACGAGCGCGCCGGCTCGCGCTACGTTATCCACATGCACGGCGAGTTGTTAAAGGCGCGCTGCACGCGGTGCGGCAAGGTCGCCGAATGGCTCAAAAACCTGACGCTCGCCGACGCCTGTCCCGCCTGCGGGGCGGTCGGGGCGCTGCGCCCGCATATTGTTTGGTTCGGCGAAATACCGCTTTGCATGGACGAAATCGGCTGGGCGCTGCAGCAGTCCGATCTGTTCGTCGCCATCGGCACCTCGGGGGCGGTTTATCCGGCGGCCGGTTTCGTCGCCGAGGCGCGCGCGATGGGCATCGACACCTGCGAGATCAATCTCGAGGCGGCCGACAACGCCCTTCTGTTCCACCAGCGCCGTTACGGGCCGGCGAGCGAGATGGTGCCGGCCTGGGTCGAGGACGTCCTCGCCGACGGGACGGTCGGCGGCTAGCGCGCCGCCTGGGGGCGGGCCGTCGCGTCGATTCCGCGCCGACCATTAATGAAGCGTAGCTTCTTCGCCATCGGCCGCGGCGGCCGTCCCGCCGTGTCGGCTCGCCGCGACAAATTGGCGCGTTTTCAGTCTTTTGTGGCGCCGCCGCCGAACCCTCGTCGCCGCCGTGGCCGGCGGCGGCCCAACGCTGCGCGTACACCGATGTTTTGGCTGATTGTTCCCTCTTGGATGGCTGTCTTCAGCCGGTCGGGCGCGGCGCCGGGCTGGCGCGGCGGCCGGCGGCGATTCGCTTGGGCGACGGAAACGCTGGCGGCCGGTTAATCAAAATTTAACCGGCGGACAGTATGCAACGGTAGGCGGTGAAAAAGTGCCTTGGCGTCGCTTAAGGTCCGCGCGTGGCGGATCTCAAGCGTCGGCTCGCTCTTTCCCGCGAAGACGCCAGAATCGGCGGCGGGCTTCAGTCCGCAGCCGACCGCATGAAGCGCTTCTGGCGTGATGGCCCGCTCGAGCCATGTCCTAAGCAAATGTCGTTCTGAGCGACGGGAGCGCGGCGCGTTTCTTTTCCTCGCGCGCGCAGACCTGCTGTCGTCGGGAGACTTGCGCCGCGCGCCGGCGCATTCGCCTTCCGACGCGCGGGACGCAAACGAAAGGGCTTGAGCGCCAATGTCGATCATTTCCTCTCTCACCTCTGCGCAGATCACCGCGCTCCCCACTTCCACCATCGCTTCGCTGGCGACTTCAGACATTGCGGCGTTCACCACGACCGATGTCGCGGCATTGACGTCGACGCAGATCACGGCGCTGACGACGATGGACATTGCGGCGTTCACCGGCCCGCAGATCAGCGCGGTGACTGCCGGCGCGCTGATCGGCATTACGACGGGACAGATCGAAGCGCTGACGACGTCGGAAGTCGGCGGATTGCTTACCGCGCAGCTCCATGCGCTGACGACGACGGACATCGCGGCGTTGGGCTCGGCTCAGGTCCCGGGCCTGACGGCCGCCCAGATTGCAGGTTTGCCGGCAGCCGACCTTACGGCCGACATCGCGGTGCTGAGCACCGCGGACGTCGCGGCGCTGACGCCGGCGGTGATTACGGCGCTGGGCACGGCCGACCCAGGAGGGCTGGCTTCGACGCAGATCGCGGCGCTGACGACGGCGCAGGCGGCGGCGCTGGCGACGGCCGACATTTCAACCTGGACCACGGGCGCCGCGAGTCAGCTTGCGGCGCTGAGCACCTCGGACGTTGCGGCGCTGACGACCGCGGCGGCTGCGGCGCTGAGCGCGGCCGAGGTGGCGAGTCTGTCGACGAATCAGGTTGTGGCGCTGACGACGGCGGCGGTTGCGGCGCTGGGCGCGGCTCAGCCGGGGGCGCTGGCGGCGACGCAGATCGCGGTGCTGACGACGGCGCAGGCGGGGGCGCTGGCGACGGCCGACATTTCAAGCTGGACCACGGCCAAGATTGCGACGCTGAACACCGCGGACGTCGCGGCGCTGACGACGGCGCAGGCGGCGGTGTTGGCGGCGACCCAGATCGCGCATCTGACGACGAATCAGGTTGTGGCGCTGACGACGGCGGACGTTGCGGCGCTGGGCTCGGCTAAGCCGGCGGCGTGGTCGACGGCGCAGATCGCGGTGCTGACGACGGCGCAGGCGGCGGCGCTGGCGACGGGCGACATTTCGGCCTGGAGCACGGGCGCCGCGAGTCAGCTTGCGGCGCTGAGCACCAAGGACGTCGCGGCGCTGACGACGGCGGCGGTTGCGGCGCTGGGCGCGGCTCAGCCAGGAGCGCTGGCGGCGACGCAGATCGCGGCGCTGACGACGACGCAGGCGGCGGCGCTGGCGACGGCCGACATTTCGGCCTGGAGCGCGGGCCAGATTACGGCGCTGAGCACCAAGGACGTCGCGGTGTTGTCGACGACGCAGGTTGCGGCGCTGGGCACGACCCAGGTGGCGGGTCTGACGACGAATCAGGTTGTGGCGCTGACGACGGCGGACGTTGCGGCGCTGACGGCGGCGCTAAGCTCGGCTGAGCCGGGAGCGCTGGCGGCGACGCAGATCGGGGCGCTGACGACGGCGCAGGCGACGGCGTTGGCGACGGCCGACCTTTCGGCCTGGAGCACGGTCCAGCTTGTGGCGCTGAGCACCAAGGACGTCGTGGTGTTGTCGACGACGCAGGTTGCGGCGCTGAGCGCGACTCAGGTCGCGGGTCTGTCGACGAATCAGGCTGCGGCGCTGACGACGGCGCAGGCGGCGGCGCTGACCACGGCCGAAGTGGCGGCGATTTCGACCGCGGACATTAAGGTGTTCAGCCTGAAGGATCTGCTGGCGCTGTCTGGCCCCCAGATTCAGGCAATGTCGACCGCCGACGTCGCGGCCCTGACGACCAGCCAGGTTGCAGGTTTGTCGACAAGCGACATTGCGGCGCTGAGCTCGGGTGATCCGGGGGCGCTGGCGTCGACGCAGATCGCGGCGCTGACGACGGGTCAGGCGGCGGCGTTGACGGCGGCCGACATTTCGGCCTGGAGCACGGGCGGCACGAGTCAGCTTGCGGCGCTGAGCGCCAAGGACGTCGCGGCGCTGACGACGGCGGCGGTTGCGGCGCTGGGCGCGGCTCAGCCGGGAGCGCTGGCGGCGACGCAGATCGCGGCGCTGACGACGGCGCAGGCGACGGCGCTGGCGACGGCCGACCTTTCGGCCTGGAGCACCGGCAGCTTGAGTCAGCTTGCAGCGCTGAGCACCAAGGACGTCGCCGTGTTGACGACGGCGCAGGTTGCGGCGCTGGGCTCGGCGCAGGTGACGAGTCTGTCGACGGCTCAGGTTGCGGCGCTGACGACGGCGAACATTGCGGCGCTGGGCACGGCTCAGCCCGGCGCGCTGGCGGCGACGCAGATCGCGGCGCTGACGACGGCGCAGGCGACGGCGCTGACGACGACCGACCTTTCGAGCTGGACTTCGGTCCAGGTCGCGGCGCTAAGCACCAAGGACGTCGCGGTGTTGTCGACAACGCAGGTTGCGGCGCTAGGCACGGCTCAGGCCGCGGGTCTGTCGACGGGTCAGGTTGCGGCGCTGACGACGGCGGCCGTTGCGGCGCTGACGGAGGCGTTGAGCGCGGCTGAGCCAGGAGCGCTGACGTCGACGCAGATCGGGGCGCTGACGACGGCGCAGGCGGGGGCGCTGGCGACGGCCGACATTTCGACCTGGAGTTCGACCCAGATTGCGGCGCTGAGCACCAAGAACGTCGCGGCGCTGACGACCGCGCAGGTCGCGGCGCTGGGCACGGCTGAGCCGGGGGCGCTGGCGGCGACGCAGATCGCGGCGCTGACGACGGCGCAGGCGGGGGCGCTGGCGACGGCCGACATTTCAAGCTGGAGCGGGGGCCAGATTGCGGCGCTGAGCACCAAGGACGTCGCGGTGCTGTCGACGACGCAGGTTGCGGCGCTGGGCACGACTCAGGTCGCGGGTCTGACGACGGGTCAGGTTGCGGCGCTGACGACGGCGGCCGTTGCGGCGCTGACGGAGGCGTTGAGCGCGGCTGAGCCGGGAGCGCTGGCGGCGACGCAGATCGCGGCGCTGACGACGGCGCAGGCGACGGCGCTGGCGACGGACGACATTGCGGCCTGGAGCGCGGGACAGATTACGGCGCTGAGCACCAAGGACGTCGCGGTGTTGTCGACGACGCAGGTTGCGGCGCTGGGCACGACCGAGGTGGCGGGCCTGACGACGGGTCAGGTTGCGGCGCTGACGACGGCGGCCGTTGCGGCGCTGACAACGGCGCTGAGCTCGGCTGAGCCAGGAGCGCTGGCGGCGACGCAGATCGGGGCGCTGACGGCGGCGCAGGCGACGGCGCTGGCGACGGCCGACCTTTCGGCCTGGAGCACGGTCCAGACTGCGGCGCTGAGCACCAAGGACGTCGCGGCGTTGTCGACGACGCAGGTTGCGGCGCTGAGCACGGCTCAGGTCGCGGGTCTCACGACGAATCAGGCTGCGGCGCTGACGACGGCGCAGGCGGCGGCGCTGACCACGGACGACGTGGCGGCGATTTCCACCGCGGACATTAAGGTGTTCAGCCTGAAGGACCTGCTGGCGCTGTCTGGCAGCATTCAGGCAATGTCGACCGCTGACGTCGCGGTCCTGACAACCAGCCAGGTTGCAGGCTTGTCGACAAGCGACATCGCGGCGCTGAGCTCGGGTGATCCGGGGGCGCTGGCGGCGACGCAGATCGCGGCGCTGACGACGGCGCAGGCGGCGGCGCTGACGACGGGCGACATTTCGACCTGGACCACGGGCAGCTTGAGTCAGCTTGCGGCGCTGAGCACCAAGGACGTCGCCGCGCTGACGACGGCGGCGGTTGCGGCGCTGGGCGCGGCTCTGCCAGGAGCGCTGGCGTCGACGCAGATCGCGGCGCTGACGACGGCGCAGGCGACGGCGCTGGCGGCGGCCGATATTTCGACCTGGAGCACGGGCAGCTTGAGTCAGCTTGCGGCGCTGAGCACCAAGGACGTCGCGGTTTTGTCGACGACGCAGGTTGCGGCGCTGGGCTCGGCGCAGGTGGCGAGTCTGTCGACGGCTCAGGTTGCGGCGCTGACGACGGCGGCGGTTGCGGCGCTGGGCGCGGCTCAGCCGGGAGCGCTGGCGGCGACGCAGATCGCGGCGCTGACGACGGCGCAGGCGACGGCGCTGGCGGCGGCCGATCTTTCGACCTG
>Ga0326727_10007921_pt1 | contig 27504 bp, 27 predicted proteins | sample MB2enrmetagenome_FD_207643 | JGI IMG/M metagenome (GOLD analysis project Ga0326727, IMG submission 207643) | Lab enriched peat soil microbial communities from McLean, Ithaca, NY, United States - MB29MY | ecosystem: Environmental > Terrestrial > Soil > Wetlands > Peat | place: USA: New York...
TTGGGTATTACGCGCGCGGACCAGTTGCCGTCGATCAATGCCGGAGCTACTGCCGTCAACGAGCGCAGTCCGAGACAGAAGAACTTGCCTCCGGAGTACGAAACAAGTAACGCTGCGGTGAATTCCTCCATGGCGTGGGATCTCGACTTCTGGGGAAAGTATCGCCGCGCCACCGAAGCGGCGCGCGACAATTTGCTGGCGACGGAATGGGCGCGCCGGGCAGTTACGAGTACGCTGGTGAGTAATGTCGCCGCGGCGTATTTTGAGCTTCGCGCATACGACCTTCAGCTGGAAATCGCAAAACGAACGCTGGCATCGCGGCAGGAATCGTTGCAACTTACCAAGACGCTGGCAGATGGCGGAGCCGGTACCGAGCTCGACGTTCGCCAAGCGGAACAACTGGTCGCCATAGCAGCCGAAACGATTCCTGACCTGGAGCGGCGTATTCAGCAACAAGAGAACTTCATCAGCACGCTCTTGGGAAACAGTCCCGGTTCGGTTGCGCGCGGAATGAAGCTCACAGAGCAGCCACACGCGCCGGAGGTCCCGGCAGGCATTCCGTCCCGGCTGCTGGAGCGGCGCCCCGACATCCGCCAGGCAGAGGCCGAGCTGATGGCGGCCAACGCTCAAATCGGCGTTGCCAGGGCGGCCTATTTCCCGCAGATCACGCTCACCGCGAACAGCGGATTCCAGAGCTCGGCGCTTACCAGCCTGTTCACTGGCCCCGCCGGGATGTGGAACTTCGGTGGATCGCTCGCCCAACCGATTTTTACGGGCGGCAGGCTTCGCTCCAACGTGCGCTTGAGCGAGGCACGCCAAAAGGAAATGGTGCTCACATATCAGCAGACCATTCAGCAGGCGTTTCGCGGAGTTTCAGACTCGCTGATTGCGTATCAAAAGAACCGCGAGTTCCGGGAGCACCAGGAGCAGTTGGTGATTTCTGCTCAAGATGCGGCAGAGCTCTCCCAGGTGAGGTATCGCGGTGGTGCGACCGGCTACCTGGAAGTGCTGACCAATGAAACGAATGCGTTTGATGCCGAATTAGGCTGGGCCCAGGCTCAGGCGAACGAGCTCTTGAGTCTGGTTGAAATCTACAAGAACCTTGGCGGAGGCTGGGATCTGTAGGATCTTGCCACTGACTCATTGAGGACTCGAGACAGTCCGGACAAGAGAGCCCGGTCCGCCGATAACGCGAGCGCCAGCAATTTGAGCTTCACACACGCATTTGATTGTCGACGAGCGCCATGAATCTCACCGAACGCTGATCTGTAACGATATGTGTGCCAGTGTATATATAGATGCGTTCGGCTCACTTGGCCGAAAAACCGCCTACCGAGAGAAGTGACTTCTGAAGCTGGGCATGGGTTGAGAGTCACATGGACGCGTAGCCGACTATACACTCAAGTGGATTTCCGCCGCGAAATGCACGCAATGGCATTCCTGGACCCTGCGGCGTTTTTCGGGACTGATCTGGGGGCTAAGCCCACATCGCTCGGAAGGAACGGGCTCTCCGTGCCCCTCTTTCTTGGTTTGCGATATCAAGATTCCCACAACTTCGTGAGAGGTGAACGTTGGGACCAGGGCCGAAAGAATTCGACAGAAGTGGCTTCGGCTCCGAGGTGCGACAGTCGGACTTCCGAGCGGATAAAATCATTCCGGATGCCCAAACAGAAGAAACAACAGCCTTACAAGGCTGCGGTCGTTTTTCGGAAGGAGCCCCCACCTCCAGATGATCCGGGCCACTACGACCGCTTTGGGATTCTTCTCAAGGAATCGCAAAAGTTCTGCAAACGTGTCGGTCTGCAAAAGGACTTGATTCCGAAGATCATAAGGACCGACAGCGACTGGGCCTTCATCCTCAAGGTCGATGCGCTGCTCGAAAGCGCTGCGATAGCACATCGTCCGCCATGGCCTGCAAATCCAACTTTTGAAGCAGACGTTTCGTAACGGCGCACTCGACGATTTCATCGATTCCCTTTCAATGAACGGGCGTACATCGCTTCTGAAGCTATTGGAAGCCTCGGCGCTGCCCGAAGAGGAGCTTCGATTTGTCGAAGTGACGAGGCTGGTCAGAAACGCCTACGCCCACAACATCGAATATGCCGACCACTCCCTTACGCAGCTCATCAATTCGCGAGGGGACAAATCGCGGCTCATTAAATATCTAAGCGGCATCAAGACCTACGACGAAGCGAAGCTGATGAGCAGCTATGAAAAAGACCCAATGTTTCTTCGCTTCTGCATTATTGACTCAGCGATGCGGTTTCTGTTTTACGCCTATCATCTGACGTCGAGACCAAAGAAGAAAGCAAAGCGCAGGATTTCGCAATGAATGAGATCGACCAAACTTTCGAAAGATTCATCGCCGACTATCGCTCCCGCGGAGTTCCGCCTCCGCACATCCTGTTGGCTGGCCCTGATTCGGCCCTCAACGAGTCCATAGCCAGAAAGTTCGCTGCGCAGCTCGGCGTTGAATTCGAGGCAAGGGACGCCGCTGCCCTTGGAATCGTTGGAGATCTTACCGCGATCATGTGGGGGAAGCGTGTGGCGTTCATCGGCAATATCCACCTTCTAAAGAAGCAGTTCCTTGAGAAGATTGCGCACAATGTTTTCGCCGGTGAATGGGAGATCGTAATCGGTCAAGGCCCAGCAGCCAGAACTCACAGAATGGACCTGAGCGGCCTCACGCTGATCGCAACCGTTCCCGCGAAGCACGAATGCCCAGCGATTTTATTCAAGAAGTTTGAAACGATATTGACTATCGAACCTCTTTCGAACGATGGCCTCGCCTCAGTGCTGACGGCAGAAGCATGGAAGGACCACATCGCGCTCGACGCCGACGCTACCGAATTGCTCGTCCGATGCTGCGGAGGACGATCAGACACACTTCTTGCTCAGTTTCGACGGATATGCGGGCTCATCGAACAGATCAAGAAGACGAACCGGCCGCAATTGACGAGGCAGGAAGTTGCCGACGCGCTTGAACGCCTGCGCATACGCATTCCTTCCGTCACGTCTGTTACACCGGCTTTTGATATCCACACTCTGTCGGGGCAGGAATTCGAGAGCGTCATCAAGGCGCTCCTGTTGGAGATGGGTTTCGAGGCAGAGCTGACAGAAGTTACCGGGGACGGGGGTATAGACCTCATTGCCAAGTTGGACAAGCCATTTGTCGGCGGTAGGTATCTGTTTCAGTGCAAGAGATATTCGGAAAACAACCTCGTGGGAGCCCCTGAGGTGCGCGATTTCTATGGTGCAGTCATGGCTGATCGGGCGATGAAGGGAATCTTCATCACAACATCTGATTTCACCACACAGGCCCAGGAATTCGCTGCTCAATCGGGAATTGAGATCGTCAATCTCTCAAAGCTGCGTCAGCTATTTGAAAACCATGGCTTGGCAAAGTATGCGTAATGCCGCTCCTATAGGTACATAATCTCCTGCCTTCGGTCTGTGCCTTTCACAATGCCCATGAACTTCTCCTCATAGACATACCATGATGGTGGCAGCTGCGTCGCCCGCAGGGCGCTGGGATTCCGAAAGACGATGAATTCGTATTCCACGCCTCGGGAACGGGCACCGAAGTTGAAAACCCCCAAAGCGCCGATATTCTCGAAGCGGTTGGTCGTGAAGTAGCCATCCTCGCCGAAGAATCTCTTCTCGCCGAACAATGCCTCTCGAACCTGGAAGAGCGTGTCGTGGAGAGAGAGGTTCAGATCATCCGCCATGATCAAAAGGTTTGGCTTCGTAGGCAGGAATTTGGGATAGCAATTGTCGGATGAAATACACGCATGCACGGCCTGCCAGTTGCCGACCGCCCCACCCTTCCAAACGTCGTACTTCAAAAGCTTGGCCAATCCGGCATCTTTTTGTGCCTGTGTCAGCTCGCTTTCCCATCCCCGGCTCTTGATCTCGACGAATACATCTGGTTCGCCGGGTGAAGTCAGCATGAACTCACCAGTCATACCATTGGCGCCGGGAGGGTCCCAAGCACTGATACCGAAGCCAAGGCTCTTGAATAGGTATGCGAGGCGCAGCTCGTTCAAAGCTTTATCCCGCTGCCGATCCTTGCTCTCGATGTTTGGCTCGAAGCGCTCGAAATATCCATTCTGCCTCGAAAAGTGGAGCAGCGCATCCAGCTCCCTCGAATATTCAGGGTGGGCTGGATATTCCCCTCTCCACCGATCAGGGTTGATCAGCTTCCTCGCCACTGGACCCAAGCGTAGAACCCCGCCGCTCTTCACCATATCTGTCACCTGTGCATCTCAGCCGAGTCGCGGCGTTATACTTCCTGCATCCGACATCGGCCAAATAACAGGCGCACGGGCAAACCACACCAAAGGTGCGCAGAAAATTCATGGCTCCCGCTTCAGCTCGCCGCAAGAAGACTTAACACGCTTTCGAGGATATCCCTTTTGAAACCTGCTTGTTCGTAATGCTCACAGTACGCACTCCGTATTGGCGCAGCAACCACCTATCCCGGCAGTGTGGCAGGTCAATGGCGGCCTCCCCGATCGCCATTCCAGGAAACTGGCCGAATTAGGAACGGGAAGTCGGCCAGTGTTTACAAATCCAATCCACCTGGCCGTAAAACCGCCTTCTCGGACGAGTGATCGCTGCCAATTGATTCGTTATCACTTTCTCGATGAGCGCATTATCGCCAATTCACTCGTTGATGTTGATCCGTCCTGATAAGCGTGCAACTGGCCTTGGCCAGACAGGATGCGAAGGAACACGATTTGTTCCTTGGGAGTCGGTGTCTCGAAAAAAAATATGGGTAGCGTCGGTTCTTGGCGGAGAACGGCCAGTTCGCAAGCTTCACACGATTGCGCCAGCACCGATGACTTAGGAATCCACTCTTAGCAGCGTTTCAGCTGCCATTCACGGGATGCCTGACATGTAGTCGATTTTGTAGCTTTGAAAGCACCGAGATTTGATAGATCTCAATAGCGATCAACAAGAGGCTTGCAATCCATTCAATCAAAACCAGTTACAAACTACGCGAATCAATAGATTTCAATAATCGCTGAAAACTGGTTCGGGACCAGGTTCTCTACCCTAAACTCCTCCCTTAGAATCAGCGAGTTGCAGCGGCAGGTTTGCGGAATCGGGGGTTCTGTGGGGATCTCTAAGGTTCGATTTCGACTACAGTCAGCGACTTCCCGCCTTAGCACAGCACAGAACTTCCTCAATTTATGCCCTTTAGCATTTCAGCAGGAGAGGTCGACCCTCTGGGTTTGCACCAGGTGCTCTAGCAACCTCGTGGCTTCCTGAGAGTCGGTGGCTCTTGATGCCGTCGATCAGTCCGGGTTCCTGTTTCCACTGATGTTGTTTACCGAAGTGTAACTATGGGATCCGCCGCCTTTGACACCCGAGTTGGCGACATTTCCGGATGGGCGACAACCCTCCCAGAACCAAAACCAACTGCAGCGCGGCCCTCTGTGAAACGGCGTATCACCGCCAAACCTCCAACAACGAGTTTGTCAATCACCGGTGCGCCACGAGCTGCGGAAGTGCTCACCCGGCGGCTGGACGTCCGAACCAGCGCTGCACCCGGCTCGATCCGAAGAGCGCCTTCTCGGCCCGGAGGGCTGCCGACGGCTCCTGGTAAACGCCTGTGGGTTTGGGCCCGGCGAGGAACTCCACGTCCACGCGCGCCACCTGCTCATTGCCAAATTCGATATAGCACATGCCCGATCCCTTGTAGCCCTCGGGAGCCGGGCCGCCACGAACCTGGGCGATGATAGAAGCGGCCACGACGGCTGCAGCGCGCTCGGCAAAGATACCCGCTTTGGGAGTGCCCACGCCGTTCACATCGCCGACGGCGTAGACGCGAGGAAAGACCGTTTCCAGCGTCTGCTTGTTCACCGGAACCCAGCCGTATGCGTCGGCGGCCAGCCCGGACTCGACCACCACCGGGGGCACACGATGCACCGGAATGCCGAGAAACAGCTCATAAGGCAACTCGGTTCCATCGCTAAGCCGGGCCACCTTGCGCCCGGGATCAAGAGAACTGACCAGGTTGTCTTTGACGAAGCGAATACCGCGCTCAGCAAAGACGGCAAGGATAGCCTGCGAAGTTTCAGGCGAGGGCGGAATGGGCACGCCGAACGGCATTACCACCGTGATCTCGGTGGCCTCGCGGCGTCCTCGGGTGGTCAGGTAATCGTGAAGTAACAGTGCCGTCTCGCTGGGAGCTGGGGGGCACTTGAACGACTTTCCGGTTACACCGATGATAGCGGGACCGCGCTCGAACCGTGCAATCACGTCGCGCAATGCAAAGGCTCCTGCAACGGTGTAAAACTCGTTGCCGCCTTCTACGAGACCTGGCGTTGCGGCCGGGTCGAGATCGGCGCCGAGGGCGACAACCAGGAAGTCCGCTTCGAAGTCTCCAGCGTCCGTCGTCACCCGTCGCGCGGCCGGGTCGATGGACCGCACCGTGGTCCGCAGCAGGCGCACACCCGACTTGACGAAGTCACGATAGTAGTGACGCACCTCGTCTGCCGACTGCCGGCCAAACATGACCTCCAGCTTTGAAAAGCCGAATACGAACGAATCACCCTTGTCGATGAGCACGATGTCTATCTCATCGCCGAAGGCGCCGGAGAGAATCGTCGTCAATTCAAGGCCGCCGAAACCCGCTCCCAAGACAACCACGCGTGAACGCATGGACGGAGGATACCATGCCATCGAGCGGGACATATGTCCTCGTGCATTGTCGGCAGGGACGAACGTCAAGTGAGAGTTCGCATAGGAGCCGCCGTTTCCTAGACCGATGCGTCATTGGCAGATCATCGCCCATGCGTTCCTCGAGCCGATCAGATCGTGTGGGCCTTGAATTCCAGCGTTTCGGTTGGATCACCGGCAATCCGGACATAACTCGAAAATCAATGTCAGGTTTGCCGACAATCCAGGAACTATCCGATTCTCGGACCGAGCTAGAGTTGGAAACGTGCCTCGGCCTGTGGGTGTTGAAGAAGTCCGTGCTGTTTCTGGAATTTCGGGGATTGAACTCTGTAGTTGAGTTAGTCGGGATCGCGGTTGCCTCTATGAAGTGGCGGGTATCTGCTGCTCGCAGGTAAGGAGCAATGGTGGCCTTGTACTGGCCCTTCACGGTTTTGATGGCGCCGCCGTTTCTTAGGAATTCCTACGGAAGCAACGTGCGGCCGACCCAGACATTGCTGGCTACGGTCAAGCTGGGGAAGGCCAGCCTTTTGCCGTCGCGCGAGGGGATGCCCCAAATCGAGATAGGGCTCTGACGCAGGAGTTTGGCGTGCCCGGCTCGGTCGACGTAGAGGAGATTGTAGCCGGTCGTTGACTTCGTTTCCACAAAGAACCCCTTCGCATCGGGTGACCAGGTCGCTTCGCTCACTTCTCCAAAACCAAATACCGGGATCGTGGATGGCTGTATTGAGCGATGGGGTGAAAGATGAATCAGTTGAATGCCAGGATTCTGTGGGTCGTGGTTTGCCATGGCCACGGTCGAGCCGTCCGGGGAGACGGACCAATCTCCGAGCATTGTTGGTTCCCAAGGAATGCGTCCGACTTCCTGTTGCATGCCCTGAACGGGGTCAAGTGCGAAGAACACGAACTCCTTCTTTCCGTTCGTCTCTCGCATCACACAGGAACCCATGGAGGAAGTCGGACAGTGAAACTCGTCGACGGCGCCAGTAGTGTAGAGCTGCCTGGGCTTCCCGCCACTGGATGGAATGCTGAATATGCCGATGGCATGGCTCGGGGAACCCGCGAATTCCGTGAAGAGTATCCACTTGCCATCCGGGCTAAACGCAGCCATGGCGGCTATATTCGGCAGTTGCGCCACAATTTCCATCTTCGCTTCGCCCAGCCGCTGCTTGCCGATAAGCGGAGTGCTATTGTTCCGGTCAAAGAGGACCGCATCGCCGTTGGGAGTCCACGTGTGAGGATAGTCGTTCGCTGATCGATCGGTCAGCCGCCTCGCTTTCTCCAGAGTGGGACCGGGCCAATGAAGTTCCGCCACATAGACATCGCTCGTGTGACTGGTCAAGACAGTGCCTATCCAACCTCCATTGGTGGAAGCTGAGAGAGTATCCGCGTCACCCCCTACATCTCGGACCAGCGTCGGGCTGACGGGTTGTGGATGGGAAATAAATCCGCCGGTGGCGGGATCGGTGTTGACCACCATGATCTTCGCCCCACTCAAATCTCCGTTTGCGAAGAAGAGGAATCGGCCGTCCTTCAGCAGGAAGCCAGAACTGAACCGGACATCCTCCTGCTCAGCGAGCAGCTTTCCGGTACGAACATCTACGGACTCGTAGGTCGATCGAGGAGGCAGGTTGGCGTAATCGGAGCTAGCGGGGTTAGCAGGGCTAGCTCCCGTCACCCGGTCCTCAATCAATCGATCACCTTGGGCCGACCAAAGCAGACAGGTAAAGCTGTCCCCGTCCACTCTTGGAACCAGCAGATGGGCATTCTGTCCACTTCCATCGGCAAGCCATATTTCGCTGTTCTCTGCGCGAGTATAAGCAACGTGGCTGCCGTCGGGACTGACCACCGCTAATCCCGCATCGTCGAGCAGCAGACGAGGCGTTTCTCCGTGCAAAAAGATAGCCCAGGCCTGACTCCTGTGGCTTGCCAGATCGATGCCGCTAACCAGCAGCCAGTCTTCACTGAGATGCCAGGCAAGCCGTTTGGCGCGGAAGGAAGACGGAGAGGTGAGCAGGTGATCGGTACCTATGTCCAGCGTATGGACCGAGATGCCGTAGTGATCGCTATAGGCCACTAAATGGCCGTCTGGAGAGATAGCTTCCGCCGTGATCCTGTTCTCTTCGTCATTGAAGGTGATCTGAGCTAAAGACGGGCTGAGATGAGGCTCCTTTAGCAGCGGTGCAGCCAGCTTGGCTGAGCGATGCCCCACGACGGCGACGCCCAGCGTCAGCAGGAGTAGAGCCACTCCGAGAACAAGCACCGCGGGCATGAAACGATGGCTTCCGACATGCAAAGACGGCTCAGCTTCCCGCGATGTGTCCTTCCTTGGCGGGGAGGGTGCGTCGACTGGGACGGAGGTGGCTGCGTCAAGATCAGCTACTTCGATCACGGCCGGCTGCCGGATGAGCGGGCGTTCGGCTGGAACGGCGGCATTGCCCGCGGCGGCCGCGTCTTCAATCTCCTCCACATCCGCGATAAACCGATAGCCGATTCCAATCACGGTCTCAATGTAGGTGGGCGCAGTGGGATCGTCGTCCATCTGCGCTCTCAGCCGCCGCACCGCCGTGTTGATGCCCGTGACAATGTCGACTGTTCTACTGTCCTCCCACAGCGTGAGAGCAATGTCCTCGCGCGTAATTAGCTCGCCGTGCCGCGTAAGGAAAAGTGTGAGCAGCTTGAGGAGAGAGACTGAAAGATGCAAGCGCCGTGTACGCCGGAGCAGCTCCTGCTGCGCCGAGTCGAAGCTGAAGGGACCGAACCGGTAGATACTAGCCCGGAGATTCATATCTCGCTCACATTTTGCGTCTCGATTGGGCTTTCATTTTAGTTCGTAAAATGGTGTTTAGCAATCGCAGAATGAACAGCTTAGATTGTCACATCGATTTCATATCGATTCCAGACAGATTCCATGGCCTTTTTTTAGCGCTACTGATAAATTCTCTTCTGTTCCCACTCTCTTACCAAGTACCGAGGAGATCAGTATGTCGCTTCGAATTAACGATACCGCGCCGAATTTCACCGCTCAAACTACGCAAGGCACGCTCAGTTTTCACGAATGGATCGGGGACCACTGGGCCGTGCTTTTCTCCCATCCGAAGGATTTCACGCCGGTATGCACCACCGAACTGGGATACATGGCCAGGATCGAGCCGGAGTTTGCCAGCCGGAATACAAAGGTGATCGGGCTATCGGTTGACCCGGTTGAGAACCACAGCAAGTGGGCCGCGGACATCGAGGAGACCCAGGGCTCCCGCGTCAATTACCCGATGATTGGAGATACGGACCTAGCCGTTGCCAAGCTCTACGACATGCTGCCGGCGGAGGAGACGGGAACCTGCGACGGCCGCACCGCCGCAACCAACGCCACCGTGCGTTCTGTCTTCGTCATCGGACCCGACAAGAAGATCAAATTGATGATGACCTACCCGATGACCACGGGCCGCAACTTCGATGAAATTCTGCGCGCGTTGGACTCGATGCAGATGACGGCAAAGCACAAGGTGGCCACGCCGGCCAACTGGAAACACGGGGAAGACGTCTTCATCGTCCCGGCAGTCTCGAATGATGAAGCCAAGACGATGTTCCCCGGCGGTTGGAAAACCGTAAAACCTTATCTCCGCGTGGTCGCTCAGCCCAATTGACACTCCGAGACGGCCGGAGCAGATTTCTATGATTCTCAAACAGTACTATTTGGGTTGCCTAGCCCACGCCTCCTATCTGCTGGGGGACGAGGCCAGCTCGACTGCGATCCTTGTCGATCCGCAGCGCGATATCGAAAAGTATGTGGCGGACGCGGAGGGATTCGGCCTCCACATCCGCCACGTCTTTTTGACCCACTTCCACGCCGACTTTATTGCCGGACATCTGGAACTGCGCGATCGTTGCGGCGCAGCCATTCATCTTGGCGCCCGCGCCGAGGCGGAGTATGCCTTTGTGAGGATGGCAGATGGAGACATGCTCGAGTTCCCAGGTATGCGCGTGCAGGTTCTGGAAACACCGGGCCACACCATCGAGTCCATTTCGATGCTTGTATTCGATCTGAAGAAGAATTCGGCAAAGCCGCACGCCGTTCTCACCGGAGATACGTTGTTCATTGGAGACGTTGGCCGGCCTGACCTGCGGGTGTCGCTGGGGTGGACCGCTAACGAACTCGGTGGGCGTCTTTACGACTCACTTCACAACAAACTGTTGCCGCTGCCCGATGACACGCTTGTCTACCCGGCGCATGGCGCCGGATCCCTTTGCGGTAAGCATCTTTCCTCTGACACGGTTTCTTCGCTCGGAGATCAGCGGCGCTTGAATTACGCACTGCAGCCGATGTCGAAAGAAGAATTCATTCGCCTGGTTACGGCCGACCAGCCAGATGCGCCGCAGTACTTTACCTACGACGCCGTTCTTAACACGCGCGAGCGGGTAACGCTGGACAGCAACTTGGAGAGGGTTTTGCGGCCGGTTGCGTTCGACGAGGTGATCCGGCAGGGAGACGCGGGCGCGCAGGTGCTGGATGTCCGGGATGCGGCGGAATTTGCCAAGGGGCATCTGGCCGGCAGCATCAACATCGGGCTCGGTGGACAGTACGCAACCTGGGCCGGCACACTGCTCGACTGCGCCAAACCGATCGTGATTATTGCCGAACCGGGTCGAGAAGAGGAAGCTGCATTACGCCTCGGCCGGATCGGATTCGATCACGTTTGGGGCTATCTCGACGGGGGCATGGCAGCCCTGGCAGCGAGGCCAGACCTGGTTTGGCCAACCGAACGTGTCAGCGCGGCGATGGTTGCCGAGGAACTGGCGAGCTCCGATCCTCCCTTGGTGCTCGATATCCGGAATCCCCGCGAGTGGGAAGCCAGACATATACCCGAAAGCCTGAACATTCCCTTGAACCACATCCAGGAACGCCTCGCGGAAGTCCCTCGTGGGCGCCGCATTGCCATTCACTGTGCGGGCGACTACCGTTCTTCGATTGCAACCAGCATTCTGCACCAGTACGGGATTACCAATCTTATGGAGATGGCGGGCGGACTCGCTGCCTGGGACGCGGCCAAATTACCGGTGGTCTCCGCGATGTGACCTCCATCAAACAGCCAGAACCTCGAAAGGAAAGCACGATGCCAACCGTCGAAACGTAAATTTGGAACAGTGCAAGGCTCACAATCGAACGCGCTGAAAGCTATACGGATGGCATGGTATTTCGATTCTCCGGGCCATTCACGGCACGAGATATTTACCACTCTCTGTCTCCAGAGGCCTTTGGCAACATCTTCGAATCGGCGGTGGGCAATCCTCTGCCGGCGAAACAAATCGTTGACCTGACATAGGTTCCCTACATGGATTCGCTCGGCCTCGGCATGTTGGTCAGCCACAACGTCCGCTGTCGAAGCAAAGAGATTCCCTTCAGTATCACGGGTATAAGCTCTCGTGTTCAGGAATTGTTCAGGATTACCAAAATGGAGAGTGTGCTTCCGATCGCTGAAATCCAGAAGTTGGATTGAGGCTGAGGCAGCGAGGTTCATCGCATCCTGTGTCATCCGAGCGGTGGACGGCAGGAGGTCGCGACTCTATGAGGAGGAGCTGTACAGAGTGTTTCCTGAGCTGGCCCCTACTCGGGGATGAGGCAGGCCCCCAAAAAACAGTTCTGCGCCATGGGCGAGACTTTCTGGCGCTGTAGTCGGAATTGTGGCGGTGAAAGCACTCAGGCTCAACAGGCTTCAACAGGGATCAACACGGTGCGACGTAAGTTGTCACGGGTCAACAAGATGGAAGCTATTGAATCCAGGAGGCTTAGCGAAAACGGCTGAAACTGGTTCGGGACCAGGGGGTCGGAGGTTCAAATCCTCTCTCCCCGACCATTCTTTCTCACCTACAATCAACGAGTTAAGCAGCTTTCTCAACTGCGTCATTCGTCTGGTTTTTCGGTACATTCGGTACAACTGACGGCAAGTCAAAGCCGATTCCGCACTTCTCCGCCCACATGCGACGGAACGCGACGTCATCTTTGATCTTGTCATAAAGATCAGTCATGCTTTCACTGGCGTGCCCCATCCAAAACTTCTGAAGGCCCTCAGGGCAGTCAGTGTAGTTGCGCAGGTAGGTGTTCCTGAAACGCCGAAACGCGTGGTTGCCTGCTTTGTGATTGCCTGTGTACGGGTTGACATATCCAGCCTGCTTCAGCGCCGGATGAAGATGACGCCGCAGGACGCAGGACGAACTAAGCGGCTTGCCGTTCCGGGTGCAGAACAGGAATCCGGTCTTGCGATCATCCACGAAATCCTTGAGCACGCCTGCGATGGCCGGGTGAAGGTCGACCTTGCGAAGTGAGCTCGACGTCTTGAGCCTCCCCTCGACTTTGCAGTGGCGTGCCTTCTGCTCGATGCTGATGGTCAGGAAGTCCGGGAAAATATGCTTGTCGATTTCCAAACCAAGCGCCTCCCCGATCCTCAAGCCAGTAGCGCCGCACAGAATGAACACCATGCGTTCCCGCTTCTTCTTCCAAGCGGCCAGTCCCGACATGATCTCAGGCGAAAAACTCGGAGTGTTTTGCTTCGCCTTCTCTACCACCGGCATGTCGATGAATTGGTGATTCCACTTCCGTGGGTAGATCTCCTCCCCTTCTTCATCTACCGCAGACGCCACGACCATCTTGACGACCTGCGCATAGTTGTCGATGGTTTTCGCTGACAATTCTCCTTTCGTCATCGTTGCGACAAAACGCCTCATTGCAGCGTTGTTGATATCGGACAGAGGAACATCTCCGAGTTGCGGATTCGCCCAATTGCGCAAACAGCCATCCCATAGCTCCAGAGTTGAAGTCGCGACGGGTTTCCGCTTTCTGGCTCTCATCTGCTCCAACCAAATGACGGCTTGTTCCCTGAAGGTAATGCCGCTTCGTTCTTGTTTGACAACCCTGTTGAAGTGCTCTTCGGTGTCGGCGCCGCTCTCGACGATGATTTCGCGAGCCCGACGCTCACGTCCAGATCTTGATAGGACACCAGGCCCAGAAGTCGGGCAAATCCTTGCCCTTTTGTGGGTCCGTTTCTCTTGACCTGCCACGTCCATCCACCAACGTACAACCCACCACTTGCCACTCTTCTCAATGTGGCCTGATTGACCAGTTCTGCGTGACATGCTCTTTCCTGTCCGCTTTGCTGGTGTCGCTGGATCGACGGTAGGAGAAATAGGAACAAGATGCAACGCTGTGGAAATCGAGCCCCGGCGACGACGGGAACCACCGCGAGGAAAACCAGCGGTCTCGGTCAGTCTCTGACCTCCCTGAAGGATCGTGAACTGGTCTTGAATGCGGACTGCGACGCTAGGTTCGCTATATGTCCGGGTTAGGTTTGCATTTAAGCCAACTGGTCCCAAGCTGTTCGTCGCGCTCTGGGAGACTGGTGATGCCTGGGGAAAGGAACTGCGCAAAGACGCCCGCGCTTGTGTATCGATCTGTGTCAATTCTGCCCTCGTGACGGGCTGCCGGTTAATCCGGCTGCCGGAGCGGAGGGGAACCCCTCCGCTTTTTCGTCACGAGGAAACAATCCGCAACTTGCATTCTTAACTCCATTTTGTAATCACAGCCTTCCTTCAAACGCTCAAACGAATGCGCAGCGCCTCAGAGCTACAGGCGTTGCGACTGCCTTACGCAGGCAAATCTTCGAGTTTCGAAGCCATCAATTCCACAGTGCTACTTTCCCTTCCGGTTCTTGGCCACCTCCATCAGATTGATCGCAAACTCCGATAGAACCTCTGCTTCCATCTTTCGGCGCCGGCTCTCGTAGATCTCCCGCATTGCAGAGTGGAGATCGACCGGCGTACTTTCCCGGGGGACTGTGCCAAGCCCATGAGGACCTTGACGCCGCTCCCGCTCGAGAGCGGACTCACCCAGAAATCTGATGGCCTCGCCGATGTCGTCCATGAGGAGGGCAACGGTTACGCCACGCAGAACGGATTCGACCTCCCGTCTCGGGTCCAAGCTGTCTTTCCATTCCGCAACAAGGAGCCTCTCCCCGGCGTCTGTCACAGCCATTGCCCGGCGGCCACGCTTGGCGCCTTCCGACCGATGGAGCAGTCCGGCTTCCACAAGATCTTCAATGGCCTTCTTGATGCTTCCCGGCTCCAGACCCGCCTCTTGCTTCAGCGCGTAGAGCGTGTTCAGACCCCCGCGTGAAACCGCGGCCATCAGAAAGATCTCCATGGCTCCGATGGCATTCTCTTTACAGGTAGTCATGACCATGTTATAACTATAACATCAGTGAGGCCGATTTTCTGTCAAGGGGATTCACGAGACGATTCTGTTCGTGGTTTCCACAGAAAGACCCGAAAGCGAGGATACGCATCTATTTTGCTCATTTTAATCATCTTAACTTCGAAACGGAGAGGCGACTGCAACAGTCCCGCGCCGGTCCGGCTTCCGCGGCACCTCAAACGCCGTATCCCGGATCATCGCCACCGTCTATCGGAACTGTGCCCTCGTGGACGGACTTGCCTGCAAACGTCATCGAAGGACAACTGTATGAAAGGCACACGGCAGACACTTCCGTTTGTATTTGAATGCGCTGCGCACTTCACTCGCGAGCGCTTGCGGATGCTCATTTGTATTTTGGTCGAGCTTATGTCTCAAACCCAGAGCCAAGGCTCAATGAAAGGAATGGTGGTTGCATGAACGACTTGCGCACGGAGAAATCTGACAATTTGTCAGATTTCTCTGCGGAGTTGAAGAAGATTGAGGAGACCTACATCAAGGACGCCAGCGTAGAGCTGGCGCAAGCCAGGAACTCCGTGGTGGGGGCCATCTCTGGACTCAAGCAGAGCCGCATGAACCTCGGGCGTGTCTTGCGGACATACAAGGGGCACTTCAAGGCAGAGCGCGCCTGGACGGCGGCCATGAAAGTCATTGCCGGCGCCCTGCAGTGCGACGAACGGACCGTGTACCGGATCATCGAGGACTATGAGCGGGCCTCGCGGCTGCCTGAGATTACGCTCGAGGTCATGGTACAGCAGAAGATCGACCCGGCCGCGGCCAAGAATGCTGCAGTTGTCGAGAAGCTGCTCGAGATGCCGAAGCCGACGACGCGCAAGGAAGCAGGTGATGCTGTTATTGCCGTCGTCAAGGAACATCATGCGCGGAAGAGGCTGCTGCGGACCAAGCAGACGGCATCGAAATCCGCCGCGATGGACGTTGAGGCCTTTGCCGAGCGTATTGTGAGGCAGTTCGAGGACCGCTACCGGTCGATGGCACCTGAGCAGCGGGACGCCGAAGTCCGGTATGTGTTGGAGAAGGTGGCCAACACGCTTCGGGCGAACGTCAGTGAACTGCGGCAATTCAGCCGGCCGGCGCTGGTGCCGAAGCCGGTTCAGCGGAAAGCAGCATGAGCCTGGAATCCTCCGGGATCAGCTGGACCGATGGCACGCTGAACAGCCTCTACGGCTGCTCGGCGTGCTCCGTCGGCTGCCGCCTGTGCTATGCCGTGAACCGTGTCTATCGGCATTCGTGGAATCTCAAGCTGAACCGTGATGAGCGCTTTCATGGCCTCGTGATGGACGGCCGATTTACCGGTGAGGTGCTCTTCGATCCGGAGCACCTCTATGCGGTGCTGAAGGACCGGAAGCCGAAGATGATCTTCGTCAATGAATTTTCCGACCTCCTCCACGATGCGCTCCCGATGAAGGTCCTTCTGGAACATGTCAGGGTCTTCAAGGCGGCATGCCTGCGTAGACTGACTGGCCATCAGCAGACGCTACTGAGGTATGGCCCGTCCATCGTCTGGACGGACTCGTTCAGTACGCGGTTGGTGTGCCGGAGCGGACGATAGAGCCACGCGCGGTCGGCGTTTCTTTGGGAAGCCTGACGACAAGCCGACATCTCATCTATTCGACAATTGCGAGAGCATCGGGAGTCCAAAATGGGTCTCCTAACTCATTCAGAGAATCGAAGTGCTTACAATACGCAGGCAGGTAAACAAGCTTGTTGCTGGGTGCCACTGTTTGCAGATCGCCATCGTATTCCAAGAGCCAGGGTGTTGCCTTATGGGACTCCCACGGCGTAACGAGTTTCATAAAGACCCCAATGGCAATGGAAGCGAGGGTTCCGTTCGGCCACACGACCTGCGGCTTTCTGCCCGCCGCGCCATAGCGCGCGGCCTCTTTTGCTAGCGCCTCATCGGTAACCAGGCCCATACACCTCATGCAGGGCTTACCCGGCATCGACAACATCACCTGACCGCTGATCGAGAATTCACCGCTCGACTCGTGGACGTCCATCCCAATATCGATTAGCGGGATAAGGAATCGTCGAGCAAAGATCTCCAATTCGTTGCGACAGCCAATCGAATCGACGCACGAAAAAATGGCATCGACGTCGCGGATCTCCGCAGTGACCTCGGTCCAATTCGCCAAACATTTAACGACTTCGGCGGCGGGATTAACGGCCTTAATGACGCGTTCTGCGATATCTACTTTGGCAGAGCCCAGCTTGACGTCTTCCATGGTTGCACCGACAAGCCGGTTGAGGTTCGTGTCTTCGATGAAGTCTGGGTCGATGGGCAGGAAGCTGCCCAATCCAATATGGGCCAGTTGCTGCGCGACGTGAGAACCACCGCCGCCCAGACCCACGAGAGCGGCTTTTGAACGGCTCAACACGATTTCTGAGTCTGCCCCAAGGAATGACTGGCGCTGCAGATTCAACTTATCAGCCATTCGTCACCTTCCATGTGCAGCGCATTGGACTTCCGACGATCGCAATCTCCACGCCAGACGGTGAGAGGCTACCAGGAATCCAGCATTGACCTACCGCAGAATCAAAACTAAGCACGACCGCTCCATGAGGAAGGCGTGGCTGGACGTTCCAAAAATCCGGTACGAACAAGGCGTTCTCACGAAGGTCCGTCCTGCTGAACCGAGGCCTCCCTCGATGCTCGTGCAGGTGGACGTGAACCATGGAAACGGCCTCCGTATACGCCGCCTGCAACGCTTTACGGAGCCCGGAGCGGCCGATTGTCGCTCCCGCGCAGGGATCGTCCACGTAGTCCCCATCCTCCACGTGATGAACTCCTCCGGCGAGCAGGAGGAGCGACGTGGCGGACAACGCCGGCCGGCACTTCAGAAATGCGACCCGCTCTCCCGCGAAGTCGTGCGGTTCGCGCAGCCGCTGGACCAAATCGTCGTAGAGTGTCGCGGTTAGCTTCAGGATCGTTCTCATCGAAGACCTCGGAGGTGCTCGGCCAGGATTTCGGCAGGGCGGAGGTGAGCTGGCACCTGGTTCCAGGACCATGTCCACCAAGATCGGCCAAGCACAGCGTGAGAGCTCCAGTTCGCACCCTTGCCCGACACTGCATGCTGCAGGAAGAGACGGGTTGTGTAACCAGCGTGCTGGCCCAAGCAGAGGAGAGCCTGCATTTCGCGCGGTGTGCAGCCTTCGGGAAGCACGAGCCGAGGAAGGAAGACGAAATCGACTCCGCCCTCCACCATCGGCGTCACGTCGCCAAAGGCCGCACGCAGTTCATCGAGCTGTTCCGGGGCGACCATTAGGACGACTGCCCCTGGCGCACATGGCTGACGAAGATCTCGCCTCCCTTAACGCGAACCGTGCCGTTATCGGGAAGCTCCTTGAACTCGCCGCAAACGACCTCGTCCAGCACACGGGACGGATCGACCCCAAGAACCCGCTTCAGTCCGCTAACCGTGTAAGTCCCGGCCTGGATGGTCTTGTGATTGTTGTCGATGGTCACCTGGACGAGCTTCGGTGCCGTGGTGAACTTCTCGACGCCATGCTTCCTCAGGCTCGCTTCGGCATTGGGGGAAATCAGTTCAGGCGCTCCATGCCGGAAGTTTTCGAAGACTTCGAAAACGAGGTGACCGTCGCGGCCGGCCAGATGGAGCAGCTGATTCCCGGTGATATGGGCCTTGGGCCACTCGTGGTACTGGTTGTCCACTTTGATCCGGTAAGCGCGGGCAGGGGGCACCGGCTGCCCATGCAGGCAGCAGTGCTCAATATCCGCAAGTTCGACTTCAATCGCAGCCAATTCCACCGCCTCGATGGCGACTGCCTGCTCGACAACACCCAGTTCCTGGTTGAGGCCTTCACGATTCATATGGTTGTCTCCATCAATTCGGCTTGCGTGCATTTGGTGCCGATCGCAGCCGCTCTCACTGGGTAAAGCGCACCTCCTTCCTTTTTTTGCCACGGGATGGCAAAAGAAATCAGGACCGGCGCTTTAATAGATAGACAAGGGGGCTTGAGGCCGTTCATGAACGATGCGGAATACCGAAGGCTGCTCAGAATCCTCACAGTGCGTGCCTGCCGCGCCCTCAGGGTCGCTGCGTTGAAGGGGGAGGACTGGGTTCTCGCGGAATCCGGGAAATCCCCTGCCGACTATGCCGCAGAGACGCTCATCCGCTGGGGCACGAATCAGCTTCAGTTCACGAGGACGCCTGAGGCGCTCGTGGCCTATCTGACGAAAGTGATGACGAACGCGATCGTCAGCACGCTGCGGAGGAGAGAAGTGAAAACGAGCCGGAGCGGTAAGATGACGCTGGCCGACGAACACACCGAAGATTCCTCTCCTCAATCGAAGGCGGAAAGCCTCTTCGACCTCCGTTCGCTACTGCGCGACGACGCGTTTCGCGAGGCGCTGGATCAATGCACCGCAGACGACGCGGCACTGAAGGAGTATGTCGTCGCGATCGAAATGTTTGAGGACACCATCCCGGCAGCTCGCGACATCGCCTCGCTGCTGGGAGTCCCGGTAACCGACATTTACAACCGCAGGAAAAAGTTAGCCCGGCGACTTGGGAAGCATGGCTTCACCGAATCGCGTCGCAGGAGCAAGGCATGAAGAAAAAGAACAAGGAGAATCGCCAGGCGGAATCGTTGGAGCAGAGTCTTGAAGCCCTGTTTGGACGAGAGGCAGACCTTACCGATGAGGATCTCGACGAAGAGTTGGGTGCTTGCGGAATCGATTCCGCAGAACTGCAAGCCAACGTCCATAAACAGCTCTTCGACTACACGAATCATCATTACCGAACGTTGGACAGAGACGTGCCAGAAAATCTAGAGAAGACGCTACGAGCACTCCGACCTCCGAGCGCTGCGGAAAAAGCGATGGCCGTTGTCAGGACGGCGGAAAATCTCGTCGATAGCTTTCTGGATACGGCAAAGACTAAGTCGGCGGAACTTTTGAGCACGACCCTGCCTACTCAGACAAGGCACCCTCAATTGGCTTTTCGCAACAAGAAGGAATTATCGGCAGCGGACAGGGATCTCCTAAAGAGCGAGCAAGAGGACGTCGATTCCTCCGACGAATCATGAAGGGAGAGGCCCGATGAACAAAGAGGTCGCGATCGAACTGCGACGCAGAATGCAGATCAAGGGAGCTCTCCGCCTCGATGACATCACCAAGCCGCTCGGCCTTTCGGTGAAAGAGGTGGACTCGGACGGTTTCGACGGAGCACTCGTACGTCGGTCCTCAGGAGTAGGCGGTCGAATTCTGGTGAAACGAGGCATCCGAGAGCTCACTCGAAAGCGGTTCACCGCGGTACATGAAATCGGGCACTACCTCCTCCACAACGACTCGGATAGCATGTCGTGCGGCACGCAGGATATTGCGAACTGGACCAACTTCGAGGCCAATCCTGAACACGAAGCGGACGAGTTCGCGTCGGAGCTCTTGCTTCCGAGCGCCGAGATGAAGGCTTCGATTGGAACACAATGGCCCTCGCTCAAGCTTGTCAGCGATCTTGCTGCGGAGTTTGAAGCGAGCCTGACGGCCACGATCCGGAAATATTGTGAAGTTGCGACGCAAAGCTGCGCTGGAGTCTGGGTACAAGACTCGCGTGTCCGCTGGTTTTCCGGTTCTGCCAATTTCCCGCACTGGATTAAAGTCGGCGAAGAGGTGGATGCTGGTCTCCTCGACTGCAACACTCCTATAGAGGAGATGACCGAAGTGAGAGCCTCGGAGTGGATTCCTGCTTTCTCCGAAGATAAGGAGTCAACGCTTCTCCAGGGATGTGTGAGAATGCCGACCTACAAAGGATCCCTCGTTTTGCTGTGGGCAAATCGCCCGCTCAAACATCGAAGCGCAGAGGACGAGCTGCTCGAAGAGCTGGATACGAACCGGTTCGACAGCTATCGGCGTGAACGTTGGCCGGGCAAATAGCGAGGCCAGGCACCTCATGAGCGAGAACGCCGCAGGCCGTAACGGGGAAGAGTGCAGGAAGGGGGAACTGGGCTGTTACGAAACTCGCCGACTGCCATTCTGTTGGCCCGGGTTACTGACGAGAAGCCGACATCCGGGTGCGGATGCACGTCAAGGGATACGTTGGTAATTTGCACTCGCGGACCCTTCCGCACTTTGTAAAGTCTGCCTGAAGTATATCTCGTCGCCGCAGGACCGTACACTTGATGGTCATATCTTGACATCCAGGATGAGCACATGCTACCTTCACCCACCATGAGCGATCAGAACACTGACGTGATACAGGGCACGCTGGACATGTTGATCCTGAAGACCTTGAGCCTCGAACCACTGCACGGCTTCGGCATCGCCCGCCGTGTCGAGCAAATCTCACGGAGTGTCTTCAAGGTGAACCCCGGCTCGCTACTCACAGCCTTGCAGCGGTTGGAACGCGCCGGTTGGCTGGATTCCGAGTGGAGGCAAACTGAAAACTCGCGTCGTGCGAAGTTCTATACCCTCACACGTGCCGGCAAGAGGCAGCTCGAGATAGAAACCGCTGACTGGAGCCGCCGGGCATCCGCAATTGCCCGGTTGCTTCGGGAAGAAGCTTAGCACTATGTCCCTCTGGCGCCAGTTGAGCCATGGCTTCCGCGGACTGGTTCGCCGCGCAAAGAGGAACCAGGAGGCAGACGAAGAGCTTCGCCACTACTTCGAGGAAGCGACTGCGGCTTGGAGAGCGCGCGGGCTCTCTGCTGAAGATGCGATACGAGAGGCGCGACGGGAATTTGGAAGCATGGCCACCCTCGAGGAACAGGTGCGCTCATACGGATGGGAGAATGCGGTTAGAACGTTCTTCTCCGACCTGCGCTTCGCGTCGCGGCAACTGCGCAATCATCCCGGATTTGCGTTGGTCGGCATCCTGACGCTGGCGATCGGTGTCGGCGCGAGCACAGCCATCTTCAGTGCGATCAATCCCATTCTCTTCAAACCGCTTCCCTATCCTCACCCGGGCCGCATTCTCATGATTTGGAGCACCTATCAGAGTGCTCGGTCCGAGGTGTCCTTTGGCACATATCGCGAGCTCGCACAACGTAGCCACACCTTCGACACCGTCGCAATCTTTGAGCCATGGCAGCCGGCTATGACCGGTGGGAACCAGCCGGAGCGGCTCGAAGGACAAGGCGTAAGCGCCGGTTTCTTCCGCGTCCTCGGAGTTGCTCCAGCCCTCGGCCGGGATTTTCTTGCCTCCGAAAACGAATTCAATGGGCCAAAGGTCGTGATTCTCAGCGACAAGATCTGGCGTCGTCTTTTCCACGGCGATCCCGCAATTCTAGGTCGCGCGATCAAACTGGGCGATGACAACTACACCGTTGTTGGCGTAATGGCTCCTGACTTCAAAGACGTCATGGCGCCCTCTGCTGAGATCTGGACGCCAACGCAGTATGACCCACAAAAACTCGCCGGCAGCTTCAACAGTTGGGAGTGGGGTAATCATCTGCGAATGGTCGCGCGGCTTAATCCAGGAGTGAGCCGCACCCAGGCTGTTGACGAACTGGCTCAGATCGCGCGTTCCCCCTGGCCGGAGTTTCCCCGTCCGCGCTGGGCCTCGCTCCAACATGGGCTCATCGTCGATTCATTGCAGGACGATATTGCTCACACCGTGAAGCCGGCGTTGCTGGCGGTGCTTGGCGCGGTCATTTTGGTTCTGGCCATAGCGTGGGTAAACGTTGTGAACCTGGTGCTTGCGCGAGGTTCGCAGAGGCGGGGAGAATTTGCAGTCCGCGGCGCACTCGGCGCGCCAAAACGGCGCATCATCCGACAGCTCATCACTGAAAACCTTTTGCTGGCAGCATTCGGCGGAATGGCAGGTATCGCAGTGGCTGTAGTCACACTGCACGAACTCCTCGTGCTCAGCCCTGCAGAACTGCCAAGGCGCGACGCCATAGCCATCGATCCTGCGGCCTTTTTCTTCGCTTTCGCCATTACTGTCATCGTCGGCATCGCTTCGGGGCTCATTCCTGCAATCCACATTTCGCGTGAAGAGTTGCAAGCCGGACTTCAGCAGAATTCGCGGCGTTCCGGAGGTAGTCGCGCCTCGACGCGCCACGCGCTGGTCGTCACCGAAGTCGCGCTGGCTTTCATCCTGCTCGTCAGCGCAGGATTGCTCCTTCGCAGCATGCGCCTTCTGTTGGCGGTCCAGCCCGGTTTTGATTCTTCGCACCTGCTCACAATGCAGGTCGTCACATCGGGCCATGAGTTCGATAGCCTTGCCTCGGCGCCCGACATGGGCGACCGCACGCGGCGGCGCTTTTTCGAGCAAGCCCTTGATTCCGTTCGGCGCGTACCGGGCGTCGAACACGCTGCGTTCACCAGCTTGCTCCCGCTCAGCGACGATCCGCCCGTCGATGCCTTGTATGGTGCACAATTTGAAGATCAGGAGGCCGACTCGGGTTACAACGTGTTCCGTTACGCGGTCAGTCCCGACTACTGCCAGACCATGGGTATCCCGCTGCTCAGTGGCCGTTTTCTCGATGAGCGCGATACAGCTTCTGCCCCGCAGGCGGCGCTCATCAGCGAATCGATGGCAAAAAGTCATTTTGGTAACCGGAACCCGCTAGGCAAGCGCCTCCATGTCGGTCCCAGAGATCGGCCGTGGTACACCATCGTCGGCGTTGTGGGCGATGTGAAGCAGACATCCTTGGCGATCAATGAAGCCGACGCGGTCTATCTCGCCACCGAGCAGACCTGGTTCGCCGACGACACGCTGTCTTTCGTGATTCGAACCCGCGGCCAACCAGCGGAACTCGCCTCCGCTATCGGGAATGCAATCTGGTCGATCGACAAGAACCAACCTGTGGTTCGCGTCATGACGATGGATCGCATGATTGCCATTACGGAAGCGGAGCGACGATTTGTACTAATTCTCTTTGAGGCCTTCGGCATCATGGCTCTGTTGCTCGCAGCCGTCGGAATCTATGGCTTACTCTCGGGCAATGTTACCGAGCGAGCACGAGAGATCGGCGTGCGTGCAGCGCTCGGCGCTTCTCGCGGCCAAATTCTGGCGTTGATTCTGCGCGATGGAATGCGGCTGACTGTGCTCGGTCTCGTCGTAGGCCTCTGCGGAGCCTTCGCCGCTACCCGGGCGATTACTACGCTTCTCTTCGGCACATCGCCTCTCGACCCCATCGCCTGGGTTGGCGTCGTCTTGATGCTTGTAGGTGTATCGGCAGTTGCATGCTGGGCCCCTGCGTGGCGTGCATCGCGTGTCGATCCGTCTATCACTCTACGCGCCGATTAAGATAGCGACTCGGATGGATGAGATTCAGAAGGGATTGCTGTGTTTGCGGGTATCCTTCTGGATCGATGCTCAGATGTTGACAACAACCCAACATACTCATCGAGGGTAGATCAAAGGCTGCATCAGGAGTTCCGAGCGAGTAGTGGCCGATCCGGAAATTACTCATTGAGCAACACCTCACGCGATTGTTGCCTGATGAGTAATTTCCGAGTTGGCGGTGAAACACAAAGTAAGAGCAGTTAGGCGCGGAGATAGCGTTAGAATCCCTGCATGTCGCTATATCGGAACCAACGACGCGCCTTTTTGCCAGTGGTTGGCGATGAGGTTGTAATTCATGGTCGGTTTTCCGGCAAGTTCTTGGTTGAGGCGATTGATGCGGAATCACAAATGGCTAATCTTAGAAATATCCGAGACAACACGCTCATGAGGGACGTCGGATGGGAAGCGATTCTTCCGCTCAAGCACCTCAGCGGGCTTGCTGCTGCGATCGATGGGATCGAAGGAGATAAAGGTAGCAAATCAGGCGGGTAGCTGCCAGTTCGCTTGCAGGCCCCGTGTTCCGGTCAGATTGTGAACTACCCGTAAATTACTCATAAGGCAACAATCGCGCGAGGTGTTGATCAAACAGTAATTTACGGATCGACGGTTACTCAGGCTCAATTGGCGGAATGCTCAAATTGAGAGGCGTGATCAAGCCCGGTCTGCGGCAATTTGCGCCGGATGAAGGTCGCCTTCCACGTTGACATGCTCATGCTTCCGAAATACCGTGGAGACACATCGCAATCGCATCGCGCAAGCCAGCACGAACCCCGCCATGCCAAGAGTGCGATGCCAACGAACCTGCCGAGCGGAGATCAATCCCGTCTCTTCGGCAGGTTGGCTGAAACTTCCACGACAGTGGCCACGTTTTCCTTTCGAAGGCGCGGATTCCAGCCTTACCCGGTACTCTGATCATCATCGCCACCGCAGGCATTACGCGCGCGGCGTTCAATCGCTGGCACATCCCGATTCTGTTCCATCAATTCTATGCAGCCTACGCTGCGACGTATGTCTTTCTCGTCTTGCTAGCAGTTTATGACCTGTGGTCAACGAGCCGGATACACCGCGCGACGATATGGGGTAGCGCCTTCCTGATCCTTATGGGACAAATGACGCGCTTCACCGGACCGACAGCGCCTTGGCATGCTTTTGCACATTGGGTGCAGAGTTGGGGCATATAAGCTCGGTATTCCGTGGGGTACTGGGCGGAATCGTGGGCTAGCCGGACATTGCTCAAAATCGGGGTAATGTCCGTGTTGTTTGAATGCTTAGTCGAGGAGGAGCACGAGGTGTTACAAAGGCTGAACTCAGCGGCGTGCTGATTCAGAGAACAACCTCGGAGGCTCCTCAGAGACTATGTATTACATCGGACTGGATGTTCACAAACGGACGATCAGCTATTGCGTGAAGGACGCGGCCGGCAAGATCCATCAGGAAGGCAAGATCGGATCGACGCAGCGCGAACTGGATGCCTGGATCAAGCCCCTTCCCCTGCCCTTGCACGAGAAGGGGGCTGTCTCTTCCTATTTGCGCAACGACAGCAAGGGTATGCATAATTAGCCATCTGTCCCACCCGTACCTCCTAAGGACCGCATGCCGCGACTCAATCCGTACGTTGTTTTGCTGACCCTCATCGCCACGTTGGGCGGACTGCTTTTTGGATATGACACCGCTGTGATCAACGGCGCGGTGGACAGCCTGAAGGCATATTTCATCGATCCGCGATTTACGGACCTGACCAACTCCGCCCAGGCCAACGCCGCGAATTCGCTGCTTGGCTTTTTGGTTTCAAGTGCCCTCATCGGTTGCATCGTTGGCGGACTCATTGGTGGCTGGGTCAGCACCCACCTCGGTCGCAAGCGCGGATTGGTCGTTGCCGCCGTGCTTTTCCTTGTTTCCGCCGTGGGCGCTGCGGCGCCGGAATTCCCATTTGCCCCCATCGGCCACGGCGGACCGGGATACATGGCGAACTTCGTTGTCTACCGCATCCTCGGTGGCATCGGTGTGGGATTGGCTTCCATGTTGTCGCCCATGTACATCGCGGAAATCGCGCCACCCAAGGTCCGGGGAAATCTGGTGGCATGGAACCAGTTCGCCATTATCTTCGGCATGCTGGTGATTTACTTCGTCAACTTCGGAATCTCCAAAACGGGGAGCGGCGATGCCTGGCTGAATATCATCGGCTGGCGGTACATGTTCCTGTCCGGCACCATTCCAGCCGGTCTCTTCCTGCTGCTTCTGTTTTTTGTGCCTGAAACTCCTCGTTACCTCATGCTGAAGGGGAATGAGAGCGGCGCGCGCGCGGTGCTGGCCAAACTGGTAACTCCGGAGGAAGCAGAAAAGGAACTCTCCGAAATCCGCAAGTCGCTCACGGCGCATCACTCCGGCAGATTGTTTTCCTTCGGCGTGCTTCTCATTGTCATTGGCGTCACACTGTCGGCCTTTCAGCAGTTCGTTGGCATCAACGTCGTGCTCTATTATGCGACGGATATTTTCAAAGGAATGGGCTTGAGCACCAATGCCTCGCTGTTCCAAACCATCATTGTCGGCGCGGTCAACCTTACTTTCACCGTAGTTGCCATTCTGGCGGTGGATCGGTTCGGCCGCAGACCACTTCAAATCATCGGAGCTCTGGTGATGGCGGTGAGCATGATTTCTTTGGGGATGAACTTCTGGCTCGGCGGCAAGGGTGTGATCGCGATCATCTGTATGTTGGTCTACACCGCTGGGTTTGCCGTTTCCTGGGGGCCAGTCACCTGGGTGCTTTTGAGCGAGATCTTCCCCAACCAGATTCGCGGCAAGGCCATGGCTGTGGCTGTGGCGGCGCAGTGGATCGCCAATTATCTGGTCAGTTGGACGTTCCCCATCCTCGATAAGAATCCCTATCTGGTGGATCATTTCAAGCATGGGTTCGCCTATTGGATTTACGGCCTGATGGGTATTCTCGCGGCTTTGTTCATTTGGCGAATTGTGCCGGAAACCAAGGGGCATTCTTTAGAGGAGATCGAAACAGTGTGGCAAGTTGGCAAATACTAGGAGCAGGCAAGATCGCATGGGGATTCCTATGGCAAACACTCCTGCTCCACTCCACCTGGAGCACTGGAAACAGCCCTTGGCCATCACATTCCGCTATCAGCCCGAGGCACTCATCTAGACTGGTTCAACCCTAAACTTCGGTTCCGGGAGGATTGTTTGAATGCTAAGTCAGTGAGGAGCGCGAGGTGTTGCAAAAGGCTGAACTCAGCGATGAGGCTGATTCAGAGAACTACCTCGGAGGCTCCTCAGAGACTATGTATTACATCGGACTGGATGTTC
>Ga0326727_10007924_pt1 | contig 27498 bp, 21 predicted proteins | sample MB2enrmetagenome_FD_207643 | JGI IMG/M metagenome (GOLD analysis project Ga0326727, IMG submission 207643) | Lab enriched peat soil microbial communities from McLean, Ithaca, NY, United States - MB29MY | ecosystem: Environmental > Terrestrial > Soil > Wetlands > Peat | place: USA: New York...
ACCTGTTGGTAATCAACGACCTGATTTTTGCAAATTTACCTAAATCCAGGCGCCCGAATCGCTCCAGTTTCTTAAAAAATGAGCCTCCTGGGCAGGAGGTGTGGGCTAATCTTAATCTTAATCGTAATCTTAATCTTCAGAGGATGGGATTAAGATTAAGATTAGGATTACGATTAGGAGTGGGAGTGGCGAGACAAGATTAGAGATGGGCGAGCCATTCCCCACAGAGAAGGCCGCCTGCAATCTGTGCCTCTTGGTTCTCCGGTTCGGCAGGGGACCAGGGAACAACCGATGGAGCGACGGCTGGCTGGGGCGGAGGATCGGCCAATAGGGCCACTGCCGGATCACCCTCCGGCACAAGGCTGGCCGCCGTCTTGCCCACTTTCTTCCAGAATGAAGTCTCAATAATCGCGCCCATGCGTTTGGTTTGCTCCATCTCCTTCATCAACTCCTCGATGGCGCGGGTCAGGTGGGCCGTTTTGGATTTGACTTCCAATTCCAGCTCGGCCCGCAACTGCTTTTCGGTACGCTCCATGCGCAATCGTTCCCTGAGCATGGCTTCGAGGTGGACCAGGCCGATGAGCAGCAGAAAAGAAATGAGGCCGTAGGTGACGTTGACCTTGACGACGGCGCCGGCGTTGGCATCAAACCAGGCGGCGGATTGGATTAACTGGAGCAGGGCCAGCAGGGAAAAAGCGCAGAAAAGCGACCAGCCCACGCGGGAGGTGCCGTAGCGGCGATTGAGCCGGAGGGCATAGCCGGCGACCAGAAATTGCAGCGCGCTGGCGATGCAGCCCATGATGTGCGACTCGTTCATAGTTCACAGCCTCCAATATTGAGGCACGAAGTGTCCCGTTTCTGAGAAATAAGCATCCTGTTTACGCGTTTTGGTCTCATGCCCCGAAAGGAGCACGAAGGATGCCAAGGGCGGCTGAGGCTATTCGGTCTTCCCCAAGGCGCGCTGGATGGCGGCGGGGTCGCGGGTCGGCGGCAGGCAGGCGGTCCCGGTGCAGAGATAAACCATCGGGCCCTCCGCCGCCGGCAAGCTTTTCGCGAAATCGCCCACGGCCCCGCGGTTGCCCAGGACGACTTTGTTGGGCTGATAAACGCCGTGGATGACATGGAGCAACGCGACGGTCTCCGGTTGGCGCGGGTCGCCCGCGACCACGGCGCGCCTCGGTTCGTGCAGGAGGAAATCCAGCCCCATCAACAGGTGCGGCACGGCTTGCGGCAGCTCCTGCAGGCGCGGCGCAAAAAGGCGCAACGTTTTCTCCGCCGCCTCCTTGAACTCCTTGCGGTCCGTGATCGCCGCCAGCCGCAGCAGCGCCAGGACGGCGGTCGAGTTGCCCGACGGCTCCGCGCCGTCGTAGTCCTCCTTGAGGCGGAGGATCAAGTCGTTCGCCTCGGCCGCGCTGTCGTGGAAACCGCCTTCCTTTTCGTCGTAAAACCTGGCCAGCATCGTTTCCGCCAGGGCCAGGGCGAACTCCAGCCGGTCCGGTTCGAGGGTCGCTTCATAGAGGTCGAGGACGCCGGCGAGCAGGCTGGCGTAGGCAGTCAATAATTGGACGGAATCGCGCCCGCCCTGGCGCCAGCGGTGGTGGAGGGTTTTCGACGGGGTGTCCCAGAGTGTGTCCTGCAAAAAGGCGAGGTTCTTCTCCGCGGCGGCGCGGCAGGATTCATCGCCCAGCGCAGCGTAGGTCCGGGCCAGCGCGCCCAGCATCAGGCCGTTCCAGGACGCCAGCACTTTGTCGTCGCGCCGGGGGCGAACGCGGCGGTGGCGCGCCTCAAGGATTTTTTTCTTCGCCGCGGCCAGCGTGGCGCGTTGGTCCCGCGACAATTCCGGGTCGGCCACGCTGAGGACGTTTTGCCCTTGCAACGGTTCGGGATCGCTGTGATCCAGGAAGTTGCCTTGGGCAGTCACGCCAAAATAACGCGCCGCCACATTGAACTCGCCGGGGGTCAGCAACCCGGCCAGCTCGTCCTTCGTCCAACAATAGAATTTGCCCTCCCGGCCTTCGCTGTCCGCGTCCTCGGCGGAATAGAATCCGCCTTCGGGACCGGTCATGTCGCGCAGGACATAGCGGATGATGTCACGGGCGGTGGCGGCGTGCTCCGGGCGGCGGGCCGTCAGGAAGGCGTCCAGGTAAAGAGCGGCCAACTGGGCGTTGTCATAGAGCATCTTCTCAAAATGCGGCACCAGCCATTTGGCATCGACCGAGTAGCGGGCAAAGCCGCCGCCGATCTGGTCGTGGATGCCGCCCGCCGCCATGCGGTCGCAGGTGTGCAGGACCATTTTGACGGCCAGGGGATCGCCCGCTCCCAGGGCGTAACGGAGCAGGAACGCCGGTTGGGCTGGCCGGGGAAATTTCGGGGCGCCGCCGAACCCGCCGTTGTCCGGGTCATATTCCCGTTTGAAGGCGGCGGCGGCATTGGCCAGCAAGGCGGGGGCGAGGAACAAATCGCTGGGTTGGCGCGCGGTGAAGGCCTCGAGCTTTTTGTGAAACTCGCGGGCCGTGTCCAGCACCTGGCGGCGGCGCGTTTCCCAAAGCCTGGCGATCTGGCGCAAGACGGGGCCGAAGCCGGCCTGGCCGTATTTGTCCTCCGGCGGGAAATAGGTGCCGCCGTAAAACGGCTTCAAATCGGGGGTGAGAAAGCAGTTGAGCGGCCAGCCGCCCTGGCCGGACATGGCCTGCACGGCTGTCATATAGATTTTATCGACGTCCGGGCGCTCCTCGCGGTCCACCTTGATGCTGACAAAATGGGCGTTGAGGAGGTCGGCCGTGGCGCGGTCCTCGAACGATTCCCGCTCCATGACGTGGCACCAATGGCAGGTGGAATAGCCGATGCTCAAAAAAATGGGTTTGTTTTCCCGGCGCGCCTTCTCGAAGGCCTCCTCGCCCCAGGGGAACCAGTCCACGGGATTATGGGCGTGTTGCAGCAAGTAAGGCGACTTTTCGCCGGCGAGGCGATTGGTCTGCGCAGTTGGATGGTCTTTGCCGGGCACGACGCCTTTAAACTAGCGCCATTTCCCCGGCGGGCGCAACCCCTTAAAGCACAGGAACGAATCTGGAAAGAAAAAAAAGGGGCCGACAAAATCAAAAAGGGGTCAGTCCTAGAAAAATGACAATTGCCTTTTGGCGTTGCGTGCCTAGCGACAAGGGCCACGCGTGAACGCCGTTTTCCTTGGGTAAATTAGGCACAAACCACGGCGACATCGAACCGCTCCACACCTTCACACCGCTGCCCCGTGCCGGCCACCGGCTCAGGAGCCGACCCTCTTTTCTGCTCCAGATTATTTGCGATTTTCCCTGATTTTAACGGAGGAAATCGAGAATATGTCAATTTTCTAGGACTGACCCCTTAGCTGTGGTTCAGGGGTGGGAATCGAAATCGGGGACGGATTCGGCGGCGAGGGTGGCGACGGTGTGGTAGAGATCAACAACGCCGGCGTTGCCGGCGGGGTGGAGGCGGTTGGAGAGGAAGATGGAAAAGGTCCTGGAGAAGGGGTCGATCCAGAGGGCGACGCCGGTGAAGCCGGTGTGGCCGTAGGAGCCAATGGGAAAATGGGCGCCGCGCGCGCCGCTGTAGGCGGAATCAATGTCCCAGCCGAAACCGCGCCGGGCCTTGATGGCGGGCGGCGTTTGGACGCTGGTCATCATCTTGACGGTGTCCGGTTTGAGGATGCGGACGCCGTCCAGTTGGCCCAGGTTCAGCATCATGCGGGCGAAGCGGGCCAGGTCGGGGGCGGTGGTGAAGAGGCCGGCGTGGCCCGCCACGCCGCCCATGAAACGGGCGGCCGGATCATGCACGACGCCGCGCAGCATCACGCCGCCGACCTGCCCGGTGGGGGCAATGCGAGGAAGCTTGTCCTGGCCGGGGAGAAAGCCGGTGTCCAGCATTTTCAAGGGCTGGTAGATTTCGCCGGCGCAAAACTCATTCAAGGGCATGTGGGCGAGGCGGGCGGCGATTTCGCCGAGGAGGATGAAATTGGCGTCGCTGTAGAGAAAGTCACGGCCCGGCGGGGCCTGGAGTTTCAGGGCGCACACCATGCGGATGGCGGTGGCCGCGCCCTGCCACGGCGGATGGGTGCTGATCCCTTCCGGCAGGCCGGAGGTGTGAGTCAGAAGCTGGCGCACGGTAATCCGCTCTTTGCCGCCGCCGGTGAATTCGGGAATGCAGGATTGAACCGGCTCATCCAGTTTGATGCGGCCGCGTTCCCACAACAACATGACGGCGGGGACGGTGGCCAGGACTTTGGTCAGGGAAGCGACATCGAAGATGGTGTCCCCGGTCATGGTTTCCACGGCGGGGACAAGGGCGCGGTGGCCGCAGGCCTTGCAGTAATGGCCGGAGCCGTGTTCCACCCAAACGACGGCCCCCGGCAGGCGGCGCGCGGCGATGGCGCGGTCGATGGCGGCATCGATTTTCGCCAGGCGGGCCGGGTCCAAACCCTGGCCGGGGCCGGCGGCGGCGGGGAGAAAAGCCAGGAGGAGGCAAAGGGCGCTGCATGAGCCTGTTGGATTCATGATGGCGGGGTCATGCTACGAGCGGTTTGGGGTGGAAAGAAAGGGAAAATCCAACGCCTTGACACGCTCAACTCCGGGGCGGATTGCGCCGATAATAATGTGAGTCATAGCGACGTGATGAAGCCGCATTTTCCGTTTTGGGTTGGTGTTCTGGCTGGAGTCGGACTGTTCCTCCCGCCGGCGCGGGTGGCCGCCCTCGACACTTCAAGGTCAATTTATCAATACACCTGCCGGACTTGGGCGCGGGAAACCGGCTTGCCCGTCAACTCCATCCGCGCCATCGCCCAGAGCAAGGACGGCTACCTGTGGCTTGGCACGCAAAAGGGGCTGGTGCGGTTCGACGGGATTGAATTTGAGACCTTCAGCCTGCCCAACGACCTGGAGTTCCGGCCGGGCGTGGTGTCGAAGCTGGCTGGTTGCGGTGGGGGCGGGCTATGGTTTGGGGTTGAAAACGGCGCGATTGGCTTTTTTGACGGCGCCCGTTTCCACGCCATGACGAACCTGACGTGGGTGAATCCCCAGATGCGTGTCGGGGCCCTGCGGGAAGACGACCAGGGGGTGCTGTGGGTCGGAGGGGCCGGGGGCCTGGGTCTGTATCGCCGCGAGCACACCAATGGCGGCGCGTTCCTGGGCCAGGTACATGGCGTATCGGCCTTGTGCGAAGACGGGCAGCATCGCGTCTGGCTTGGGACGACCGACGAGGGGCTGTATTGCTATGAAGAGGGGCGCCTGGAACCGTTCCGCGATACGAAGCTGAAGAAGGAAGCCATATTCGCAATCGCGGCGGACACGCGCGGCCGGCTGTGGGTGGGCACGGAGGTGGGGTTGCATTGCTACGACACGAATTTTGCGCGCACGGAACCGATCCCCTCCTTGATCGATGTCAAGGCCCTGCTGGCCGATCAGCATGGGGCGGTCTGGATTGGGAGCGCCAGCGACGGGCTGATTCGTTACCTCAACGGGAAGGTTCAATACTTGACGCGGGACGACGGGTTGCCGGATGACTTTGTGACGTCGCTTTTCGAAGACAGCGAGGGCAGCTTGTGGGTTGGGACGCACGAGGGCCTGACCCAGCTAAGCGACGTGAAATTCCCGATTTACTCGCGGGCCGATGGGTTGGGGCGGGGCGCCTGCCACGGGCTGTGCGCGTCCCCTCACGGCGGGATTTGGTCGGCGAACACCGGGGGGCTTTCCTGGTTTGATGGCCGCCGGATGACCAATTATTCCAGGCAAGCCGGGCTTCGTCACGCCTATGTCAAGCGCGTCTATGAGGCCAAGGATGGCGACGTGTATTTCATCAATGCCGAGCGCACCGGTGGCCGCGACGGCCGTGAAATCGATGTGCTGTCCCACGGAGAAATCGTGGCGCGCCATGCCGCCCAGACCTGGCCCATCGCGCTGGCCGAGGATGCCCGCGGCGTCGTGGTGGGGGTGGGCGGGGAACTGTTTCGGGTGAGCCGGACGGAACTTGTTCCGTACATCTATCAGGATGGGAACCGTCCGGAATTAAGTTGGGTGCGCAATTTGTATGGCTGCCCGGATGGCTCGATCCTGGTGGCGACGGTCAACGGCTTGTTCCTCATCAAGGACCGCGTGCTGGAGCATTGGGGGGTGGAGGACGGCTTGTCGGATTATGACGTGCAATGGGTGTGCCAGGACCGGGAGGGGATCATTTGGGCCGGCTTGCAGACGGGGGTGGCGCGCATTAAAGGCCGCCAGATTCGCAATATCGATCAGAGCCACGGATTGGCGGACAATAATATCTTCGCCATCGTGCCGGACCATCATGGCGACCTGTGGATGAACTCCAGCCGGGGGTTTCTGCGGGTCAACGGGCGCAGCGTCAAGGATTTCGCCGAGGGGAGGACCAACCGGGTGTCATGCGAGGTCTATGACGGATTGGAGTCGGTCAAGACTATTGACACCTCGGACGTTGAGTTCAACGGCTGCCAGAGCGCAGACGGGCGGATTTGGTTCCCGACCCCGCCGGGGCCGGTGATGATTGATCCCGATCACATCTCCAAGAACGCCGTGCCGCCACAGGTGCATATTGAGCAGGTGCGCGTCAACGGCGCGGACCAGATGGGGGCCGCCGCCCGGCGCGCCGGCCCCGGCAAGGGGGAGGTGGTGGTGCAATACACGGCGCTGAGTTACCGGGCGCCGCATCGCATCCAGTTTCGTTACCGGCTGGAAGGCTACGAAAGCGATTGGGTCGATGGCGGCGACCGGCGGTCGGTGTTTTACGCGAATTTGAAGCCGGGAACCTACACGTTCGCGGTGGAGGCGCGGAGCGTGGATGGGGTGTGGAGCAGGTGCGATGACCGGTTTGAGATCAAGCTGCCGCCGCATTACTACCAAACGGCCTGGTTCGACGTTCTGTGCTGCCTGGCGGGGGTGTCGCTGGTCCTGGGCGGATACGGCTTGCGGGTCCGGCAGATGGCGCGGCGGCAACGAAAACTGGAGGAGGCCAATGAGGCGCTGGAGTCGAGAATCCGGCAAAGAACCGGCGAACTGGCGGAGCAACGGAATTTATTGCGCACCCTGATCGACCATTTGCCCGACAGCATTTTCGTCAAGGATAGACAGAGCCGGGTGGTGATCGACAATGTGGCGCACGCCCAATTGCTGGGTTTGAAAAGCCCCGCCGAGGCCGTCGGCAAGACCGACCTGGATTGCCTGCCGCGGGAGCAGGCGGGAAAGTTTTATGAGGCGGAGCAGAAGCTCCTCGCGCTCGGCACGGAGTATGACTCGGAAGAAACGCTGGTGGACGCGCGGACGGGAGAAGCCCGGTGGTGGCGCACCACCAAAGTGCCGTTGCGCGACAGCGTGGGCAAGATCATCGGGCTGGCCGGAATCAACCGCGAGATCACGGAGACCAAGAAGTCGGAGGCGGAATTGGAATCGCTGCATCGCAAGCTGGTGGAGGCGTCGCGCCTGGCGGGCATGGCGGACGTGGCGACGACGGTGCTGCATAACGTGGGCAACGTGCTCAACAGCGTCAACGTTTCCACAAGCGTCCTGTCCGACCGTCTGCGGCAGTTGGACGCCCCGACCCTGGCCAAGGTGGCGCAACTGATGCAGGAGCAAAACGGCAACCTGGCGCGCTTCCTGACCGAAGATGAGAAGGGGCGCCGGCTGCCGGAGTTTTTGGGAAAGTTCGCCGAGCGCCTGGGCCGCGAGCAGAAGGAATTGCTTGGGGAAGTGAGGGAATTGGCGGAGCACGTGGACCACATCAAGAAGATCATCACCATGCAGCAGGCCCACGCCCAAGTGGCAGGCGTGTCGGAAATCGTCCGGCCCAGGGACCTGGTGGAGGATGCGCTGCGATTGCTGCGCAAGGCCTACGGGCGTCATTCGGTGACGCTCCTCCGCGAATTTGCCGAGGTCCAGGACATCACGGTGGACCGGCACAAGGTGATCCAAATCCTGGTGAACCTGCTGCAAAACGCCAAATTCGCCTGCGACCACAACCAGCCGGAAAACCGGCGGGTCATGGTGCGTCTGGCCCGGCTGGGAAGCAGCGGCGTTCGCATCCAGGTGGCCGACAATGGCGTCGGCATACCGGCGGATAACCTCACGAGAATTTTCTCGCAGGGCTTTACGACGCGCAAGGACGGGCATGGTTTCGGCCTGCACAGCGGCGCCCTGGCGGCGCAGGAGTTGGGCGGGTCGTTGTCGGTCTATAGCGAAGGCCCCGGCAAGGGCGCCACCTTTACCCTGGACTTGTGTGTCAGCCCGCCGTCGGCGCCAAAGCCGATTGCCCCGGAATGGGCCGGCGCCGCCAACTAACCGGCTGTCAATCTGCCTGTCAAAACCGCTTGACCAAACCTGCCGGGTGACGTATGCTCATTGCCGTGATAATTGAAACGCTGCAAGTCCTGGTGGATGTGGAGGTCGCCGTTGTAGGCGGCCGCGCCGTCGGGTCTTGTCGCGTCTGAGGCGAATTTCGACAAAACTCCCACGGCTGGCAACGGTCGTGGGATTTTTTATGAGCCGGAAAGTCCTATGAAAACAGTCAAAGCAGAGAAACGGAAAGCCGCGGCGCCCAAGGCGGAACTGGGGCAGCCGATGATGGGCAGCGACATCCTGGTCAAGGCCCTGGAGCGGGAAGGGGTGGAGTGCATCTTCGCCTACCCCGGCGGGGCCAGCATGGAAATCCATCAGGCGCTGACGCGCTCGACCATCCGCACCATCCTGCCGCGCCACGAGCAGGGCGGGGGCTTCGCCGCCGGCGGCTACGCCCGGGCCACGGGGCGGGCCGGGGTGTGCATGGCCACGAGCGGGCCGGGCGCGACCAACCTGGTCACCGCCATCGCCGACGCCTACATGGATTCGGCGCCGGTGGTGGCGATCACCGGCCAGGTGACGCAGGCCATGATTGGCAAGGGGGCCTTCCAGGAAACGGACATTTTCGGCATGACGCTGCCGGTAGTCAAGCATAGTTATTTGATCACCGACGTGAACGACATTCCGCGCATCGTCAAGGAGGCGCTCTACATCGCCACGACGGGGCGGCCGGGGCCGGTGCTGATTGATTTTCCCAAGAACCTGCAAATCGCCAGAACCCAGCCGGTCTGGCCGGCCGCGGCCCATTTGCGCGGCTATGATCCCGACAAGAAGGCCGAGGACCTGGCGCTCAACGAGATCGTCGGTTTGATTGCCAAGGCGGAGCGGCCGGTGCTTTATTGCGGCGGCGGCATCATCACCGCCAATGCGGCGTCGGAGCTGCGGCAATTTGCCGAGGCCACGGGCATTCCGGTCACGACCACGATCATGGGTTGCGGCGCGTTTCCGGAGACGCATCCCTTGTCCCTGCGCTGGCTGGGGATGCACGGCTGCGCCACGGCCAATTGGGCGGTGAGCGGCGAGTTCAAGCACCGCAAAAGCCCCGACGAACCGCTGGTCAAGATCAAGCCGGGGGCCGATCTGCTGCTGGCGTTTGGGGTGCGCTTCGACGACCGCGTGACGGGCAAGGCGGAGGAGTTCTGCAAGACGGGGACGATTGTCCACGTCGATATCGACCAGTCGGAGCACAACAAAAACCGCAAGGTCCACCTGGCCATCGAAAGCGACATCAAATACGCGCTGGGCCGCCTGAACGAAATGATCCGCAACCGGCCGGTGGCGAAGAAATTCGAGGCCTGGCACGCCCAGATCGAGGAATGGAAACAGCGCGCCCCGCTGCATTACGGGGTGACGGAGGAGGTCATCCGTTCCGAGCACATGAGCGACCATCTGCAGGGGCACGAATCGGAGGTGATCCTGCCGCAGATGGCGGTGGAGACGCTCTACGAGCTGAGCCATGGGGAGGCGCTCATCACGACGGGGGTGGGGCAGCACCAGATGTGGGCGGGTCAATACTATAAATTCACGGCCCCCCGGCAGTTCATCACCAGCGCGGGGCTGGGCGCGATGGGTTTCGGCTACCCCGCGGCCCTGGGGGTCAAGGTGGCCTTTCCCGACAAGCAGGTGGTGGACATCGACGGGGACGGCTCGTTTCTCATGAACGTGCAGGAACTGGCCACGGCCCACATCGAGCGGATTGCGGCCAAGGCCATGATCCTGAACAACCAGCACCTGGGCATGGTGGTGCAATGGGAGGACAATTTCTACCAGGGCAACCGGGGCCACACCTACCTGGGGGACCCGAAGCATCGGCGGGGGATTTATCCCGATTACGTGGCCATGGCCCGGAGCTTCAATGTCCCGGCCCAGCGCGTCATGTATAAGAAAGACCTGCGCGGGGCGATCCAGCAGATGCTGGATTCGGAGGAACCGTATTTGCTGGACGTGATCTGCCCCTACACCGAGCACGTCATCCCGTTCATCCCGGCCAACCGGACGGTGGCGGACATGATTTATTAGCCGCGCCGGTCCGAAAAGGAGGCCGGAAAAGCCGCCGCTTGAGTTTCGGCGTTTTGATGCGAGGTTGTGGCGTGCAGAATCGCCACAGTGAATCCAAATTGATCAGTTGTATGCCAGACCAAGCCCAAAAGAACAGGCCGGCAGCCCCGAGCGGCGGCGGCGGGGGCGAGGGGCCGAGCGCGCCAAAAGTGGACAAACCCAACACGGAGGAGTTGCTCAAACGCATGCGCAAGGTGGATCCCGATCAGGCCAAGCGGTACCGCCAGCGCACGGGGCAATGAGCCACTCCACCCTGATCGCCGGCGATTTTCTTTCGCTTCTGGCGGAGCGCCAACTCGCCCCCCTGCGGGTGGAGTCCGTCTCCGAGTCCTTTGTCCAGACGCAGGCCACGACGGTCTTCGCCTTCCATTTCGCGGAGGGGGTGCTGATGGCGGGGGACCGGCGGGCCACGGCGGGCAATGTCATTGTGACCGACCGTGTGGACAAGATCATTGAGATCGATTCCTCGTCTTTGCTGGCGGTGGCGGGGGTGCCGGCCACGGCGTTTGAAATGGCGCGGGTGCTGCAAACCTCCTTTGAATATTACCGGCGCAGCCAGTTGCAGCCGTTGAGCCTGCCGGCGCGGGTGCGGGCGCTGGCCCGGTTGTTGCGGGAGAACCTGCCCATGACCATGCAGGGCATCGGCGTGGTGGTGCCGCTGTTCGCCGGGGTGGACCAGGCGGCTTCGCCGCCCAAGCCGCAGATATACTTTTACGATCCGCTGGGGGCGCAGTTTCAGGCGGTGGGCTACGCGGCGTCCGGGTCCGGCTCGGGCACGATTCGCAGCATACTGAGTTTTCAGGAACGATACGGCCAGCCGATGCCGTCGCAGATGAAGCTGGGGGAGGCGGTGCGCTTCGCCGTGCGGCTGCTGGCGACCGCCTCGGAATTCGATTCGGCCACCGGTGGGGTCAATCCGGCGACGGACACGTACGCCACGATGAAGGTACTGAAGAGCGAGGGCGTTGAGACGGTGACGGAAGAGCAGCAGAAGGAGATTTTGCGGGGATGACTGAGGAGCCCTATCGTTGGTTGGAAGCGATCGCCAATCGCCGGGAGTACGTGGGCGAACAGCTCAAGAGCGGGTCGCCGGTCCTGGGGGCCAGCCTGCCGGAGGGCGTGCTGATGTTGGGCGTGGGCAGCGGACAATCCAAGGTGTTTGAATTATTTGATCGCCACGCCCTGGCCGGGCTGGGGCATCCGGCGGACATCGAAAAGATCCGGCAGGCGGCGATCGACGCGGCGCACGTGGAAGCCTTCACGCGGGCGCCGGAGGACGTGAGTTTGCGGCGGTTGGTCGGATTTGGGTTGAGTCCGCAACTGAAGAACAATTTCGAACAGATATTCAGCGCGCCGTTCCTGGTGGAATTGCTTCTGGCCGAGCTGGGAGAGGAGCCGGCGCAGGACCTGTTTTTCCGGCTGCATTACGACGGCTCCTTCCAGACGCAAATGGGCGGGGCGGTGCTGGCCGCGAGCCAGTCCGAGCCGGAAGCGGCCGGACAGAAGTGGCTGAAGGAAGCGTTGCAGGGGAAAAGCAATCGGAGCGAAGCGGCCGAGGTGCTTCTCCAAACCTGGTGGTGTGTGTCGGAGAACAAGCCGTTGACCGGGCAGATTCCGGCGGAAGCGGAGCGGAAGGCCGGCTGGCGCGAGGCGGCCAAGGGGAGGGTGGTGGAGATCGGCTGGCTGGCGCGGCACAACGCCCGCCCGGCCCGGTATCAGGCCCAAACCCTTTCGGACCTGGGATTATGAACCGCATCGCCGGCCTGGAGACGGAATACGGATGTTTGACCAGCGATTTTCCCGGCACGCCCAGCGCCATCACCCGGGTGCGCGATTGGATTTTCAAGGACCATCGCTTCGGGCTGATTGACGTGCATCAGCGGGATTGGGACGAACCGGCCGGCAACGGGGGTTTTCTCTTCAACGGCGGCCGATGCTACATCGACATGGGGCACCTGGAGTACTGCACGCCGGAATGCATGAGCCTGGTCGATGTGCTGCGCTACGACGCGGCGGGCGACGCGCTGTTGCTGCAAGCGGTCAAAGCGCTGCGGCTGGAGCGCGAGATCCATTTCATCCGCAACAACATCGACCATTATTCCGGGGCGACGTTTGGCTGCCACGAGAACTACCTGGTGCGCCGCACGGCGCCGTTGACGGAAGCCAACGTCCATTCGCTGCTGGCGTTTTTGACGTTGCGCATGCTCTACGTGAGCGCGGGGCGGGTGGGCGCCGCCCTGGCGGCCGAAGCGCGCGGCGAGCCGACGCGCCTGGGCCAGGAGGAGCTCTTCCAAATCAGCCAGCGGGCCGATTACATCAACAACGACCTGTTCGAATGGGTGCAATTCAACCGGGCCATCATTAATACGCGGGACGAGCCGCTGGCCGACGCGCGCAAGTACCGGCGGCTGCACCTGCTGCACGGCGACAGCAACGTGCTGCCGGCCAGCCTGTTGCTCAAGACGGGCACGACGTCGCTGGTGCTGGATTTGCTGGAGCTGAATTGCCTGCCCAAAACGGCCCTGGCCGACACCGTGGCGGCCTTCCGCAGTTTGTCCCACCAGCCCGACGGCCCCTGGCTGGTGCAACTGGCGGGCGGGCGCTGCGCCGACGCCGTGCATTTGCTCAGCCAATATCACCTGGCGGCCTGCGCGGAATTGCGCGGGCGCGACCCCGAGACGGACATGTTGTTGACGATCTGGGGCGAGGTGCTGGGCGCGCTGGCCGCCGACCCGGAGACGCTGGTGGGCCGGGTGGATTGGGTCACCAAACGCTGGCTGCTGCGGCAATTCTGCGAGCAGGAGGACATTTCCTGGAGCCATCCGTGGCTGAAATCGCAGGACCTGGAATATCATCAAATTGATCCGGCGCGGAGCCTGGGCCTGGCGCTGGCCCGCACGCCGCCGGCCTGGGAGATTCCCGCCAGGGAAATCACCCAGGCGATCTCCACCGCGCCGTGCAACACGCGGGCCTCCGTTCGTTCCCAGGCCATGCGCCTGCTCAAGGAGGAAGACCGCGCCTATTACATCGATTGGGAAATCATCGGTTCGGAAGGCGGCTCGTCCCTGCACATGCTCAACCCCTTTGAAGTCGAATCCAGGGACGCGGAGACATGGGCGGGTTTGTTGACAGACGCCAACGGCCGCCACGCCCGCCGCAGCAGGGCCGTCACCGGGCCGTAGCCGGATGCGCCGATGGCTTTGGCGCAACCTCTCAAGCTGCGCCTCAAGTATTATTCCGACCGGACACGGAGATTGACCGGCATAAAACTGTTTTGTATGCCGGATTATTCGTCACGGTAAATGGCGTCTTCCGGCGAATACTGGCGGGCGAGCTGGGTCGAGGAGAACTTGCTCCACTCCTTGTCCTCTTTTTCAGCAGCGCGCCGGGTCAGAAGAAAATCAACGTAATGCAGCGCCTCTGCTTGGAGGTTTTCCGGCAGATGCTTCGCCTTTTCAAAAAGCATTTCAGCGGTGCTCATGTCTGCCAATATAATGGCCTTCAAATTTGCTTAAATCACGCGCGGATGCGCGCGCCCATGACCAAGTTAACAGAGGATTGAAATAATGCAGGAGGCGGGATACCTGTGATGGCATGGCGTCGGGTTCTTAATGCCCTGGCAAAACATCCAAAATCATGAAGATTCGATTGTCGTTCGTTGTCGCGGCGCTTTTGGCGCTGTTGTGTTTCGCGGGCCGGGCGGCCAATGCGCCGGCCAGATGGCCGGGGATGCAACCCGACGGCTCTGTTTTGTTGCACAACCAATGGTCCATCCGGCCGGCAGGACGGCAGGCGCCGTTGGGCGCGTTGCCGGACAATATCGCCGTCCATCCCAAAGGCCATTTTGCCGCGGCGCTGGATTGCGGTTACGGCCCGCACGAGGTGGTGGTGGTGGACTTGGACAGCGGGCGGATCACGTCGCGGGCCGCTGTGAGCAATGCCTTCTACGGGCTGGCGTTTTCGGCCAATGGCCGCCAACTCTATTGCAGCGGCGGGGGCGACGAGACGATCCGCCGGTTCGATTTTGACGAAGGCCGGCTCACGAACGACACGGAAATTGCGGTGCATGAGCGGACGTTGCGCGGTGTGCCTTGCGGGTTGGCGATCAATCGCGCCGGCACGAAGATGTTCGCCGCCAATGTGTGGGGCAATTGCGTGTCGGAAATCGATCTGGGCGCGAATTCGAACGTCTTCGACTTCAGCCTTGGCCGCAGACCGGCCGCTCTGGCCATGGCGCCCGTGGTTCCGCCGTCGGAGTTCAATTCCTTCCCGGCGGAGAAACGCGCGGAGGCGGGGTTTTACAGCTCGGACCCCGATGACGTCTTCCCTTACGGCTGTTGTCTGGACGAACCGCGACAGCGCCTTTACGTGAGCCTTTGGGGCCGGGCGGCGGTGGCGGTGATCGATCTGCAAACCCGCGGCATACTGACGAATTGGCCGGCGGAAGAGCATCCTTGCGAGATGGTGCTGGGCCGCTCCGGCGCGGCGCTTTACGTGGCCAACGCCAATCGCAACAGCGTCACGGTGTTTGACACGGCCACGGGCCGCGTCCTCGAAACCATTTGGGCCGCTTTCCATCCGGGCGATCCCCCCGGCGCGACGCCCAACAGCCTGGCCCTGTCGCCGGATGGGAAGACGTTGTTTGTCGCCAATGCCAATGTGAACGCGGTGGCGGTGTTCGACGCGCGCCAGCCGGGCCACAGCCGGTCGCTGGGTTTTATTCCGACCGATTGGTACCCGACGTCGGTGCGCGTGACGCCGGATGGCAAACATCTATTGGTGGCCAACGGCAGGGGAGCCGCGCCCAAGGCAAATCCAAACGGCCCCGTGCCGGGCAAGAAGTCCCCGGAGTACATTGCGGGTCTGTTCCAGGGCACCCTGGGCATCATCGACCTGCCGCGCGGCAAGGGTTGGGAGAAGCAAATGGCGGCGTGGACCGCGCAGGTTTATGCCTGCTCACCGTTGCGGGAAGGCGGGGCGGTTTCCTGCGCGCCCCCGCCCGGCAACCCCATCCCGGCCAAGCCCGGCGGCCCGTGCCCCATCCAATACGTCATCTATATTATCAAGGAGAACCGGACCTATGACCAGGTGTTCGGCGACCTGCCGCAAGGCAACGGCGACGCCGGGCTCTGCCTCTTTCCCGAACGGGTCACGCCCAATCACCACCAACTGGCGCGCCAGTTTGTGCTGCTGGACAATTTTTACGCCGACGCCACCGTGAGCGCCGACGGCCACGAATGGAGCATGGGCGCCTACGCGAGCGATTTTGTGGAGAAAATGTGGCCGATGAATTACGGGCATAATCACAACGGAAAATTCCCCTATCCGGGCGAAGGCTGTTTTCCGATCGCGGCCCCGGCCGGCGGCTACTTGTGGGACCGCGCGGCGGCGGCCGGGGTCACCTGCCGCAGCTACGGGGAATTTGTCACCTGCGATCAGCGGCCCGGCCAGCCGTGCCGGGCGCGGGTCAAAGGTCTGGAAGGGCATATCGATCCGCTCTACCGCGGCTTCGATTTGAAGTACAGCGACGAGAAGCGGGCGGAGCGTTTTATCGCCGAGTTCAAGCGGCTGGAGGCGGCGGGTGAGATGCCGCGCCTGCAGATTGTGCGGCTGCCCAGCGACCACACGCACGGCACGACGCCCAATTTCCCCACCCCGGCGGCCTACCTGGCGCAGAACGACCTGGCCCTGGGACAAATTGTTGACACGGTAAGCCATTCCCCGTATTGGGCCCGGACCGCCATTTTCGTGGTGGAGGACGACGCCCAAAACGGCCCCGACCACGTGGACGCGCACCGCACCGTGGCGCTGGTCATCAGCCCGTATGCGCGGCGCGGGAGCACCGACTCGACCCTTTATTCCACCAGCAGCATGTTGCGCACCATGGAGCTGATCCTGGGCCTTGAACCCATGACCCAATTCGACGCCGCCGCCACGCCCATGTTCGCCTCCTTTCAAGCGGCGCCGGATGCGCGGCCCTTTGCCGTCCTGCCGGAGAACGTCGATCCTGGCGAAAAAAACCTGCGCACCGCCTGGGGATCGGACCTGAATATGGATTTCAGCAGGGAGGACGCGGCGGACGACCATCTGCTCAACGAAACCCTCTGGAAATCGGCGCGGGGCGCGGCGTCGCCCCTGCCCGCGCCCATTCACGCCGCCTTCGTCTTCACGCGGCCGGATGACGCCGATTGAACTCCACCGCGTCCGCGTAGCGCACGCCGCCGCCGCCGAAAATGTCCAGGGCCGAGCCGATTGTCAAATCGATTTTTCCGCGGCCGATGCGCTGCGCGTCCTCCAAATCGCGCAAGGAATTGGCCCCGCCCGCGTAGGTCGCGGGCAGGGGCGACCATTGGCCCAGCTTGTCAATCAATTCCAGGTCCATGCCCTGGCGGAGACCTTCCACGTCCGCGGCATGCACCAGGAATTCGGCGCACCATGGCGCCAGCCCGGACAGGCTCTCCGGCCCCAGTTCCAGATCGGTGAGCTTTTGCCAGCGGTCGGTGACGACGAGGTAGCGGCCCTCCTTGCGGCGGCAGCTCAAATCCAGCACCAGCCGGCTTTTGCCGATGGCCGAGGCCAGTTGGCGCAGCCGATCCCGGTCCAGCCGGCCTTCGGGAAAGATCCAGGAAGTCACAATGACATGGGAAGCGCCCGCGTCCAGGAAACCGGCGGCGTTGCTCGAATTAATCCCGCCGCCCACCTGGAGACCGCCGGGAAAGGCCGCCAGCGCCTGGCGCGCCGCCGTCTCGTTGCCGGGGCCCAGCATGACGACGTGGCCGCCGCGGAGATTGTCGCTTTTGAAGAGTTCGGCGAACCAGCGGCTGGGGCGTTCGGAGACAAAATTCGTGCGCAACGTCCGCGGATCCTGGGTCAAGGAACCGCCGACGATTTGTTTGACCTTGCCCTCATGGAGGTCAATGCACGGCCTGAACATGCGGTCAAGATAGGGCGGCGCGGCGCCGCGTCAAAGTTCAAACTGCCGCCGGGGCTCGTCGGGCGCCCGGCGACCCCGGGGCGCCCAGCGCAGAGGGAGCGAAAGGACTTGCTGAACGGGAGTGGTATATTAGAGTGTAGCGCTGCTTGACCGCACCCATAGCTCAATTGGATAGAGCATCTGACTACGGATCAGAAGGTTTCAGGTTCAACTCCTGATGGGTGCGCCATTCGATGCTTCCTCAACCTTGCGCCTCGTAATGAACGGGCAGAATCTCCTGGCGAAATTGGAACGTTGAGTCGCGGTTGAGGCGCAGGATTTCATCGAGGCAGATCCCGCCGTTTCTGCCTCGACTGCGGGTCGGGAAGGGATTATTATTATGTTCCAATGAATGCAGACTGGCTTTGGCGGCGCAGTTTGGGCGGTCTCATGCTGGCGGGGGCCGTGGTTTCAGCGCAGGGACAGTTGGTCTTGACCAACTACAGCACGAACACGCCCATGAAGATCATGCCCATGGGGGATTCGATTACGGACGATTGTGAGGTGAACGGGGCCTGGCGCCAGTATTTGCAGCCTTTGCTGCAGAGCAACGGCATCCCGTTCAAGTTTGTCGGCCGAAACTCATCGAGCGGGACCGCAACCTTTACGCAGACCAATCATGAGGGCTATTGCGGGGCGGTCATTGCGTCACCGGGGGAGTATGCAGCCCACATTTACACCGCGGCCGAAAACTATCTTGAGAACGTTGTGTTTGGCGCCCTGATAAACACGAACAACAAGCCGGATTTGATGCTCATCGTGATCGGGGTCAACGACATCGGCTACGGCCGCGATCCCTATTACACCGCGACCAATTCCATGTCGAACCTGTTGAATCTTATTTTCAGGTATGACCCCAGTCCGTGCGTGATGATTTCCAAGGTGACATCGCTCCAGGGCGCAACCCTCAATGGATACGGGACCAACGCCAGCAATATTCCGGTCTTCGACGCGAACCTGGCGGCGCTGGTCAATCAGCGGCAGGCCCTGGGCCAGAAAGTATATCTCTCCGACATGTATTCGGCGGTGAGTTCCAATATGTTCATGTCCGACCATGTTCATCCGAACACCAACGGACTGGCGGCCATGGCGCAGGAATGGATGTCGCGCATTCAAGCCGTCGTCATCCGGACCAACCAGGTGACGACCAATGTCATTCACGCCGGCGACTGGTGGAGTTACTTCGACCAGGGACAGGATCTGGGGACCAACTGGTCGCAGCCGGGTTATAACGACAGCGCCTGGAGCAATGGGGTGGGCCGGTTGGGTTATGGAGAGGCGACCGATGCGACCGTCGTGAGTTATGGACCGGACACGAACAACATGTATCCGACGACCTATTTCCGGCACTGGTTTGCCGTGCCGGGCAATGTCGGATTCACCAACCTGAACGTGCGCGTCTCCTGTTCGGACGGGGCGGTGGTCTATCTGAACGGCAGCGAGATATACCGGACGAACCTTCCGGGCGGACCGATTGCCTGCACCAACCTTGCGTTGAGCGCCGTCACTGGATTTTCCACCCCTATTTACCTCCAGACCAACCTGACGATTGGCGGTCTGATGACGGGCACAAATTTATTGGCCGTGGAAATCCATAAGAGCGCGGTGACCAACGCGGTTTTGGGGTTCGATTTGGAACTTTTTGCCACCGGATACTTCCTGCCGCCTCCGACCCTTTCCGCGATGAGCGCGCCGCCGAACATGGTTTTGAGCTGGCCGCTGTCCAACAGTGTGAACTATAGCCTGTATTCAACGACGAATTTGGGCGCGGGCGCAAGTTGGGAGCCTGACCCCGTCGCGGTGCAAACCAACGGCGGTCAGTGCATCGTCACGATCTCTCCCACAAACAGCATGATGTTCTTTCAGTTGTTGCACCCGTGATCTTTCAGGGAGCCGCGCTGCGGCGCTTGATCTTGCAAACAGGCGGCGGCCATGGCGTTAACCAAGGGCGGCTTGCGCCCCGATCCCAGGGGCGCAAAGCAGTATTCGGCACATCCCCGAACCCAAACATATTTCGCCTGCCGGCGAAAGACCGTCAGATCGTTGAACGCAAGTTGTCCCGGATTAAAGGGTGCTCTTCCCGGACGCCTTGGCTTTGGCCCATCTTGCCCGCGCCGAGGCAGCAAGTTTGGCCCTGGCCGCGGCACTGAACCGTCTGCGCTTCCTGGCCGGCTTTCCCGATTTCTTGGCCCGGTATTTGGCCCATCGCGCCCTGGCCGCAGCCGCGATGGCCCGACGACCCGCAGCGGACATTCTGCGCCGGCCTTTGGGTCTGCCTGGTCCCCGTCTGATGCCGCCATCGCTTGCGATGGAATCGAGTTGGTTTTCCAAGTCTTCGATTTGTTGTTTGATCTCGATGATGCGCTGGAGTTGCGCTGCTGTTAGTTTTGCCAATGTTATCATGGGGGTGGGTTTTAAAGGGTTGGAGGCGGGGCGTCAACGGTAAAATGTTGTCTTTAAGGGGCTACAAAGACGTCGCGCCTCTGGCGCTCAAGAGGGCTCTACGAAGGCCGCGCTTCTACAGCGGTTTCAAAAGAACTGTAGCCGCTTTTTTACGATGGGGTCAGGAATGCAAGCCCGAAGGCTGGGGGCGCTGCAAGGGTGGGTCGCGATGTGATCCCTGAAGCTGTTGTATTGCGGCCGTGGGGAAGCCCACTGGTCGGAATGCGGATTAGAATCAGCAGCGAGGAAAACACTGTTGCCGTGGCTGCGCGGCAGGTGTTGCAATGGCAGCGCGATGAGATTGCCGAACCCACCTTTCGGCAACGTATCCTGACTCGGAAAGAAACGGTCGTAAGAATCGAGACCAAGCTGGTGGCGCCGCTCCATTGTCCGGGTGAGGATGGCCGCGCCAAGTTTTCGCGCCAAGCCGGCGGGCAGCGGCGCATCAAAGAAAATCCAAACATGACCACCGCGTCCGGAGCGCGACCGTTCAAGGGCGGCGGGAATATGCCAGTCGGCACAGGTCCGCAGAAATGCCGGCACGTCGTCCTGCCAGGTCGCTTTGTCGAAATCGGCGGCCAAAAACCAGCACGTTTCATCGGTCAGCAGCGGATAAACGCCAGCCGTCAGTTCGCCGGTGAGATGGTCTTGGATAACTTGATCCGTCAACGGAAAGTATTCTTTTGGTGCATCGGGTTTTTTCTGGAATGGATTGCTCCACGTTTTTTGATAAGCCGGCGAATAGCCGGTCTTACCGTTTCGTCCTTCCCAGCGCACTGCATAGACGTCGTCACGACCGCGAAAGAGGCTCCGGAACAGTTTCACCTTTTCGTCCGGGCTGGATTTGGCTGAAACCGTGACCTGTGCGCTGGATTCAGAAACAATTTCGACGTGGGTATCCGCCGGGTTAATTTCCAACTGTTCCCGCAACCGTCGATTTTCCGTCTGCAACCGTTCACATTCCGCCAGCGCTCTAGCAAGCTTCGCTTCTGTGGATTCGGATGTGTTCATCGTTCAGTTTGCGCAGCGGCAGAATCAACCCAGGTTGCCGAAGAACTGCGCGACCACTCCGAAGCTTTTCCCCATGTCGGGTTCTAGTCCGCATTCTGCGGCCATCTCCGCAAATGGCCTGGACCACGAGGTCGGCGGTGAGGCGAGTGTAGCCGGAACTTCATGCGTCTTCCGCCGTTGAAAAGTGTCACGAATGGCTCTTGGCAACCGGGCGGCATCCAATTTGGTTCGTTCGATCAAAAGAATCAAATCCACCAAGTCTTTGACGCGGGTATTCTGCCGGCCCACTCGTGGCAATGTGTAGGCGTGGAGCTTTTCGGCGAATTGTTCTTCCGGTGAAACTGCCGGAAAGTTTGCTTTGGCAATCCCAGCAAAACTCAGCCAGTCCCGGCCAGACAGCATTTCATAGGGTTCGCGCAAAACATCGCCTGTGCTCACGTCCAAGTGGAACTTTACGAATGATCGTCCTGCCAATCGCGCATCAACCGGATAACGGGCGCCGCCGTATGGTACGGCGTCCAAATCCTGCATCGCGTCGCCAAATACAAAGGTGAAAAAATCCAGCAGGTCCCGCTTGCCTGCTTCACGGAGCGCTTCGAGAATACTTTCCGCGTTTGCATCCCAATCAGACAACGGCACTGGAAGTTGTTTTAACGCGAGATCTATATCGCGCGTGGTGCGCGCTGTCTTCAGGCGCAATTCCATCGCGTAACCACCTTTTAGCAGCCACGGGGCATCCGGGTTCGCAAATAATCGGCATAGCAGCCGGTCGAATGCGGCTTGCCGACGTACCCGCTGAAGGTCGAGACTTTCTGCTTGTGCCAGTTATTTCAGGCGATATTCCAGCACGGTGCGAAACGCGGTGGCGGAAGCGTATTTTTGTGGTCCCTTCATCGGTGGCTTTTGTCAAGTAGTGCGGCAAACCATTCGGGGATTTGCCCCTGTTGGCGCATTTCCGAGATTTCACGAACGGTAATCAGTCCACGTTGCCGCCCTTCTGTAAGTGCTTGTTCAATAATGTCGCGGGAGACCGATTCAATCACCACCAGATCGGCAATCGTCCGGAGCGGTCGCGTCACGGCGAAACCCAGCCGTTGCTCAATGTCCTTCGCACCAAGGATCGCGCGGTGTAGCACCAGTATCTTTGGCGTCTTTGCATTCCGACGAAAGGTGGCTGGAACCGTCATGTGGAGCTTGTTAGGGTTCACGTCCGAAAGTTCATGGATGCTGAGTGCGGTTTGGTGTGAATAAACGCCTTCCGGTTCGCCCGTGCGATTGCGTGACCACAGAGCGTATATGACCAGTTGCTCTTCGTCCGACCCAGGGAATCGTGCCAGCCGGTAGATGCCTCGCTCAATCCGCACCCAGTTTCCTGATTTGAAGTGATGAGCTTGACTGCCGAGCTTGTAGCCAGCATCGGCTGCCTGCTTGGAGGTAAAATACCCCTGCTGCCCCTCGGCTATCTCAAAGAGTGCATCGGAAACGGTTTTGACCTGACTACGCATTGCACAAATATACAAACTATTTGTATAAACATGCAATAGCGTACACCCAACAATAGTTCCAGACGACAGACTCAATTAAGCCCAAAAAGCTGAGAAATGAAGTTTAACCAACCCTCAAAATACTGTGTGATTTACTTGCACTTTACTTGCACTCTTGCGTAAGTCGTTGATTATCAATGGAGCGGGTGAAGGGAATCGACCCATCGTTTCAGGCTATGGGGACCAGCTATCTGAATCGTCCCGCTGAAACTGGAGCAAGAGCGTCTCGCAACATGCGAGAAGGCCAACGTTGTCAAGAGGCCATTCCCACCCAAACCAAACTGGAGCATCTTTCCGAATCTCCCCACAAAATCAGCTTGCCATTGACTCCAGACGCGGCATATTGAGGTCACGATTGGCGGTCGAAATTCAACCGCAGACGGAAAAAATCCGTGTAGAAGCTGAAAAATCCGCAAGCTAAAATGTAAGCGTAAGTCATTTGCATTGAACTGGTTGGGGTCGTAGCTCAGTTGGCAGAGCGTCTCGTTCGCAATGAGAAGGTCAGGGGTTCGACTCCCCTCGGCTCCACCAGCCTTCGCTCGCCTCAGAGCGAGCTATAATCCTCACAGCTTGTCCTTCTTCCGGTAGGCCAGGCCCTGGAAATGGGCGACCAGGTCGCCTTGGTCGTCTTTGATTTCGATGGAGTAGGTGCCGATCTTGAAGTTCTTGGACAGCTCCCGCGCCTCGGCCCAGAGCGTGCCGGTGACGGCGGCTTTCATGAAGGTGATACTGGCGTTGACTGCCACCGCCACGGTGCCGTGGGAGTTGGACGCCGCGGCAAAGGCGAAGTCGGCCAGCGTAAAAATCGCGCCGCCCTGCACGGTGCCGATGCCGTTGAGATGGTGGGGATGCAGCGTCATGCGGGCGGTGGCGCGCCCCGGCGCAACGGAAAGCAGCTCAACGTTGCATCGCCCGGCGAATTGGTCGTTTTGCAGCCGTTGTTTGACGTGTTCCATATTTGTCCTGTTGTAAAATGAATTGTTCCCCGCCCCGCCGGGCCGGACCGGCGCGGTCAGCCTTCGAGCCTTTGGCAGAGTTCGGCGATGCCGACCGCGTTGATCTTGTGCTTGTGCAGCACGGCCACGGCCTTGTCCGGATCGTCGAAGCGGAAGAGGAAGAAGCCTTTGCCATCGTGCTTGCCGGTGAAGGCGTACATGTACTCGAGATTGAGACCGGCATCCTCGAGCACGCCCAGCACCGCGGCCAGGCCGCCCGGATGGTCCGGCACCTCGATGGCCAGGACGTCGGTCACCTTCACCACCAGGCCGTGCTTCTCCAGCACCTTCCGCGCCGCCTCCCAATCGCTCACCATCAGGCGCAGGATGCCGTATTGGCGGGCCTCGGCGATGCTGAGGGTCAGGATGTTGATCCTGGCGCCGGCCAGAAGCCGGACCGGGGCGCTGAGCGCGCCGGGTTTGTTTTCGAGGAAGAGGGAGAGTTGCTTGAGTTTCATATTGGCTCCTGGAATTACATTTTGCGCTGGTCGATGACGCGCTTGGCCTTGCCCTCGCTGCGCTGGATGGAATGCGGCTGAATGAGGCGCACACGCGGCCGCAGGCCGGTCATGGTTTCGATGGATTTGGTCAGGCGGGCCTGCAATTGTTCCAGTCCGCCCATGGTGTCGCTGAACACCTCCGCCGTGACTTCCACCTGCACTTCCATTTCGTCCAGCCCCTTTTCGCGGGTGAGGATGATCTGGTAATGCGGCAGCGCGCCCTCCACTTTCAACAGCGCCGTCTCGATCTGCGAGGGGTAGACGTTCACGCCCCGGATGATGATCATGTCGTCGCTGCGGCGGCTGATGCGTTTGATGCGGCGCAAGGTGCGGCCGCAGGGGCACGGTTCCGAGGTCAGCGCCGTGATGTCGCGCGTGCGGTAACGGATCATGGGCATGGCGTGCTTGCTCAAGGTGGTCAGCACCAGCTCGCCCTCCACGCCGTCCGGGCACGGCTTGCCCGTCGCGCCGTCGATCACCTCCGGGTAGAAATAATCCTCGAAGATGTGCGGCCCAGCCTGGCAGGGGCATTCCATGGCCACGCCGGGGCCGATGATTTCCGACAGCCCGTAAATGTCGTAGGCCTTGATGCCGCTGTCCCGTTGAATGTGCTGGCGCATCGATTCGGTCCACGGCTCCGCCCCGAAGACGCCGGCGCGCAACGGCAAATCCTTCAACTTGACACCCAGCTCGTTCGCCTGGTCGATGATGTGCAGGAAGTAGCTCGGCGTGCAGCAAATGGCCGTGACGTTGAAATCCTTCAGCACCATGATCTGGCGCTGGGTGTTGCCGCCGGAAATGGGGATGACCGTCGCCCCCAGCGCCTCCGCCCCGTAATGCGCCCCCAGCCCGCCTGTGAACAGCCCGTAGCCGTAGGCGTTCTGGATGATGTCCCCGCGATGCAGCCCGATGGCCGCGAAACTGCGGCACATGACGTTGGTCCAGACGTTGATGTCCTCCTGGGTGTAGGCCACCACGATGGGCTTGCCGGTGGTGCCGGTCGAGGCGTGCAGCCGGACGATCTCGCTCATGGGCCGGGCGAACAGGCCGAAGGGATAAGAGTCCCGCAGGTCGGTCTTCTCGCAGAACGGCAGCCGCGTGATGTCGTCCAGCGATTTGAGGTCGCCCGGCTCCATGCCGCGGTCGTTCATGCGGCGCCGGAAGAGGGTCACGTTGTTGTAGGCCTGCGTCACCATGTTGCGCAGCCGTTCCAACTGCAACTCGCGCAACTGGCTGGGGGGCAGAAAATCCGGCGCGCTGATCGGGTCGAACGGCGCCATTTTGAGTGGGGAATGTTTGCTCATGGGGTTTGGGGGGGCTGGGCGATCATCGCCGCCAGCCAATCGGGCGGCCGGATCGGTTTGTGGGTGGCATCGGTGAAAGCATGGATGGTGTAACCGCGCACCACCGGATGCCCGGTGGATTGCTGGTCGATCTGCACGTCGAAGCGCAGGCGCGCCCGCCCGGCCAGGGCCACGGACGTGGACACGGCCAGCAAATCGTCATAGCGCGCTCCGCCGCGAAATTCCAGGTGCGCTTCCACCAGCGGCAGGAACACGCCTCGCGCCTCCAGGGCGGCGTAGGACAGGCCCAGCCGGTGGCGCATCCATTCCGTGCGCCCGCACTCGAACCATTCCAGGGCGCGCGAATTGTAGAAGGTTCCCATCTGGTCTGTCTCGCTGTAGCGGACGCGCAGGTTCAACGTGTCCGTCAACCGGCCCGGCAGAGTTTTAGGCGGGGCTGGCATGGGGACTTTTCTCCTGCGCGGCCCGGCCCAGCAGGAAGGCCCGCCGGTTTTCCTCGAGAAACTTCGGCGCAAAGGCGTCGCCGATGGCGGCGAGCCATTCCTCCTCGGCCATCGGCAGGTGCGCGCTCAACGCGCCGAGGAGCGCCACGTTCAGCATTTTCTTCTGCGGCAGCTTGTCCGCGTCAATGGCCGACGGTTCAATGGTCAAGCCGCCCGGACGCAACAGATGGCGGGTCGGCTCCAGTTGGGAGGATTCGAGCGCGAGGAGGAAGTCCGCCTCCCCCACGGGCACCATGGGGCTGTGGATGTGCGCGCCAAACCGCACGTCGCAGGTGACGGAGCCGCCGCGCTGGCTCATGCCCTTGATTTCGCTCTTCTTGACATCCAGCCCCGCCCGCAACGCCACCTCCGCGATGATGTCCGTGGCGGTCAGGACCCCCTGGCCGCCCAGGCCCGCCACCACGATGTTACACGGCGGCCGGGCAGGGTTCTCCGGTTTCCTGGCATTGGCAGCGTTTTTCATATTCCTTAAGGTCCTTGGCGATCAACACGCACGGGCGGCGCGCGATGAGGACCGCCAGTTGGCGGCTCTTCAGGGCCCCGCTCAGGGCGTGTTCAAAGGCATCCGAGCCGGCGCGGGGTTCGATGACCTGCACGCGGCGGATGCCGCAGGCGCGCGCCATGTCCTCCAGCACCAGCTTGCCGGCGGGTTCATGGCGGAGATTGCGGCCGGTGCCGGGATGCTCCTGGTGGCCGGTCATGGCGGTGGTGGAGTTGTCAAGTATAATCACCACGTGGCCGCCGGGCGGCGGATTGTAGGCCATCTCCACCAGCCCGCTGATGCCGCTGTGGATAAAAGTGCTGTCCCCGATCACGCTCACCACCCGGCAGGCCTGTTCCGGCGGCAGCACGCGGCGCAAACCCAGTCCCACCCCCACGCTCGCCCCCATGCAGACGCACGAATCCATCGCTTCGTAAGGCTTCAACGCTCCCAGGGTGTAGCAGCCGATGTCGCCCGCCACGATGCAGTTGAGACGGTGCAGCGCGTCAAACACGATCCGGTAAGAGCAGGCGTCGCAGAGCTGGGGCGGCTTGCCCGGCGGCGGGGCGGGTTCGGGACTGGTGTCCTCGCGCAGAATGCGCCGCACCCGCGCCACGTCCAATTCGCCAAAACGATACATCTCCGGCTTGCCCCCGACGCTGATTCCCGCCGCGCGGATGGCTTCCACCAGGTAAGGATCGCCTTCCTCGATCACCAGGCAACGCTCCACGCCGGCGGCGAATTCCTGGATCTTGCGCAACGGCAAGGGATGAGTGAAGCCCAGTTTCAGCAGGGCGGCCTCCGGCGCCGCTTCCCGCGCGTGCATAAAGGAAATCCCGGAGGCAATGATGCCCAGCGCCTTGCCGCCTGGCACGGCCTGGTTCAGCGGGCAAGTCTCGTTCCACGCCGCGATTTCGGCCAGCTTCTGGCGCAGCCGCCGGTGCGCCGGCCGCGCGTAGGCGGGCACCATCACCCGCCCCTTCAAATCGCGCGCGAAATGCGCCGCCTTGGGCGTCTCCCGCTCGGCCTGCGGCCGCACCACCGTGTAACTGTGGCACACCCGTGTCGTGGCGCGCAGCAGGACGGGGATGTTCCAACGCTCGGAAATCTCAACGGCGGCGCGCATGAAATCGTAGGCCTCCTGCGAATCGGACGGCTCCAGCATGGGCACGCCCGCCGCCACGGCGTAGTGCCGGTTGTCTTGTTCGTTTTGGCTGGAGTGCATTCCCGGATCGTCGGCGGAGACGATGACCAGGGCGCCCGTCACGCCGGTGTAAGCCACCGTGAACAGCGGATCGGAGGCGACGTTCAGCCC